>ENA-UOXP01001941-UOXP01001941.1-mixed-culture-metagenome-genome-assembly--contig:-NODE-1941-length-13646-cov-51.094254_pt1 | contig 13646 bp, 8 predicted proteins | sample MGYA00238161_ERZ761639 | MGnify/ENA primary metagenome ERZ761639 (study PRJEB28913, sample SAMN08776760) | mixed culture metagenome | isolation source: Freshwater growth medium | place: USA...
ACGGCGCGAGCAGCTTCACCTTCGAAGGCACGCGCGGCACGTACTTTTCTCCCCATGGAGAGACCGAGGGAGACATTGCCGTCGACATCGTGACTGTCGCGTGCGTCACGTCGCCATCGCCGCCACCACCTCCACCCTCACCCTCACCGCCACCGCCAAGTCCCTCTCCGCCTCCATCGCCACAGCCGTCGCCGCCGCCCTCACCGAGATCCCCACCCTCACCGCCACCCCCGAGTCCCTCTCCGCCGCCACCTGTTCCGTGCGTCGTGGATGGCGCGTACACCTTCACCGGGGCGGCGTTCTCCTTCTTGACGGCCACGTCGCGCACCGGAATCGTCGGCGGGGGGCTCGGCTTCACGCTCAGCGCGTGGGTCTACCGCACGCGGACAGGCTCCGGAGGGGATCGCATCATCGATTTCGGCAACGGCCAAGCTGCAGACAGCGTCGTACTGAATTTCTGGGAACCAATGCTGTACTATGTGCTACATGGGAGTTCTGACTCCACACTCTTTGCAAGCTCGGCGCCATCATTCCCCGCAAACGTGTGGACTCACGTCGCGGTCGTGCAGTCGCGTGCGAGCCTCACCGACACCTACGGGCCCGCCCAGATCTACTGGAACGGTGCGAGCGTCGCGACGACGTCGTCGATGCGCTTCCCGCTGCCGGTGAGCCGCTCGAACCTGTATGTGGGCAAGAGCAACTGGGCCGGTGAGGGAACGTTCACGGGCCAGATGAAGGACCTGCTGGTGTGGGACGTCGCCCTCAGCCCGGCGGAGCTGGATGGCGTGCGGCTCGGCGGCGGCCTGCCGAGCACGCCAGCGCCGCTCATCTCGATGATGCGCACGTGGTGCGGGGCAGCGCCGCCGCCGCCGCCGCCGCCGCCGCCGTCTCCACCCCCCCCTTCACCGCCACCATCGCCGCCGCCACCATCGCCACCGCCACCTTCGCCACCTTCATGCCCCCCTTCGCCCTTACCGCCACCTCGGTTCCCCGATGGAGGCATCATCCAATGCACAAACACATGCTCTCTCTCAAACAACGGCCAGTGCAACGACGGGGGCTTTGACCCAAGTCGTCAATCCCGTCCGCCTCCACCGCCGTCCTCGTCCTTCATTTACGTACCAAACGTCGGCTCGTGGGCGGCTGGGCGCGCAGCGTGCCAATCTCTTGGCGGCGATTACGCAAGCATCCACAGCGCCGCGGAGAACACCGCTGTATACGCCGTCGTCCCTCAATCCGTCTGGGCATGGATCGGTGCGAATGACGTGGCAAGCGAGGGCACCTGGAGGTGGTCCGACGGCACTCCGTGGGACTACTCCAACTGGAGGCCTAGTGAGCCAAACGGCGGGAGTGGCGAGAATTGTGCCCACATAAATTGGGAGCAAGCCGACCCAAGGTGGATCGACGCTCCATGTGATGGCTGGGGAGGCCGATGGAGCTGGGGAGGCCCCTTGGGCGCCGTGTGCCGGGTGCCTCCACCTCCACCATGCACGCTGGGCACCGACTGCGCCGACTGCGGCCCGCGCCTGGTGCACCCGCCGCCTCCGCCACCTTCTCCACCTCCCCCTTCACCTTCTCCACCGCCGCCTCTGCCGCCACAGCCACCACCGCTACCGCCGCCACCGCCGCCCTCGCCAAGCCCACCTCCGCGCCCACCTCCGCCATCGCCTCCGTGGCGCCCCTGGACGACATTCAGCTGCACCAATACGTGCGCGTATGCCTACGACGGCTCCTGTCAAGATGGCGGGCCCGGCGCGCAGTGGTCGTATTGCTCTTTCGGCACCGACTGCTCCGACTGCCACCCACGTGTTCTGTATCCGCCGCCGTCGCCACCGTCGCCGCCGTCCCAGCCGCCGCCCCCGCCCTCGCCGCCACCTCCAACAAGGCCGCCATCTCCGCCATCACTACCCCTGGCATCTCCGATGGTACTTGCATCGCCAGCAATGTCTCCCACGATGGCCCGTGTACCGCAAGCACCTCCGGAGCCGTGTCCGCCGCCCCCACCTCCGCCATCTCCGTCGCCACCGGAGCCTTCGCCCCTGCCACCTTCGCCAAGCCCACCCCCACCACGGCCGCCTCCGTTGCCTAGACGGCCACCTCCACGACCATCCGCACCACCACTGAGTTCACCAACAAAGCCACCCCCGTGCAACCCTCCCGAGCCACGCCCGCCTCCACCGCCACCGCCCTCACCAGCACCTCCCGAACCGTCTCCGCCACCGCCACCGCGACCACCAGCACCACCAAGCCTCCCACCGCCTCCACACTTGTCACCGCCTCCACCCTCGCCACCGTCCCCACCTTCGCCTCTCGTTACGCCTGCGACGGAGCCATCTCTGGTTGTGACATTCCAGATTGCAGAGACCATCGACTCCTTCAATGCAAGCGAGTTCACGCTTCGATTGGCTCGAGCAAGTGGAGTCGCAGCCTCTGCCATCACGCTCAACATCGTGTCAGGATCGCTCACCGTCACAGCTTCCTTTTATGTTCCGAGTGCATCAGACCGTTCGCGCATTCAAAGTACCTTAAATCGGCAGCCGTCGGCTCTGTCTGCCACACTTGGAGTGACGGTCCTCAGTACGCCCACTATGCGCCTCGTCGAGCCGCGGCCACAGCCAAACGTTGGCGACTCGGCGGCAACCCTTCCGGCACTCCATGGCGCCTTGTCATCGTCCACATCCTTGCTGATGATCGCCCTGATCCTGGCTGGAGTTGCGAACGTCGCCTGTGCGATCGGATGCACTGCGTACGTGGTTCTGAGGCGTCGGCGCATCCGCCGTGCAAAGGAAAGGTTTGGCGAGGCCGCTGAGCGCGCCGCTGGCCGCGCTGCCCAAAAGAAGCGGGATGCCCACCACGGCGTCGATGTCGAAATGTCCGACGCAGCCGCCTTGGAACAGAAGAGAGCCAGCTACGCAGCGAGCCGAGAGGTTATGCAGAAACATCTCAAAGACTACATGCGTGCCAACGGTCGCAATGCCAACTTCAAGGCATGGATCGCGACGCTACATCCAGAGAATGTGCAACTGGACCAGAGGATGTGGCTGGATGAGAGCGAGCAGAGGAAGCTGTGGAGGCAGATGACCGGCATCGATGAGGCGATGACGGCAGAAGCTCCTCCACCATCACCTCTGAACGCGAGAGCGGCACATGATGCTCCTCCGCCCTCGCTTTCGAAGGCGAGAGCGGCAGATGCTCCACCGCCCTCACTTTCGAAGGCGCGTGCGGTAGATGCTCCACCACCCACGCCTCTGAACGCGAGAGCGGTAGAAGCTCCTCCACCGTCACTTTCGAAGGCGCGTGCGGCAGATGCTCCACCGCCCTCGCCCCCGCCCCGTGAGATTCACAACCGAGAGAGTTATGAAGAGGACTCATCGGACCCCGGCGACGAGCCACCTCCGCCCTCGCCGCAGTTCTTCAAGCTCGAAGCCAAGTCACTCACTGCGACGGAGCTCACCTCGCTCCCCATCGCCCCTGCCACCCTTGCAACCCGCACACCGGTCGGTATTGGCCAGAGGAATCATCAGCAACGCGGCCACCCATTCGAGACACCCTCCAGTGTGGGAGCTGCGACGACACCCATGACGTCGACTCCGCGTCCTCTCGAACACGTGCCCCCGCCTCCTCCCGACGGCGTACCTCCACCTCCTCCCGACGGCGGGCCTGCGCCTCCTCCTGATCCACCTCTGCACCTGATGACGCCCAACAAGTCGACCGCGAGAGTCTCCACTCTAACTTCTCCGCTCGAGCGTGCACGCGCGGCCAACCTCGGACGTAGACGAGAAGGCCAGCCGTCCCGCTTTACCTCCGCCATCGTGGGAGACCAATTGAATGCCTCCGACCCGCATGCTTCATTTTTGTAATCATGCCCTGATCTGATCATGCATGTCTCCGCACTCCAGAGCGCGAATTCCATCTACTCGGCAACCCTATGTTGGCGCGAGCGAGCGACTGGAGCGTGTGTGGTCTGACAGCCAGCACGACGGGAGCAGTGTACAACAGGCGTGTGACAGGGCGGCTCCGGCTGATACCGAGGCCGGGTGTGCACGCAATTTGGGTGGAGTTGTCTCTGGAAAGTTGAATCAGATGTACATAGTTAAACCAGCGATAACGCTTAAGCCTCATGGGTTCACCTAGATGACACTCAGTTTGAAAACAGGGTATGAGGATGGGTGCAAATCCCGATATTAATGTTTAATCCGTCTGTCCCGCCCGATATTTGGGAACCCCCTTGGTAACCCCTTGGGTAAATTTGAGCTTGCTAAGTGCAGCTTCACGCTTTGGCTGCGAGAGAATTTGGTGGGTTTATTCTGAATGAAATGGTGTGGCCCTCACCCGTCCTCAACTCCTGATTCTGCGTGATCAACGAGAGGTGAGCCAATGAGGTGAGCGCGGGGGGACCGCGACGAGCATGACTGACTGACTGACTCAACGAGGAGGTGACTGAGTTTGATCTGCAAGTTCTACCCTGCGCCTCCCACGTTGCGTCTCCATAGGACCTGTGTTTGTGTGCGTCTTGCTGAGTGGCAAATTAACGTGAACGTGAACGTGATCTGCAAGTTCCAGATCTTCACGTTGAAACGAGAAAGCGCCGCGGCGAGTCCGCTCCGCGGACGCGGTCGCGTGCCCATTCTTGTACGGGAAGTCAGCTGCGCACTTGGTGCAGATAAAAAGACAGATCGCCTCGGAGCCCAGACCACACATGACTCGCTCCCTCTCCACTGCGCTGGATTCACTCGAGGATTGGTGGCAGAGCAGCCAAGCCATCACCCAGGAGCCGCGGAATGGGCTCCTCGCCCATTCTCAGGCCTTCTCATACTCCAACCGTGGCTGGCTGAGCCCGCCGGCTCCGCCGCGGCTGCACCCGGCAGTTCTCGAGGCGGAACGCGGGGCGGCAGCCGTAGCGCGTGACGCTGATGGCGGCTCCGTTCTCGCGAAGCTGCGTGCGGAGAACCTCGCATTGCGCGAGCGCCTGCGTGGGGCGCAGGCACCGGGCGGCGCCGCGGAGCCGAATGGGGTGTCGAAGCCGTCGCCGCCGCTGAAGGACCCTGCGATTGCGCTCACCGTCGTGTTCGAGGAGGCGAGCCGGCGAGCCGCGGAGCCGCGCAGCGACTACCGCAGCACGCAGCACGCGGCGGAGCTGGCCGCGACCACCGCCGCCGCCGCGCGCGCACGTGCGAGGGAACTCGCGACAAACAAAGCGGCGTCGGAGGCGCAGCTGCAAGAAGCTCTGCGAGGGGCAAAGGCGACGGCCGAGGCAGACAAGGCGGCGGCGCTCAAGGCCAGGACCAACCCGGCTGCGGTGGCAGCGCAGTCGGATGCGATGAGCGCGGCCATCGCACAAGCCGTCGCCGCCGAGCGCGACGCCATGGAAGGCAAGCACGCGGAACAGCTCGCGAGGGCTGTACGGCAGGCTCGGCATACTGCGTTGGATGAGTCGCGTGCTGCGATGGCGGCCGAGAGGAATTCAATCTCGGAGGCCAGTCGGGACCACACTATCGTGGCGGTGGATGAAGCGGTGCGCTCCGTGGTAGCCTCTGATGGCCACGCGGTAGCCTCTGGTGGCCTCTGATGGCCTTTGATGGCTTCTGATGGCCACTGATGACCTCTGATGACCTCTCATTGCACCTCCCCCTCCCTCGGCAGGTGCGCTCCGCGGTGGCCGCGGTGCGCGCCGAAGCGGCTCGTGAGCTCGCCTCCGTGCTCGAGGCGCAGAGAGCGCAGCTGGCACAGAAAGACGAGGAGTTCGCCACGGCGGCGGCGGCGGCAGACTGGGAACATCAAATGGCCATCGCGGCTGCCGAGTCCGCGGCGGAATCGCGCGCTCTTGAGGCTGCGAACAAGAAGCTCGAGGGAGCCCGAGGCTGGCATGCGGCCACGGCGGCGGCGGCAGCAGACCTCGAGGCCAAAGTTGAGATGGCGTTCGTGGCGGCGACGGGATGGCGCTCAACGCGGCTCACCAGCGTCGAGCGGATTCTCAAGATGGCTCAGACGGCCGCCGACACGCACGCCTTGGCCGTTAAGGAGGAGGCTGCCGCCGCAGCAGCGGCCGAGGACATCTTCATGCTCGCTTCCGAGCGCGCTACGCTGGCTCCCCAAGCCGGCGCGTCCGCGCAGCAGGTGGCAGAGGCGGTCGCCGTGGCCGTTGCCGAGGCGAATCGCGTTGCCGAGGTGCGGCAGGCGGCGGCGGTCGAAGCGGCAGTGGCAGCGGCGCTGGCTGCAGTCGGCAAGCTGCAGGGCAACGGCGCGGCCGTTGGGCAGGACAATGGCGCGGCCGTTGCCCTGGCCGTCGCTGAGGCCAATCGCGTTGCAGAGGCTCGGCAGGCAGCCGCGGTCGAGGCGGCGGTCCATGCGGCAGTGGCGGCTGTGATGGCTGCAGCCAAACAAGAGACGGAGAGAGCGCTTGCGGCGTTGCGGGAGGCGGCCAAGCGCGAGCAGGAGGCCGCGGTGGAGGCCGCAGTAGCAGCGGCCATATCACAGGCCGTGAGCGAGCAGGCTGCCGACAAAGCCGCTGCTGCTGCCAGCAGGGGCGGTGCGGGCTACTCGGTGCTTGCGGCGGTGGCCGGCAGCTCTGAACGGTCGAAGGCATCTTCGATGGCGTCGCCGGAGCCTTCGATCCACATCGAATCGCTCTTCGATCCCGATCCCGTGCCATATCCATCGCCGACGATGGCAGACGCCTTCTCGTCCGCCTCGGCCACCGCCGCTATGGTCGCCGCGCAGCAGCGGCAGCAGCAGCTGCTGCAGCAGCAGGCGTCTACTCCCCTGGTGCCTTCGCCGGAGCCATCGGCGAAAGCCGAGTTTCAATTCGAATCCAACCTGCCAGCGCAGTCGGCGCCCTTCAGGTCGGTGCCGTTTGGGTCACCGACGTTTGCCGACGCGTTCTCAGTCGCCTTGGCCGCCGCCGATGCCATTCACGACGCTGACGCTGCCAGTGCATTCTCCTTTACCACTTCGGGAGAAACCGCCGCCTTTGCGGCAGATCGGGAGGAGCGACTGCAGTCGGCGTCGCCTGCTACCAAGACAAGCACTATCGCGCCTGCACCTTCATGGTGGACGACCACCACCGAGCCGCGCCCATTCCCATCGCCTACCATGTCGGATGCCTTCTCCGCCGCTGCAGCCACCGCGGATTTCATGGACGCATTCGCAGACGAGGCCTCGGCCCCCTCGACCCTCGCTGCCCCCTCGCACCCCGCTGCCCCATGGCCCCCCGCTGACCCCTCGCCCCCCACCGAGGAGGAGAGCACGGGTGCGGGGACGTTGCTGGCGGCCTTCGAGGCGGCAACCGCAGTGGTGAACGAGAGCTCGCCGATCAAGACTCTATTCCGTCGATTGGCACAGCACGCGCCCGATCTGACCTCGCTCGATCTCGCGCATGATGTCGAGTTGAGTCGGTGGCCAGTTGGACGGCAGGCGGCCTCGCTCGCGTTGCTCCAGGGGAATCCGCACCTCCTCAAGGCGAACCTGGCCGGGCTGAACCTGACCGATGATTCGGCGCCCGCGCTGAGCGCCGTCCTGAGCGCATCGCAGGGGCGGCTCGAGGTGCTGAGTCTGGAACAGAATGACTTTCGCGAGGCGGGGCTGCTCGTCATCGTCGAGGGCCTGCGGCCCAATACGACGCTGCGCGAGCTGCGTTTGAACGCGATGCGAATGCAGGTGACCAAGTTAGTCGAGGAAGCCCTCGCGAGCATGATCGACGGTGGCGGCGCCACCGGCCTGTGCAAGCTCGGCCTCACCATCCGCAACGACGCCGCACGCCGGCGCGTGGAGGCGGCCTTGTTCCGGAACACTGATCGGGTCCGGCAGGAGCGCATTACCGGTAAGAATCTCTCCGGTAGCTCGGGGAATCTCTCCGGTACTGTTGAGGGGACGACCTCAGGCTCGACCTCGAGCACCATTCCCTCACGCGTCACCGAAGACCCAAGCACTGGCTCCGCACCAGCAGCGGCAGTGGCTGATGGTTTCGGCAGCACCGCACCCAGCTTTGGCGGCGTACCAGCAGGCTTTGGCGGCAATGCGTCTAGTTCCGGTGGCGATGGCTCCTTCACGTTCGGCAACGGCTTCGGCGATAGCTCATCCTCTTTTGGTGGTGATGCAGTTGGCTTCGGTGGCATTGGTGCTACGCCTGTAGCGGAGGGCCAAGGCGTCGACGCGTTTGCGGCATGGGGGCCTGCATCATCGCCCGCGCCCGCCTCTTCCCCTGCTTCCGCGCCGCCCCTGGCACAGTTTGCAGAGTCTCCTCTTGCGAAGCCGTTGCTCGCGACTGGCCACGCTGCCAACCCTCCGAGCAGTCTCTCGACTGCCGATCCGCCGAGCGTGCACGTGCAGCCTCTGATGGCCTCCGACGCGGCCAGCTTTGCGGCGAACACCCCGTCCGACACCCCTGTGAATACCCACTCCGACACCCCCCTGGCTCCTGTGAACCACGAAGCAACCTTCGACAGCGTCTTTGTGGAAGCGACGCCGAGCAGTACACAGTCCGAGCCCACTCCCGCGCGGTCCGAGGCTGCCTTTGGGAGTGATTCGTTTGTGTCGCCTTCCTTTGGTGCCTTCGACGGGACGACGGCGGGCATGCCCAGCTATGCAACGCCTCTGCGCATCGACAGCGCGGGGCAGGTCTTCGCAACAACGAAGTCCGCATTCGCGCCCGATTCGGGTTTTGGCTTTGGCGGCGACGCACCCAACTTCGGTGGCGATGCACCAAGCTTCAGTGGCAATCATACCAGTATGAGCTTCGGTGGCGATGGCTCATCTTCGTTTGGTAGCGGCTTCGGCGATGTCTCGGCCTCTTTCGGCGGCGGTTTTGGCGCAGGGGCATTCGAGCCCCCACCGACGAGTTCAGCCGCGGCGTTGCTCGACGACCCGTTCGGCGAGGGTGGCGATGCCCAGGACGGCGCTCGACCAGCTGCCCAGTCTGCGGCAGCCGAAGGCAATGCACCTAACTTTGGCACCAGTGCATTCGAGCCGCCATCAACATGTTCAGCAGCGGCACTTCTCGACGACCCGTTCGGAGAGGGTGACGCCGCCCAGGACGGCGTTCGGCCGGCTGCCCAGTCTGCACCTCAAGGCAACGCACCGAGCTTTGGCGGCGATGCGACGAACTTCGGCGGCAATGCGCCGGACTTCGGCGGCAATGCGCCGGACTTCGGCGGCATTGGCGTGCCCAGCTCTGGCGGCATTTCACCAAGCTTTGGTGGCAATGCACCAACGTTTAACATCACTTCTGGGTTTGGAACCAACGACTCTGGCTTTGGCAGTGGCGCTGACGCTGGTTTTGGCAATGGAAGCATTTCGTTCACCAACGCCTCGCCGATTCCACAGCCGTCTTTTGATGAGGCGGCCACGCCCACCTCCGCAGGCCACGCCAACTTCGGTAGCGCTGGGTTCGGTGGCTCCTTCGACGCTCCGGCGTTCAGCCCCCAAACACCCACACTTGGCGGCAGCTTCGAATCAAGCGCGTTCGAGCCGCCGACGCCAACTTCAGCCGCGGCGTTGCTCGACGACCCGTTCGGAGAGGGTGGCGACGCCCAGGACGGCGCTCGACCGGCTGCCCAGTCTGCGGCAGCCGAAGGCAATGCACCTAACTTTGGCACCAGTACATTCGAGCCGCCGACGCCAAGTTCAGCCGCGGCGTTGCTCGACGACCCGTTCGGAGAGGGTGGCGCCGCCCAGGACGGCGTTCGGCCGGCTGCCCAGTCTGCGGCAGCCGTAGGCAATACAGCACGCTTCAGTGCGAGCGCAGTCGAGCCGCCGGCACCGGCTACGGCAGCGGCACTTCTCGACGACCCGTTCGGAGAGGGTGACGATGCCCAGGACGGCGCTATCGGGGTTGGCGGGGCGTTCGGTGCGGGCTTTGGTGGTGCGCCGACGCAGATGCAGCCCGCGCCCGACGCGTTCGGCGCGGGTTTTATTGGTGCGCCGACGCAGATGCAGCCCGCCCCTGACGGGTTCGGCGCGGGCTTTGGTGGTGCGCCGACGCAGATGCAGCCCGCACCCGACACGTTCGGCGCGGGCTTTGGTGGTGCGCCGACGCAGATGCAGCCCGCCCCTGACACGTTCGGCGCGGGTTTTGGTGGTGCGGGTTTTGGTGGTGCGCCGACGCAGATGCAGCCCGCACCCGACGCGTTCGGTGCGGGCTTTGGTGGTGCGCCGACGCAGATGCAGCCCGCCCCTGACGCGTTCGGCGCGGGTTTTGGTGGTGCGGGTTTTGGTGGTGCGCCGACGCAGATGCAGCCCGCACCCGACGCGTTCGGCGCGGGCTTTGGTGGTGCGCCGACGCAGATGCAGCCCGCGCCCGACGCGTTCGGCGCAGCGTTTGGTGGTGCGCCGACGCAGATGCAGCCCGCGCCCGACGCGTTCGGCGCGGGCTTTGGTGGTGCGCCGACGCAGATGCCGCCCGCCCCTGACGCGTTCGGTGCGGGTTTTGGTGGTGCGGGTTTTGGTGGTGCGCCGACGCAGATGCAGCCCGCGCCTGACGCGTTCGGCGCAGCGTTTGGTGGTGCGCCGACGCAGATGCAGCCCGCGCCTGACACGTTCGGCGCAGCGTTTGGTGGTGCGCCGACGCAGATGCAGCCCGCACCCGACGCGTTCGGCGCAGCGTTTGGTGGTGCGCCGACGCAGACGCAGCCCGCGCCCGACGCGTTCGGCACTGGCTTTGGCGTGGGTCCTTCAGAAACGCCCCCAGCCCAGCAGCGCGGCTCACAACCGGGGCCCCTCACCGCGCCGGCGCCGCTGCCGCCGCTGCCGCCACCACCGGCGCAGCCGCTGCGCAGCTGCACATTTGGAGAGGGGCCACTCGGGCTCGCACTCGCGGACGACCGCGGCGCTGTTGTCGTCCTGAGCGACCCCTCTCCTGGCACACAAGCACACGCCAACGGGATTCTGCGGCTGAGCGTCCTCGTGGGCGTCAATCATGAGAGCGTGAGAGGGCTGACCAAGGACGCGTGTATCGGCAAGATCCAGTCATGCAGTCGCCCCCTCGTGCTGCAGTTTCTCCCGCCTCCGAGCGACGAGAGCGGCATCGCGGCGCCAACGCTGCAGCAAGTACGGATGACCGTGGCAACATTTGGCGCCGCAGCTGAGCCAAAGGCGCCTCCACCCTTCGCTGATCTGCCCCCTGCCTTTTCGGATTCCTTCGGCGGCCAGCTTCCACCCACCCCCCCTCTGCAACCCGCCCCCCACCCCCCCGCCTTTTCGGATTCCTTCGGCGGTAATTTACCGCCCCCAGTTGCACCTCCACCAGCCATGCCGTCCTGGGAGCCGTCAGCCGACGAGGTGGCAAGCAACCCGCCACGCTTGCCCACCGTATATCACCGTCCGTCGGCGGCGGCATTTGGTGCCCCTGCGCCCGACGCTGCGTCCGACGCGTTCGGTGCGGCGTTTGGTGCAAGCTCCCCTAATGCGTTTGGCCACGTCAGCGCCGGCGCCTTCGGTACGCCGCCGTCAGCATCCCCCAGCGGCAACGATGCCTTTAGCTCTGCATTCGGCACAGCCCCAGCGATCCCAAGCCCCAGCTCATTCGACTTTGGCGGCAATTCGTCTGCGCTGCCAGCGACCCCGGGCTTCGCGGATCCGTTTAACTTTGGTGGCTAGATGTTGAGATGTGCGACATCGTCCCGAGAGCGCGATATTGTTTTGACCTTTGATGCCACTTGATTAATAGAAGTGTTGACCTTTGATGTGTGATAGTATCGGGACTCAAAGCACAAAGGCAAATCCGTTGAGCATGCAACGTGCAAATTCCATTTTCTCCTTTCGCGTGTGGGGAAAAAAGGATCAGCTTTCCGTTCATCCGCACCTTACGTTACGCGCCGCCGCACCCTGGGCAGGCTGTACCGAGGCGATAGAGCAGAAAAGAGCAGATCAACTCCCTACGTGCAATCGCATCAATCAACAACGCGGAGACCATGACGAGTGTACGCAAGCTCAACGCGGCGGCGGCGAGTGCGGTGTCCCTGGCCATCAGAGCTGGCTGCGACACTCGTCGTGGCTCGGACGAGCTGGTCCTCGAGAACGCCATCGCTACTTGCGAGAAGGCACTCGCATGGGGCTTTACGGGAGCTGTGCTCTGCCGTGCTGCAGAGGCGCACCTGGAGCTAAGCAAAGTACTGTCACTCCGTGGCGAAGATCAGGCCTGCCTGCAGTCCCTCTTGAAGGCGCAACAATGGCTCGAGGAAATCGAGTACACTTACGAAGGCTATGACCATGTAAAAATTCTGAAGCTAGAGCTTGAGCTGGACATGGCCCGTGCTCTTGCCAACCTCGGCCGCAAGACCCAAGCCAAGACCAAGCTCAAAATGATTCGAAACGAGCTGCCCAGGCAGGGCAGACTCCGAGAAGCGCTGGAAGAGCAGCAGTCTCGGCTCATGGACCAAAATGAGCAAATCGACGGTCCAGTGCGTCGCTCATCAGTTGAGGCAGCACCAGATAGAAAAATTCGTCTTTCTCGTCGGCGGAAAGCTCGTGAAGAACAGCAGCGGCAGGAGCTGCTCAAGCGTCTTCGAGAGAAGGTGCACAGCGACGACGACGACGACGAAGTCGAGTTCGTCGGTCAGAGAAGTCGTGCGGACTTTATTGGTGCGCCTGACGCATCCGGTGCGGGCTTTGGTGGTGCAGCGACGCAGATGCAGCCCGCCCCCGACGCGTTCGGCGCGGGCTTTGGTGGTGCGCCGACGCAGACGCAGCCCGCCCCTGACGCATTCGGCGCGGGCTTTGGTGGTGCGCCGACGCAGATGCAGCCCGCGCCCGACGCGTTCGGTCTTGTCACCGCAATAGCTCACGTGATAGCAGGCGTGCAGCACAAGGACCCCGAGAAGGACAAGGGCAGGACATCGTTGGCGGCCAAAGTTGGGTTGATCAAGAATGAGTTTGGCCTTGATCAGAAAATGCCAATGCATCAGGTTTTGTCTGCAGCTGAGGCGGAGCTTGGTTTCCAAGCTTGTGATGATCAATCGATGCTTCAGCGCGTGGAGCAGGTGCTGAAAGCTGCTGGCCTTTGAACGATCAGGTGGGCTGAAATTTGTGATGTCCACACAATGATTGGCGAGGTTGAGCTATAGCAATTTAACAGAGCAATGCGTGTAGCCGTGTATGCGCTCGATGTATGCGCGCAAAGTATGCGCATGTGGCCGCATCTCTAGCGACTTGATCAGTGTGACCTTTGAGCTTTGTTTCCGGGTGTGTCTCAGTCTTGTGTCCTGGCACTTGTGTCTTGGCGAGTACAATGGAGTTCGCGTGCCCCCGCTGTGCCTGTCCCCTTGTTAAGCCTGTGATGGTTCCTCTTCCTGGTGGGCCTCGTGGTCGTGCCGACGCGGGGCAGTCCGGTTCTTGTGTTGTCTAAGTATTGTGGCGCTCACATTACACATACAGGCGGGATGTCGCACGTCGGGAACACGTCGGGAACTTAGGGAACCGTGGTCGGGGGAGGGGCGGCGGAGGCGTCGCGCGTCGCATGCGATTCGTCAGTAGGGTGCGTTTTCGTAGGTTGGGGTGTGAAATCACAGAAGTGTGTGAAATCACAGGGGGGGGTGTGATTTTGAGAAGCCATGAAATCACACGTGGTGCCTGTGATTTCACAGGCGGTGTGAAATCGCACCGAGGGGTGCGTTTTCACGGGAGGCTGTGATTTCGCACGTGCCGGCTGTGAA
>ENA-UOXP01001947-UOXP01001947.1-mixed-culture-metagenome-genome-assembly--contig:-NODE-1947-length-13627-cov-50.561229_pt1 | contig 13627 bp, 7 predicted proteins | sample MGYA00238161_ERZ761639 | MGnify/ENA primary metagenome ERZ761639 (study PRJEB28913, sample SAMN08776760) | mixed culture metagenome | isolation source: Freshwater growth medium | place: USA...
ATCCCAACGCGTTCAACTACCTGGCGTCGGCCACGGCGGGCAACTCCCAGGCCTCGTCGGCGTGCATCGCCCGTGTCACCGGCTGCATGTCGCCCACGGCACTCAACTACAACAGCAACGCCAACACCGCTGGCACGTGCACGTACGCCGTCAACGGCTGCGCGGACTCGACCGCGACCACCTTCATGGCCGCTGCAACTGTGCACGTCCAGTCGTTGTGCGCGTACAGTATTCCCGGCTGCACCACACCTGGCGCCAGAAACTTCAACCTGTCGGCCACCGTCAACGTTCCTTCATCGTGCCAATACGACGTGTCTGGCTGCCCCAATTCGACTGCAACCAACTATGTGGCCGGCGCCAACGTCGCCACTGCGTGCACGTACTCGGTGGCCGTGCCCGGTTGCATGAGCCCGGTGGCCGTCAACTACAACCCGAGCGCCACCGTAGACAACGGCAGCTGCGTCGTGTACTCGCCGCCGCCCTCCCCGCCGTCGCCCTCCCCGCCGCCGCACCCTCCGAGCCCGCCAAGGCCGCCGCCCAAGCCGCCGCCCAAGCCGCCGCCGCCCCCATTGGCCCCCCCGCCACCGCCGCCCTCGCCGCCGCCCTCGCTGCCGCCCATGCCGCCCTCGCCGCCCTCGCCGCATTCGCCGCCTTCGCCACCCTTTGCGCCTCTCGCTGGTTTGGCGCTCACAACTGCGGCCAAGGACTCGGGGCCCATCATCGCTGTCATCGCCACGTGCGCCTCCGCCGTAGTCTGCTTCGCTGTGCTCCTCGTGGTCTACTACCACCGCAAGACGAGGAAGCCAACGCGCGCTAAGACGGTCGTCTCGTCCAATGAGGGCAAGGGTTCCACCGAGCTCCAGCAGATCCAGGTCAAGGAGAAGTACAAGCCCATCCTCATGTCTGAGATCATGTATGGAGACCAGCTCGGCACCGGCGCCTTTGGCGTCGTGTACAAGTGCACGTTCCAGGCGACCAAGTGCGCCATCAAGAAGCTGCACGCCAAGGACGAGAGCTCGGAGGCGCTCGCCAAGGCGCTCATGGACGAGTTCCACGTGATGAGCCAGCTCCGCCACCCGAACGTGCTGCTCACGCTCGGCATCGCCGAGGACGCGGTCGAGGGCACCAAGGGCATCGTCATGGAGCTCATGGAGGCCTCGCTCGCCGACGTGCTCAGCTCCGCTTCCTTCGAGCAGTACGCCACGTGGGCAGGCTCCTTCTTCTCCATCGCCTCGGACGTGGCCAACGGCATGGCCTACATCCACTTCAACAACATGCTCCACCGCGACCTCAAGCCGGGCAACGTGCTCCTCGACGCTCAGTGGGTGGCCAAGGTTGCCGACTTTGGCACCTCTTTCGATGCGGCCGAGAAGGGGGCGGGCTCGAGCGGCGGCGACATCCAGGGCACGCCGCCCTACATGGCGCCCGAGATCGTGAAGAGACATGCGTACGACAAGCCGGTGGACGTGTGGGCCTTTGGCTGCATGCTCGCGCACATGGGCACGAAGCGTCCCCCGTACTCGTGGCTCACGCACATCGAGACGCCCAAGCAGCTCCTCGACGTGGTCGCAAGCGGCGAGTACTCGCCGCTCGAGCTGCTCCTCGAGAGCGCGACCACGCCGCAGGCTGTGAAGGACCTTGCCAAGCAGTGCTGCCAGCCTGGCCCCATTATGCGGCCGACCTTTGGACAGATCTCAGAGCTGATCATGGCCGCCATCCCCGAGGGCGCTGAACCGCGCCCCGTGGCGCGTATCAGAAACAAGCGCCCGCTGCGGCGCGCAATGCTCCCATCGCTCCCTGACAGCCCCTCGACGTCGGACAGGGAATCAAGCAGCCCGACAAAACTGGACCAGTCGTACCGCGACAAGTTCCGGAGCCGCTCGAAGACTCAGATGGACAAATCGTACCGCGTCAATGAAGCGGCATCGCCGCCATCGCCAAGAACTAACCCGGACTCTCACGCGGGGGCTCTCTTCCAGACCTTTTCGGATACGCTCCTCTCCACTTTCACGCCCGGCAAGGGGGCATTGAGCGCCACCTACATCCCCAAGACGCCCAAAGACGACGAGGAGTAAAGACCAGGATGAGGTGGGGATGGAGCATGCCATGGAGGACGGGTATAGTCCACTTGGTGGGCTCAAGACAGTGCCATGCGACCGGTGGAGCGAAGATAGCTGGGTGGGCAATTGGTTTGTGTGCCACGCCCAGCAGACAGGAAGCAGTTGCGGACACAGGTGAACGAGAACTCCGAAGGAGTATCGAATGTAGAGGGTTATTCGATACCCGATCGCTGCATGTGTGGAGCATGAACCGTTGGCGATGCCACCGCCGCCTGAGATGTGCTCGCCGCCGGCCTCGATCCGTCGAAGGATGCCGCCGCCCATGCCGCCGCCTAAAATGTGCAAATGTGCTCGCCGCCGGCCTTGTTGCCGCCGCCACCTGTAAGAGAATGCCGCGGGAGCTCGCCATGGTCCACACACAGCGGTGTGAATGTATGTGTGTGAATGTGAATGTGTGTCTGTGTGACTTCTAACACACAGCGTAACACTGCGATAACTGGTGGTGATCGGGGATGGTGGGTGGGTTCTCCCGATTTCTGTTATCATGAACCCAAACTACTGTACATGAAACTTGACATTTTTGATGACTGTCAACCTGTCAACTGTCATCATTTAAGTCACATCATTCGCGAATCCGATTGTGGAAATCACTTCGCCGTATGAGCCCACCGGCCGCACGCGTACTCGCGCGGCCTCTCGCGGTCGTGCGCATCCATCAGAGCTACTCAGAGGCCTCAAGCAGCGATGCTCGCTTTCGCCATGCTATCGTGGGCATTCCTGCAACCCCTCTTCAGCGTGGCCGCTCGCCCTGCCTCCAGCCTGCCGTGCGACGCGCTGGTGATGATGGCTCCTGGCAGCAGCAAGAAGCCGTCGCGCGCGCAATTCAAGGCCTCTTCATACAACAAATACCACCGCAACAACTGGCGCGATGTGGAGAACAGAGGAGGGCCGCACCTTTACGTCGAGGCGCCCGCGCTGCAGACGCAGTCGCTGCCGGCGAGTGACTCAACAGACCGGTTATCTGGCCGCTACCCCGCACTCGTGCTGAACGCCGACTACACGCCGCTCTCGTACGTTCCGCTGTCGCTGTGGTCCTGGCAGGACACGGTCCGCGCCATCTTCCGCGATGCCGTCATCGTCCTCTCCAACTACGACGGCGTGGTCGTGCGCTCGCCCAGCGTCACGATGCCGCTGCCATCGGTCATTGTGCTGAAGACGTATGTGCAGCCGAGCAAGCCGGGCAAGGGCGCGCCTGGGTTCACACGGCGCAACCTGTACCTGCGCGACAACTTCTGCTGCCAGTATTGCCGCCGCCAGCTCCTGCCCTCGCAGCTCACGTACGATCACGTCGTGCCGCGCGTCAAGCAGGTGATCGCGACTGATGGGCTCTGATCGCGACACATGGGGTATGATTGTGACTGATGGGCTCTGATTGTAACTGTTGGGCTCTGATTATGACAGAGACCACGGTGTCGCGAAGGGTACAACCCTGACCCGAACCCTAACCCCCGAACCCTAACCGTCGCGCAGGGTCCAACCTCGTGGGAAAATGTGGTCACTGCGTGCTCCCAGTGCAATTTGCGTAAAGGCTCCAAGTCCCTCAAGGAGCTGCCCCCCGACATGCTCCGCGGCAAAATCTCACCTACCGTGCCCACTTGGGCTGATCTGCAGCGCAACGCACGACACTTCCCGCCGAAGCTCATGCATGCAGATTGGACTGAATGGCTCAACCTGTCTCCTGAGGCGCACACCGCGCTGCAGCGCGGCGCGGCGCAGGCCGCCGCGGCGGCGCAGGCGGAGGCGGAGGCGACGATGCTCCGGGCGAAGGCAAAGGCAAATGCAAAGGCTGCGTTCGAGCAGGAGACCGGCCTTGAAGGCGAGATGCGGGTGCGGAGTGCCGAGCGTGCGCCGCCGCCTATGCCGACCGGCGAGGACTGGGGCATCTGAGGCTGTACAAGTCTGTGTGTTCTGGCGGTGCTATCCGTCGCGTATGTGTCCTCCGGTCGCAGTCGTACAGTCGAACAGTACGCCGGCGTTTGGCCTTTTGGGTCCGGCTGCTGCCGGCTCGGGTCATTGTGCAATGTCCGGTCCGATTGACCGAACTCGGTACTCGCAGACACGTACGGCCGCCAACGGTTACCCACTCTCGACTGACGACTCTCGGCGCTCAGGTCTTGCCTGTCCGCCGGCGTGCCCTCGTCGACTTCTTGGGCGAACTCGCGTCAGCGCGGCTCTCGGCGGCAGCGGGCGTCGCGTGCGAGGCCACCGCCTCGAGGTGCGCCTGCAGCGGCATGCGCAGCGCCTCGAGCTCGCGAGACCATAGCGCGAGCTCCGACGTGTGCTGCAGCTCGGTCGCCTGGGCACGCTTGCGCTCGATCTCGCCCTCGAGCTTCGCCACTCGCTCCTCGGTGAGGGAGAGCAATGGCAGACGCAGCAGGTAATCATACGCACGGCTCGTAGGCGCGACGTTGCCCTCGCCGCCACCCTCGCCGCCGCCCTCGCCGCCACCGCCGCCGCCCTCGCCGCTGCCACCGGCCAAGGAAGTCGCGTCTAATGCTCCCAAATTAGGAAGGTCAGCCAAGGAAGTCGCGCCTAAACCGGGCTTGAAGCCCGCCGACCGCAGCGCGTCGAGGAGCATCTGTGTGGGCGCGCCCCTCAAGAGGGGCAGCTCGTCGCGCACAGCCATCCCCACAAACCGAGCGCGCGCGTCCAGAAGCTCGAGCTCCGCCGCGAGGTGCGCTAAATCGTGGGCCTTGCGCTTGGCGTACGCCGCCAGCCGCGCCTCGGCATGCATCTCGATGAGCTCGTGGGGCGAGCGGAAGTGACGGAGCTCGCCGTGGGCGTCGAATGCATGCGCGTTGCTGAGTGAGTGGCTCGCCTCGAGCTGCAGCTGGCTCGCAAGCATCCCCTGCTCCTCCACCGCCGCCAGCTGCGCGAGCTGATCGCGCGTGTGGTGCAGCGCGAAGCACACGGTGCGCTCAGTATGGCGCTCGCTGAAGCCCGTCCACAGCGCCTTCCCCTCCGCCATCTGCTTGAGTAGCCAGCTCTTGTACACGCTCGTCCACCTGCCCAGCGGCAGCTCGGTGATCTCGAGGCCGTCCGCACTAAGCCGCACCACGCCACGCGAGAGAAAGGTGGAGGGAAGGCCGGCCATCTCCTTATGCCCCGCACCCACCCCCGCACTCACCCCCGCACCCATCCGCGCACCTACCCCCGCATTGGCGGGCGGTTGGACTACAATCTCGCCGCGGAAGCCGGCCGCCCACGGCACCATCGGTGCCATCGGCCGGCCGTTCGCGAGCGCGAGCACGTTGTCGAGCAGCTCAAGTGGGTGATAGCTCCAGCACTGCGTGCTCCATCCGGTGCCAATGCCGCTGGCGCCGTTGAGCAGCAGCGTGGGCAGCACAGGCACGTAGTGGATTGGCTCCACAGAATGTCCGTCCTCGACGCAGTACTTGAGGATCGGTGCGTCGGCCGCTGGGAAGAGGAGCGGAGCAAGCGGCGTGAGGCGTGTGAAGATGTACCGAGCCGAGGCCGCGTCACTCCCACCGGCGGCGCGCGTGCCAAACTGGCCACACGCTTCTAGTAGCGGCACGTTGTTCGAGCCCACAAAGCCCTGCGCCATGTTCGTGATGGTCGCATGCATCGAAGCCTCGCCGTGGTGATAATGGGTCACCTCGGCACAGAAGCCCGCGAGCTGCGCCACCTTCATCTCCGCGGCGGAGGGCAGCAGACGCTTGGCAAAGCACGCGTAGAGCACCTTGCGCTGGGAAGGCTTGAGGCCATCAATGGCGGATGGGAGCGAGCGGCGCACGTCCGCGAGAGAAAACTGGACGAGCTCCTCGTTGACGAATGCCGCGTATGTGCGTCGCTCCCCGATCGCACGGCGCCCTTGCTGCGCTTTCGGCGGCGACGGCGGCTCAACTCCCTGCTGCGGCGGCGGCTGCGGCGGCGGCGGCGGCGGCGGCGGCTCGTTGCTGTCCACGAGTTGCGCAGGTGTTGCCGCCGCGTTGGCTGCAGCATGCATGCGACGTGCAGCGTGCAGCATCCACTCGCGCCGATCCGCCGCTCGCTTCTTCGAGAAGGCCATGTCGATCAGGTCGTCATCTGCCGCGCTCGCCCACTCGAGCTGAAGCCGATGCGAGCCCAAGGCCCCGAAGTACTCACGCGCCTCCTGCGCGGTCGAGGTGCCCAGCCCCTTGTAGTACTTGGCACGCCAGTGGCGTTGCTCGGGCGCGCTGAGCTGCGTGTGCCAGGCTTCGTACTCGGGCAACGAGAAGAACGCGAGTACCTGGCCGTCCGAGATACGCCGCGCCTTGAGCAGCGGCGTCTGGAACTCTTGCACAAAGTCGGCACGCAGCAACTCGGGCCAAAAGTGATGAAGCATCGAAATGACGAGGCCCTTGATGTGCGAGCCATCGGTATCCTGATCCGCCATCAGCATGAGGCGCCCGTACCGCAGGCCCGTGCCACGAGCCCTGGCTTTGCCTGAAGGCATGGGCGAGGCGCTGGCGCCACCCTCGGCGCTCGCGCCACCCTCGGCGTTCGCGCCACCCTCGGCGGCCGGCGAGATCGAGGAGATCGAGGAGATCGAGGAGGATAGTGCCTTGAGTGCCTCCACCTGATGTTCGTAGCTCGCGCCTGGCGTGAGGCCGAGGGCGCGCATCAGGCCGGTGAGCTCCTCGTTGTCGCCCACCTTTCTGGCCGAGATCTCACGCACGTTGAGTGGCTTGCCGCGTAGGGGGAAGACGCCGTAACGCTCCCGCCCGACGACCTCAAGCCCCGCCACCGCCAACGCCTTGGCGGAATCGCCCTCGGTTACAATGAGAGTGCACTCGGATGCGCTTGGTCCGCCCGCCAGCTCCGCGTCCTCGAGCTTTGGCACCTCGAGCAGCGAGGTCGCTGGCCCAGTACGGCGCGCGAGCTCTTTGGTGGCGCGTCGTTCAAACGCGTCGGCAACGGCGGCCCGAAGCCCCTCGAGGGCCGCCACGCGCTTGATGAAGGCGTCGGGTAGGGCGCACAGCCCCCCGAAGCTGCTAGGGTGGCTCGTGAGCGCTTCCTTCGACTGCGAGTCGAACTCTGGGTTATCCACTTTGCAATCGACGAAGAGCATCAGATGCGGCTTGAGGCGCGCCGTCGTGAGCTCCTCACCCGCGGGCAGCTTGAGCGCTCGGCTGAGCGCCGGAGCGAGCGCCTGCAGCAGTGGCGTGCATACGTGCGTCACGTGCGTGCCCGCACGCGGCGTGGCGACGCCATTGACGAAGCTGAGCGCTTGGAAAGCACCGGTAGGCGAGAGGCACGCCCCCACGTGCCATCGCTCGGACACCCGTGCGAAGGCGTGCGGGCCGCTCGTATACAGCTGTGCGAGCTGCTGCAGCCCGCTCACTTGGAGCGTTCGGCCGTCGAGCGAGACGCACGCGGGTGCGGCGGTCGCAGCCGCATCGTACACGCGCCGTCGGAAGAGAGCAAGCATGTCCTCCGGTAGTGCGTGCACACCAAATTTCGTCAGGTCGGGTGTGAAGACGATCTTGGTGAAGTCCGCTCCTCGCATCGTGGCCGGCAGCGGCTCGATGGTTGGCTCGGTGCGCTCGCTCATATTGGCCGCCCAGCGCTGGGTGTACAGCACGCCCGCCGCCGCGTCCGCCGTCTGCACCTCGAAGGCCGTTGAGAAGAGGTTCGTCAGCTTCGCACCGAAACCATGCCTGCCCCCAACGGTACGCTTGGCTTCGTCGTCAAAGTTGGAACCGGTGAAGAGAGAGCCTAGGAGCATCTCGGGGAGCCACACGCCCTCGATCTCGTGCCGGCGCACCGGGATGCCGCGCCCGTTATTCCACACGCTCGTTCGCCCTGAGCGCGGCTCGATGGCCACGTCAATGCGGTTGGTGCCCGCCGGGTCGCGCTGCACGTTGTCGAGCGCGTTGACGAGGATCTCGTCAAAAATCTTATAGAGCCCTGGGATGTACTGTGCATCGCGCCACACGATCCGATCCTCGGCCGCGTCGTGAACCCACAGCGGCTCGATCTGCACCGAAGTCGAGCCGATGTACATGCCCGGACGGCGTAGGACGTGCTCGACCGGCGTGAGCCGTTCGAACTTGGACGCGTCCGCCGAGGATGAGGAGGCGATCACTGCGGGTGCGGCCGTGTGGATGCGCTTTGCGGGTTCGGGCCCTGTCGCCGCCAGCGCCAACGCCTCCGCATGCCGTGCCACCAGCTCGGCCTTCTTGCCTGTCGTCGGCAAACCGAGCTTGCCCAGCACCTCCTTCAGTTCGCTCACAGTCATCTTTGACTCCGTGCGCGAGACAAAACGTCGTGCGATGAGTGGTGGCAAGGAACGGCTAAGGGTCGCGGAGGTGGCCACGGTAGTCCGTCGGATTGCCGACATAACTTTTGCCGAGGGGTGTGAACGTTAACACGACCCGAGCCCGCAGCTCCCGAAAGAAGCGATCTCAAACGGCACTTAGGCGTTCCGAGACAGCACGCCCAACTTTAATTCCTCATTCACAGCGCGCATTCGCCCTCCTCGGCAGCATGGAGCCTTTCTTGGTCTCTACGACCAACCTCGCGTGCCGCCGCCGTGGATATGAAACGTGGATGGCGCACTGGCTCGCCCACCCGCCTTGATGCCTTGCTCGCTAATCAGAGCTGGGATCCGCTGCTAATGTTCGGAGGCACCCAGCGGGCCGCAGCACCTCCGGCAAGTGCGGCCGCAGCTCCTGCCGTGGTGCCTGCAAAGGCAGGTAGCTGCACTCCGACAGTCGCAAACTTTGTGCTGCCCGAGTGGTGCTCAGCGGCGGCTGCTACTGGCGTCCTGCTCGCGTGGCGCGGCGCGACACTCATCGACACTGTGCCTCTCGCTGGCCGCGCCTACCTGCTTGCCGGCCGCTTGGCGGAGTGTGACCTGGTGCTCGAGCACGCATCCGCCTCACGACATCACGCCATCGTGCTCCAGCATCGCAGTGGTGCAGTGTACCTGCTCGATCTTGGCTCGGCGCATGGCACCTTCCTTAATGGCGAGCGCTTGCCGCCGCGCGAGCCGACGCACTGGCGCGACGGTGTGCCCTGTGTCTTTGGAGCGTCCTCACGAGCCTATGTGCTCCGGAGCACACCCCAGAGCGCCGGCCTCATCCCGCCGCAGATCACGACCGCACCGCCAGCCGCAACGGCCGCAGCTGCGTCGAGCCTGATGCACTCGCATCGAGCGCAGCATCCTACTTTGCCGGCGCCGGCGATTCCACAGCTGATTCCACAGCTGAGGAGCGCAGCAGCAGCGAATCCGCCAGTAGGCGTGCAGCCGGGGCTTGTCGCGCGCGTGCAGGCGGCGGTCGAGTGGATGGACGAAGAGGCCGAAGGCGCCGACAACGTCGACGAAGTATGCCAGTGGAACACGCGCCAGAATGCGCGTCGCGCCGAGGGCCTCGCCGGGTCCGCATCGGCGCCGCCGGTAGCGCCGCCTCCGGCGCCGGCTGCGGCGCGGGCTCGGGAGACGGGGCGCGAGATCAGGAGTGAGATTGAGATCGGGCGTGAGATTGAGATCGGGCGTGAGATTGAGATCGGGCGTGAGATTGAGCGATCGGAGAGCGGGTGGCGGCGGCAGACTGCATTCGCCGACGAGCAGTGCGGCCGGCTCATGGAGCGGCGGCAGCGGCGCCGGCGCGGCCCTGTGCGCGTGCGCTTCGCATCGCGCCCGTCGGTCCGATACTATGAGCCTCCGTCGCCAGAGTGTCTGCCCGATCCGGAGGCACCGGCCGCGGCAACAGCCGCTGCGCCGGCCGCGGCGTGTGGCTCGACCATGACGGCCGCGATAGCGCCACGTCCTCCGCGGCCATCGAGCCTTCCGAAGCCGACGTACACGGTCACCAAGGTCGCCACCGCTGCGATTGGCGCGGCACGGGGCGAGACGGGGGGGTCTCTGGCGGAGGGGAAGGAAGGACCAGACCCAGGGGGGCGGTTTGCTGACCTCATCGAGCACGCCACTGAGCACTCGACAAGGGCGGCCCCTCGCACGTTCCCCAAAGAGGGATGGACAAGGGGGCGGCCGTGCTCTGCCTCTTCCACCGCCTTCGCCGCCTTCTCGTCCTCGTCCTCGTTCGTGTCCTCGTCCTGCGCGGCCTTCGTCGCACAGCGCTTGCCCTCGACCACAGTGGAGGTGCGCAGCTACTGTGAGCACACCCGAGTGCGCGCCATAGTCGCTGAGCGTGGCGCCGAAGGTGGCAGCGGCCAGCTCGTCCTCGAGGACCACGTGAGAGTGCCGCTGCTCGCGTTGCATTCTCACCCGCCGCTGCTCGCATCGGAAGGGCACCTCCAACTCCAGAGTGATGCCGCACCGACGCACGGCGGGCGGGAAGCAGCTTCACAGCGGGAAGCATCTTCACAGCGGGAAGCAGCTTCACAGCGGGAAGCATCTTCACAGCGGGAAGCAGCTTCACGGCTAGCGGCAGAGGTGGTGTACTTTGATGCCCTCGCCTGGCGTGCACCTGCAGCGGCGGACTCCCTGGCTGGCACAACGCCCACGCCCACAACGGCGGCACTCCCGCTGGTCTCTGTGGTCAACCGGAGCGCGCGCCCGATGCTCATCTATCTGGCGGTGGAGGACCTCGACGGCGAGGGCGAAGGCGAGGGCGAGTTCAAGGGCGAGGGCGGCTGCACGGAGCGCGTACTTACTCCTTGGGCGGGTGCGGCATGCGACGCGGAGCGGCCCGTCGCGCTTGTACACGGCGGCGACAATTGCTTGCTGCTAGCCCCTTTCGAGGGCACGTCGCTCTGTGAGGCCGAGGATGCGGAGAAGGCTCCCTTTGGCATGAGCAACACCTTCCGATACGACGCCGCGAGCGGCGCAACAGTCGAGGGGCAGCTGCGCAGGCCCGGGCGACAGCGGCTACGCTTGGAAGCCGCGTTCCAAGCCCAAGCCCAACCCGCGGGTGGGCCCACGCTCCTGGGCGCAGAGTACGATGAGGAAATCGAGCCCTCCTCGGCCGAGGCGCCTTTTTGCGTCCTGAGCGTGGCGTTGATGTAGTACGACTGTACGCTAAGTTCCGCCGCGGGGCGCGCGCCGGTAGACGAAGCCTCGCTACTCCGCGTGTTCGCACGGCAGTTCGGCCACGCGGCGTACCGACGACAGTGTGCCGTAACGTAAGTAGTTGTACAGCGCGGTAGAGCGTGTTCCGTCGATCTCGTGTCTTTCATCACCGCGATGCACGCGTCAAGCATATTAGCGCAAAGAAGAGTCTCTCGACGGTCTCGCACCGCCGCGCTCCCCGCCCTCCCTCACCGCCCGCGTCCGGCGCAAAGACCAAAGTCCGGAGGGTGCAAGTGCGGAAGTGCAAGTCGGGGGAAGCGCGCGGCAAGCGGACGCCCGTCGCCCGGGCGCAGCCGCAGGGCGGGGCAGGGGCGCGCCGCAGCAAAGGCCAAAGCGGACGCACTCGCGGGCGCGGAACCGCGGATTAACAATCTTTTACCTGCACACTGCACACACCAGCACACTGCACACACCAGCACACACTGCACACTGCGCACTACCTTCACCCGACACACCTCCACCCTCCACCCCCCTTCCCCCCACACCCGTCACACGCTCCCGCGTGGTCGTCCTACTCCCCCCGACCCTTGTACTGCCGAAATCAACTATTTATGGTATGCTATCGAGACGATACGTATCGTGCCGTGGTGCATAGCGCAATGCGCGAGCATGTCCAGCACGAGTCAAAGGGTGAACGCGCCCGACGCCCGACGCCCAGTGACTTACCCCCGCCGAGAAGCACTGCTCGACGTCCATGAGATCCAACTCCCAAACGGGCTCAGCCCTCACCCTTTCCCTGTTGGCAGTCTCGAGCCTAGACTCGCCGCAATCGCTGCACAGCATGCGTGCAGTGGCGGCGCGACGGCGCGAGGGCAACGCCCCTGATCTGCCCTGACAGCACGGGGGCCGTGCACGCCGCGGCGCGTGCTCACATTTCCTATGCGCTCTCCTTGCCCCCATGTCATCCGTGTCCCCATCGCATCCGCCCGTTCGTCCGTCCGACTTCAAAACGTCCTTGAACTAGTCTTTGAGCCCCTTGCCGGGCGTGAAGGTGGCGAGGAGCGTATCCGAAAAAGTCTGGAACAGCGAATTGTTCGACTCGGCGGGCGGCGGCGGCGCGGACGCCTCGCCGCCCGGCGACGCCGGCGCGTCCGTGTTGACGCGGTACGACTTCTCGAGCGAAGACTTGGAGCGGTTCTTGAACTTCTCGCGGTACGACTGGTCCATTGTCGATGTGAGGGAATCCGAAGACGCCGTACTGTCACGTTCCGGCGCTCCGGGGGCCGCGATGATAGAGGTGCGCAGTGGGCGCTTGTTCTTGATGCGCGCCACGGGGCGCGGGTCGACATTGCTAGATCCGCGGGGAGTCGCCGCGCCAAATGCGACGTTGACGGCCTCGCTGACCTTCTCTGAGATCTGCGCAAAGGTCGGCCGCATGATGGGGCCAGGCTGGCAGCACTGCTTGGCGAGCTCCTTGATGGCGTCCGGCGTGGTCGTGCTCTCGAGGAGCAGCTCGAGCGGCGAGTACTCGCCGCTTGCGACCACGTCGAGGAGCTGCTTGGGCGTCTCGATGTGCGTGAGCCACGAGTACGGGGGACGCTTCGTGCCCATGTGCGCGAGCATGCAGCCAAAGGCCCACACGTCCACCGGCTTGTCGTACGCATGTCTCTTCACGATCTCGGGCGCCATGTAGGGCGGCGTGCCCTGGATGTCGCCGCCGCTCGAGCCCGCCCCCTTCTCGGCCGCATCGAAAGAGGTGCCAAAGTCGGCAACCTTGGCCACCCACTGAGCGTCGAGGAGCACGTTGCCCGGCTTGAGGTCGCGGTGGAGCATGTTGTTGAAGTGGATGTAGGCCATGCCGTTGGCCACGTCCGAGGCGATGGAGAAGAAGGAGCCTGCCCACGTGGCGTACTGCTCGAAGGAAGCGGAGCTGAGCACGTCGGCGAGCGAGGCCTCCATGAGCTCCATGACGATGCCCTTGGTGCCCTCGACCGCGTCCTCGGCGATGCCGAGCGTGAGCAGCACGTTCGGGTGGCGGAGCTGGCTCATCACGTGGAACTCGTCCATGAGCGCCTTGGCGAGCGCCTCCGAGCTCTCGTCCTTGGCGTGCAGCTTCTTGATGGCGCACTTGGTCGCCTGGAACGTGCACTTGTACACGACGCCAAAGGCGCCGGTGCCGAGCTGGTCGCCGTACGAGATCTGGCCCATGGGGATGGGCTTGTACTTCTCCTTGACCTGGATCTGCTGGAGCTCGGTGGAACCGTTGCTCGCCTTGGACGTGACGTCCGTCTTAGCGCGCGCGTTCCTCCACTTTCGGGTGTAGACCTGGCACGCGAAGAACATGATGGCCACAACGCTGATCGTGACGCAGACGGCGATGGCGATGGAGGCTCCCGAATCCGAGGGAGCCATCGAGAGCCCCAGGCCCATCTGGGGCGCTCCGGGCTGCGATGGTGGCGATGGCGGCGGGGAGGGCGGCGGTGGCGGCGGGGAGGGGGAGGGCGGCGGGGAGGGGGGGGTTGGCGAGGGGGGCTTCCGGCGACCGGTG
>ENA-UOXP01001954-UOXP01001954.1-mixed-culture-metagenome-genome-assembly--contig:-NODE-1954-length-13556-cov-41.438412_pt1 | contig 13556 bp, 10 predicted proteins | sample MGYA00238161_ERZ761639 | MGnify/ENA primary metagenome ERZ761639 (study PRJEB28913, sample SAMN08776760) | mixed culture metagenome | isolation source: Freshwater growth medium | place: USA...
GCGATATCAGCACCCTCTCGGCAGCCAATGGAGCGCCCGTCGGTGGCGATGCGCCTGCTGCTGCTGTTCAACACAACGCGCGCACACTCTCCGGACCCCCAAGCACGAGGGCCACTGTCGCTATGGACGGAGGTGTGACCGACGGGCCCCGTCTACGACAACACATCGTAACAGAACTACACAATCGGTGGTAGATATGGTGAGGCAACCACCTCACCACCAAAGTGTTCCGAGAGGCTCTCGGGCAGATGCGCGCGCGCCCTCCGGTTGGCCTGGCCAGTCAGGCTCCTCTCCACGTGAGGGGCGTCGGTAAGCTGGGCCACTCTCCCCGGGCATCCGTTGGCGGGGTACGGCTTCCGCAGCAGCCAGTGCTACCGCGGCCGCCAGCACAGGGGTTACCGCAGCAGCCCCTCGAGCGTGACTCGCCTTGCGCCTGTCCTCCTTCGCACGACGCCGGGCGTGCTTGGCCTCCTGAACCTGAATGCGGTCCCTAGCGCTACCCGGGAGCCATAGGGGCTGCCCAGTGCCGAGCTGGTGCGCCTTCTGAACCATCGCCTTTCGGCGCGCTTCCTCAGCAACGCGGGCGCGCTCGGCATCAGCCAAGCGGCACTGGTGCTTGTGCTGGACCTGGATGGAGGCGGCTTTACGCAAGGCCTCCTTGGCGTGCCTACGTGGTGTTCCCGGCTGGGCCTGTGTGGACGTTGGCCTGGCTGTTGCATGTTGCAGGGCAGTTGCCACCTCGAGTTGGAGATCCACCGAGGTGTCTGTGATCGATGGGGGCAGCAGTGGCGATGATGGCGTTGGTGACTGGGAAAAGAGCCTGCGTGAAACATCAGTCACATCTGCAAGCTGCGTGTGCCGGGGATGGACCACAGTACGCGGCGGAGTCGAGATTGGTCTTGCCGTCAAAGGCGATTTGGCTGGCAGCGTATCGGGTGCCTTGATCGAGCGCAACGGAGGAATGGCAATGAGCTGCTGCCGCTCTGGCTCTGCCGCCTCGGTCTGCATATTTGATGCGGTATCCGCGGTCGAGGAGGTCGGCATCATGTGTGCTCTCCAGTCCCAGTGGCAGATGCACTCTGGGGTAACGCAGAAGCGCCACGTCGTGCGCCCATCGGCTCCAAGCCACTTGCGGGGCAGCAGCCCCAGCAGGCTGGCCCTGCGAGTCATGTAGCGGGCATGAGTGGAGTCAATGCTGGGGTGAACAGCAGTGCTTGGTGCCGTGGCGGCGACCGGTGCTGGTGGTGGCTCGGGCGGCGGCTTCGGAGGAGTGGGATCAATCGCGTGCCTCGGCGATTTCGACGGGTGGTCGTCGCCACTGTCGTCGGACTCGGAGTCCTCATCGTGGCTGTATGAGTAGTCGTCATCGTAGCCACCAACCATCGTCAGGTTGCAGGCACGCACCAAGACGCTGCGGTCTTCGGGGTAAAGCTTCACAGGGTAGCGCCCGTCCGCTCTCTTGGCCCCCGTGATGATTCCGTACACGCCATTGAGCTCCGGTCGAGCGCAGAGACCATGCAGCCGGACAATCTCGACATCGGGTTCGGCGTCGAACGCCGAGGGCTCCTCCACCCAACCCTCTGACTCGGTCTCAGACTCGTGCGCAGACGCACCCCCGGCTCCGTCCACGGGCGTGCACGGGAGCGCTTTCTGGCGCGAGACCATGAAATGCGACAGCTCCTTCTCCTTGGCCCGCTCGGCGCGCTCGTGCTCGAGCTTAACGGTCCACTCGTCGATCGTCCGCTTGAGCAGCGCGGCGGCGGCCTCCCTCTCTTTGACCCGCTCGGTTTTCTCGTGCTTGAGCTCCTCCTTGGCGTGCAGCAGCTGGTCGTGCATCTTGAAGAGCTCGTCCTCAGCCTCCTGCGCGTGCGTCTTCTCTGCCTCTAGCTTCCTCTTCTCCTCGGCCAGCTGCGCGACCTTGAGATTGAGGTCCTCCTCAGGCTTCATCGCGCGCGCCTCGGACGCGCGTAGCGGGGCCTCGTCGACGTAGCCTACCTTCTTCTCGCGCACGAGCTGCTCCGCGTGCTCCTTGGCGCTGTCGAGCCATTCAGACATGCCGAGCTCGAAAGGCAGCAGATACGGTGTTGGTAGTAGCGGCCGAGCCGACAATGGAAGCGGGCCTGGTGGGCAACGGGCTGCTCCGTGGAACACGAACTGTGGAGGTGGCGCTGGCGGTCGTGGCGCTGGCGAAGGCTGTAGCAGCGGTGGCGTCGAAGACGGCTGGACCGGCAGTCGAGGTAAACCGAACGCGAACGGAGGTGTCGGTCGGGGTGGTGGTGACTCCATCAGGAGCTCCTCTGTGTGCTCTTCTGGCCATTGGATGTTGTTAGCGTTGGGCGGTACGTGCTGCAGAAGGGGTTAAAAGACGCCCCGGTCGGGGCCAACACGAGGGACCGCGAATTTTGTGACGCTTAACATAACACCGCCGTGACCTTTATGAGCTTTGCGTCTTACATTGTATGATCGCGCGCCTTCGTGGTAACGGTCACAGTGCCAAAAACAGCCCGCCCTTCTGCGAGCCTCCGTCCAGAGCAGAGACGAGCGCACACCCGTGCGCTGTCCTCCCTGCGTACGTGCCACGTGAGTGGGTTGCAGCTCACGAAGCGCCGCAGCAGCAGCATGTCACGAAAGCAAGATTCAAAGTACAACGCCGCGGAGGCCGCGATCGTGACCTTCGTTGAGGCGCTCGGCAAGCTCGCAGCGAACGCTGACATGCGCACGATGGTACGCGACGCGGGTGCGATCTCGCCGCTGGTTGCCCTGCTCGTTTCCGGCACGGGAAATGTGCCGGGTTTGGCGGCCTCGGTGCTTCGCGACCTCGCGTTGCACTCGGGCAATCGCACGGCCATCCTCGAGTCGGACGGTGTTGCACAGCTCGTGCGCATGCTCCACAACGAGTCGAAGGTGATCGCGAGTGAAGCGGCTGACGCGCTCCGCTCGCTCGCGGCCAACAATGGCGCCGTGTGCAAGGTGGTGCGTGACAACGGCGGCATCAAGATGCTCGTCAAGCTCGCGCAAGGGGGCAAGGCGGCCGAGGCGGCGACGGGCGCCATCTCCAACATCGCCGAGGCGGACCCGACGAGCCGGCAGGAGATTGGGGATGAGGGCGGCGTCGCGGTGCTCGTGTCGCTGCTCGTCGACGGGCTCGACAATGTCGGCAAAGAGGGCGGGAGGGCGAGAGATACGGACTGGGCGTACTCACACGCGTCAGAGGAGACGTCAAAGGCGCTCGTCCAGCTCTCAGGCCACTCGAGCTGCGTCAAGCGTATGCTGGACGCAAGCATCGTGGGTCCGCTGGTGCGGCTGCTGCTGCGCGCGTACGGGCACTCGCAAACCGCGAGCAGCAACGCGGCGAGCCTGCTCGTGATGCTACTCACGCAGCATCCGAGCGAGGCGATGGTACAGACCCTCGATGCGTTCACGCTGGCTCGTAAGGATGAGTCACTCGTCGTCGCAAGTCAGGGGTGGTCGCAGGCCTTCCCTGACCTCAAGACGCTGCTTCACGCGGCGGTGGAGAAGAGGCTAGCCGCGGTCGAGGAGGGCAACTCCTCCGCAGCCATCCAGCAGGCGATCGAGATCGGGCGCGCCGTTGAGATTCCGGATGAACGGCTCGAGGCGGCGAAGGCGACCTTCCAAGAGTTCCAGGACAAGCGCCGGCGAGAGAAGCTGGCGGCGGCGGCGGAGGAGCGGCGCTCGCGCAAAGAGGAGGAGCGCCAGCGCCAGCTCGAGCGCGAGGCGGCGGAGGCGCCCGCGGCTGAGGATGTGGGCAAGAGATCCACCCGAAAGGCGGCGCTCAATACAGGCGCGGTCAAGCCAGCCTCCCACACAGCAGCGCTGATAAAGAAGGCGGAGATACTGAGCGCACAGGCTGCACAGAGCGGCACGAGATCGTCAGAGGAGCAGAAGCTCGCCGCCGAGGCCGCCACGGTCACTGCCATGGAGGGCATGAATCCTCTGGTGCGTGAGCGCATGCTCAAAAAGATGGTGCGGGACGGCGTCCTGGTGCCGGGAGCGACTGGCATCCTCGCGGAGTATGCGACAGCCCTTGGGCTACTCCCGAGCGCGAGCCTCATCCCGGCGGAGGCGCAGAGCCTCACCCCGTCGGGACGGGGCGCGCTGCGTGGCCAGATGGAGTATGATGGCAACGGCGGCTACCGCCCGAAGGGTGACCTGACAGGGCTGATGGTGTCTGATGACGCCAATGAGGTTCAGCGGCGTGCCGCGAATCGCGCGATGGAGAAGGCAAAGGCGCAAGCGGCGCGCAACGACCTAGCTTCCAAGGCGATGCAGCGGCGGCTCGCGATGCTCGGTGGGCCGGGCAAGCAAGTGCCAGCCGAGGGCGACAACTACGACGAGGAAGACGACGATGACGATGACGCGTGGACCGATGGCTCTTCATATGATGTAGATGAGGATGAGGATGAGGCTGCGGCCGCGCGCGCGGCCGCCCTCGTCGGTCTACCGTTGGGGAGCAATGGCGGCGCACAGCAGCAGCCCAAGAAGGGCTTCTTCGGGGGGTTCTTCGGAAAGAAGAGCGACCCGCCGCCGAATGAGGGCGACGCGGGCGCCGAGGGCACTCGTAAACGCCGCCGGCGCCGCCGCCGCCGTCGCCCCAAGGACGGCGAGACTTTAGGTCTCTCGGATGGTTTGCCCACCTCAGCAATCTCGAGCACAGCGGATGGCTTCAACTTGCCCTCGTACATGATGCCCATGTTCAGCAAGATGCTCGTGCGCCCCGACGAGGGGCAGCAGCTATTCATGCTGGGGGGCAAGGATCCGATGAAGCTCGACGCGTGGCGGAAGCGGTGGGAGAATAAGTTCACCCACAACGACCGCCATATCTACGGAGCACCCACTGGGGGCACCACAACGGCGCTTGGCGATCGGGCGATGCTCGATCGAAACAAGCTGTCTGACTCGCAGTCCAATGCCGGCCTGACCGAGTCGCAATACGCCCAGCTCACTCGGGGCGCATACTCTGCATGACCTCTCAGTTGTGAGCTCAGACATTCAACTCAACCGAACTCGAGAAAGCCGAACTCCAGTCGTCGTGGACTAGTATAGCCTGAAGCCTCGGGAGTCGGGTGTGAGACAGCTGAGCTTTTAAGCTTGACGGCTATGGGCCTTCGCGCCGGCGCCTACGCGCGCTACGGCTCTATACCAGCGGTCCAGTTCGGTTACCACGGTTAAAACCACGTAGCCGACGTTCTCATCGTCCCCACGTCCGCGACCGTCTTAACTGTTGAACCGCGCCTATAACTAAAAACTAATCACAGGCCCGATAAGGTTGACTATACCAAGGGGGAACATACACGCGACCGCGACGGCACACCCCCGGGACCTGGGACAAAGGCAACCGCGCGCGGACAGGGACACGACACGACACCGCGACGTCGCGGGGTCCGTGCCCGCGACGACATCTCGTCTCGTAAGGTTGAGGATCACCGGATGTAGCGCTCTGCGCGCCCCTCCGCCTTCGCCTCCCATGTCTTCAGATGCGAGTCTGCCTTGGCTGTCTCTGCGCGCCGATCGTCGATGGTCTCGGCCCGAGCGTCGACACCTCGATCAGGTCGGGTGGCGAGGAGGGCAAAGTGGCGGCCCGTCGCGGCTGCGAGTTTGATGGCGCCAAAACCGACCTCGCGAAGGTCGTGCGCCGGCCCTTGCTCGCTCGTCTGGTAATCGGCATAGACGTCAAGGTATGGCTCGGTCGACCTGATCAGGGAGAAGAGCACAGGGTTGGCTCGGAGCTTTGTGAATCCGTCGGTGGCAAAGTCCATCTCGGTGAGCCAGAGCTGGCCTGTGCCGGGGCGCAGGATGCGGAACGCCTCGGCCGCCACCTGCCGCGTCACCTCGGGCGGCAGCTCATGGATGACCAGCGAGAGGCACACCACATCTGCCTCGCCATCGGCCAAACACGTCCTCGCGGCATCCGCATGGCGCAGCTCGATGCGACGATCACGTCCGAGCGGCTGGACCCACGGTTGACCCACGGGCGCCACCACGCCCTCGGCCTCCGGCGCCAGCTCGAGCAACCGGCGGCCCACGGCCAGGAAGTGTGGAGAGAGGTCAAGACCAAGGATCCGCGCCGCCTGCGGATGCGCCGCGGCCAGGCGGCGTGTGGAGATGCCAGAGCCGCAGCCGAGATCGACTATCGTCCCGCCGGGTGGGCACTTGGCACCGAGGGATGCCAGCGCCTCGTCAAAGGCCCCGCGGAAGGCGTCCTCGCCCTCGGCACCGTACTTGGGGTAATTTCGCGCACCGACGGCTCTGCTCGCAATCTCGCCCTCCCATGCCGATTCCCAGCACAAGTTGCCGTCTTCGTAGGCATGGAACGGCTGCCGATAGTAGTCAGGGATGATCTTCTCGTCGTGCTCGTCTAAGGTCCACGGCCCTTGTTCTTTAATCCACGCCAGCTGTTCCCGCCAAGCCACGCCGTTGGACTCTGCCGTCTGCACCATCGTTGCTTTGGCCTGTGGCATGAGGACCGCCTTGTAAAGCGGCGAGCTTAGCGCGGCATCAAGCAGCCATCGACCGAGAGAAACAAACGGCGACGCGTGGACCGCGGCTAAGGAAATCAGGGCGAGGGTTCGCGAAAAGAGGGTTCGCGACATTTTGTCTAGGACCCGGCTTGGCCTGATTGTCCACGCAATTAGAAGTAACCCCTGGAAGAAAAGTGCCCACTGAAGGCACACGTGCCTGTCTTAGCACTTCTGCTTTCGCGGGCTGTGGGAAGCGCGAGATGTTTGCTCGTCAGGGTCGCGCTGTACATTGTAACCCCACGCCTCGCGGCATTTCGTGTGTCATCATCCCGCATTCAAGAATCAAGATTCATGGCTAGTGCTCGCGAGTGGGCGGCTTCCGAAGGTGCGAGCGCTTGACAGTCAGGAGTCAGGTGTTCCGTGTTATCACTTGTACATGTATCAGTGTCATGCTTTTATAACACTCGGCCCCACCCCTCCTGCTCTTAGGCGCCGCTTGACAACCCTCTCTCAACCCCACCCCGCTCACATACGCGCCCAAAAACAGTTCAAATTTTTGGTGCGCCCCCTCTCTTGTGATTTCTCAGCTGGCTCTGGGGACGTCGTTCGTCATCAATGCTCGAGACTGCGCGTGGCGCCCTATCACTGCTGCTGCTACTGCTGCTATGCGGGCGCGACGCGGGATTCGCCGCATTGCACGCGCGCGCCGCCTCGCCGCCCCGCCAGTTGGCGGCCGTCAGGGTGGTCGCGTGCGGCAGCGGCAGCGCCCGGCGACGCAGCGGCAGCGGCAGCAGCGGAAGCGCTGAGCGGACGGCTCTGTGTGGCCATCTACGGCGCGCGATCCCACGCGCGGGGCGAGGATGGCGCTCGCGCTCGCTGGTCGCATGCGACGGCGGCGACGTCGACCCCGACCTTGCGTCGGCGTGGCTCGACGAGGAGACGGCGTCTCCCCTCGCCGATGGTGGGCCCGAGGAGCTGTCGGTGGCCGAGGCGGCGGCGCTGCTGCGCGAGGGCGGCGCAACGCTCCTTGACCTGCGCACGCACGCGGAACACTGCGCGGCGCGGCCCGCGGGCGCCCTCTCGCATCCCGCGGGTGACCCCGGCACCCTCGGCCTGCTCTTTTGCTTCCGCGACAGCTTCGAGGAGGACGTGGTGGCGCGCTTTTCGCCGACGACGCCGCTCATCCTGCTTTGCGACGTGGGCGTCGTGTCGCGCATCGCCGCGATGCGGCTGCTCGAGCGCGCCTTCGCCTCAGTCCGCGTCGTCGCAGGCGGCTTCGAGTCGTGGAGCCTCGAGGCGGAGCGTCCCGGGGCCCATCTGCCCATCGAGAGTGGACGCCCGGCTAACGCCGATTGGCCTAAGGAACAGGGCGTGGCGCCGACGCCGTCGTGGGAGGGCAGCTGGGACGAGGAGGACGAGTACGCTGCTGCCCGCCCGCGATGGCCCCTACCCCCCCGCGCTCACCCACCAGCCATTTCAAACCCCATCGGGCATGCGCCCTTGGGCGTGGCCTTGCTGCCATGGCCTTGGGCATGGCCGCTGAGAGCGCGTGATCGCGAGGGAGCGGATCGCGCCCTTTCTCCGCGCCCTTTCTCTCTTCCATCCTCCCACTCCCAGCCATCCTCACGCCGGCCCACTCATCCCCTACATCCATCCCCCTCTCCTCGCGCTCACGCAGGTATCTCGACATTGAGGCGCTCTATGCCGAGATGGACGGCGACGCGACATCCGCGTGGAGCAGCGTGCCCCTCGACGCCTCGTCGGCCCCAGTGCGACCTCGCCCGTATGGCGCGCTATACGACCCGGCGCACTCGGCGCGCGATAGTCTCGAGGGCGAGCTGCGGAACATCGGCGAGCTAGGCGACGACGAGCTGGGCGGGGACGCGCTTGATATTGAGGAGCTCGAGGCCCTCTTGGCAGACAGCGGCGCCGAGGAGCCTCTCTACGCTGACGCAGCGGCGGAAGCGGCCGCGATGGCTGACGAGGCGTCGGCGACCTACGAGCCTGCCGCGAGAGGCGGCAAGGGCGCCGCCGTGGGCGCCGCCGAGGCGGCGGCAATGAAGACGATTCCGAACGCGCTCGCGGGTGACCAGGTCGATGACGATCTTGCCTCCCTCGTCGCTAAGCTCGATGCCCCGGCAGAGCTCGCGCCCTCTCGGAGTGCTGCCAAGCGCGTCGCTGCGGCGGCGGCCGCCGACGACGCCGCCGCGGCCAGCGCCGCCGCGGCCAGCGCCGCCGCGCCCGCGCCCGCCGTCGCCGCGCCCGCGGCCGAGGGTGACGGTTACACCAAGAAGGCGGCTGCGAAACGTGCCAAGCGCAATCGCTCGGGCCCGCCGCCCGCGTGGTTCGTCAACGTCGACAAGGTCGACTTCGGCGGGCTTCTACAGTTCGGTAAGCTGGGAGCGCTCTCCGTCAAGGAGCTCAAGTCATTCCTGTACGGGCGCGAGGCTGATATCTCGGGGACCAAGAAGGAGCTCGTGAGTCGCGTCGAGGCGGAGTTGAGGCGCGGCGATGCGGGCAGCGGCGGCGGCGCGACCGGCGGCGATGGGAATGGCGGCAAGAGCGGCGGCGGCGCCGGTGGCGCGGGCCCGGGGGGGGCGGCGGCGGTGGCGGTGGCGCGTGGAGCTTCGGCAAACGAAGTCAAGAATGGTGCCTCTAAGTCGTCACCCCGCGGGCGCGGGGCGGTGGGGCGGGGGCGGGGGCGCGCCTCGGCGGGCAGAGGCGCAGGCGGTGACGAGGCCGCGGAGCTTAATACGCTCGCGGCCCTCCCGCCACCGGACGGGGAGGATGAACCTCTGTCTCTCTTTGATTCTAGCCCGAGCACGACCGACGCCGCGGATGACTTCCTGATCGACGAGGTCTTCTCGGCGATGTATTGAGCGAGGGCGGCCGCAAAGCCAAAGGAGAGTGGCGGTGCGCGCACGATGGAACGGGGCGCGCGGGGAGAGAGGGGTCGTCATGGACGGCGAACACACGATCGCCGCGAGCGGGAGTCACGCGCCGCGCAGCTGACTTTTGGAGTGGTGTATTGTCTCCGTCGCCAGGTACTGCAGCACGAGGTGCTCTCGAGACTGAGGACTGTCACCGGTGTACTATACTTTGAACCCGCGGCGCGCACGTCCTCGGTCCTGGGCGCGGCCAAGAAAAATGAGTAACTGCGTGCGTGTTAATAATAATATCCGGTCGTTCACTCGCGCGTGTCGCGAGTCTCGCGGCACCGTGACGGCACCGCGGGCGGGATACGGCATACGGATACGCGACCGTGATCATCAGCGTGATGTTCCGTGATCGCGTGTGACGCGCGAGGCGCGACGGCAGCGTGAAGCTCCGTGATGCGTGAAAACTTTCAACACTCTCCAGTCGTGTGCCGTGCACCCCGAGACGGCCGCGACCGCGAGACTCGCGACGAGCGAGCCGGGACGCGGGAGCCGCCCAGCGGCGCCTTTTGCATTTCCGATTTCGTGACGTTCTGTTCAACGTCCTCACGCACCTGTGTGTTTGATCGTCAGTAGGGCGCTTCCGCAGACTTGTCTTGACTTGAATTGACTCGCCTGTGATCTGTGTAAGCAAGCTACAAGCAAGCTAACTAGTCGAAACAACACAGGTACATTGTACCTAAACAAGCGCAAACGTGAAACGAGGAACCCAGTTGCCATCAGAATATTAGGATACAATCTTACAATGTAGGGTGGGCGGAGAGGAAGAGAAGTATGCCCAGAACCGCTTGCTTGCTTTATCTGTGTGTGAACCGAGTGTTTTTTCACTTGAACTTGAACTTGAGTCTTGACGAGACTTGCAGGTCAAGTTGCGTTGAGTCGTCACGCACGAGCGGCGCGGAGAAGGGACGCGACAGAATGAGTAGCGTCTCCAATCTGCACCTGTCGGGCGTAGATCCCGCACTAAAAATCATCATCTTCGTGCTCATGGTGGCCCACGTCGCTGCGTTGGTGAGCGCATAGGCTGCGCGCGCGCATACGCAATCAAGCGTCTCCGCCTTTGCACTCATCCAACGAATGGCTGACTTTAATTGCGTCACGCGTGCACGCCCAGATGTTTTGGATCTGTTCGGTCATGCAGCCCAAGAAATTCAAAGAAAGCTGATCGGCAGACTGGTGGTTGGAGTCGCACTTACTTTCGCATACCTGTACACAGAATAAATTAGGAAAGAGCTCCCATCGGTCATCGCAGCCAGGCATGGTTTGTCTCGGCGAGTCTCCTGTACTACGCAAACGCATACGTAATCACCAGTCCACGCATACCACGTCTTTGCGCTTTAAAGGTGTTTCGTGCACACCGGCTGGCCCTCAAGGGCCATTGTCCGTTCACGAGCGCTGTGTGTCACTCGCTCTCCATTAAGCTCTCCAAAGCTAAGGCTAAAATAATGCGTCTCTCGATAAGGCCTCGTCGGGAGTATCGGATGCCTCAACGCTCAAGGTCGCCCGCGGGCTCTCCGATGGACCTGGCCACGTCGCTCCTCCCAATGCCGCGCCAGCCCGGCCGCCGCCAAAGGACTCTCCTCGGATGCCTCATCGCTCAAGGCTGCCGCGAGGTGTGCCGGCCGACGTTGGCAAGCGGATCTCTCCGTCCAAGAGCCCGTCGAGGGACTCGAGCAGCTCGTTGCCCGCTTGCACGGACGCTTGCTGTTCCGCGACGCGCATCTGCATCTCCTGGAACACGCCCCAGAGCAGGCGCGTCGCAGATCTCAGCTTCGACAGCTTGAGATCGAGGAGCTCCTCGCGCTCGCGCGAATCTTCGAGCTGTCGCGCACGGCTCTCCCTGCGCAGCGCGCGGGAAATCGATTCGTCAGCGGCTTTGAAAGCGTGGAGAGAGCGCGATGATGAGGGTTAGACAGCGCGCTCACCCTATCAGAGTTTGCACCTCGACTTGCTCGTTCGCAGCCGCCAAGTCGGCCTCGAGCTGTTGGATGCGCAGTGCCTGCGCGCGGATGGCCTCCTCATAGTCTTCGCGCTCCTGCATGAGCGCGGCGATGTGCCGCGAAGCACCCTGGGGGGTCTGCCCCAGCCCGAACATGCAGCAAACGCGAGGGCCGACGTCCGAGGCAAAACTTGGGAAAAGCCACCAAGACCACGCGACCTGAGTTGTTCACAGTCTTTTCACTGCGGCTCAATCAGACTCACTCAGTCGTTTACATGATGTCGCGGCCACACCCGCGCTCACCACACCTCCGTCTCAAAGGACGGCTCCGCTGCCCCCGGTCAACACAAGTACTGAGTACTCGCTCTCGGAGTCTACTCAATTGAGGATGGGTTCGGCGTTCGCTAGAGAGCGTGAGGAGAGGCTACCGTGCTCTCTCCACCCAGCGCACAGGGTGATCCATGCCGCTCGCTGCCCGATACTGCTGGGCGGGATTGTGATCGGTAATCAGGCGGGAGGATTCGCACGTGGGCGGGTTTGTTAGGCCCCGTACCAGCAACCAGGTTAACTGCGCGACGACGGTGGCAGGACCTCACGGTGCTTTTTTCGCTTCTGAGTCATGTTGACTGCTGCGGCGACTGGGGGCACATCGCAGGCTGAGATTACGCGAGGCCGGGGTGCTGAGGGATAGACTTGCGAATGCGAGAGGGACATCGTGTGGTTCCCTCGTGAAGATTCTGTACCCTGGGCCGTTATTGACCAGCTCAAGAGCACGGAGTGGTACCTCGATCTGGAGCTGTTCTCTGACTGCTGCAGAGTGCCCAATGAGCCCCCCCTGGCCCAAGACCCGCTTGCGCTGCCGGGCGTCGCGGAACCAGACCTTGGTCTGCTGCGGCGGAGACGCCTATCTTGGTTGCGAGCAGCCGGTGCGCAGCGTGCGACGGCTTCGGTGCCTGCTCGAAGACAGCCTCGAGATTTTCTTGCTACTCGGGAGTCACATTCAAATGTGGCGAGGATAGAGGGGTGACTCGAGGGCCTGATCCTCGAGCATCGAGATCACTTGAGTTTCGTCAACTGCCTGAGGCACGACTATCTCCATTGCATCAGTGCTTTCAAAACGTTTGAGAAAGCTCGCGAGTGTGCGCTGGAGCTCGCGATCCTCCCGCAGTCGCATCGGGATTTCATGGCCCTTGGCGTGGGTGTAGACCGTCGGCGCTTCGTAGAAGCCCGCGTGGCGCTCCTGGCTCGCGCGCATCCAGTCCTGGGCGCCTATCAGGTGCAGGGACGGCAGCGCGTTGGGCAGCTCAATCGTGGCTCGCAGGTGGGGTGGGGCGACAGCCACGGTGATGGACGGCAGCGTATCGGACATGCCCGCATTCGCCAAGATGACGAAACGAAAAGGGCACTTGTCCAATCCGAATCGGCCTCGCCACACCGCCGGGTTGCACAGCACACTGCACATGAACGCTCCCTGCGAAAACCCGTACAAGCCATCGTACGGACCGTACCGCTCGACGACTTGCATGAGCTGCTCCAGACTCTCATCGAGAGAGGTCGTGGCGAAGATGTTCGTGCCCAGCATCCACCAGCGAAACCACGTGCGAAATGGCCGTTCGCTAAGCATTTCGAGCGTCGAATTCTGCGCGCTGGCCTCGATGGTCGCCTCAACCACGTCGCAAGAAACGCCGTGAATCTCACGCAGAGCGAGTCCGATGAGCTGCAGCTGTGTGATGTCGTTGTTGGATCCGTGGCCGTGCAAACACAGCACACGCAGTTTGGATCGGCGCTGCCGCTGAACGTCTGCGCAGAAGCGTGTGGTCAGCTCCATCTCAGCGGCGCCCATGCTCCACGAGGGGCGTCGCGGGGCGGGTACACGTTGATCTCCACGAGGGGTGCCGCCCTGCAGGTGCCTCCCACCAAGTGTGACGTCAAAAGATTATGTTCTTCCCCACCCCCGGTTTCGTCTGAATACCGGGAGGGAAGCCTCAGAGATTAACCGCCAGCGTGAAATTAGCGCGTGCGCGAAACGATAGGAATTTGCGGTGGAGCCCGATTTCCGACTTGTCCGTCTGTCCGTCTGTCCGTCTGTCCGTGTGCCAGTCTGTCGTCCCAAATTTGGGAGCACAAAAGCGGGCGCTTCAAGAACTGCTTCAAGCTCCTTCGAACCGCGTCCCAAATTTCTCCACCGGCCGAAGAGGCTTC
>ENA-UOXP01001967-UOXP01001967.1-mixed-culture-metagenome-genome-assembly--contig:-NODE-1967-length-13473-cov-31.096885_pt1 | contig 13473 bp, 7 predicted proteins | sample MGYA00238161_ERZ761639 | MGnify/ENA primary metagenome ERZ761639 (study PRJEB28913, sample SAMN08776760) | mixed culture metagenome | isolation source: Freshwater growth medium | place: USA...
GCGCGCTGCGCGCGCCCCCCCCTTTTCCTTTCTCCCCAACACGGAAAAATTGCCGAATTTTGGTTCACGGGACCTCTCCCCCCGCACACACAACGGCCGCGCTCGCTCGGGTCAAAGCTTTTGCTCGTATAGGATGTCAGAGTCCCTCTCCATGCTCAAGGATTGGGTGAGCGGCGAAGCTGGGTATCAGAACAAGGGCGAGTCGACGGTGCTGCTGCACGTGACGCATTCCAACCTGAAGATGCGTATGTTTGAGATCCGCCTCGACCGGCACATGACGATTGAGCGCGTGAAGGAGAAGCTCCGGACACACTCGGGCACCGGCGCGATGTTCATGCACCTCACGCTGCTCGATTTCAATGGTTGTGTGGTTGCTGACATGATCCAGGAGGAGCTCAAGCTCGGCTACTTTTCGCCGATGGATGGCTGGACGATCCACATTACCGACCTCGACCCCCACTCGCTCGCGGCAAATGGCGGTCTCGAGGACGTGTCGCTCGTCAAGAAGTACGAGATCTCGGACGAGGACTACGAGAAGCGCGAGCAAAACTTTCGCAAGTGGCGTGCGGACAAGCTGGCGGCCGACCCTTCTTGGTCGCTCGCCAAAGAGATGAAGCAAAAGCAAGAGGCGCAGCGCATGAAGCAAGACCCTACGTACGTGCCCGAGGCTCCGAAGGAGAAGGTGGAGGACGACGAGCACATGGCGGACCTTGCGGCGGGCATGAAGGCGGGAGATCGGTGCGAGGTCAAGCTGGGCGGAAAGCGCGGCGAGGTCAAGTTTGTGGGAAAGATCCCGGCGATTGCGCCGGGCTACTGGATTGGTGTGCAGTATGACGAGCCTGTGGGCAAGAATGACGGGTCCGTCAAGGGGAAGCGGTTGTTCACGTGCCCGCCCAACTATGGCGGCTTCCTGAGGCCCGACAAGCTGCTGGTCGGCGACTACCCCGAGCTCGATATCTTTGACGAGGAGGACGAGGAGGACGTGAAGGCGGAAGCCCAGGAGGCGGAGCTTAGCTGAGGGGTAGCTTGAGAGAGGGGGAGCATGCAGCAGAGAGAGAGAAAGAGAGGAAAGGCCAAGAGGCCGCGCGCCAGCGTGGAGACACCTGAGGACACTCGGGCCGTCGCGGACCGCGAGCATCGGAGCCCACAGAGTGCAGAGGCGGTCTGAGACGCTTATTCGTGGGAATTAGCGTGGAATGGACTCGCACAACCGGCCTTAGTGGATCCTCGGCCTGCCCAGGTGATGCTGCGTGGACTGCAGTCTCGAGTCTGTGCACATCCACGCCCACATGCACATCGCGTTCGTGTGTGGTGGTTGCCGCTTGGTAGCGTGTACTAGCAACTAGGCCGGGCCCACAGCGCCAAGAAAGCGCGGCGCGACGAATCATTCTAATTGCCTTCTTGTACACGTTCCGGGACGTCGTCCCGCGTCGTTGTGTCGCGCGTGTCCTGGAACTTCTCTGAAAAACACGCACGTGGTACGAACTAGCCAACTACGTCGATGATATCGTTACGATACGAGCAACTGAACGTGCGCCCGTAAGTCGTGCACGACCGGTCCGCGCGTACGTCAGTCCAGTCGTGGGCGCAGATGCTTGGGAAGCGTTTGCTAGTTGATATCTTGATGACCACGTCGACATTCGTGTGGAATATGGAAAAGGCATCTTTCGACTTCACGCGAATCATGCATACATTGCTTAGGCTCACTCGCCGTGGTGTGCTGGGCACCGCAGCGGGCGCGTTTGGCGCGGCCGCTGCTGCGGTCACGGCGCCGCTCTACTCGTCATGCGAGGAGCTCAGCTCCAAAGTTGTGTACATCGAGGTGCCGCAGGACCAGTGGATCGAGGTGAAGCAGAAGGAGCTCGCCGACTCGTTCATCGACTGGACTGACGTGGACATGGCATACGTTGAGGCGCTGCGCACGGTGCGCGGCGCATACGAGTTCCCCGTCGCGAAAATGCGCAGCCTACAGAGCTACTTCCTCACCGAGGCGAAGCTGGGTCTCGCGGGCTTGCCGAGCTCGATGCGCATGCTGCCCACGTACGTGACGAAGCGGGTGACGGGTGCGGAGAAGGGCGACTTCTTCGCGCTTGACTTGGGCGGCACGAATTTCCGCGTGCTCAAGCTCACGCTCGAGGGCGGCGGCGTCGTGGGTCCGGTCGAGGCGCTCAAGTTTAAGATCCCGGCGGCGATCAAGCAGGGCTCTGGTGACGAGCTCTTCGGGTTCCTCGCTGACTCTGTGGCGACCTTCATCGCGACCAAGTGCAGCGGCAACCCGACGGGCACGATGGGCTTCACCTTCTCCTTCCCGACCGTGCAGACTGCGATCAATGCGGGCACGCTCATCGTTTGGAACAAGGACTTTAGCGCGAGTGGCGTGGTGGGCGCGGACGTCGTGGCTCTACTGCAGCAGAAGCTCAAGGAGAGAGGAATGAGCCTGGAGGTGGCGGCGCTCGCGAACGACACCGTGGGCACCATGGAGGCCGCCGCGTATACGCACAAGGATACGGCGATGGGCGTCATCCTGGGCACCGGCACGAATGCGGCGTACGTTGAGAAGACGTCGAATGTGCTCAAGTGGGACGGCCCGCCCTCCGATGAGATGGTCATCAACACTGAGTGGGGCAACCTGGACATGGCGGACTACATGACGCTGTACGACGCCGTCGTCGACTTGGGTACAGCCAATCCCGGGCTGCAGCGCTTCGAGAAGATGATCTCCGGACTCTATCTCGGCGAAATGACCCGAGTGACGACCATTTCCCCAGAGGTGATCCAGGGCTTCTCGCCTTCCTTTGCCGCGGGGTTCACGAAGACTTTTGGCGAGCGCATGTCGTTCCAGTCGGCCTTGATGAGCGACATCGAGGCCGACACCTCGAGCGACCTGAGCGCCACTTCGAAGGCGCTCGAGGCCGCGGGCCTGCCCATCTCGACGGTGCGCGATCGCGTCCTGTTGCGCGAGGTCTGCGTCAACGTGTCGACGCGCGCTGCCAAGCTGTCCGCGACTGCGGTGGTTGCGCTGCTCGAGCAAGCCAATGTGCTCGACGGGTGCACCGTCGCCGTAGACGGCACCGTCTTCGAGTGCTATCCGTTCTTCAAGGAGCGTATGGAAGGAACCATCATTCAGCTCATCGGCGCCGAAAGGGCGGAGAGGGTCAAGCTGGTGCTGGCCAAGGACGGTTCGGGCGTGGGTGCGGCCATCATCGCCGCCATCGCCAAGTGAGTCGGTGCGAGTCGATGCATACTGGATGTCTCATACTCTCTCCATTCATCGTCGTGCTCGTCAGCTTGCGGCTCCCCTGACTCAGTTGCGGCGCTGTGGCTCGACCCCACGCCCACCGATGTGCGCCAGGTGCGCATACATTTATGCCAGGCTCGACGCTGTCGAGCTGCCACCGGTGTTCGGTGTCTTGGGATGCCGACGCATGATTGTCGTCCACCACCCGCCCCGGCGCGCGGATTCTTTCATCTTTGGGCGTGTCGTTCGTATGGAATTACCGTGGATAGTGGTACACATTTTTTCGATATCGTGGTTTTCGACCATTAACTTAAAACTCTTTTTGTATTTGGATATCGATCCTAATACCGCCATAATGCGCCGCACTGCCCATCGCCCTCCGTCGTCAGCCTCCTTGCTGGCGACATGTGGAAGCTCAGATCGCAATCTCAGATCGCAAACATCTTGCCGCATCTCTCTCATCGCCTCTGCCCCGCCGCGGCGGATGTCGTCACCCTGCCCTGCTGCTGACAAAATCCCCGCGCCTCCCTTGCATTTCTTGTTCCTGCGTGTCTTGCTTGTTGTCCTTTCCTGCTCTGTTAGACCCTTGGCCCTCGCTGGCCTGCGCGCCGCCTCCCCTCCCCTTCTTTGCCATGTTTCGTACACGCCCCTCATCCCCGGTGTTGTCCGCCCTCGCCCTCGCACCCGCGTGCGCGCGCGTGGGAGTGCCGTTGCCATTCCCCATCGTCAGGAGGATCCACTGGGACGCCACACTCGACGTTCACACTCGACGTTCACACTCGAGGGGTTTGAGGCTTCATGGGGTGCTCGGAGGCCGGGGACCACCATCTATGGTGGAAGGGGGGGGGGTGGGGGAAAGCAACGGCGCGAGAGACGAGAGGACAGTCGCAGCGGCAGGCTCGAGGGTCGGAGACGGATCGAAGCATGACCGCTGCGGCTGCCTCATTTCTCCTCGCCTTCCTCGGTGGCTTCTTCCTCGTTGGCTTCCGAGAGCCACTGCAGGAACTCGTTCACCTGGAAGAGTGCGGTATTTTTGCCCGGCGTGTCGTCGACGACGTCCTCGCGCCACTCGTTGTACGCATCCTCAAAGATGATGTCAGTCTCGTACAGGTTGTAAAATACCTTTTTCATGAGGCCCGGCGGCCAGTTTTTGCGCCCGCAGTAGGCCTGCACCTCATACAGACACGCAGCCTGCACATTGATCGTGTGCGGGGTGAGCGGGTCCGATGGGCAGCTGATGTACTTGAGCATCAGCGGCTTGCGGAACTCGATCTGCTTTTTGATCTTCAGCGCGACGGGTGGCTCCTCAGAGCCGCTGGCCGTCTCGAGGATGCAGCGCATCACGGCACGCGCGAGCGGCTTGCTGCCAGGCTGTAGCGAGCAAGTGGTCGCAATCCACTGGAGCAGCTCATCATTGGAGGCGCCGGCCGCATCGGCCTCGGCAGGCTCCACCTCTCCGAGCGACGCCATCAGATGCGCCTCAACGGCCTCGAGCTCCTTAGCGAGCTCCTCCTTGGAGATCTCCTTGGCCGGCGCGAGGTTCGTCACTCCGCCCCCCTCGAGTGGCGCCAATCCGGCCGCCTCCAGCAGCGCGCTCACGGCAGCCGGCTCGCGCTCCGACTGCGGCATCAGCGCGGCCAGGTCGAGGTTGGGCTCTGCGGCATAACGCCCCTGGAGTGCGGACACGTCCTCAAGGGCGAGCAGCTCCTGCAGCACACGCACGGCGAGGTAGGCGGCGCCCGCCTGGCCGCCGATGGCGTCCTTGTCCTTGACGAACCGCGCCTCTGACATTGGCATCGAGTACTCGTCGTCCCGATCGGCGAGGGCCGTGTTCAGGAATCCGAGCGGCGCTAGGTCTGCATGGATGGCGTGCGCGAGCAGTGTCGTGTAGACTTCGGGCGCACGCGGTGCGTCGACGGTTACGTCCTCGAGAGTAGCTAACTGCTCTGTGAAGAGCTCCTCGACGCGCTCGCTCGACGCCATACCACCCTTGAGCAGCGGCGCAAAGAGGGCCGCGGCGAGAGACTTATTATCGGGCTCATCCACCACCATCGCAATCGCCTTCTCGAGCAGCTTCATGCCCAGGTCGACGGCTGTCTTCCCCGCGGGCAGCTTTGCTGTCGTGTCACTTAGATCCTCGAGCAGCTGCTCCACGTTGCCGCTCGCCATGTACTCCTCTAGGTATGAGTTGCATCGATTCTCCATCTGCTCCTCGGTGATGCCCTCCGCCTTCGCGTCTGGCGCCGCCGCAGCCGGCTCGCTGCTCCCTGCGGCACCTGGTCCGCTGCTTCGCTCGGCGCCGGCGCCCTTGCCGCCGGCACCTTTGCCCAACGGCTGCTGCTGCTGCCCCTGCTGCTGCTGCCCCTGCTGCTGCTGCCCCTGCGCGGGCGCGCCGCCACCCTTGCCGGGAGCGCCGCCGCCCTTGCCCGCCGCCGCAGGCGCGCCGCCGCGCCCGCCGCCCGCGTCGCTACGCGCGTCGCCGCGGGCAGCCGGGCGCGCGTCGCTGCTGCCGGCCGCGCCGCTGCCGGCCGCGCCGCCGCCGCCGCTCTTGCCGCCGCCGGCCGCGCCACCGCCGGCCCCGGGCGTAGCTTTGACCTTCAAGCTCGGGTCCTCGACACGCTTATTCCAATGGCCGCGGCGGAGCTCATTGATCTCCTGCAGCATGTAGCGCATGCGGTTGGGCAGGTTGAGGTTCTGCGTCATCTCCTTGATGCGCATGAAGTACTCGTCCATGTGCGGCTTCGCCTTCGGGACGTCGATGATCTTCCCAATCTCCTTGAGCAGCTTGACGAGACACTCGAGCTCGTCGAGGTCGGGGTTCTCGTGTGACGCGCTCTGGAGGAGCTTGATGATGCACTCGTGCATGATCTTCTCAGTGAGCATCTTGGTCTTGAAGAGCTCGCCGATGAACCGGATGTTGCCGAGCATTCTGGCCTTGGCCTTCTTGCGGGTGGACTCGTGCTCTGCGTCGGGGATCCCCGAATAGTCTATCGAGTTCTCCTTTTCGAACTCCTCCTGGCACTTGTTGAGCAGCAGCCGCTTGAACGTCTGCGGCTTCGCGTTCGGGTCCTCTTCGTCCTTGAACTCGGGGAAGCGCTCGGCACAGCGCACGCACAGGTGGGAGTACATTTCGCCGAACATGGGCTCATAGAGGGCCTTGTCGAAGACGAGGTCGATGACGGCGATCATGTCGGTGCGGCACGTGATCTCGAGCTCCAAAAAGTCCTTTGAGAGCTTTTCGAACTTTTCGGGCGCGAACTTGTTGAGCAGCGCCTTGGCCGTGCGGAGCAGCTTCTCGAGCGCGTCGAGCTCCTCCTTGGACTTCATCGACGGCTTCCAGGCGTTCTCGCTCTCCTCGATCGGCTTGACCTCCAGTCCCCACATCGGCTTCGAGGCCCCGCCCTTGCCGCCCCCCTTCATCGGCTTGCCGCCTTGCCCCTTGGCAAACTGATTGTTGCGAGGGTCACGAGGGTCAAGGAAGTTGGAGTCGGCACGCCCGCGCCCACTTTCGATGCCCTTGCCGCCGCGCGCGCCGCCCCGCCCGGGGGCGGTTCGCCACTCTTCGGCGCCCCCCGCGGCCGGCGCGCCGCCGCCGCGCCCGCCTCCACCGACTGGGCCTTTGAAGGCGATGCCATCGGCGCCGATCGTGAGGATTTCCATATCAGGCAGCCCGTCGGGCTTGTCCGTGTAGACGTTGGCAAACTGCATCAGAAACTCCTTTGGGTACGTCTTCTTGCCGTTGGCACCGACGCCGGGCGCCGCCTTGGTCGCGCTCGAAAAGGCGCCGAGCCCACCGCCGCCCGGGCGCAGCGAGATGCCCGGGGGCAACTTCTTGTCAGGCTCAGGCTCCTTGATCTTGAGAGCTGACTCATCGAGGTTCTCCCAGTCATCGTCGTCGCCGTCCTCGCCCTCCTTCTTTTCAGTGGGGAGCGCCTCCGCGACGGATACAGCGGGGTCCGAAGACGACGCAGCGGAGACGGCGCTGGCGGGCGCTGTGGCGGGCTCGGGCTCGGCCGGCGGCGCGGCGGGCGCGGCGGGCGCGGCGGGCGCGGCGGGCGCGGCGGGCGCGGCGGGTGGTGGCGGCGGCATGGGGGCGGGAGGCGGCGCGGTAGGCGGCGCGGTAGGCGGCGTGGGAGGCGGTGCGGGAGGCGGTGCGGGAGGCGGTGCGGGAGGCGGTGCGTCCGCCGCCGGTGGCGTAGAGACGGAGGTGGCGGTGGCGGCAGCGGATCCTGCAGGAGACGCAGCAACAGGATCGGAGGGCGGCAGCGGCGGCGCGCCGGCGGCGGCCTCGGATGACGGTGGCACCGCCGTATCGGCCGAGAAGCCCCCGCTCGGCACGGTGGGGGAAGGCGCGATGTCCATCAACTGCCCATCTTTCACGATGACATGGCCGGAGGGAGTGGTGAGCAAGGGCGGTGGCGTGGGTTTGGCGGGTTTCGGCGGCGGCGCGGGCTGCGGCGGCGCCTCGCCCGGTGCCAGCGCCATCGCGGCCTCTGACGGCTTCGGCTTCGCATTGGGAAGGTCGATCGCCTCATTCGTCGACGGATCTACGATCTGGATGGCCGATGACTTGCGTGGGGGGGCCGCTGGCTGCGCGAGCGCGGACGACCCTCCTGCCCCGGGCAGCGGCGCACCCTTGCCCGGGATGGCCATCGCGGCGCCGGTAGGCGCGGCATCCGGCACCACAGGCCGCATGCCGCCGCTCGCCGCGATCGGGCGCATGCTGCCCTGCGACAGTGGCATCCCAGCAGCTCCTCCCGTCGGTGGCGCTCCGTACATGTTGCCGCCGGGCGGGCCGCCCGGCACGGCGCGTGGGCCCGCCTGCGCCGCGTAGCCCGCCGCGGGGGCGTACATCGCCTGCCCTGCGGGCATCGCCTGCCCAGCGGCCATCGGCATGAAGGTACCTGTAGGAAGCGGCTGGAAGGTCGGCTGCCGAGGCGGGTAACCGGGCGTCGGAGGCACCATGTTCTGTCGCATCATGCCCGCCATCGGCATCGGCATCTGCGCACGTGGGCACACGCGACGCACGGGTGTGAGTGCGACGCTGCGTGGTCAGAGCGGCGGCAGGGCCTTGCCGCAAGCCAAGGACGTCCGAAGTGGCTGTGTGACTGTTCACGAGTCGCATACGCCTTGCTAGCTCGTGCCGTGCGTGAGTTCGGGTGGCGGTGCGTCTGCCACTGTGCTCGCAAGCGTGCGCGCTCGATGCAGCAGCTGTGCCGTGCCTGGCACGGCCGCGCGTGGCATCGAAGCTCATGCTGAGGCGACGTGCTGTGAGGTGCTCACCGGTGCCATCGGCTGGTACATTGTTGGGTACATCGGCATGGTGGGCTGGCCTGCGGTTGACCGAGCGGCACGAGACGATCAGGCGCGTGAGCTGCAGGGCAGTCAGGCAGCGTTGGGCTGCTGATGAGCTCGAGCTCCCAGCTCCCAGGCTCTGGCGGCCAGCGCTGTCCAGGCCCAGAACGTACCTTGCATCGGTGTTGGATAACGAGGAGGCATACCTGTGGAAGCCATGCCACCTGTGGAACGTCAGGCACCAGGCGCGGCTCAGTTGGCTGCGGACGTGGCATATTGGCTGCTCGACGCACAGGACAGTTCAGTAGAATGGCGCAATCTCGGCTTACGTGGCATGTTCATTGGCGTGGGCTGCCCTTGCGGAAGTCCCGCGGGACCTCTGCCGGTCTGACCACCACGGCCGCCTTGACCGCGGCCGCCTTGGCCACCACGCGGTTGGAAGGGTGGTTGAGACATCGCACAAATAGGACGCGCTCACGAGCCAGAGTGCGAGCCACACGCGTCGATGGGCCGAAGGTGCGCTTTACAAAACGAGCTTTGCGCAATACCGGCAAAGCTCCCCTACCCCCCCCCCCCTCGCCTTCCTGCGAGGCTCTCTCTCCGTCGTGCGCGTCTTCACCTCCTAGCCCTTTGGCAAAGTAATTTGGAGGACCGAAACATAGCGAAGAAGAGGTGTGGAAGCATTGGGTGCGGAAAAGGTTGGGAAGAGGTCAATTATACAGGAACGCATGCAGCACAGAAACACGGCGAGGGCAACTCTCTGCTGAAACGCACAGATGGAGATTCCCGGTACTTGCCGTCACCCCGGGCCTCACACGTGCAATGCTCACGTACATGTCAATTGGTACATGTACATGTAGCTTTCCCGCGTGTTCAAGTTCAAGTTACTTCGTAAACAACAGACAACCTAACGGAAGCCCATCGAATGTGCTCTCTAAGCTAGCAGTGGGGGTGAGAGTCGTCGGAGATGGTGAGACATAACGGAAGGATCACGAGCGGGAAGGAGACTTGAACTTGAACTTGAACTTGAACTTGAACTTCCCGCGTGCTGTTTAACCCGTTCCGAGCAGAGTTGAGAGTACGTCGCATGTTAGGGAACTTCATGGGGTAATCGAACTTCATGCGCATCGACGAACATATTTTGTGAAAAAGAATCTCTATTCCCGCCGCTTGTGAGTGCTTGGGGGCGCCTGATGGTGGCCTTTGCGTCGGCCTCGCCGGGTCGGACCGCCCCTCCACCTCTGCAGCTGCAGAAGCGTGCCGATCCCTCTTGGGGGAGAGATCCGGTCGCACAGTTCGGCCACTGCCTCCTGACGCCGCTCACGATCATCGGAAAGCTGCTCCAACGCGACCTCCTGGAAGACAGCAAGTATCCACGTCAAGAAACACCGTGCACGAGCCGCGGCAGCTCGGTATCATCTGGGCTATCGACGCCGGCGCGCTGCGGGTGCTCCCGGCAGGCCACGTCCGAGCCAGTCCATGCCCCCAATGCCCCCCGCACCCCGACGTCGCCGTCGTCTCACAACTCACCCTCGGTGCTCGGCACGAGCCTGCCGACGCCGATTCCGACGCTTCCGCCTACACTGCGCCAGGTGCAGCTGCGCTCTCTGGACCCGCTAAGCCTCGAGGACGATGATGCTGAGTGGGGCGACGTGGACGACAACTGCGGAATCGAGAATACGAATACCGCGGGGGAGACGCCGAGGAGGTCGTCACGGCGCGCGGTGGCCTCGGCGGGCGCCACTTGGGGTGACGATGACGCGCCCGACGCGGAGCATCGCGCGTTGCCGCCCCCGCCTCGCGACGACAGCGCGGCGGCAGCCGAGGGGCTGCAACTCTTCGAGTTCGACATGTGAGCGTTCGCCGTTGCGCAGACAGTGCGCAGGTCTTGGCCGTCGCTTTGGTGCCGCCGCCCGCAAGGCGAACGCGGCGCACCCCATCCCACAACCCGTCCCTTCTCATGCATGTGCGCATGCCCACGTTCGGTCATGTACGATCGTGCACACAGAGTGCGAGCGGAGGACCGATACCCGCGTTGGGTGTCGCACCCCAGAGGCAAAGCAGCCACATCCGCGTTACAGAATGATGTAGACACGCTGCAGGACTGCCGCATCAGAGAACCAGCGGGGTACCCAGCGAGAAGTTAAGAGTGTGCGCACGCATGAGTGCAGCATGATGATAGGTGTGCCATACAATCCAATAATCGGAGAGATGTCCGTGGACGGCGGGGACGACGGACGCGCGGCGGCCCCCGGTTTCAGCCTTTCACGTGGGGGTGCGGTCCGGCCCGACGGTCAAAGTGCACCCGACCCGACCCCGCGGGGGAAGCGGATATGCACCCGACCCGACCCCGCGGGGGAAGCGGATAAATTTTTATCGTTTTTCGCGCCGTCCCGCACCGTAACGTGCGCGCAAAGCCCCACAGCCTGCTCCCAGCACGCCATTGCCGATTCATCCGGGCCTGACATCGACGGTGCACGGTCACGACCCCGACACCCCGTGCGGCTGAGCGCCGTGGGCGTAATCTTCCGGCACGCTGTGCGCCCCAGCTTCTATACCGTTCCAGCGCCGGCCATCGTCCTCTCAGACGGACGTGGACACGAGGCTGCCCGTACGCCCTCGGCTGTCGTCCATCCGGGGTAACCTCGTCGGCATCTCGTTCAACTCGAACGCGCGCGTCGGGGGGGCCGCCAGCTCGTTGGTGGCGCCGGGATTGGCCCCGAAGGCGGTCAGCCCAGGCCCGTTGGTGGCGCCGGGAACGGCCCCGAAGGCGGTGGTGTGATGAAGGCGACTTCGTCCCGGTCGGAAGGCGGAGGTGCGCAGGGCGTCGTCCTGGGCGTCGCCCAGGGCATCGCCTTGGCTGCGAGGGGAAGGGAGGGGTGTGGGGAGGGGTGTGGGGAGGGCGAGCATGTATTGCTGGCGCTGCCGAGTGTACTGCTCAAGCTGCTCGAGGGCTGAGGCAGGCAAGCTGTTTGGGATGGCCGGCTCAGAGGGGGCGACGTGAATCTCCCACACGCGTCCTCTCGCGCCGTCCCGAGCGTCCCAATCGGGCGGCGCGGCACTTAGTCCGAAGCCCACCCTGGCGCCATGGTCCACCTGCCGCGAGTCACGCCGCCATCCCAAATTTGGAATCGCAAAGGACAACGTGCGAGCGCCGTCCCGATCATGCGCGCCGTCCCGATCATGCGCGCCGTCCCGAGCACGCGCGTCGTCCCGAGCAAGCGCGTCGTCCCGAGCAAGCGCGCCGTCCCGCTGGCCTCCGGAGCCGTTGGTGTGATGATCCCTGGCGCTGCTGCTGTCGGTGGCTTCTCGCTGCAGTTCGGCTCGGCGGCACGCGGCGGCGGCTCGGCGGGCACGTGCGACACTCTCTCTCGAGAGGCTCGACTGAAGGTCTTCGTAGAACCGGATGATGTTCCGCTGCAAGAAGAGCGTGTCGCGCACCTTGCGCACGCGCAGCAGGTGCTGGTTGGCCTCGAGCGGGCGCATGCGTTTCACTTGCATCAGCCAGGCCATCGCGATGGCGGCGGAGCGTCCGCGGCCTGACTGGCAGTGGATGTACACGCCCCCGCCGCGCTTGCGATGGTGCTCGATGAACGAGACGGCCGTTCGCATCACCTCGACGGTTGGCTCGAGGTGCGCCACGGTCTTGAGCCAGAGCAACGAGATGCCCTTCTTGCGATACACGTGGTGAAGCCCCTTGTACTCATCGCAGAGGTTGACGATCCCTTGGACGTTGAGAATCTCGAGCTCGCGCAGCTGGCTGTGGAAGAGCGGCGCCTGCCCAAGGAATATCCGCGGCGATCCGTGTTCATCCGTGGCCATCTGAGGCCATCCGTGGCCATCAGCGGCCATCAGTGGCCATCCGTGGCCATCAGCAGCCATCAGTGGCCATCAGTGGCAATCAGTGGAAATCAGTGGCAATCAGGTGCACTCAGTGGTCATCAGAGGTCATCAGAGGTCGTCAGAGGTCGTCTGAGGTCATCAGAGGTCGTCACCTGCCCGATGATCACGGGCGGGCCTCCATCGCCGTCGTCCACATACGCCCACCAACGCGCCTTGAATGTCCTCTGGTGTCCATAAATGGTGCAAGGCAGGCATGGGCGGAAGTACAGACGGCCGATCCACTTGGCCATGCAGTAGGGCAGCAGGTGCTTCTGGAAGCACAAGTAGGGCAGCAGGATGCAAGCGAGCCCGAGAGGCACCCACAGGAAGAGAGCCCATAGCGAGCACAAGAAAGCGAGCAGCGGGCCCTCAAGCCAGCGCCGGGTCGGGCGCGTCATTCCTTGATAGAAGAAGTCGTACACGAGAGCGTACCTAATTTGGGAGGCACTCGCTCGCAATCAGGGGCCATCAGGGACCATCAGGGGAAGAAGTCGTAGACGAGAGCGTACCAGAAGGCAAACCAGCTGAGGCCGGAGGAGTTCGCCACCACGAGCGTGTCGCTCGGCAGCCTCACGCCGCTGCTCAAGGCGATGCTCACCGTCGCGGCACTCGTCGCCACGATCGTTACGCCTGAGCTGTCAAGAACGGACTGCAGGGCGATGAGCGTCGCAACGGTCGACAGTGCCGCCGACTGCGCCGCCGCCGCCTGTTGGACAGACATGACTGGGAACGTGGCCACGACGTTGACGGACGCGGCGGTTATCTGAAGCATCGACCCCGCTGGAGGCACGGCTCCGAGGCCGAGTGCTCGAGACAGCGCTCTGAGGAGGAGACGGCGACCAGTTTCGTCAAAGTCCGTTGGGGAGCCTGACGCGACGAAGGCGACGGAGACGGACGCGCTGGCAACGGGCGGCGATGGCGCCTCGCCACTGCCAGAGCCGACCTCGCCACTGCCAGAGCCGACCTCGCCGTCACCTAAATCATCTTCCGGCGGCGAGGGTGGCGGCGGCGAGGGTGGCGGCGGCGAGGGTGGCGGCGGCGAGGGTGGCGGCGGCGAG
>ENA-UOXP01001975-UOXP01001975.1-mixed-culture-metagenome-genome-assembly--contig:-NODE-1975-length-13413-cov-44.790987_pt1 | contig 13413 bp, 12 predicted proteins | sample MGYA00238161_ERZ761639 | MGnify/ENA primary metagenome ERZ761639 (study PRJEB28913, sample SAMN08776760) | mixed culture metagenome | isolation source: Freshwater growth medium | place: USA...
ATCGCGCCGCTCGTGGCGCTGCTGCAGGCGGGGGCTGGCTCGGAGGCGGCGACGAAGGCGGCAGGCGCGCTGCGGAACCTCGCCAACTCAACCGACACCAACCGGAACGCCATCCGCGAGGCGGGCGCCATCGCGCCGCTCGTGGCGCTGCTGCAGGCGGGGGCTGGCTCGGAGGCGGCGACGAATGCGGCGAGCGCGCTGCAGAATCTCTCAGACAGCCACACTTGTAGCCATGCCATCCTCGCCGCCCTCGCCGACGCCGCCACGCCTCTTGACGCCTTCCCTCACCTTCAGCGAAAGCTCCGCTCAGTTGCGACGGAGCGGCTGCAGCGCACCGAGGCGGGCGAGGATGCTGCTGCACTGGAGGCGGCGCTGGCGATGGCGACGGCCATGGGCACGACAGACGAGGCGATGACAGCACGCGTGCACTTGCGGCTCGTTGAGCTGCGGACGGCGGCGACGCGGCGCGCGCGGCGCGAGTCCGTCGGGCTGAACGTGGCGCTGCCTGCCGATTTCACATGCCCGATCACGTACGACAAGATGAAGGATCCAGTGGTCGCATCCGATGGCCATTCCTACGAGCGCAGCGCGATTGAGGAGATCCGGAACTTTTACCTTCTCACGAGAATCTCGCCAAAGGGCAACCGAACTTTCCTACCCGTACCGTCTTCGACGCCCATTTTTCAGCCCATTTTCTGTCAGTCACTTTTACCGTTTTACCGCAAACACACAAATTTTTCATTGCCGTGCTGTGCGTGCCGCCGCCAGCCACCTGTATGAGCCTGTGTGACTTGGGCCACGGCCATGGCCCCGGCCCCATCACCGCATGGTCCCACCGCCATGCCCACCGCACCTCCATGCGAACCGTTAAGGGTTAAGGGCCTGACACGCCTCAAAGCGCCTCGTTGTCATCAACCAGGTTGATAGCTTGCTGCGTCCCTGCCTTGTGGCGCGCAGCCTCGGCCTCTTCGCGCGTCCATTCACCCAAGCACTCAACCTCGTTCTGATCTGACTGCTCTGGCTGTGGGCTGCTGGCGCCCACTGCACAGCCACGCTTGGGTGCGGGTGGATCCTCGCCCATCACAGCGCCCATCACAGCGCCCATCACGGGTGGATCCTCGCCCTCCGTTCGGGCGCGCTTCTTGGCATCGGCAAGCTGCTGACGTAACACCTCAATCTCCGCCTGGGACGCCGATTCCGCCTCAGCGACGGCGGAGGCCATGCGCGACGCCATCTGCTCGGCCATCCGATCGAGCTCTGCCTCGTGCTCCTCGATGCGCCGCCGCAGGTTGAGGTTTGGCACCAGCGCCGTACCGAGCGTCTCGCGCGTGAGCGGGCTGAGCGGGTGCGGGCCGCGGAGGATCTCCTCAATCGCGCTGCGCTCGTAGGAATGGCCATCGGACGCGACGACTGGGTCCTTCATCTTGTCGTTCTACGTGATCGGGCATGTGAAGTCAGCAGGCAGCGGCACGTTCAGCCCGACCGACTCACGCCGCGCGCGCTGGGTCGCCGCCGCCCGCTGCTCATCGAGCCTCGAGCGCACGCGCGCCGTCGCTGCCTCGTCCGCCGCTCCGACGGTAGCTGCGGGCTCTCTCTCCTGCTGCAGGAGGAGGTGCGCCCATATCGTCACGAGGCGGCGCAGCGTGGGCGGCGGCAGCCGCTCGACTTGGAAGGCGCTGCAGCAAAAGGCGCCGAGCGCCTCGAGGCACGTGTCCATAGCCTGCGCGTGCTGCAGGTGCAGCAGGAACCATTCGATGTGGACGAGTGGCGGCTCCTCGAACTCGAACGCGCTTCCGCCGAAGCTCGCGCCCTCCGATCGAGCGCCCCAGTGGACGAGCTCCTGCGCGCACGTCTCCAACTCGGTCGGGAGGGCAAGGGCCGTCGACTCCCGACGGCCGGCGGGCGCACTTACGGGCGGCAGTCGACCGAGCGCCGCGTTGGGCAGTCGTCCGAGCGCCACGAGGAGCGCCGTGGCGAGCGTCGAGGTCTCAGGGCACGTACCAAGACGCGCGATGAAGGGGAGCACTACCGGCGCCATGCAATGCGCCGAGGCGCGTCGCAGAGAGCCGGGGATCGGATGGTCGCCGCCGAGCAGCATGCCCAGGGAGATCGCGAGCTTGAGCTCGAGCTCGCGCTCCGCATTTGGAAGCTCGAGCATCGGAACGATCACGGCTTCGGTCGTGAGCAGCCGCAGAAGCGTTTGAAGGGCACTCCCGTCCGCCGCGCGCGCGCAGCCCTCGATGGCCGTGCGCACGAGATCGACGACGTTGCACCGTGCATCGACCGCCCACGCCGCCGCAGCGCCTCGGTGGCGGCGGCGGCGGCGGTCGGAGGTGCCGGTAGTCGAGACAGCCTCCTCAATCCGCGCCGCAGCGCTGAGCATTGCCGGTACCACGCGCTCGCAAAAGCGGCAGAGCTGCGAGGTTTCGCGTGGGGCCGTCGGCACGTGCCACTCGAGCCCTCGGCAGAGCGCGAGCACTTCGAGTTGCATGCATTCATCATCCGCCGCCGGTGCGCGCAAGTGGCCGTCGGCAGCGCCGCCGCCGCTACCGCCGCCGCCGCTGCTGCTGAGCAGGGCATCGAGGAGGCGTCCGCAGAGGGTGGCTTGCGACGGCCGTGGCGTGCTGAGCAATGCGCGCAGCAGCGTGCGCACGCCGCGTCTGAGCTTTTGGCCCTCGGTCGCGCTCGCCATGGCGCTCGACGGCATGCGTGCCTCGCGGCGAATCATCTCGATTAGAAAGGCGCCGATGTCCTCAGTCGCGATGGCGTCGCCGTGGTCGTGGTCGTGCAGCATCGCAAGCACGTCGATGCACGCGAGCTGCAGCGATGTGTGACCCGAAAGTAGCGGCGGCTTGAGCGCCGCGAGCACGGCCGGTGTCGCGAGCAGCGGAGCGATCGCTGGGTCAGCTGCAATCTCGTGGAGGAGCTCGACGAGCTCGACGCTCGGTGAAGGGCGACTTCCTCGCGCCACGCCTGGCAGCAGGCCGATGAAGAGCTTCGGTGAGAGGCTGCACGTGGCGAGTACCAGGCTCGCCGGCTCATCGCATGCCTGTAGTAGCTGCACAAAGATCTGGAGTGAGCACGTGGCCAGATCTGGCGCATGCACGTCGGCCCGGCCCGGATGCACCCGCGTCTCGGCGACAGCGTCCACGCCGCGCGCGAGAGTGCGCACTAGGTGACGGCATTGGAGCAACGCGGCCACTGCCGCGTGCAGATCGACGTCGAAAGCGAGCCCGATCAGCGAGATGAGCGCGAGGCTCACACTGGGCGGTGCCCAGGGCAGCACATGGGCGGCCTGCACGCCGCTGCCGCCCATCACGATTTCGAGCTGCACAAAGAGCTGCTCAGTGGCATGGCACGATGCCCGAAGGAGCGAAGTGAGCAGCGCGATCAGCGCGCCTTCCAGCTCTTCATCATGGGCGTCGAGCTCCAGAAGCGCAGGGACGAGTGCCGCAAGCAGCGGCTCCGTCAGCGCTCTCTCATCGTCGAGGAGGCGGATCGAGTGGCGATATTCCTCGATCATGCGCGTGAGCAGAGCGGCGGCATCGAGGCGCAGTGACAACGGCGTGATCTGCGGGGGAGCGGACAGAAGAGCGAGCGCTCGGTTGGCATCCATGATGATCCGGACAACGACAAGGTAGGTCTGATTTCTGTTCCTGTTGGTACTAAAAGTATGCATGCGATGGAGCATGCATTCACGTTACGGACGTTTTCTGCGCATAAACAAGCAAGCTTCCTTGCTTGCGCATAAAAGCTTAAACCGGACGCGTGCAGCGCCTAGCCAACTCGACTGCTCTCCTCGCCCACCGTCGCTGCCACCCGGATGCAATCCAGGAGGAGCTCGGGTCCGAGAGCCGCCTTGGCCATGAGCGCAGGCCGGTGCTCGAGCAGCCAGCACACGGCGGGTGCGGCCACCAGCATGCGCCCACGAAGCGCGGCGATCAGAGGCCGGCGCGGCCAGCCGGCGGAGAGCCACTGGCGCACAAAGGGCTCCAACTGTGCACCGAGTGCGCACGCGGCATCCAAAGCATCCAAAGCCGGCGGCGGAGGCAACAGCGCAAGCCTGAGGAGCAAGCATGCGTCGGCCACATCGGACGCGGTCGCGCCGTCCGGATCGTCCATATTTGGAAAGCGTCCAAATTGATCGTCCATATTTGGAAAGCGTCCATTTGGATCGTCCATATTTGGATCGTTTCCCTCCCGAGTGCCGACGCTTGCAAGCAGCTGCTCGAGGAAGCACGCCGCAGGCGGCATGGGCGCATCGCTCTCCGGTGCCCCGTCGCCCGCGTCGCTCGAGGTGTCGCTCGTGTAACCACGACCACTTGAGTCTTCTTGCATGCACGCGCGCAGCAGCCTCGCCCACTCTGCGGGGGGCGTGCGTCGCTCTGCCGGCTGCAGCGTACCTCGCGCCGCCGCCTCGCGCAGCCACCGAAGGCGCGCGCGCAGGCTCGGCATGGGCGGTGCACTGGGCGACAGCGCCGTGTTGGGCTCAAGCGCGCCGTCGTGGGCGGTAGTGGACCTGCGCGCCGTCGTGGACGATCGCGCCGTCGTGGGCGGTACGAGCGCCGGCGTGAGCACGAGCCACCAGTAGCCACATAGGGCGAGGATGCGGGCTGCATCCGCCGGCGCTGCGACGAGCGCCGCGTGCGCCGCCTCCTCCAGAGGCGCGGCGGCAGCGGCGGCAGCAGCGGCGGCGGTGGCGGCAGCATCAGCGGCGTACACGTCAGCCCTGACTGCGGTTTTCGTGCCGCTTGTCAGCATCGGCAAGGATCCACGTAGCAGTAGACGCGCGTGCAGCGCACAGCAGAGGCGAATGAGCGCAAGGCGGCGTTGCGAAGCGGCCGCGTCGCGTCTACGGCGTTCCAAACTCGGTGTCGACCTCTCGGCTGCATCAGGCGAGGGCGCACGTGCGTCTACGGGCGAGGCCGAGGGCGTGGAAGGTGCGAAGGGCGCACTGTGGCCGGTGCAGTCGATGGCAGGGGGCGCGTCTGCCATCGTGTTGGCCATCATGAAGCCACGCTCAAACAGGGGCCAGAGCGCTCGCACTGCCACGTCGCTGAGCAGCGGGGCTACCGGCTTGATGGCGGCGGCGCTTCGCTGTGAATGTGAAGATGAGGAGGCGTCGCGCGCGGCCGCAGTAGCTCTCGTCCACGCCCTCGTCGAGCTGTCGGTCCACGCCCGGGACGACGCCCCGTAGCCTTCGCCGTCGGGAGGTAGAGGCACCTGCATCGCGCTGTGCTCGAGGAGCCGCCCCATCTCCGCGAGCAGCTTCAAAGTGTCCAGCGCAGCGGCCGGTCTCGCCGACAGCAGCGCCGCCGCCGTCGATTTCGCCTCGAGCGACCCATCAGGCGCGGACGTTGCATGCAAGGGTACGTTGACCAGCGCCTCCGCCGCTGCCCGAGCAAAGAGGACACTCACATCCAGTCCGAAACTTCGCGCGAGTAACGAGGCATGCGCCACGCGCGCCGAGGCTGCCGCCGCCTCGAATCCGACCGCGGATGAAGATCCGCTGCCCAGGACGGCGCCTATACTGGATGGGCGCAATGGGCGCAAGAGCCGACGGCAGACGCGCTCGGGCCGGCGGTGCATACGGAGCGAGTACAGGGCGGAGCGAGTCGCGACAAGGCAGACTCCCAGCGGGGCTGCAGCCAGAGCGCTCGAGCTGATGGGTAGGGCGGTGGTTCCGGCGACGGGGCACTCGCCGAGCGGCGCCACGAACATCACCACGCCGCTTGGCATCGGAAGACTCTGAAGCACCGCTGCGTGTGCCGCCCGGCTGTGCCGCGCTCCGGCGCCCGCCACAGCGCCGCCGCCCGCCACGACGCCGCGGCCTCGCCCGGGCTCTTCACATTCACAGTCGGACTCGGCAAGCTCGGTGCGAGAGAGGACGAGGAGCTGTGAATGTGAAGAGAGGGGCTGGCTCGGCTCGTCGACGCCCTCGCCCTCGCCCGCGTCGCACGCGCAGAAGATCGCATGCTGGCCCAAGGACAGCGTGCCGGGCAATGTGCGTGCGGGCAGCCGGTAGGTGAAGAGGGGCGTGGGGCGCATCGCACCGCCATCGAGCAGCTCGGCGGTGAAGACGGTCAGCTGGCATGCCTCGACTGCGTGCAGCAGCAGCCACGGGCTCCGCTGTGAATGTGAAGCACCCCACGGCGGCCGCCTCAGCACCGTGAGCTCTCCTGCGCATCACCATTCAGAGCAAGCGGCTCGCTCAACCATTGAGGCAATCAATGGTCGTCAGTGTGCTCGCCTGGCGCGGGAGGCAATCAGCAGGCAACAAGGGAGGCAATCAGCAAGCAAGAAGGGATGCAATGTGCATGCAATGAGCTCGCCTGGCGGGATGCAATGTGCATCCAATGAGCTCGCCTGGCGGGATGCAATGTGCATGCAATGAGCTCGCCTGGCGGGATGCAATGTGCATGCAATGAGCTCGCCTGGCGGGATGCAATGTGCATGCAATGAGCTCGCCTGGCGGGATGCAATGTGCATGCAATGAGCTCGCCTGGCGGGATGCAATGTGCATGCAATGAGCTCGCCTGGCGGGATGCAATGTGCATGCAATGAGCTCGCCTGGCGGGAGGACGAGCGGGCGCAAAGTCGGAGGACGAGAGGCGAGCCCCATCAACAGATACTTGCCCTGAAGCGTGCGCACGAGCAAGGCACCGCCGCCACCGGCGGGGCCAGCGTCATCGACGCTGCCACCACTGGGGTCGTGTGGCGCCGTCGTGGGCACGGCGGGCAGGTCCATGAGGCGCAGGATGGGTGCCTCCGCATCCGCCGTGCACACGAGCGCGCGCCGCTGAAGGTCGATGAGATGGATGGCGCCGTCGATGGTGCCGATGGCGGCGGCGCTCGCACCGCCGGCCGCGTCGCACAGCGCACAGCAGCTCACGCCGGACGACCTTGCGCCCGCCACAGCGTGCACAGCGAGCATCTCGGACATGGCTGCCAGTAGAGGACCAGCGGCAGGCGGAGGCTGTTCGCTCAGCGAGCCACCGCCGCACGGGAGAGGTGGGCAGCGCATCACGTGGTTGAGGAAGAGCACGAAGGCGCTCGCGTCGTGCGTGACGATGAGCAGCTGCGAATCGTCGCGCATGGCAAGGCTCGCGATGCCCTTGGCCGGATCGGCAAACCACTGTAGCTGCCGTGCAAGCGGAGCGACCGCCGAAGCGGCGCTCGCCGGCGCCAGAAGCAGCAATGTGTTGGAGGAGGTCGCCAAAGCCACACGACGTCGGCCAGCGGCCGCGTGAAGGATCGAAGTGCCCTCGGTGCGAGCGATGGGCGCTAGCCTGAAGAGCTCCATTGATCACACTTCTTTTCGTTCACAGCCAATGTTTAAAATTCGACACCCAAGACACCGGACCGGCGTACATACGGATGCGGTTACCATTAGCTCGGGGACCCCCGGACCCCCTATTATCACAGCCATACTCGATCAGCCGCCGGGCCAGGCCGTTTATAGCTTATAGCCCCGCCCGGTCGCCTTTGCGCGTCCTTGATAAGGCGCATCTTCGTTCACAATACACCAAAACGCACAAACCAAACTCAAGATGCGTGAAGGGAAAACCTCGCACACGTCACAGATGTCGCTTCATTCTCATGCTCGCGACGTGGAACGCGTGCCGCGCTCACAGACACGGTTCAGGGTCGCCATTCCCCGGGTCAACTTCTTTTCACAGACAATGGTTACAATTCACAGTCTCAACATGTCAAGTCCACCGCACTCACACTCATCACGTACACACCTCGTAGACGTTCACACTCGCTTCATTCTCATGCTCGCGAGGTGCAACGCTTACCGCGCTCTCAGTACATGTATAAACTCAGACACGGTTCACACCCGTCCTCCACACCTGATCACCTCAAAAGTCTCCATAGCCCATAGGAAGGTCCCACACACCAACCCAACGCGTTCGCACTGCGAAGGAAAATTTCGCACTGCCCTGGAGCAGTGTGAGGGCGTACTTCCGGCCCAGTGCGCCCCGCGGTCGGTTCGCACTGCGCGGGCTCTGCGCCTGTGCTCTGCGATGTTCGCACTCGTGCGCGGGGGCAGTGCGAATTCGTTGGGATGGTGTGTTACTTTGGGTTGGTGTGTGGTAGGTGTGTGGGGCCTTCTGTTCGACCTTCCTACCCGCGGGGTCAACCCCGGGTCTGAACCCGTGCAAGCACCTCGCACACTTCACACCGGTCCAAATTGGGGCGTCTCGAGGCGGTACGTGCTACCGTGAACGACGAGGATCCTTCGTTGAAGGGCCTAGAATAGTACTACAGTATATAGCCTCCGTAGTAGGTAGTATATAGTGCGTGAGCGTATAGGCTGGTCGAATAACCCGAACGAACGGGAAGACCGAACGCCGGAGGCGACTGGCGAGGCAAACGTACGGGCACGCGCCATGGGGCACGCACGCACTGTCGACTCGCGCGGTGCCCGAGCGTCCGCGGCCCCCGCGCGGGACAGGAGCTGAGATAGACGTGACCCCCTGAGAGACCCCGGGGCGGACGTCATTGCTCACGTGTCACGTCGAAGTGTTCCGTAGTTAGAGACAATCGACAACCCGACCGACCGCACTGATTGACTGACTATTCCAACTCGGCCACCGCCGCCTCCGCCCCCATGAGCACGTCGCGCCGATACCTTTCCCACCACGTCTCCTCGTGCTCGAGGCTATCGGCGAGGCTGCGCAGGTTATACGTTGGCGTCGGCGCTGGGAGCAAGGGAGCGGACGCCTGCTGGAACAGTTGCTCCCGCGCCGAGCGGCCGGCAGTCGACTTTGGTGTGGGCGCGAATGTCACGCGACTCGCCTGCGATGCCGACGGCGTCGCCCCCCCGCCCCCGGCGCTCTCCCCTTGGCGCGCTGCGAGCGCCTGACGAAACTGCTCGATGTGTCGTGCCTCCTCCCGTAGGTCATCGGCGTGCTCGCGCAGCCGCTGCTGCACGGCCTGCGCCTCGTCAAGCGCGATCGGCCTCGGAGCACTGCCCTCGACGGAGCGCGCCCCGAGCCACCATGAGGGATCATCCTCGGCCGGCTCACCGGTTGCTGCTGCTGCTTCCTCGGTTGCTGCTGCTGCAGCTGCAGCTGCTGCTGCTGCTGCTGCTGCTCCGCGGAAGCGTACTTCGCTCACTTCGTAGGCATTCGCCGACGCGAGCACGCGCCGCGCCTTGGCGAGGCGCTCGGGCAGCTGGGCCATCGCCTTGGCCGCCTGATGTGGGAGGCACTCAGAAGTCATCAGAGACCATCAGATGGGCGATCAGATGGGCGATCAGATGGGCCTGCTCACCTCAGCCGCCGCCTTCGCCTCGGCCGCGAGCCGTTTGCGCTCTTCATTGCGACGGCGTTCCTCGGCCTCCTTGAGAACCTGCCGCTCCTGCTGCTCCTGTTCCAGTCGAGCAGCCAGCTGTCCCTTATCCGATTCGAGCACCATCGCCGCCTTCGCCGCGCTCGAATGGGCCTCCTTCCACACCATGGCCTCAGTCTCTGCCTTGGACTCGAGCGCGCTGAGCTCGAGGTTGCGCTGCTCGAGCATTGCTCCGTGCTCGCGCGCCGCACGCAGCTGCGCCGCGAGCGCATCGCGCTCCGTTCGAAGTGCGGCTTGCTCCCTCTCCGCTCTCGAGAGGAGCTCTGCCCGTTCGTTCTCACTATGGCGTTCGAGAGCGGCGCCTCGCAGCTGGAGTTCTTCGGCCGTCTGCTCAATGGTCTCCTCGTGCGCCTCGAGCAGCCGCAGCTTCTGTTGCAGGGCCTTCGTCACCTCGGCCATCGCGCGGCACTGCGCTCTCGCCTCGGCCGCGCGTCTCTTTTCGAGTATGGACCACTCTCGCGCGAGAGTCTCGAGCCGCGCCGCCTCGACCTTCTCGAGGCCCGCCTTCCACTTGGCGTGCTCGCGCCGCCGCCACTCGGCGAGCCGAGCCACCGCCTCTGCCGCTGCCTCTGCCGCCGTCGCCGCGGGCACCGCCGCCGAGGCTCCCTCGCCGTCGCGGCGCCGGCTGATCCCGACAATGTCGATGTCGTCATCGATCATCGAGCTGCCTCTCGCACTCCTGCGCGAGCCGCGCGAGGCATGAGCTCCGGCACCATCCACCGCGCGACGCGTTGGTTGCAGCGGCGCCTCCGAGGGCGCTCGTGGTGAGATGAGCTCGAGCCGCAAGACGAGGTCGAGCAGCGCCACCTGCGCACCGCTGATGTGCTCATGCCTGTTCCGTCGCGAGGAGAGCTCTGCAGGCACTGTGGCGGGCGCGACGAAGGAGACTGTCTGCTCCTGCCGATGCGCGGCGGTCCGCTCGCCGTCCGCGATCGGCCGCACGCTGAGCACCTCGGCCACGTCGACGGTCGCCACGCCGAGCAGCACCTTCTGCGTGTACTTGTCATGGTGCCACAGCTCGACGGCGAGCGGCTCCTCAGCAAGCGCCGGAAGGAGCTCGTCGATGCCGCGCACCGCAAAGTCGCGCGTGCAACCAGGCCAGGGCAGCGCAACCTCGCCATGGCGCGGCAGAAGCACCGGAGGCGACGTGCGGACCAGCCGCTTGCTCGCAGCGCCCGAAGAGCAGCGCGGCAGGAGCGGCGCGTGCATCGTGCACACTATGTTTGAAAAGGCACCCAACGGAATGGCCACGTCACGCACGAGCTTCAGCTGGATGCTTAGGCGACAGTGGAGCAGTCCTGCATCGGGGTGCTCCAGGAGCGAGCGTGACGCCATGGGCGTCGGTGTGGCTCTCGACGCCCCGATAGGCTCCCGCCAAAGAGTCGCCAAAGTTGAGTTATTAGTCGCGACGTGAATTAGGTAGGTTGGGAAGCGCTAAGGTTCCCTATGTTTCGTGAGTTTGTTGCCGAAGTTTCACCCTACGCTTCGACTGACGCGTCAGTTCCAAATCGGGGAATTAGCGGCGAGAATCTCCGATACCTTGATGGCGTTCTCTCACAGCGAGCCACGCAGGGTTGCGGCCACAGCGGGTGCGAGCGAGGCGTCGATCAGTCTGACACGGTCTCAGCGCGCGACGCTGCTCGCCGTACTGCAGAGCTCACCCAGCTGGTTGGAGTCGCTCGCAGCAGACGTCGAGGCTCCCAGCCCCGAGTCACCTGAGGACTTGTTCGAGGTGATGCAAATGGCACTCCACCGCAAGGTGATCAAGCCCTTGCCCCTGCGCCGCGCGCCACGTCTCGACGAGCATCGCTCTCTCGACGAGATTCTGCGAGTGCTCTTCTGGGAGGAGCACCTCCCGAGAACAGGTGTGCCCGAGGCCCACCACATAGGGAGGGTCGCAGTGGATTCGCCCGCAACGGACGTGCAGGACATGCTTGCATTCTACCTTGGCGGCGACGACGTCGATGCAGTGGCGGGCATCCGACCCATGATAGGTTCCCTTTCCACCGAACAGTAAATGGTTAGTCAGCGCCCCATTCCCGCCCATTACACGCAGCGGCGAGTAGTATCCACTGTAGTAGAGGAACATACCATAGTGACCGCAACGGTACCTAGTAGACATACCATAGTAACGGGTGTACAAGGTAGCCGGGCTTGTCTTGACTCCATGAATTTCATATTTGTCACACACTAGAGTCACACACTCCCTTGACACCCGAGTCCCGTGGGCCGCTTTCTGTACGCGTTTCTGTTTACGTTTCTGTAACACTTTGTAACACCTGTATTGTATATAGGTTGTATAGCTAGAAAGCTACTCATTGTTGTCCCCAGGCGCCAGGACGCAGGAGCCCACACGCGAGGCTCGAACGCGCACTGGTGCGATGGTCTTTCCCTCTGGCCAGCCGTGCGAGAGCTCTAGCTCCTGGGCGAAAGCCGCCGCGAGGAAGAGCGCCATTAGTACGTAGTACCCTACTACCCTTTCTTCTGGACCACCATCTTCAAGGACCTGGATCAAGGACCAAGATCTTCCTCAAAACGTCAAAAGGCAACTCGAGCGGGGTCTCGGAAAATGATGCGCATAATTATGGAGTCGTGAACATGAAGAGAACTTGTATTGTATTGTCCTCTCTTCTGTGCTTTGATCTGTACGTGTTGTGTGTATTAACATGAAGAGAACTTACTTCCACACCCCCGCGGTAAAAAAGATGGAACCCCCAAGCCTTTCTCATCCGCGGCAGATTCACCTTTCCCCTCTGTCCTCACCTCCAGGGACGACGGTGCACTACCGACGCGACGGCACGTCCACGTCTCTGCTTGAGGAAATAGAGCAGAAGAAAGCTGTGGGCAACGCGCACTTCAAAGCAGGTGACAATGCAGCGGCTATCACCGCATACCATGAGGGAATCGAGGCAGTGAAGCGCTCGCCGCCGTTGGAGGCAGACGAGGAGCTCGTCAATCAGGTGCTCATCTCGCTGCATAACAACGCATGCGCGGCACTCATCAGGCTCGAGGATTGGGAGTCCGCCGACTTGAGCGCCTCAAAGGTAATCGAGCTCGACAGGGCAAACTCGAAGGCGCTCCTTCGGCGCGGCATTGCGCGCAGCAGGATGGGTTCGGGCAAACCGGGCTTGCTCTCGATGGCGGAGTCAGACCTGCTGGGCGCGTGCAAGCTGGACCCCAAGGACCGAACCGCACGCGCAGAGCTCACAACGGTGCAGGCGGCGCTCAAGGTCCATCGCGACCATGATCGCCACAGCCTAAAGTCGTCCTTCGCCGCCAAATTTGGTGCAGCGATCAATATGGATGTGTGCGAGCCGCTCACGCAGTAGGAGCGACCTAGGCGCCAGAAGGCGATCGCCAACGCGGAAAGGAGAGTGTGCGTCTCTGCTCTGGAGGAAGCATCAAGCATGCCGAGCTCGAAGTGACTGTGCCCGTGCACTGCCGGTAACTTCGTGTGTTAGTCTGTCAACTAGTCGATCTGGGTCTATTAAGCTCTAAGGGAGCGTCCACTTCTAGGCCGGCGTGGCTATGCTATGATACACCGTAGTGCAAGAAACAAATGTTACCGTATGTATCTTCAACGTCTCAAGTTGCCAACGTCCGCGTCTTGGAGTCAGTGGAGAGAGGAGTGCTCCTTGATGTATTTTTGAGATTTGACGTGTGTATCATCGCCGGGGTAACACCACTCACCAGCCCTAACACGGGCGGGATCTTATCACGCAGCTTGCACGGTTTTAGCTTAAACCTTAGGATGAGTTTAGCAGGCTGTGTTCACGTTCACGTTAAATTGCCTTCTCGGCAAGACGCACAGCCACAGGTCCCGTGGAGACACGCTAGCAGGCTGTGTCGGCCATGCCTACCCCCGTGCGATAGCGGTTGGGGTCCGGGGTTGTTGTGTGTTTCACAGCGAGACTCCGACCCCCATAAATGGAAAGTCTCGTCAGTCTCATTGTGACTCGAGACAGAAATGGCGCGCGTCGGCGGCGGCAATGCGGCGCATTGTCGGCGACGGCGACGACGGCGATGTGAGGGTGCGAAGCGCCGAGGGCGAGGAGG
>ENA-UOXP01001990-UOXP01001990.1-mixed-culture-metagenome-genome-assembly--contig:-NODE-1990-length-13327-cov-73.409433_pt1 | contig 13327 bp, 6 predicted proteins | sample MGYA00238161_ERZ761639 | MGnify/ENA primary metagenome ERZ761639 (study PRJEB28913, sample SAMN08776760) | mixed culture metagenome | isolation source: Freshwater growth medium | place: USA...
TGGCCTCTGATGGCCTCTGATGGCCTCTGTTGGCCTCTGATGGCCTCTGATGGCCTCTGCTGGCCTTGGCTGGCCTTGGCTTGCCTTCGAGGGCTTGTGATGACCTCTGATTGCCTCCCTCAACAGGCACGCCGACCATCCGCCAGTTTTACTACCAGCTGTGCAATGAGTTTGGACAGAATACTTGCGAACCGGGCGACAAGGGATGCGCAGAGGGCGTGCAGCCGATGCCTCCACCAACGGTCTTTGCGCCCATCGCCCACGGAGACCTCACACAGCCCAATACACTGTGCATCGGCCTGTACAACGTGACGCGCACCGCGCCGGCGCTGTGGAGCAATCGGCAGCGCGGCTGGACGAATGTGGCTCAAGGCGGGCGTGATCTGCGCGCGAGCTCGATCCTCTTCGTCAACGGGCGCAACGACCCTTACAGTAGCGTCTCAGTGCTGCCCGAGCAGCTCAGCTTTCAGCAAGCCATGGGCGGGCTTCGCTCTGTGGCCATCGCGAACGCGTCGCACTGTGCGGGCATGGAGCGGACTAGCAGTGCAGATCCTCCAGAGCTGGCCGCGGCCAAGGCCGAGGTGGGCAAGGCCGTCCGCAGCTGGCTTGCTCTTGAGGCGTAGATGGCGTAGAAGGTGGGCAAGGCCGTCCACAGCAGCAGCAGGGGGAGCCGAGGGGCTCTGTCTCAGAGCGGCTCCTGATGTTCACGCACTGAGACTCCAGTTGTGGCTTTTTTTGACATGCAAAGATTAGATGCAATCATTTGGCAGTTAAGGTAGTCCGCTTATGGTGGGCATGGGGCGAAACCTGATCTCCAAAATCACGTGTCCACCCTCCAGCACCCGCGACGCTTCAGCGCTCGTCTCTCGAATTGCGTCGATCTCTCGCTCAATTCGGTCTTTTCTACGGACCTTTCATAGGCCGAAGATAAGGTCTGCTCGGGGTTAATTCACCCCGGTCCCTTTAATGGACCGAAACTGAGATCGCATGCTTAGTTTGGCTCGACAACCTTTAATTTTCAATCGAAGCCCTCGGCATGGACGCGATGGTCGATGCGCTCCGGCGCGGCGACGAGTCCAAGGCCGTGGGCCTCATTGACAGCATCGAAGGAGCGGTCCAACTCGGGAAATGCCTGCTGATTGCTAGTGAGACAGGTCACCCTACGTGCACGAGGCTGCTGCTCGCCGCCCACGCCGTTGTCGACCAGGCAGCCAGCAATGACGCCACGCCTCTGTACGTCGCCTGCGGCAAAGGCCACGACGGCTGCGTGCAGCTGCTGCTCGCCGCCCACGCCGCCGTCGACGAGGCAGCCAGCAACGGCGGTACGCCTCTGTATGCCGCCTGCATCAACGACCACGGCGGCTGCGTGCGGCTGCTGCTCGCCGCCCACGCGGCCATCGACCAGGCAGACCGCAACGGCGCCACGCCTCTGTACGTCGCCTGCGACAAAGACCATGGCGGCTGCGTGCGGCTGCTGCTCGCCGCCCACGCGGCCATCGACCAGGCAGCCATCAACGGCGGTTCGCCTCTGATCGCCGCCTGCATCAAGGGCCACGGCGACTGCACGCAGCTGCTGCTCGCCGCCCACGCCACCATCGACCAGGCAGACGGCAACGGCGGTACGCCTCTGTATGCCGCCTGCATCAACGACCACGGCGACTGCGTGCGGCTGCTGCTCGCCGCCCACGCGGCCATCGACCAGGCAGCCAGCAATGACGCCACGCCTCTGTACGTCGCCTGCGGCAAAGGCCACGACGGCTGCGTGCGGCTGCTGCTCGCCGCCCACGCCGCCGTCGACGAGGCAGCCAGCAACGGTGGTACACCTCTGTACGCCGCCTGCATCAAAGGCCACGGCGGCTGCGTGCGGCTGCTGCTCGCCGCCCACGCGGCCATCGATCAGGCAGACCGCAACGGCGCCACGCCTCTGTATGCCGCCTGCGGCAAAGGACACGGCGACTGCGTGCGGCTGCTGCTCGCCGCCCACGCGGCCATCGACCAGGCAGCCAGCAACGGTTGCACGCCTCTGATCGCCGCCTGCGACAAAGGCCACGACGACTGCGTGCAGCTGCTGCTCGACGCCCACGCCGACGTCGACAAGTTAACCAGTGACGGCGTCACGCCTCTGTACGCCGCCTGCATCAACGGACACGGCGGCTGCGTGCAGCTGCTGCTCGCCGCCCACGCCGTCGTCGACCAGGCAGACATCAACGGCACCACGCCACTGATCAATGCTTGTACCGCGGGCTCGATGGACATAGTCAAGCTGCTCGTGCATGCTGGCGCACGCATCGACTTGCGATCTGCTTCCGGGACAGCTCTCGATGTCGCAGAGGCTCGAGGCCACAAAGTCATCGCAAGATTCCTGCGCAGCAGGCGCCGCGCACCTGCGTCTATTCTTGCGGTCGCTCCGGTGTCGATTGCGGAGCGTGCGGCAGCCGAGCGGGCAGCCGAGCTTGCCGCTGCGGCTCTGCTGGCTGAGGAGGAGGCGGAGGCTGCGCACAAGCAGCAGGCGCACACGAAGAAAGCGAGCAAGAAAGCCAAAGCCAAGCAGGCAGGGGCGAGCGAGGCGAGAGCGCCGGTAGCGATTGCGTCAGCGGCCGCGAGTGGCAGCGCCGAGGCGGACAGCGAGGTGTCGGCGGCGGCTGGCGACGAGGACGTCGTTGGTCCTGCTCCTTCTGCCGCCGCCGACGAGGCGCTGCGTGTGGCCATGGCGGCCGCGCAGTACGAGGGCCTGGTCGGTGCGATCGAGGAGCACCACGCACTCGCGAGCGAGGGTGTGTTGGCGGAGGCGAGGGCGATGCGCGAGCGCTTGCACAAGAAGCGCAAGCAGGAGAGCCAGATGCTGCGTCGCAAGCACGCGGCGGAGATGGAGATGCAAGCCAGCCTGTCGAAGCTGTCACTGCACGAGGTCACACAGTCGCCGCCTGCCACAGGCTCAGCATCTGCAGCAGCGGCGCCAGCATCGGAGGCCCCTGAGGCACCCTCGGCGCCGCCTGCGGCCGTCGCCCTCACGCTCGCCGAGCTTGCAGCGGCGACGGACGGCTTTGGAGAGCAGAGGCTCATCGGCAGCGGCGGCTACGGCAACGTCTACACCGCGGATGCGCTGTCGTCGCTGCGGCCCGAGGCGCTGCCGCTCTGGTTGCGCCACAAGCCCGTCGCCGTCAAGCGCGCCAAGTCGGGCGTGCACGATCTCGCCGACCTGCAGCGCGAGGTGAGTGTGCTGCAGCAGTGCAGCCACCCGCACGTGCTGCCGCTGCTCGGCTACTGTCTGGAGCACGGGGCGCCGCCGTGCCTCGTCTTCCCGCTGATGCGCGGCGGCAGCTTCGCCGATCGGCTGTGGCCGAAAGAGGCCGACCCCGAGCACCTGCGCCGCCTCGGCCTCGGTGCGTCGCTGAGCCCTCTGATGTGGCACCAGCGCCTGCGCATCCTACGCCAGGCGACCGACGCGCTGCTCTACCTGCACACGCCAGTGCCTGGCGGCAAGGGTGCCGTCGTGCATCGCGACTTCAAGCCCGAGAACATCCTGCTCGACGACGAGCTCAACGCCTACCTCGCGGACACGGGCTTCGCCAAGATGGACGCCGGGCCCGAGGCGTCGAAGATGAAGAGCGCGTCGAATGCGCTCTACCTCACCCGCGGCTATCTGGACCCGAGCGTTTCGGCAGGCGGCGCGTACTCAGCTATGACGGATGGCTGGGCGCTGGGCATCACGCTGCTCGTGGCGCTTACCGGCCGCTCGCCCCTGAGCATCATCACTAAGTGCGAGGAGGACTTTGATGAGGACTTTGCGGACATCGTTGCAGCACAGCTTGCTGACGCTACTGCTGGCTGGCCGCCACATGCGGTGGCGGCATTCAAGGACCTTGTCCGGTCTGCCGCTTCGGGTCTGTGCCACGGCAGTGTGCGGAAGAGGCTCACGGTAGCCGCCGCGCTGGCAACGCTCACTAGCCTGGCTAAGGAGGATGGGAGGAGTGGCACAGGCCGCGGCGCGCTCGACGGTTCGGTGCTTTCAAGCTCGGAACGGACTGCGAGCACAGCGGCTGGCTACGTGCCCACGCCGCTCTCGATGCAGGTGCGTGAGATGCGCAAGGGCTCCGATGCGCACAAGGGCATCAAGGACAATATGCTGCTCGCGTTCAGCAGCGTGATGTCTCGACTCGACGCCATCTATGCAGCAAGGGCGGCGAAGGCGCCCGAGGGCTTTGAGGAGCGCATCAACTATTGGCATCGCGAGTGTGGCATGCGGACCGACCTGAAAGTTCGGTTGCACTCGCTCCGCATTTGGGCGAATGCCGCGCGCCATTTCGACGACGATCGGTGGCGCCGCGATGGCCCACGGGGCGAGGCGGAGGCGTCGCAGCTAGTGTCCGCGGTGAAGACGGCGCTCGAGGCGCTCGAGTGTACACGTTGAGAGTGCTGGCGAGTGTAGCTCATCCGTACGGGTGTGCACGCAACGCGGAGGTGAGATGTTGTTGCGGGTGATGGATTTCATCGAAGGATGTATAGTTCGTTAATAACATTTCCCGGCTTGCACCGGACTCTCCCGTCTCCACCGCATACTTGACGCACAAGTGACCGGAGCATAGGCACTATCTTCACACCTGAGACCTTGTACACCTCCCACACGCACTGTACAGTTTCAAACTGAACCGGTAGGCCTGTTCCACGACGTCTCGCTCGTGCGCGCATTGTAGTAGTACGCGCCGGTCGGCCCCTGGGCTGCGTGCCAGTCGGGGGGCAGTTCGTTCACCCCGGGTGACGGCGGCAGGCCGGGTGGCGGCGGCAGCCCCTGAGGCATCGGCACGCACGCGGAGCGTAGGGAGGGCTGGTGGGGCAGGTACGGCTGGAGCTGCCCCTGCGTGGGCCGCTCGAGTGCCGCTTTGGAGCCCGCCGCCACCTGCGCCTGCACGTCGGCTACGTCAGCAGTATCGTCCAGTGAGAGGAAGTCCATGGCAAGCTCTGTGGTAGCCCTGTGGAAGTCCATGGCAGACTTGGACTCCAGCGCAGCCCTCTCGAAGACAGCCGCTTCGGCAATCTGCAGCTGCTTGGCGGCGGCGAACTTGGCCATCGCGGCGCGCTCGGCCGCCGTCATCGTGGTCGTCGCCGCAGCCGCAAGCGCCGTCGCTTGCTCCTCGGCCTGGTGCGCTGCCTGCTTCGCCTGAGCCGCCGCCGCGTCCGCCTGTTGCCGTCGCCCCATGGCGGCATTCGCCGCGGCTACGGCTTGACTCTCGACCAGGACCTTCTCCTCGGCGACGGCACGGGCGCTGAGACTCACCTTTTCGGCCTCGAAATACGTGGTGGCGGCACTCTCGAGCTTTGCCTTGCCTTCGCGCGCCGCAGCCGCCGTGGCCGCCTCGGCCGAGACTTCGCCTTCGCCGACGTGCTGCGTCGTCGTCGCGCCCAATTGGGGCTTCACCCATGTCGTCTCACCCGTGCCCTTATTCACATAGTACGTGCCGCTCGACGGGTTGTGAACCTCCTCCCACCCCTCCTCGAGAGCGCCTCGGAGGGGGGGGGACGCCGTCGCGCTTGCCGCCTCCACCTCGGCCGCCGCTACGGCGCTCGCCGCCTCGGCCGCCTTGGTCGCCGCATCCGCTTGCACAGCGTATTGGGCCGAGGCGCTCGCTTTCGCAAGGGCGCTTGTCATCGCCTCGTACGCGTGCTGCGCAAGGGCGGCGCACCGTGACTCCTCATGCGCCGCCTGCTCAGCCTTTGCCTTTGCCTTTGCCGCCGCCGCCTGCGCCGCTTGTGCCGTTTCGTATGCGGTGGCGTAGGCCGCATTCGCTCGTTCAACCGCCGCCCTGAACTCTTCGGGTTGGGGCAAGGGCTTGATGGGGCGCTCCCAGACCGTTTCATCGGTCGTTTGGTTGCAATAGTACACCCCCTGCGGTGAGCGCACCTCTTGCCATCCCTCGCGCATCGTCGTGAATGGTTCAGCGGCGATGCGGGCTTCGGCCTCCTTGGCTGCGAGCTCAGCTTGTTTGGCTTGCTCCGCGACGGCGCGAGCCTGCGCCGCCGCCTGCGCCGCCTGCGCCACCTTCTGATCTGCCTCAGCCCCCGCCGTCCTTGCCGCTTGCACCGCCTGCTCCAGCCGAGCCTCCTCCTGCGCCGCGGCCGCCGCCTTTTGCTGCGCCTCGGTCGCCGCCTGCACCGCTGCGACTGCACGGCCGTTGGCTTCCGCTGCGGCGTTCGACGCACGCTTCACGTTCGCCTCCGCCTCAGCTGCGGTCGGGGCGGGCTGCGTCGGCTTCTCCCAGGCCGTCTCGCCCGACGAGGGGTTGAAGTAGTACGTGCCACTCGGCCCAGCGACGATCTGCCACCCGTGGGCAAGGACCATCAGAGACGACTTCTCCGCTTGAGCCACGCTCTCGCTAAACTGGCGCTCCATCGACGCGGCGTGCTCCGCAGCGGCGCGGGCCTGATCGACCGCGCTTGTCGCCTGCTGCACTTTCGCCTCGAGCTGCTCAAGGTGAAGCCGCCCCGCCTGCGCTGCCTGCGCAAGCCTCGCCTCCGCCGCCGCCGCTGCCTCTGCCGCTTGGCGCGCGTCGCGTGCCTGGTGAGTCTTGGCTGCCGCCACCTTGGCAGCCTCCTCAAATCGAAAACGAGTCGCCTGCAGCATCGAGTCTGCCTCAGCCGCGGTGGGTGCCTGGACCAAAGGAGGCTCCCACGTCGTCTCTCCCGAGGTTCGATGCGAAAAGTACACCCCCTGCGGCCCTCGCATCTCCTCCCACCCATTCGCGAGGATCTTCAGTGGCGTCGACGCCGCCTGCGCCGCCTGCGCCTCCCGTGCCCTCAGGGACGCCACTTGCGCCTTGGCCGCCTCCCTCGCCCTGTCGGCCATCTCCGCGTTCTGAACCGCCTCGTACATCTTCGCTTGGGCATTCCCGAGGGTCGACTCGATGCGGCGCACCGCCTCCGCCATCTGTGCCTCCTCCTGAGCCGCTGTGCTCGCCGCGTGCGTCGCCTGCGCGAGCGACGCCGTCGCAATCTGCAGCCTCTGCTCCGACGCCGCGACAGACGCCGCCGCCACGGCGCCGTCCTTGAGAGACGCGCCGCCGCCGCCGCCGCCATCCTCCGTGGGCACTTGCCAGCTGGTCCGAGCGCTCGCCGCATGCGCGTAGTATGTGCCGCCGCTCGCTGGATCCACAAGGGCCCTCCAGCCTGGAGGTAGCGCGACCGGCCTCTCCCAGGCCGTCTGGGCACTCGCCGCGTGGTAGTAGTATGTCCCTTTCCCACTCGGGTCGGTCGCCTCTTGCCACCCCTCCGGCAGCCCGCCAGCAGCGCCAGCGGCGCCAGCGGCGCTCAGGTCGGGTCGGGGTGGACCAGGCCGCGCCGCCTGCGCCGCCTGCGCCTTCTCAAGCTGCTTCTGGGAGCAAGCCTCACTCGCCGCGCGCGCCTCTGCCACTGCTGTCAGCCTCGCCTCTTCTGCCTTTGGCACCCTCGCCCTCGCCGTCTCGTACTGTGTGCGCGCCATCTCGAGCGTCGACTGTGCCTCGGCCACCTCGGCTCTTGCGGCCGCCGCCGTCTGCTCCCAGGCCTGCTGCAACTCGCTCGCGGCCTGCACCTGTGCCGACGCGGATGCGATCGCCTGCGCGATCTCCCGCTGCGAGCTCTCCTGCCCCTGCTGCGCCTTGGCGAGCGCCGCGGCTGTCTGCTCCGCCGCGTCGGTCTCAACGGCCGCCTTCCGGGCGGCGCCCGCGGCGACGGATGCATGCGTGTCTGCCAGTGCGGCAGCTTCGGCGGCGGCTCGGGAGGTGGTGGCCGCCGCCTGATGCCGCGCCTGCAGCATGTCGAGCTCCGCGCGCGCCGTGCGCGCCGCCTCCGCCTCCGTCTGAGCCTGACGCTCCCATGCCTGGATCGATTCGCGCGCGGTTCGAAGGTCACTCGCCGAGCGCTCTTGCTGCTGGCGCTGCGCCTGTACCTGCTGTGATGCCTCGAGCTTCGCCGCTTCGAGCGTAACGGCAATCTGCTTGGCCGCGTCCCGCTCAGCCACGGCGGCCTCCGCGGCGGCCGACTCCAGGCGCGCCCTCTCCGCCGTCGACTTGGCGAGCTGATCCGCCGCCGCGCGCTCCCGAGAGGCCCGATCACGAGCCTCGATCAACGAGCCCATCATGGCGCGTGACGCGTCCGCCGCCGACGCCTCCTCGGCCGCCCGCTGCTCCCATGCATGACTCACCGCCACCGCCTTGGTCGCCTCCTGCGCCGCCGCCGCCGCCCTCCGCTGCTTCGCCTCCTGTGCGGCCTTGGCTTGGGCCTCTGCGTGCTCGAGGAGCTGCAGCGCGGATTGGGCGGCCTCGACGGCCTGGTGGGCCACGAGGGCCGCCTGTGCGGCCGCCTGCTCCTCCGCCTGCGCCGACTCCACCTGCGCCTCAGCCCGCTGCCTTGCGGCGGTCGCTTGCTCGTACTTCGTCGTCGCGGGGCCGTAGTCCTCACGCAGCTGCGAGGGAGGGAAGGGGTGGGGAATCGGGTGAGGGAAGGGGTGGGGAATCGGGTGCGGGAAGGGGTGGGGTTCGGGTGCGGGCTTTCGGGACGAGTGTGCACGGGGTGGTGCTGGTCGTCTTCCATGGATCGGTGTGTGGATCGGTGTTGTGGAAGGTGGGAGGGCAGAGGCGGGGGGGGGGGGGGGGTGGGGGGGGGTGGGGGGCGGGGGGGGTGTGCGTGGGCGGAGAAGCCTTTGCACGGGAGAGGCATCGTGCGACGGGATAGGCGCCGTGGTGAGCACTTGCATGCGGGAGAGGCATCGTGCGAGGGAGGATGACACGCCAGAGGGAGAGAGACAGAGAGACAGAGAGCGCAGCGCGTGCGCACCTGCGACGCCATGGCCTCATCCTCAAGGGCAATCAAGGCCAATCAAGGGCCACTGCGACGCCATGGCCTCATCCTCAAGGTCAATCAAGGCCAATCAAGGTCAATCAAGGTCAATCAAGGCCACTCAAGGGCACCTGCGTCGCCACGGCCTCATCCTCCTTCTTTGCGCGTTGCCATTGGCTCGCAATCTCTGCCGCCGCAGCTGCCTCCTCGGCGCGCAACGCCGCGGTGCGCCTCAGCGCCTCTGCATGGGCTCGCAGCTCGGTCGCCTTCCGTCCCTCCTCCTCCGCCGCCTTTTCGAGCGAAGCCCACTCGATCTTAGCGGCTGTAACGGCGGAACTAGCCCGTGCCAACACGGCATCCGCGCGCGAGAGTGCCGTCCTGGCCTCGGCAGCCTCGGCGACGGCCGTCTGCTTCACCGCCTCGGCCGCCTCTTCCGCCTGCTTGGCCTCGACCGCAACCTGCGCACATAGCTCCGAGTGCTTGGTCCATTGGTCGCGCCGTTCGCGCGCGGTCTCCGCATCGTGGGAGGCATGGGACGCGGCCTGCGTGGCCTGGTCCGAGAAGGCCGCCTCGCGTGCCGCCGCCTCGGCCGCCGCCTGCGCCTCCTGCCGCGCCTGCGCTGCGACCGCCGCCACCATCGCAGTGTTCTTGACCGTGGCGTCAGATGGCTGCGGCACGTACGCCAATGCAGGCAACGAAGCGGCCGGCAGCGGTGCCGCCCCAGTCGGCTTGGTCCAGGTGGTCTCGCCGGTGGTCCTGTTGAGGTAGTAGGTTCCTTGTGCGCTCGGAGCCGCATCCCATCCGGCCGGCAACGCGTCGCCGCTCATACCGATCGCCATGGGTCTCGGCACGACAGGAGCCATGGGAGAGCCGGTGCCGGGCCTGGTCCACGTCGTCTCGCCTGTCGTTGCGTTGTGGTAGTACACTTGCGCGCCGTTGTTAACCTCCTGCCAACCGGGTGGCAACATGATCTGGCTTCTGACGCCCGATTCGATTGACGAGCGAAGCGCAGCGCACAGAGCAAGGACCCGCGATGGCCGACGCTATGTACGGTCGTTCGGTCGTGATTTCTGTGTTCACAGAAAACTGCGTGAAGCTGATGAAACGGACTTTGAGGGGCTTGCCTGAGCACCCAGGCTTTCTGTTTTTTCTTCGATTATTACTACATGCCGAAATAACAAAACATCTCGGTGATTATAATCACCGCACTCGTCATCAATGCTGGTCTTGAACGCCCTGAGCCTTGCGATGGTCATCCGCTCCTCGACGCTGCGACCTTCACTGGTCAGCGTCCGTGCGGCACCCGTGAGTGCCTCGCTCTTGAACGACCTTACGGTCGCCATCTCGAGCACCTCTGCCACCTGCATCGACGTGTACAACTGCTTTGGGCTCGAGGCGGGCGCGTTTGACACGCCGTCGCTTGGCGCGGGCGCTGGCGGTAACAGCGTCGTGATCGACTTCATCGTCTTTAGCATCTTCATGGCCCTCTTCGTTCGAGTTGCGGGCGGCGACGAAGACAAAGGATTGCAGCGACCTTCCCACCCGAGCTCGATCTCAAAGCCTGGAGCTGCAAAGGAGCGCAAGAACAAGATCGAGTTTGGCTGGCTACATGCGGACCTCAGAGTGCCCTTGCCCACATATGAGGACCTTAAGACGTCGTGCCACCTAATCGGCGAGGGCGTCGGCGATCACGAGGGCTTCATGATGTACCTGTGCGCGAGCGATTCGCCCAACGATCCGGTGATCCATTGCGAGCGTTCGAACGATTTTTCGAAGCACTACGAGCAGGACGTCTACCTGTGCCGCGGCGGCGCCAAGGCAGCTCGCGCTTCCGTCAAGGTTCAGTAAAAGGCCATCGCCCCCTCGCGGGGGTGACCGCCGCGTAGCAGGTCGTCATGCTTACATGTCGGAAACGGGAAAGACAACACACAGAAAAGGTGAAAACCACCGCACGGCGTGTGACCTGAGTGTCTTCCGGTCTCGAGTCACAATATCCCTATTTTTAGATGGAAAACAGCATGCCCTTGCTATCGGCGTTAACGCGCGACAGTCACGGTCGACTCTGTCTTTTTAGTAGAGCAAAGCCCACCCGGCGATCCGCCGATCGACCACGTCAGAGGTCTGTGCGTCGCGTCGTGTAAAGAACTGACGGGCTGCCTACAATTTGGTCTCGACCCTTCGGAACACCATGACGGTGTTCCGAAAGTATTTGAATTTGGAAGCTGCGCGAAGGGCTTCCTCTGCCTCCACGTCGTTCACGTAGCCCTTGGCGCAGATCTGTTCCTTGATGTAGCCATTGTCTTGCTCGTTGACGTGGCCCGTGCCGCCTTGCCCCTTGACCGCCCAGCTCAGAACCATGCCACGGGAATTGTGTCTATGCAGGTTCTCCATAAAGGCGGCCTCGTGCTGTTTGGGTAGGTGCTCGCCGACCTCGAGCGAAAGGACCCAGTCGTATGGCACGCTCACCTCAGCCACCACCGAGAGGTCTAGCACTGCACAAGTCCCCTTCGAAAGGTGCGGCGTCGCCGGGTTGCCGTCGAAGCCAGAGGCGGCCAACCCCGCCTTGCGGAACTGCTGCACATACGAGCCCGTCCCACAGCCCAGATCGACGACCGTCGCTGCCTGCTCCCGGACGAACAAGGCCAGCAGCGCCTTGCTCAAGCATTCGTCGTGCTGGTGCTGGTGCGCGATGCACGGGCCGTCCCAGAAACCTGTCGGTGATATCATGCCGGAAGCGCCGCAGCAGTGCCGTTGAGACTCGAGCGCCGTTGCGATCGAGCTGGTCCAGTCGCGGCTCTTGCTCCATTCCACGAGCAAACGGAAGACCGCGTTGAGGTTGAGCGCATCCAGCGCATTGGAGCGGCCTCGCATCGCGGGCGGCAGGTGCTCGAGCAACGGCAGCCGGGCAGAGCGCACACCAAGTCCGAGGGCGCGAGTGTGCGAGGCGTTCGGAACATGCACACGATCGACCAGGCCGCCAATGACGTACACCTCTGATGCGGACAGATGCGTCAGCACATCGGGCGCATCGGGGCTCAGATACACAATCTCCAGAGATGGGTTCGAGACGCCCGGTAGTGCGAGCAGGGAGAGAGGCTGCCCTTCGCTCGTCTGCCACGCCAACGGCCACGACTCAAGCCCTGCCGTCCGAAGAAGCGCAAATGTAGCGCTCCCGCGACCACACGAGTCCGCAGCCGCCGCCGCTTCTTGCGCTGCTGCCGTCGCCGCAGCCCCTGCCATCGCCACCTCCCGATCTGCCTCAATCTCCCGATCTGCCTCAATCTCTCGATCTGCCTCAATCTTCCGATCTGCCTCAATCTCCCGATCTGCCTCAATCTCCCGATCTGCCTCACGAGATGGTGCAGCTCGCCGCGAGCGCCATCCACGGCGCAGCGCCATCCGGCTCGCGCCCTCACTCGCGTCGCTGTCCGTGTCCGGAGTGCCACAGCAGATTGCCAACGCGACGTGAGGACGGTGCTCAGCCTGCTGGGCGATGCCGTGGCACAGCCCGCATTGTGACGCGAGGGACTTTCGCTCTCCTTCACCCATCAAATTATCGTACCCAATGTCGATGGCCACCCGGAGTTGCATCGGCGCCCGCATGTCTAGAGCCGCGTCCGCCTCAGAGGCAGTGACGTGCGACGGGACTACATACCAATTCTGTGAGCCGTCGTGACTGGGCTCGTCTTCAAAGTTCGGCACTGACGGGGCGCGGTGGTGCGCGTGAAGCCGCCAGCCACGGGGGACTGCCGCTGCATGCACGTGTAACCGCCAGCCACGGGGGACTGCCGCTGCAATGGCTGCCTCCAGCTCGCTCAGGGTGGGATGCGCCTTGCCGCAGTCTCCCGGGCAAAGCGGCCGCCGCCGCCGTCCCCACAGCTCAAGCACAGCGGTGGCATGCCGCCCACACACGGCGCGCCCACCGTGGACCGGCTTCAGCCGATCGCACGTGGGCGCGCTGCATCCATCTGCCATCGAGTCCCAGCAGAGAGCGTCCCGTAAGCTCCTAAGCTGCACCGGAGGGAGGGGGGCGGGGGCTCCGCTGGAGAGCTCGGGCTCGTCGTCGTTTTCGTCCTCCTCCACCAACGATTGGCGGGCCGAAGCCGTGGAAGGATCGAGCAGGCTCACGAGGTCCTCCTCGCCTCCATGCTTGGCCAGCACCAGCGCCGTCGCACCACTGCCCCGATCAATCGCTTTCTGATCGGCGCCGTGCGCCACGAGCAAACGAGCCACATCCCCGTGGCCTTGCTTGGCTGCCACTATTAGCGCAGTGGCTCCACCCGGATCACGACTGTTGACAGCGGCGCCCGCTTCGAGGAGCATGAAGGGGAGCTCCTCGCTCCGTGTGGAAGGCTGTGCGACGGCGAGCGCGGTGTGAACGTTAACACTGACAGACGCGACAACTGGTGGTACGGCACTGTTACTGCCCGCTCAGAACGCGGTGTGTTATGGTCTGTGTCGATAAATGTTTAGAGTGCTACCGCCGGCTTCCCCACCCCCGTTTGTCGTTTCTCGT
>ENA-UOXP01002005-UOXP01002005.1-mixed-culture-metagenome-genome-assembly--contig:-NODE-2005-length-13263-cov-33.191626_pt1 | contig 13263 bp, 9 predicted proteins | sample MGYA00238161_ERZ761639 | MGnify/ENA primary metagenome ERZ761639 (study PRJEB28913, sample SAMN08776760) | mixed culture metagenome | isolation source: Freshwater growth medium | place: USA...
GAGGTCGCTTCGGGCCTCCCTCTCCCAGTTTGGAACCCCACAGGCCCGACTGTAGACGACCCATGGTTGTAGTTAGTGTTTGGGAGCACCTCGACTAGGTGTGGGCCCGAACCAACCTGTTCCCGCCACCAACATGACGGAGTACTGGGTCTCGCAAGCGCGCCACTGGTGCGAGTACTGCCGCATCTACATCGCGGGCAACAAGTCGTCGATCGCCTTCCACGAAAATGGCAAGAAGCACAAGGAGATCGTGGAGCTCTCTCTGCGCGACATGCGAATGCGTGGACGCGAGAGGCGGATCGAGCAGAGCGATCTCCAAAAGGAGATGGACAAGATCGAGAGGAACGCGCTCAAGGATTACATGCACCACGACGTTGCCAAGGAGGCGCGCCCGGCTGCTAAGGCTGAGGTGCCCGCGGACCGTGCGGCTCGGCTCGCCGAATTGGAAGCCCGTATGACGGCTGATCGGATGGCGCGCGCCTTTAGCGCGGCTGCGGGCGGCGGAGCTCTGCCCGCGGGCTGGCGCGCGATGACCAATCCCGACGGCAAGGTCTTCTTCATGAACGACGAGAACGGCGCGATGCAATGGGAGAAGCCGGGCGCACCGGCGGCGACAGGCGCGCCGGCGACAGGCGCGCCGGCGACAGGCGCGCCGGCGTCAGGCGCAGCGAGGCCGTCGGCAAGTGCAGCGAGGCCGTCGGCACAGGGCGCGAGCAGCAGCGAGCCGCCGCCCGCGACGAACGCCGTATCGGGCGGATGGCAGCAGGGCTACAACGAGCAGGGCTTGCCCTACTATTACCACGTCGAGCGGGCCCTCACCCAATGGGAGCCGCCGCCTGAGTGGTTGGGTGGCGGCGGTGGCAGCGCCAGTGCTCTCGGCAGCAGCGGCGGCGGCGGAGGCGGCGGCGGCAGCAGCAGCGCCTGTGATCCGGCGGTCCACGAGATTCAATCTCAGGTCCACGAGACTCAATCTCAGGTCCACGAGCACGCCGAGGCGCTCCCGACGTCGCAGCACGAGATTCAATCTCAGAAGCTCGAGATGCAATCTCAGCAGCTCGAGGTGCAGCCGGAGCGCGAGCAGAAGCGCTACCGAGAGGAGCTCGAGGCGGCAGCTGACGCGGACGCAGGCGCGGTGGTCGGCGCCGTGGATGTGGTGACAGGCCTGGGCGCATGGACAGCCGTCGAGACGGGGGAGACGCCGGAGGGCGGGTGGGGCTACGATCGACCGTCAGAGAAGCGGCAACGCGTCGCGTGGGCGACCAATCGAAAGGAGGAGGAGGAGGAGGACGAAGCCGCCGCTCTCGACGATCTCAAGGTGAGGCTGCCGGTGAGCGAGGAGATGCAGAGAGCTGTCGCACTGCAGCAGGCCTCGGAGGCGGCCGCGGCCGAAGCAGCGCTGCACGACGCACCTGCCGCCGTCTTTGCGAAGCGCAAGGTCGGCAGCAAAGGCATTCGTGTCAAGAAGGAGTCTGACCTGTAGTTCAACCTATGCGCTCTAGCCACACGCGCTAGCGGTGGTCGCTGGGTATGTCGGTGGAGCTAGAATTCGCAGCCGGTGTGGGTGTCGTTCCCTTTACGGTTTTTCCGGGTGTATCGGATCCCGAGCCGCGAGGAGGGACGAGCATCGGGGTTATCATCACCACACGAAAGCTGATTTTTCATGAGAAGTTGTCCGATGTCCCTCGCTAGGCTAAGGCCTAGGGGCGGCGCGGACGCGTAGGGGCGCTCCGCGGGCTTACGTTACCAACAGGCTCAAACCCGCGCGACGGCCGCTCCGGATCACGGCGAGACAGACCGTTCACACTCGTATGCACTCGACTGGGGGCCCTGCCATTGTTGGCCCTACATTCGAACAGCTGTGCCACTGGGCTACCACTGGGGATCTGGGGGGCTGCCGGCTGCCACCTTTGGAGACGTCCTTGCGTCCGCATACGTGGGCGGCTTTGCCCCGACTGACTGACTGACTGGCCTCCTTGCGGCGGCTGCCACCGGCATCTACCACTGGCTGCCACCTCGCAGGGGCTGCCACCGGCATGAGGAACGTCGTGTGTGACTCGAACTGAGCCCGAACACGAGCCTTTCCACATGCAATTGCACCGCATGCATTTGTACCGCTCTTCGAGCGCTCTGCTGCTCCCTCCGCGTGTGGTGTGGCGTGTAAGGCCAACGCGCTCCGCGGTGCGATCCCTGCTGCGACCCCTCCCCTGCGCTGATTGCATATCTGATGGCATGTTGATTGCCTCCCTCATCAGGTGCGATCCCTGCTGCGATCCCTCCCCTCCCCTGCGCGTGGCGTATAGGGCCAAGCGCTCTGTTGCTCCACGTGGGCGTCATGGTGGGGGTCTGCTTGCGCCGATGCAGCAGGCAGCTTACATAATGCGCAGGCGCATTAAGTGGCCACTCGGCGTGTTCCCTTCAGGCAACATGAGCTCCTCACCACTCATGCTGAACTCATGCTGCTTAGTCATCAGACGTGGGTGTGCCAAAGGCTTGGCGTGTTTTGCTGGCGGCGACAGTGCCGGTGGCGGTGGTGATGGCGACGGCGATGGCGTTGCCGCCCAAGCTTCGCGAGCGAGAGCAGCAGCTCGATACGGAGGCACTGGCGGTGGTGATGGCGCGAGGGCCGACGGATCGCGTTTCATCCGGGCGACAGGGCGGTGAAGATGGAGAGGGTGGTGGCCTTCACTCCGAACTGGGCGGAATGAGAGCGAACCAGCAGATTTGTCTGGCGAGCGAGCGCCATCGGATGCCGCCGCCACCTCCTCCATATCGTTTTCCCTGACGCTGCGCAGGTCGCGCCGCCGGTCAGACGGAGGTCCGCTTTGCAGCATGAGCCGCAATTCCTGCAGCTCGTCGAGTTCTTCTGATGTATCCATCGACTTCGCGAACTCAATCTGCTTGGGCTTCTAGGCGCCGAGAACGGACCTTCGGGCCTCCTTCTCACGCTGTCCTTCTGCTCCAGGCCCAGGTCGCACGTCCGAGTGCTTCGAGAACGGCGACGAGGGAGGAGGAATCGTAGAGTGTCAGTCTTCGTGCAAGTCTCGTCCATTCTAGGAAACTGTCTAAAGTCAGTTTCGTCACGGCCTAACAGCTACATGTAACCACTTCTCAGTCTCTTAGGAAGGCTCCGCACCCCTCGGTCAACACAAGTACTGAATACTAACGCTCTCGCGCACAACTCAATTTCGTAGTGTGGATGATGTGGCATCGCGTCAACCGTCATCATGAATTCCTGCCGTCGTTGTCTTGCTGCCGTCTCCGCTGCCCGTGCGTGGGTGGCACTTCATCTGTCAATCATGATTTATCATGTTAGTAATCTTGAGATTTCGTGACTGTCAGCTTTCCCGTCGAACTTCAACTTCGCTCGTGGTAGGCTGGTACTATTGGATTTTTCTCTTTCTTCATGACTTTCTTATCTACACGGGCCACGGCGAGACGCGGTTCAACTCTTTTCCGCGTCGATGAAACGCTAGACACATACCTTCCACCCGAGTACGAGTGCCGTCACCGCGTTTAGCGTTTTAGAGGCTTACCAATGTCCTGTATGGTTCCCCTGAACAGTACGGAAGCATCGGAACGGGCCTGGGAGGCGCTGTTACGGCGCCGTGAAGAGAAGATGGCCTTATCCCCGAATAAGCTGGTAAAACTTAGCGCAAACACGCCCGTGGTCCCGCTGACGTGCCCTGCGGCTCTATGCGAAACGCCGAGTGGTCCACTTCAAACGGTCGCTGTCGCACCCATTTGCTGAGCACCCACTTTTCCCGCGCTTCCTCGCCAGCTTTCGGCCTCGATACAAGCTCGCCCGCATGCACGCTGTTCGGATCCACAGCACCATCGACTCGACAGTTGTGCCAGATGAGAGCACGACCCGCGACCGGCTGTACGCGCAGCCCTGTCGTGAACGATGTTGCGCCGCCGCAGCTGGCCGGGAGCGTCGTGAGATAGACGAGGCACGTGAGCAGACGCTGGCCACCGTTCGCAAGCGCTTCGCGATCGAGCGGGTCGAAGAAGTCGGGGTGTGGCATGTACTGCTGGCCGACTCGGTAGCGGAGGATCTGCGCCGGCTCACCATGAGAGGCCGGATAGCCGCACGCCTTGGCCAAAGAAAGCTCAACGTGGCCCATAAGTGCAATGTCGGCTTCTGAAGCTCCGATGTCGCGCCATGCGGACCTCGGCGAGTCGTAGCGTGGGAGCCAGCAACCGGTGCTAGACCGCTCGTGCGAAAACTCAGCATCGGCCAAGAGCTCACAGGCACCCATCTTTCCGGACGCGAGCTTGCGCAGCGATTCGCAATCGGATATCGACAGAAAACCTTCGATTTGGCGTACACGCGGGCGGCGCGCGAGGGTAGCGATTCGTGGCAAGGTCATTGAAGGACGCTAACCTCGTTCGAATTTCGTCACGAGTCTTTTTGGGTGAGGAATTTCTAATCGTGTGGATCGCTGCCATCTGAGCACACATTCCCAAGGGCGAGGCCAACGGCGAGGGGGGGGGGCGCGGGCACTTAAAACCGCCATGAAAACCACGTCGCCAACATGTCGCACGACTCCACAACCAAGGGCTCCACACGATTTTCTCACGGAACAGCAACGGAACGGCGCCGGACGGCACAAGTGGAAATGGCAAATTCCGGCCCTCTTTTCCCTCCACGGACAGAATTTGAAGGCGGTGTGTTCGGGTGCCGCGCGCGCAACGTGCGCGCTGAAACGGAAATATAATGCGCCTGCACGCGCTGCTCTCCTAAACTCTTCAAACAGAAGTGGTCCGCGGACTGAGAAATCTGCCACGACGAGACGCAAGCGCGTCTCGAGCCGCGCCGAGCTACCCCTTCCCGCGTCCGCGCCTCCATATCTGGGCGTGCTGCAACCACTGACGCACCAACGGCGCGCCCACAGATGGTAGCGGGGGCAGGTTCGACGCCACGGCGCTCCACCTCCATCGCGGTACGGAGCTTGCTGCGCGCACGCCTGCGCGCACGCCCGGTAGCGAGCTGAGCGCCTGCATCAGGCTGGTTCGCAGCATCTCTCGCTGGCGGACGAGGCCCATGTGAACAGCCGGGTAGAGCACGTGGGGAGGCGGCCTGCCCAGCACAGCGTCCGCCGCTAGCCGATGAAAGTGCTTCTTGTACGCGCCGTGCGCAGCGATGCCGAGGTAGTGCGTCGCATCATGCGAGGACGCGCCTGGGAACTCGAGCTCCGATGGAAGGGCATGGCTCCCGAGTGCTGCCTCCCCGCCGCTTGCAAGCACGAAGCCGGTCGTGAGCGCCTCGTCGTAGGGTGAGTAGAAGTGGTAGAGCCGCCCGCCGCTCGCGCACATGAGGGGCAGCTTGTCGGCGGCGTGCGAGGGCGTCGCAGCGGCCGCACACAGGAACACCTCCGCCGGCCGCCTCTCAGGTGCCAGCAGTGGCAGCGCATCGAGCACGAGTCGACAGCCCAGCGAATGCGCGGCCACGCGATAGCTCGAGCTCGCGCCGAGGCGATCGCACGCCTCGGCAAAGTGGTCGGCGTCCGCCGCGGCGGCAACCTCCGCTTTGCGAAAGTGGAGATAAAGGCGGGCCGCGTTGACGATCGCGTCGGCCGCCACGCCGGCCGCAAGAGCTTTCGGAGAGCTGCGCCTTGCGACGAGCGCCAAAGTGTGCAGAGGAAAAGGCCACTTGCCTAGAATGTCGCCGTCCGCGCCTGAGCGCCAGGTCAAACCATAGGCGTCGTCGCACCAATTCAATTCTTGGCTCAGGCTCTGGTGCGAAGTCAGCCAGGCGTCCCAGTTGCCCGCCTCCGCGGTATCCGTCATGAACCCCGTCACATAGACTGTTGGCCGCCCGTCGCTCGAGCTGCCAGCCTGTGGCTCTTGCAATCGGCGTAGCGTCGAGTGGAAATGAGCTGGCCACGCGAGTGCGCGGCGGGACGGCGCCGAACGGATAGCTCGCAGCATCATCATTGCGGAAGCGATAGACGCGAGCGTTCACAGCGTAGCAAAACATTTTTCGGTCACTTGCTTGCAAGTAGCCGTATTATACATTCTTCTCAGCCTTCTTCTCAGCCTTGCGTGCAGCCTTGCGTGCAGCCTTCTTCTCCGCCTTACGCGCCACCTTCTGCGCCGCCTTCGCCGCTGCTCTTGCCTCCGCGGTCGCGTCGTCACGGCTCGCCTTCGGGGCGAGGTCGAGTGACGGTAGGTTTCCGGTGGCAGCCAGCGCTTGCAGCCGAGGCGACTGCCGCGGTGTGCCTGAGCTCGTCGCAGCTGTGGCCGCAGCCGCCGTCGCAGAGCCCGGAGCCGCACGCTTCATCGCCTCGGCGGCAGCTCGATCGGCGAGCTCCATCCGCTTTAGCTTGCCGCCCTGGTCCGCCCGCGCACGCATACCAAGCCGTGCGCCGCCACAGATTGCAAAAAGGTCCTCGTCGGATAGGCCCGGGATCACGCCAGAGCTCGCGACGCGCCGCCGCACCTCAGCCTCGCGCTCATCCTCCTCGTCGCTGTCACTATCGCTGTCGCGACTGCGCTTCGCGCTGGCCGCCGCGGCGGCACTGCCCGGTGGCGGCGCCCACTCCGATGGCTCCGCTGCGGATGCGCCGAGGCCGAGACCCTCGGCACGCTTTGTCACACGGATGTGCTCTTTGCGACCCTGCCCATCCTTGCCGAGGCCCTCGCCATCCTTCCAGCCGAATTTGGCAAGCATGCGCGCACCGAAGCCGCCGCTCTGCGCAGCGGGCACGGAAGCGTGCTCATTGAGCACGCCGGTAAGACCGTGCTGCGTCTTGCGCGAGAGGAGGCGCGGGTTGACACTGCCCTGCGCCATTGTCCTCGTGGAATCAAGGTGCCCAGAACGGCGCCAAATGTCAACAAATCGTTTCATCATTAACAATTTTATACAGGTGTGCTCGTCGAGGCTGGTTTTCAGTAGAGTTCTCTAAACGATCGATACCAGTCGACGAAACTCGCAATTGCTTCTTGTGCACGATGCCGCCGCGCGGCAAGGGCAAGCAGAAGGCCGAGCCGGATGCGGACGTGGAGGACGAAGCGCCAGCCGCCAAGAAACCCAAGGGCAAGCAGAAGGCCGAGCCGGATGCGGACGTGGAGGACGAAGCGCCTGCCGCCAAGAAACCCAAGGGCAAGCAGAAGGCCGAGCCGGATGCGGACGTGGAGGACGAAGCGCCTGCCGCCAAGAAGACCAAGCCCGAGAAGGTGAAGAAGAAGCCCATGCGCCGGCCGGACCACGGTAAGCGCACCGCCCGCCCTTCCTGCCCTGCCGCCGCACCAGTCACTGAAGCGCCCTTTCCCTGATTCAGGCGAGGCCATCTACTGCGTAGAGTATGCGGTCTCCAATCGCTCGACGTGCAAGGAGTGCGGCGAGAAGATTGAGCAGGGCTTCGTGCGCCTGGGGCTCGCGGTTCCTGGCAAGGGCGACTGGGACGACATCTCGTGGCGCCACCCCAAGTGCTTCATGGAGCCGCTCGAAGTGTCCGAGGAGGAGACGCTCACCGCCGCGTCGCAGATCGAACGCTACGAAGACCTGGAGGAGAAGGATCAGAAGATGATCGATACGTGGTTTGCCAAGGCAAGCAAGATGCCGCGAAAGGAGCGCACGCGCGCCGTGCTCGAGGACGCCGCTGAGGCTGCCGCTGAGGACGGCGGGCGGTCGCTGCTGGGCACGCTGCTGCAGGGCGCGTCGTTCAAGGAGCGGGAGCAGCTCGGCAGCCTCGGCGCCCGCTTCGACTACCGGAGCAAGACCTGGTTCGTGCCTTACGGCAAGGATGCGGCCCCATTCGCCAAGTGGCTCGGTGCTGGCGCTGCCGCCGCGATCGCGGCGCACGCGGCTGCTTCGGCGGAGGGAGGTACCGGCAGTTCGGGCGCGGGTGGCTCGCAGGACGTGCCGATGCCGGACGCCCCTTTGGAGGTTCGTCAAATTCGCCCGACGATCGCGCCCGAGGCGGTGGCGAAGATGTCGATGGGTGCGCTCGCTCTCGCAAGCTGCCTGCCTGCTGTGAAGCTGCTGTGAAGCTGCTGTGAAGCGGCTGTGAAGCGGCTGTGAAGCGGCTGTGAAGCGGCCTGCCCCACGCGTGCGCCGTGTGCGTGCTCACTTTGTGCGTGTGCGTGCGATCTCCGCAGGCGAGCTCAAGGAGGAGCTGAGCGCACGAGGGCTCGGCACGAGCGGCAAGAAGGCTGAGCTTGTGGGGAAGCTCAGGGAGGCGCTCGAGAACCCTCCGGCAGCGCCCGATGCGCCCACGACGGCGCCCGACGCGCCCACGACGGCGCCCGACGCGCCCACGAACGAGAGCGGCCGCCGCGTCGATCGTGCCGTGCCCGGAGGCGCGCAGTACGCCGTGTACGAGGACTACGACGTCAAGCTCTCGGAATCGTCCCTAGTGGACGGCGCCAACGTGAACAAGTACTACTTTATCCAGGTGCTCCAGAAGCAAGGCGGGACCTTCGCTACGTACTTCAAGTACGGCAAGATTGGCGAGACGGAGTACGGCGATAAGCTCGACGGCCCGTTTGAGAGCGCGGCCGAAGCTATCCAGAGCTTCGAGGCCAAGTTCCACGAGAAGACGCGTGGCAAGAAGGACAAGTCACCCAAGGAGGCGGCATGGGCCGCGTACAAGGCAGGCCAGTTTGAGAAGCGTGACGGCTACTACGGCGTCATCGAGACCAAGGTGGGCGAACCGGGCGGCGCGGGCGGCGGCGCCGACGACTGGCAGAAGAATCTCGACGACAAGCAGATTGAGAAGGGCAAGGCCGCGCTCGCCGCGATTAAGAGTGCGCTGAGCGATGAGGACAAGGCGCTCGATACGGCGCTGATCGCCAAGCTGTCGACCGAATACTATCGAGCGATCCCCACCTCTTCGGGGCGCAAGGCTCCGCCACCCCTCGACTCCCTCGCCGTCGTCGGCGAGAAGGAGCACCAGCTTGAGTTTTGGTTGCGAATGGGCTTTGGTGCGAGTGCCATGGAGAGTGCCCCGGAGTGCCCACCGATGGCCACTGACTGACTGGCACCGACTGGCTGCCATGGATCGCCAACGTTTGCCACCGATGGCCACTCATGTCCGCGCCTCTGATTAGCTCATGTCCGTGCCTCTGATTAGCCTCTGATTAGCCTCTGATTAGACTCTGATTAGGGATGGCCACTCAGGTCCGTGCCTCCCCGCCGTCCTGCTGCCGGTCCCCACCGTCCCCACCGTCCTGCCGTCCCCACCGTCCTGCTGCCGCAGAGGAGACCGGTACGATAGTCGACAATCCGCTCGGGGGGCTGTGGGATCTGGCGCTCCCTCCGACGCTCAAGGAGGCTTGCTTGCCCTACGGCGTCTCGGATCTCGGCTCGATCTCGTCGAGCGTCGCGCGCGGGAAAGTGCTCGCGAAGAGCAGGGCAGGTGGGCCGATCAAGTCGATGAGCGCCGACAAGTACGGAGCGATCGTGCTCTACACGGGCAACTCGATCTACCGTGAGCTCAATAGGGCGCTGCGTGAGGTCCACGCCGAGGTGCCCAAGTACCTGCGCTACCTTCGCCTCCTCTTCGAGGCGATGGATGCGATGCCGACCAGATCGGTACGGCTCTGGCGCGGCATCGCCGCCGACCTGTACGACGAGTACGAGCCTGGAAAGGTGATCACGTGGTGGTCGGTCTCCTCCACAACCGCCGACGAGAGCGTCGCACGTGGCTTCATGTCGCAGCTCGGCGGCGTCGCTTCGCTCATCATCCTCGACACCAAGTCCGCACTCGACATCACGCCGCTCTCCGTCTATCCAAAGGAAAAGGAAAGCCTGTTGGCCCCCGGCACGCGTCTCAAGGTGCACCATCCTGCTGCGGCCCAGCCCTCTCCCATAGCTGCCTCCGTCCGCCCCCCCTTCTCGCTCCCAAATCCCTCTCCAAAGCCCTTTCCACAGCCCTCTCCACAGCAGTCTCCACAGCCCTCTCCACAGCCCTCTCCACAGCAGTCGCGCAACCCTCTCGTCTCCACTCACGCTGAGCCTCCACACCTCCATACCTCCACACCTCAGGTGCTCTCACGCACACGCCACGGCAATATCAACGAGATCCACGTGGAAGAGATCGACACCGCCGTAGAGCCGCGCCCCGCGCATGCGCTCGTCGCCGCGCCTGAGCCGAGCGCCGTCGCGGGCGCGAGCGCGGACGAGGAGGCCGAGCACCCTTACTCGCGCTTCAGCGTGGAGGCGGCCAAGTCGAATCGTTCGACGTGCAAGGGCTGCGGCCTCAAGATTGACAAGGGCGAGGTGCGGATCGGGTGCGAGCTTGAGGATCTGGACGGCGAGTTTGGCGGGCACGCCATCACGCAGTGGCGCCATGTACACTGTGTCCAGCCGTCGTGGGTCAAGCTCGACGAGCTCGACGGCCTGGGATCCCTCAACAAGGCAGGCAAGACGAGCATCGAGGCCTGGCACAAGCCGAACAAGAAGTAAGCTTGGCGGGCGGCAAGCGGGGGCGCAAGAGAGACGAGCAGCGGGGACGGCGAAACCGACGAAACTGGGGATGGCTCTCGACGAAACCGACGAAACCGACGAAACTGGGGATGGCTCTCGACGAAACCTGGAATGTCTCTCTGACTTCTCGCGCTGTATACCGGGCTATCGCGACGACGTGGAGTACGGTGTCGAGGGGGTGGCGGGCGGGGTGCAATGTTCTTGACGTGACGTGACTTCGTCAATCTCGAGACGATCGTGACTTCGAGGTGAGGTCGACATGGAGGTTGAACGTCGATCTCGTCTCGCGGTAACCGTATTCCGTGCTCTCCGAGGGCCCCCGTCTCGCGGGCGAAACTCGAGTACAGAAGACCATAGATAACCCCCGTACGTCGTACGTCGCCGGGTGCGCTCACAGGCGAGGGGGTGTGTTCCGTGTCGTGTTACGAACCTTTGTTTTTTGTTACCGACCGGCACGGGCCACGGGGTACCCCACCCCCTCCTGGCTCCTCCGGTCTCACTCCGGTCCACCGGCCGTCGCTAATCATGCTGATGCTCCCGAATATGAAATATCTAGCGCAGCGGGCAGGCACCCACGACCCAGCTCCCAGGCTCAAACCTCAACGTCACGCGGTCACACACTTTGGGATGATTATAAAATATAAAAACCAGCACCGAGAGCTGGCCGAGGGCCGGCTCTGAGAACAGACCACATCACCGATCCCGCCTACTCCCCCCAGCCTGCTCAGGCACACCCACTCCCCACCTTTCCTGTCCGCTGTTTGCATCAGCTACACCGGTATGCTCCGACCCCCTTTTCCCCATATCTGTCCGCCATCGGCACGGTGGCAATATGCTTGATGGCAGGCGTTTTCGCGACGGCCCGTCTCCCCCCCCACCGTTGCTCTCCCCCCCCCTCGTTAACCCTCGAGCTGTGTGCACCGCTTACAGGTGGTCCTTGCCATGTGCATCTCGATGGAGACCTCACGGTGACCGTCCGAAACGTCTGGTTTGGGATGGTCGTGGTCGGGATGGCTTTCCCGAGGGTCGGTATGCTGGTGTACTGCGGGCTCAGATTGCGTCCTTCATCTCGACGCCGGTCGTGGCCGAGGCCTGCGCCACCGGGTTGGCGATGGTCGTGGTCGGGATGGCTCTCACGATGGTGCTCGCCTTTTTCCCCTTGATCTTCTTGTACATGAAGACCACGCAGCAGACGGCCAACACGACGATGACGCTCGCGCCCACCGCTACGCCGATGATGATCCCCTGCGTGGAGTTGTCCGTGGTCGTGGGGGGAGCCGCCGAGGGGGCGATCTCCGTTTTCACCGTGGGAGCGGACACAATGGTCGCCTGCTGAAGGACAGGCAAGGAGGTGGCTTGCAAGACGGCTCGGAGGGCGGCGGTCGAGGCCATCATGCCGGTAGCCGGGTTGGTGATCGCGGCCTGGACGGTCGCGGCCGCAGCCGTGCTGTACGTGGCGATCAACGACCGGACGTTCACCGAGGCGGCCGTGATTTCAATCGTCACGTCCGCCGGCGGAACGCGCGCATTGGCAGCGACGGCGTTTCGGAGCGCCGTTCGCTCGGCGTCGCCATACTGGTCGACGGTGCCCGAGAGCATGAACGTGACCACGACCGTCGCAGCGAGCGGCGGCGGCGGCGGCGGCGCGTTGAAGCAGATGATGAAGCCTCCGCGATTGCCGGAATTGTCGGTCGACCAAGTAAGCCGCGTGCCCGCAGGCGCCGCATTGATGTTGGGCATGACGTTAAAAGCTGCGGTTCCCGACGTGGTACCGGGGCAGTACCCGTTCAGGGCGCAATTGGCACAACTCGGGTCGGGTGCTCCGGGCGCCCCGGGGCAAATGCCGGGAGCGTACCCCGAAGCAGTGACATCATTCATGGGCGGGGCCCTCGTGGTGGCCGGGTAGGTGATCCTCATATAGTCCCAATTGGCTTCGACGTCGTAGAACACGGCCGAGATGGCTGCCGGGGCGGTCGTCTGGATGGTGCACAGCTCCCTGTTACCATGAGTACCGTCGCCATCCCACACGCACTGGCCTGGGCCTCGGCCAGTAGCCGAGTGGTTCGTCGTGTGGCAGAACTGTTGGCCCGAGGTCACGCAGAAGAGCTGGCCGCAGTCATAAGGGGCGGCCGGCGGTGACGGCGGTCTCGGCGGGGGCGAGGGCGAGGGCGGCGGTCTCGGCGGGGGCGGCGGACGGCGCGGCGGGGGCGGCCGCCTCGGCGGGGGCGAGGGCGAGGGCGGCGGCCTCGGCGGGGGCGACGGGGGCGGCCTTCTGGGTGGCACGGGAGGCGGCGATGGGGGCCGAGGAGGCGCCGGAGGAGGTGATGGCGGGAACGGCACGATCGCGTCGAAGCAGATGATGAAGCCGCCGTTATTCAAGGAAGAGTCGGTCGACCAGGTCAGCCGCGTGCCCGCAGGCGCCGCGCTGATGTTGGGCATGGCGTTGAAAGCTGCGGTTCCCGTTTGGGTACCGGGGCAGGAACCACCAACGCAATTGGCACAACTCGGTCCGGGTGCTCCGGGCGCCCCGGGGCAAATGGCGGGAGCGTACCCCGAGGCCGAGTTATAGTTTATGGGCGGGGCCGAGCTTGTGGCCGGGTAGGTGATCCTCATATAGTCCCAATTGGCTTCGACTTCGTAGAACACGGCCGAGATGGCCGCCGGGTAGATCGTCTGGATGGTGCATCGCTCGTTGTTGCCGTGATCACCGTCGCCATCCCACACGCACTGCCTAGGGCCTCGGCCAGTAGCCGAGGGCGGCGCCGTTTGGCAGAACTGTTGGCCCGAGGTCACGCAGAAGAGCTGGCCGCAGTCATAAGGGGCGGCCGGCG
>ENA-UOXP01002047-UOXP01002047.1-mixed-culture-metagenome-genome-assembly--contig:-NODE-2047-length-12985-cov-32.815468_pt1 | contig 12985 bp, 11 predicted proteins | sample MGYA00238161_ERZ761639 | MGnify/ENA primary metagenome ERZ761639 (study PRJEB28913, sample SAMN08776760) | mixed culture metagenome | isolation source: Freshwater growth medium | place: USA...
ACGCCATCAGACGCCATCAGACGCCATCAGACGCCATCAGACGCCATCAGACGCCTTCAGACGCCTTCAGACGCCATTACAGGCCCTCACAGGCAATCACACGCCATCACAGGCCATCACAGGCCATTCACGTACCGGCGTCGGGATGTGCGAGAGCGCCATTTTGCGAACGTCCGTCAGCATGCCCGTGACCGCAGCCGCCGCAGCCATCACCGGCGAGCATAGGTGTGTTCGACCGTTAGCTCCCTGGCGGCCTTCAAAGTTGCGGTTCGAGGTGGACGCGCATCTCTCATACTCCCCGAGCTTGTCCGCGTTCATGGCAAGGCACATAGAGCAGCCCGGCTCGCGCCACTTGAAGCCCGCCTCGATTAGGATCGTGTCGAGGCCCTGCGCGCGCACAGCAGTCAGTGTGGAAGCCAATATGCGCGCACAGCAATCGGTGTGAACATTGGTCGCACCCTCACGTAATCGTGGGCAATCAGCCGCACTCCTCAGGACATCACTCACCTCCTCCTCTGCTTGCTCCTTGACGAGACCCGAGCCAGGGACCACCAGCGCCTCCTTGATGTTCGGATGCACCTTGCGACCCTTGGCGACGGACGCGACGGCGCGGATGTCTTCAATGCGTCCGTTGGTACACGAGCCGATGAACACCTTATCCACAGGTACCTCCGCGAGCGGCTTCTTGACGTGGTTCGTCAATCCCATGTACCTGCATGCAGAGAGCGACGGTAGCCATCAGAGGGTCATTAGAGGGTCATCAGAAGGTCATCAGAGGGTCATTAGAGAGTCATTGGAGGGTCATCAGAAGGTCGCCAGAGGGTCATCAGCACAGGTCAGCACAGGTCAGCACAGGTCATCAGAGGTCATCAGAGGTCATCCACAGGTCATCACGCACTTGAGTGCACGCTCGTACGCCGCGCGGCGCGCAGGATCAGCTTCGTCGGTGGGGTCTGGCACGACGCCAGTGATCGGTGCGGTGTGCTCCGGGGAGGTGCCCCACGTCACCGTCGGCGCGATATCCGCGGCGTCGATGTACACCTCCTTGTCGAACTTGGCGCCCTTGTCCGTCGCGAGGCTACGCCAGTACGCCACGGCCTGTTCCCATTCGGGCTCGCTCGTGGCGGGCACCATCGGACGCCCCTTGAGGTATGCAAATGTGACTTCATCGGGCGCAATCAGCCCCGCACGCGCTCCAGCCTCGATGGCCATATTCGAGATCGTCATGCGTGCCTCCATCGAGAGTGAGCGGATCGCCGACCCCGCAAACTCGATCGTCGCGCCTGATGAGGGAGGCAATCATGCGGTCATCAGAGGCCATCCGAGCCCCATCAGAGGCAACCTCGATCATCGCGCCTGCGCCGCCAGCGGTGACGAGGGAGGCAATCAAGCGGTCATCAGAGGCCATTCGAGCCCCATCAGAGGCAACCTCGATCGACGCACCTGTGCCGCCGGCGGTGCCGATGACGCCGCAGATGTGCAGCACGATGTCCTTCGACGTGACGCCCGGAAGAAGATCGCCGTCGACCTGGACGAGCATGTTGAGCGCCTTCTTCTGGTTCAGCGTCGACGTCGCCAGCACGTGCTCCACCTCCGACGTGCCGATGCCGAACGCGAGCGCGCCGAAGGCGCCGTGCGTCGCCGTGTGGGAATCGCCGCAGACGCACGTGGATCCCGGTACAGTGAAGCCCTGCTCAGGGCCGATGATGTGCACGATGCCCTGTCGCTTGTCCGCCATCCCAAAGTATGGCAGGTTGAACTTTTGCACGTTCTGCTCCAGGGCCTTGACCTGCTGCCGACTCTGGTCGTCCTTGATAAACTCCTCGACCGTGGTGAACTTTTTGCGCGAGAAGGTGGGCACGTTGTGGTCGACGGTCACGAGCGTGCAGTCGGGGCGACGCACCGGCCGGTTGGCTACCGCGAGGCCCTCGAAGGCCTGCGGCGACGTCACCTCGTGCACCAGGTGGCGGTCGATGTAGATCAAGGCCTGGCCGTCCGATTTCCCTGTGACGACGTGGTCATCCCAGATCTTGTCGTAAAGTGTGCGCGGCCCGGTCGTGGTGATGTTGATCGACTGGCGCTTGGTCGACAACCCTCGCGAGCTGCCCGCCGCTACTGGAAGGCGGCCTACTGGGAGGCGGCGGAGAGCGCGCATGGTAATCGTCGTGGCACGAGCCACAGCTTTGCGGAATTTCTGAGGGGGGCTCATATGTCCTTACGGCGCGTTTGCGTGACCTTAAACTGACGTGGAAGAGAGTATCGACCTATTTGTATCGTATGGACTGCGCTATGATGCGCCCCGCCTAGAACGGTGAAATGTGTGAAGTACCGCGGGTACCCGTGTGGACGATCGTAAGAACCCGTGTTACTTACAGTAAAAACGAGCGAAGATCGATTCTGGATCGCGTAGTGGCTCGGGTCACGTGAACGACCGGCCGTTTCGTGTGTGAACGATCTTGCGGCCGGAAAATTTCATTTCGACGCGTGCGATCATGCAGATCTTTTTGAGACTGGACTGCGGTCGCACGGTGGCATGTGACGTTGATCCTCGCGAAACATTGTACTCGCTCAAATGCAAGATCCAGGACAAAGGAAATGGAATTCGGCCAGCAATCCAGCGCATAGTATATCATGGCAAACAGATATGCGACAATCTTGATGCGACACTTGCCAGCATTGGTATTCATCAGCACGCTACAATTCATCTTCACCTGAGGTGGTGTCTAAATGGGGTACTTGTGGTGTGGGGTGAGTACGGCTCGGCAATCATCCCATATAATGTCTTTCAACTGTCCTCGTGCAAAGCAGAGTTGTCTGCGGCTTCCAAGATCCCAGAGGCACACCTGCTTGTGACATTCTCCGCCTCGCGCTTCGCCTTCGCTGCCTCCTGCTTCGGGACTCATGTGCCCTTCACAGACTCAAAGATAAACCTCAAACTCATCATTGGTGGCTCACTCAAGTTGCTGGACGCGCGAGATGAGGAGGCGGAAGTAGAGGTGGTCAGTGTGCGAACGCGTGAACAACGGGACGCGGCAGGACGCAAGCGCGCGATAGATCTGGACGATGACGCTGTCACCACGCCTCCGCAACGCGTGCGTGCGGCCGACGACGCCGCAGACCTCACCACGCGCGTGGCGAAGGCGCACTCGCTGATGCAGCCACAAGTTGACGCGGCGTATCGCGCTCTCCTACAGCCACACTTTTCCGCGTACGCGGCCGATGAGATAGATGCGGCGGAACTCGACCGGCGCAAGCAGCGCGCGCACGACGAGGCGGCCTCACAACATCAACCCGCTCTCAGCCTGAATAGGGCCCACTCGACCTACGAGAGCGCCTCCAGGGCTGCCGCTGCGGCATACGAGGCCTACGAGGCCGCGGCAGCTGCGGCGGCCGCAGCAAAGTCATCTCTAGAGTCAGAGCTCCGAGCCATCGAGGGACCTTTGGGGGTGAAAGCAAAGGACCTCGTGCTCAAATTCTTCCAGAGCAAGGGTGCCGCAAGCAACGCGGGGTGCACGGTGCTCGAGGCGGCCCAGGCGCTTGCCTCGAATGGCGTGCAGGAGGCGCAGGTGCGCTCCATCGTGCAGGGGCTCGTCGACGTCGGCGAAATGTACAGCACCATCGACGACGACCACTTTAAGTCGACGGATCCGTAGTGAGCATGGTAGTGAGCCTTTGGGAGAGGCTTCGGAATCACGAGGACGGATGACATAAAAAAACTACGACGTCTAAGTCACACAAATTTCAATTATTTACGGGCGCTCTACGCTGACGAGCTTCCTGCCCATGGCCGCACAAACTCGGGCTTGACTCGTTCCTCGAGGTCGCCATCGTCGTAGTCGACATCAACCGTCCCGTCCACGTGCACGTACCTGATGGTGCTCGTCATCATACGTCATCAGAGGTCACCAGAGGTCATCAGAGATCATCAGAGATCATGAGATGTCATCAGATCACAGAGGTCATCAGAGGTCATCAGATGTGAGCTTCATCAGCACGTACCGGATAGCGCCCGAGAACCAAAAAGCATTCGCCGGACCGAGCGTGGTCGCCCGGAAGCGCGCGCGCACGCACTGCCCGACGCTCAGCTGTTGGCGTGCCCAGTTAAGCGCCGCGCCCGTGAGTGCGTCGTCCGAGTGCGACGGGGTTTCGTCCATCTGATCGTCCGTCGACCCTCGGCCTTGAGCTCGGCCTTGAGCTCGGGCTCGGAGCTTAACTCGGTAATCGCGCTCGACCTCGAGGCTCAGGTGTGCAGCCTCGGTCTTCACAGTGGCCTCAGTCTTCACGATTGGCTCAGGCTTCACATAGTCTTTCAGCTCAGTCTTCACAGTATCGGGCTCCGTCTTCACAATATCGAGCTCAGTCTTCACACTGGGCTCCGTCTTCACTGTGGCGCGATGCGGTTGCTGGCGCCGTGGTGAGCGCGTCAGCAGCGTGCCGACGCCGCCGTTCGCACCCTTGATTGAGACAGGTGCGGAAGGTGGCTCGTCCTCAGCTTGCAATCTCGCTGGTGGCTCGTCCTCAGCTTGCAATCTCGCTGGTGGCTCGTCCCCAGCTTGCAATCTCGCTGGTGGCTCGTCCCCAGCTTGCAATCTCGCTGGTGGCTCGTCCCCAGCTTGCAACCTCGCTGGTGGCTCGTCCTCGCCGATCAGCGCACATTTGAGCGCCGAGACCAGTTCATGCAGAGCCGGGAAATTGGACGCCGCTGCAACGGATGCACGCCATTCGTCGATCTTGAACCAGCTCGAGGCCACCGCGAGGGCCCTGGGCTTGATGGCGCCGCACAGCATGATCGCCAACTCGCGCAGCGACTCGAGCGGATCGATCGGGAGCTCAACACGGCGCTCCATCTGGAGCTCCCTCGATGTGGAGCGCTCAGCACGGCGCGTGGGGTGGGCGTGCGCCTCAACGCGGAGGCGCCAGGCCTTCTGCTTGTAGTTCCACGAGGCGCTGACCTGAGCCCAATCAGTCGCAATCAGTCGCAATCAGTCGCAATCAGTCGCAATCAGTCGCAATCAGTTGCAATCAGTCGCAATCAGTCGCAATCAGTCGCAATCAGCTGACCTGAGCCCAACCCACAGCGAGCTCGAGGTCAAGCAGCGCGAGTGCGAGCAGCGCACGACCCGACAGGGCCAAGGGACTCGCCGACGTGTGTATGACGGTCGGAATGAGCGCAGAGAGCGGCGTGTCGTCGTCCGAGTTCGACTCGTGTTCATCGTCGTCTTCTTGTTCGACGACGCGAATAGGGAGGGGAGCAGCCGGCGCCTGCCTTGCTGGCTGGCTTGAGGGGTGAATGAGGAGGGGAGCAGCCGGCGCCTGCCTTGCTGGCTGGCTTGAGGGGTGAATGAGGAGGGGAGCAGCCGGCGCCTGCCTTGCTGACTGGCTTGAGGGATGCCTTTCCGCAGGCCCCACAGGCGCACGCGGCGGAGCCGAAGGCGAGGAAGCCAACAGACCTGACGGCAGTGCGGGCGCCGGTTCTTCCTTCTCATCGATCATGATCTCGTGGCCAGATTCGTCAGATTCGTCAGATTCGTCGGATTCGTCAGATTCGTCAGATTCGTCAGATTCGTCCGACCGCGACCCCTGGCCTTTCCGCAGGAGCGCTGCCTCGAGCACCTTGCTGCTCGGCTCGAGCCACTCCACCTCGTCAGATTCGTCAGATTCGTCACTACCGTCTGAGGACGCCCCCTCCTCCATCAGCGCGAGCGCTGCCTCGCGCACCTCGCGCCGAGCAAGCCATCTCGCGCGGCGCGAAGTCGCCGGGGCCACCTGGCCGGCGTAGTGGATCGCCTCTTCATCCTCGCTGGAGCCAACCAGGCTGGAGCCGAACCCGTCCGAGTCGTCGCCCACCACGGCGCTTCGGACCGGGTTCGTGAGCCGTTCGGTGCGTGGCCGTTTGGGTTTGGGGTCGCCGGTATCGACTGAAGGGTCATCCTCCACATCGATCACGGCGATGAGCCTTGATGAGCCTTGATGAGCCTTGACGAGCCTTGATGAGAATTGATGATCCTCCGCATCGATCACGTCCGGCGGCTCGGGCGCACTCGAGGGGCCGACCACCCCAGGCTGTGCTGCTGGGAGCGGCGCTGCTGCACATGCGATCCGGATGACCTCGGAGGCATCATATAACGACGCGAGCGGCACGCTGATTTGAAACGACGACGGCGGATCGAGCTCGATCAGTGCCATCGACGATCTCGTCTCATCTCCGCCTTCCAAATTCGTCACCCCTTGGTGTGAAGGACGGTGCGAAGGGCGGTGTGAAGGGCGGATAACCTGGGCAAAGGAGCCGTTGATGGTCTTGCCGATCTCGTTGGTCAGTCCAGCCACGACCACCCGTTGGCCCTTGTTCACCTGGACGAGGGGAATGGCCAGAGCGGCCGCTCGCATCGCCACTTTTGCATAGGCTCTCGCGCCCGGCTGTGCGTCCAGCAGCTGCTGCCTCTCTTGCAGCGCCCTCTGCTTCTTGGCCGACGCTGCCTCGGCGAGTGCCTGGCGAGCACTGCCCTTCAGTACACGGCTCAAGTCGAGGAACTTGTCGTAGAAGGAGACGCGCATCAGCTTTGGGTGCTCCCAAAACGCGTCGGTGCACTGCGCGTGGTGGCAATCAGTGCCAATTAGAGGTCATCAGAGGTCCTCAGAAGTCATCAGTGGCAATCAGTGGCAATCAGTGGCACTCAGGAGCACTCACCTGCACACGATGGAACAGCTCGCAGCGCACCCGGACCAGCGCCTTACCGAGCTCCTCATCGTCCTGCCCGGCCTCCCACAGCTCCCGCAGCCGCAACTCCATCGCCTCCGCCTTGGCCTTCTGAGCGGCACGCACCTGATGAGGGAGGCCATCAGAGGTCATCAGAGGTCATCTGTGACCTTCTTCGGCCTTCTGAGCGGCACGCACCGTCTCATCCGCATCGACTGAGCCACGACCGACGGGAGTGTACTCGAGGAAACGAACCTGCGTCGGCTGATGCCTTGCAAACCTGCGCGGCCATCAGTCGCAAACAGTCGCAAACAGTATCAATCAGCCGCAATCAGTCGCAATCAGTCGCAATCAGTATACTCGCTGAAGCACTGTGGGATCGGTGGGCGCGTTGCGGCGGGCGCGTTGCACACCTGGCGAGCCGGGCGCGCCGCTTCTCGTACACCTGATGAGGAAGGCAATCAGTGGTCATCGGAGGTCATCAGTGGTCACGGGCGCGCCGCTTCTCGTACACCTGCTTCTCGCGCTCGAGTTTCTCCAACAGTTGCGCCTCCTCCTTCTGCCGCCTTGCTCGCTGCTCTTGCTCCTCGGCCTCCTCGCGTAACCGCCCGAGCTCCTTGCCGAAGACGCCTGTGCCAGTCGGTGGCCATCGGTCGCAATCAGTGTCAATCAGTGGCAGTTAATGGCAGTCATTAGCTATCAGTGGCAATCAATGGCAGCTAGCGGTTCAGCGGTCATCAAGAAGCCGTACGCACCGCGGCTGAGCATCAGATCGAGCCGTCGAGGCCGTGTGTAAACCGGGTACTCCAAGTACCAAGGAGCCCAGACGAACTTTCCCTTGACGGCCGAGTTGTGAGGGTACCTGATGTGAGGGTAATCATAGGTCATCAAGGGTAATCATTGCCGTCAAGGGTAATCATTGCCGAGTTGTGAGGGTACCTGATGAGGGAGGCCATCATAGGTAATCATAGGTCTTCAGAGGTCATCAGAGGCCATCAGAGGTCATCAGAGAGGTTATCAGAGGTCATCAGTGGCCATCAGACACGTACTTGCTGGCCAGCACGAACAGGCAGCGCTGCTGCAGCTCATGCGCCGATGCCGGGCGATGGTCGTCATCACCCTCATCAAGGGAGATCGCCATCTCCAAGGACCACGCGTCACGAGGACCTTGCGGATGGTCCCACACGATGCGAGCGGCCTCCTCAGCGGGCGCTGGCTCGGGCACCACGTGGCCGAACGTGCCACCTCGTTTGGCCGGATGGTACACCAGCTTGGAGCGCCTATCCGCGATCACGTACGGCAGCTTGGACGTCAGATCGGACGGATTATTGAGATTCCTCACTCTGAGGAACAACGTCCTGGTGGAGCACGGGAAGTAGAGCTGCACCGCCGGCGGCGCCTTGTGGTTATGCTTCTGTTGGGCCTCTCGCACGTCCATGCTGAGCTGGCTCAACCTGTTTTGCTGGCGCGCCGCAAACTCCGCCCTGGCCTTTTGCTCGCGCTGCGCTCTTTTCGCGTCGAGGTTCTTGAGCTCGGCTTCCATTTCATCCATCTCTGCCTGGTACTCGGCCTCGCGCTCCGCCTGGCTTCTGTCGCGCGTGGCTATCTTGTCGCTCTGCAACATTTCGTACGCGATATTGATGCGAATCGTACGAGACGCTGCGGACGTGACTGCATCGGGGTCTCCTGCTGATGCACCCGCCTTATCGGGATGATGGCGAAGAATCTGGCGCAGGTACGCCCTTCGGATAGCATGGAGTGAAGCACCGCGGTCCAACTCAAGAACCCTGTAGGCGTCGTCCGCGGATATCAAGCGCGAGCGGTCGATGCTCTGCCCCAGTCCTTGGATGAGCGCCATCGGCGCGCTTTCGCGGTCGGCCGATTGGTTGGCAATTTGACGTTCACACGCGGCACTTGAACTGCCCGCTCAGAAGACACACACCTTACATGACCCCATATAAGACGCGTCAGTGAGCGAGCCTCATATGTACACTAGTCGGCTCTGAAACGTCTGACCGTTTCTCTAGGCGCGTGTTTTGTCCGTTAGGGTTTTTGGGATTCAGCAGGGAGTTCTCACGGTCTGTCCGTCTCTCTGCCCGCGCTCGCCCCAGTGCACGCGGTTAAGCTTCCGAGCTCCCTTTAACTCGGTCACGTATATTCACGTGGTAACCGGGTAACCGGGTAGCGGTGGACGTCCCGATCGTCCTGAACGGGCACGGTTCCAAAAACCTACCTGGTCTCCTGGTGGGCACTGGGCTATCTGCGGCGCCCGCCTATCTAAGAAACTAGTCGACTCGACTTGACACTAAAAATCGTAAAAGCAGCACTGCCTCAGACCGCTTGCGGTCTGAAAATCCTTTCCCTAGGATCCCTACGCGTCTATACATGCGTTTCACGTCCCGTCAAGGTGACTGTGCACGTCACGCCTCCAGGCCGTGGCTGTGAAGATCCCCGACGGCCGTCTCTCGCACTCCCAATTGAGCTCGAGGGGATTGCGGTCCCAATCGAGCTCGAGGGGGCAAATGCTGCCCGTGGTGCTGCCGTGCCCGCGGCGGCGGTCGCTCGAGCGGCGTCGCCGCCCCGCGCGGCGGCCGACGATCGCTCTCGAGCGGCACATCAGCCGACGAGAGCTTCGACTCCGAGGAGGTCAGAGCGCCGATGAGATGCGCGCTGTGTTGGGCGCTGAGTGGTACTGCAAGTGGAACGCCTCGCCCGCCCTCAGGCCTCGGCGCATCTGCTCTTGAGCGCGGCCTAGGCGCCGTGATGGGCGCCGAGCTTGCCGCGGAGGACCGCTGAGGACCACGGAGGGCCACTGAGGACCGCTGATGGCCACTGAGATCAGCGGCCGATCTCGAGCATCTCGGAGGCCTCGATTCCGTCGATTCCGTCGATTTCGTCGAGTCCGGCCTCGAGCATCTCGGAGGCGACGTCGAGCATCTCGGAGGCGACGTCGCCGTTGCCTCCGTCGTTGAACCTGAGCTCGCACGCCTCAGCGGCGACGATGCCTTACCTGCCGAGATTGCGGCATGATTGCGACAGCCGATGACAATCGAATCGACGTCCATTTCGTCCAGTAAGCGGAGGCATGCGCGCGGGCAGAGGGGCGTGGCTGGCTCAGCTGAGGCACGTGCCCTAATTTGGTACGATGGCGCCTCTGCCCTAATTTGGTACGACGGTGCCTCTGCCCTAATTTGGTACGACGGTATCTCTGGGCTGATTTGAGATGGTGACGGTCGCGTGTTCGGCGTCGTCGGTGGCGCCTCGCCACGCTTGCGATCGCGCGGGGCCTCGGGCTTCCCCCCGGGGGGCTTCCCCCTGGGGGGCTTCCCCCCGGGGGGCTTCCCCCCGGGGGGCTTGCCCCCGGGGGGCTTGCCCCCGGACCCCCCTTCGAGTCGGGTATCCTCAGCAGAGCCCGCTGGCCGCCTGCGGGCGCGCAGAAGTGCAAGCCGCTCCTCTGTCGATGGTCGTCGAAGCCGTTGGGCCACTGACGAATCTGCAGGCCCCTGCCCCATGGACGTCCCTGATTGCCTCTGATTGCCACTGATTGCCATTGACGAATCTGCAGGCCCCTGAGACCCTCTGAGTGCCTCTGATGGCGACTGATTGCCTCTGATTGCCACTGACGAGCCAGCAGGCCCCTGCCCCATGGACGTCCCTGATTGCCTCTGATTGCCTCTGATTGCCATTGACGAATCTGCAGGCCCCTGAGACCCTCTGAGTGCCTCTGATGGCGACTGATTGCCTCTGATTGCCACTGACGAGCCAGCAGGCCCCTGCCCCATGGACGTCCCTGATTGCCTCTGATTGCCTCTGATTGCCACTGACGAGCCAGCAGGCCCCTGCCCCATGGACGTACCGTCAGTGTGCCCGGTACGGCGCGCGCTCAGCCCGGCGCGTAGTGGTCCGGCTGTCGGGTCGGCGTTCAAGTCCATCGGCCGTTCCCATTGCACCAGTCGGCTGTGTTGCTTGTAGTAGTAGGTGCCGCCGGTGGTTTCGTCCGTAGCGGTGAGCCAAAGGTCGGTGGCGGCCGGCTGTGGCGGCGGCGGCGGGGGCGGTGGAGGCGGGGGCGGCGGCGGTGGAGGTGGAGGTGGCGGAGGTGGAGGTTGATGCTCTGGCGATGGGGGGCGATGGTACTGATGGTACTGATGGTACTGATTGCCTCTGATTGCCACTGATGGCTGATGCTCTGGCGATGGCTGCTGCTGCGGCGGCGGCTTCGACGCCATCGCTGGCCGTGGCGGCCGCGCTTCCGACTGTACGCACGTTGCCTTGGGCGATGGCGATGTCGGTTTGGTCCTTAGCGATGGCGATGTCGGCTTGGGCCTTAGCGATGGGGATGTCGGCTTGGCTTGTGGCGATGTCGGCTTGGATTGTGGCGAGGCGCCGTGGCGGTGCGAGTAGGCGCATTGCGAGGCCGTTGCGCTGCTACGCGCTGTCAGGTCCCTCTCGCTTGGCATGAAAGAGCTCATCCCGGCGCGCTCCTCTCTTCGCCTCTCCCTCTGCCTCGGCGTCTGAGCGGGGCTAAAGACAGACCCAATCGTCGATCCGATCGTCTCCCATTCCGCAGGCTCGTCCACGGCCCACGACGGCGCGCGCCCGGCACGGCGCCCAGGGCTCGAGCGGTCCGTGGGCGAACCCATTCCGTCGGCGCCGTCTCGGGCGGGCGCCTTGGTGGGCGTCTGGGGGCCCGTCGACGGGGGGAGGAGTGACGGGGGGAGGAGCGAAGGGGGCAAGAGGAGGCGTCCGAGACGCCCGAGACGGCGCCGGAGACGGTCGCGGTCGGCGTAGGCGAGCGCGAGGATGGGGATGACCACGCATGCAATCACGATGGCGACGAGCCCGAGCGAGCTCAGCGATCTGGCCCCGATCTCGCCGTCGGTGCCTCCCACCGGCGGAGCGGCGTGCGTCATCTGCCCGCTTGCATGCATCCGCCACGTGTCCGCAATCGCGCCCGTGTCCACGATGCGTGACGTCATCAGGACGGTTCCCTCCCCAAGCCCGTGCGCCTGCAGTGTCGCCTCCAAATCGGCCGCACCTGATGAGGGAGGCAATTCGAGGCGATCAGAGACGTTAATGAGGGAGGCAATTAGAGGCAATTAGAGACAAATGTCCGCTCCAAGTCTGGCACACCGATCCGGCCGGCGTACCCCTCGACCAAAGCTGCGACCGCCCCAAGCGCCGTACCGGCGCCTTGTGTGCGGGCCTCGGCGGATAAGCTCAGCCGAATCTGGACGAGCACCCGTTCAAATGGGGCGCCAAACGGGCCTGTGGGCGGGAGCGAGGGCGCCGTGGTGAGCGCTCGCGCACGGGAAAGGAGCGCCCGGGCGCCGTGATGAGCACTCGCATGCAGCGCAGAGCCTCATGAGTCGTGTGGAAGAGAGAGGCGGGGCGCCGTGGTGAGCATTCGCGGCAGCGCCGTGGGGAGCATCGTGAGGCGTGTGCAAGATCGCACCGACATCAACCAGTTGAAGGCCGGGCACAGTGCGATTGACGACTCGGCGCAGCCTGAGGCCCAAAGTATCGGCGACGCCGCGCCGAAACCCATCGAACGCCACCGCTGTGCCCACCATGCTCGGCACGGCGCTTAGAGCGCTCGGCACGGCGCCCGGCGTGCTCGTCACGGCGCCCGTCATGCTCGTTCCGGCGCGAACGCGAACGCCGGTGCCATCCACTTCAATGGGGTCGGCGGCGTCGGCGGCGGCGAAGACGTCTGGACTGGCGGCGGCGGCAGAGGCGGCGAGGTCGCCGAGGATGCGACGAGTCAGGTTGTACTGAGCCAAGGCGCTTGCATTGCTGGTGCCCTGCAGAGCGCCGGGGACGAACGCACCGCTGGCGCTGGCGCTGGCGCTGGCGCTGGCGCTGGCGCTGGCGCTGGTGGCGGCGGCACCAGCGAAGGCACGATGGAGGCGTGTGAGTGTGGCCGTGAGAAGGAACGGCACCTGTCCATGCGAGGCCGAGATTGAGATGGCAATCAGTGGCAATCAGTGGCAATCAGTGGCAATCAGAGGCCATCAGAGGCCATCAGAGGCCATCAGAGGCAATCAGAGGCAATCAGTGGCAAGCAGAGGCAACCAGAGGCAATCAGAGGCAATCAGAGGCAATCAGAGGCAAGCAGTGGCAAGCAGTGGCAAGCACCTGCCCATGCGAGGCTGGAGGCGAGGGCGGTCGGGGGGGCGATGGTGGAGGTGGTGAGGGTGGTGGAGGCAAGGGGGGTGGCGAGGGGGGGGGCGGTGGGGGAGGCGGCGGCGAAGGAGGCGGTGGGGGTGGCGGTGGAGGGGGCGGTGGCGG
>ENA-UOXP01002054-UOXP01002054.1-mixed-culture-metagenome-genome-assembly--contig:-NODE-2054-length-12930-cov-32.156738_pt1 | contig 12930 bp, 11 predicted proteins | sample MGYA00238161_ERZ761639 | MGnify/ENA primary metagenome ERZ761639 (study PRJEB28913, sample SAMN08776760) | mixed culture metagenome | isolation source: Freshwater growth medium | place: USA...
TGCCGCTTCCGTGGTCAGAGATGATGACGAGCACCTGCGGCGCCTCACTAGCCTGAAGTGTAATTTCATTTCCACCGAGCACACTCGCGCCCAAGGCCGCAAGCGGCAAGGCGGCGTACATCGTGGCTCTTTACCCAAAAATGGGACTCTGACACTCAGTTCCCGAAAAGGAACTCGGACCTCAGAGGGACTGTGAATCGAGCCTCTTACTGTGAATAGAGTTTCTCATGCGAGAAGATGTGCGTGCGGAGTGCGCGCGCGCAGAGACGTACTGGACGGAGTCGTACGACGACGTACGTCGGAAGGAAGCCCGTGCGAGCTGTGACCCGCAGCGGGGAGTCCCGCACGAAACGAACATTGTGCTACTGCTTGGCAATAATTTACCGTGCTGTGGACTTAGTGGGCGGAAGCCAGGGGGCGGCAACGCCGGTTTTTCGCCCTTTTTGTGAGTCCAAACGTTCTGGCAAAACGGCAAAGCACTTTCAAGGCTCTCCGAACCAAATCGGGACCTGGTCCATATTTGGGTAAAAAAAGATGGTCTTCACCATGCTGTGTGCCATCATGGCGCTGCCACTGCAAATGCGCGGGGCCGAGGTAAATGAAGTGCAGGCACTCCAGGCTAGTGAGGCGCCGCAGGTGCTCGTCATCATCTCTGACCACGGAAGCGGCACGGCGGAGTTTGGGGCGGCGCTCCAGACGCACCCGTGTATGATCGACCTCGGGGAGCCATTTGCATTCAAGAAGACGGTGTGGGCGACGAACGAGGTCGCCGAATGCACTGGCAACATGGCGACTGACATGTCGACGAGCATCTTCAACGCCATCACTGGCGAAAAAGTAAGGAGCAGCAACCCAGTCCTGATGGACCGGATCGCTGCGCAGAAGACCCACGTGGCGATCTACGGCAAGCTCTCCGATACCCAGGTTCGCCGCCCTGTCGCGCTCAACATCGGGGTCGACGAGGCCTCGCTCTACGATGGGCTCAACTACAACTTCGCCGAGTACGCCCTGCGCATTCGCGATAAAGTCTGCGCGGGCGTGCCCGCCGACGTGTGCGCTCCGGAGGACTGCAAAATCACGCTGAAGATGCTCCCGCAGTTTGTCAATGCAAACACGGCCGGCGTGCTCATGGCGGACGACCCGCCCGCGTCGAAGTGCACGACGGCGCGTAACGATAAGGCGATGATCGCGTGGAAGGACGCGCTTCAGTCCATGGTGGATAGCCCGAAGGTCGCGACGTTCGCGCTCACGCGCAACGAGCGTGACCGGCAGTTCTCGCTCTTCGAGGAGTTCGGCATGTCTGATGGCAAGTTTGACTGCAGCCTCGCTCGGGACCCGAGCTCCTTCGCATCTGTCGCGACTTATCCAAGTGTCGACGATCAGATCAGCATCGAAGACTGCTGGACCGGCACTGCGGGTGCGAACAAGTGCCTCGAAACCGCCCTGAAGCTCGTCGGACTGTCGGCCGAAGATTGTGCGACGGCGGGGGCGGAGAAGATGGCGAGCTCGAACACGCCCAAGTGCGCGGCGACCCCCCAGGCTGTCTTCAAGCGGCTCTCGAACGGCAACGTCGAAAAGGTCGGCGATGAGCCGGCGGCTGCCGTGTCGTTCCAGGAGCCAGTCCAGGAGCCCGCGCCCGAGGAGCCCGCGCCCGAGGAGCCGCCACCGTTCGAGGCGATCCCACAGGAAGGCGCCTCGGAACCAGCGCCCGCACTCGAGGCGCCCGTGTCCGAGGAGGCGGCGCCCGAGGAGGCGGCGCCCGTGACCGAGGAGGCCACGCCCGTGTCTGAGGAGGCCGCGCCCGTGTCTGAGGAGGCCGCGCCCGAGGAGGCCGCGCCCGTGTCTGAGGAGGCGGCGCCCGTGTCTGAGGAGGCCGCGCCCGTGTCCGAGGAGGCGGCGCCCGTGTCTGAGGAGGCGGCGCCCGTATCCGAGGAGGCCGCGCCCGTATCCGAGGAGGCGGCGCCCGTGTCTGAGGAGGCCGCGCCCGTGTCCGAGGAGGCCGCGCCCGTGTCCGAGGAGGCCGCGCCCGAGGAGGCCGCGCCCGTGTCCGAGGAGGCCGCGCCCGTATCCGAGGAGGCCGCGCCCGTGTCTGAGGAGGCCGCGCCCGTATCCGAGGAGGCCGCGCCCGTGTCCGAGGAGGCCGCGCCCGAGGAGGCCGCGCCCGTGTCTGAGGAGGCGGCGCCCGAGGAGGCGGCGCCCGAGGCCGCGGCGGAGGCGCCGGCACCTGAGGGCGAGGCGCCAGCGCCTGAGGAGGCGAAGCCCTAGGCAGTGGCAGTGCGCCGCACTTGACACAGTTCAAAGGCGAGTTTAAGGTGAGCCATGCCGGCATCGATCAGGCGCGAGTGTGATGGTGGAACCGGGGGAGAGCTGACGGAGGGTCGGAGGCAGGGGGGAGCGGCGAGGCATGAGTGTGATGATGCACACCGCTATGCATCGGTGCCCTTTTCATCAGAGGAGAGGCCACACGAGAGCGGAATGGATGTGGGGGGTACAGCGAATGTCGGGCGCAAGCGCGTGAGCGACGGGTGTGCGATGTGCGTCGCGATTGTGCACGATCGAGGCATCGAGCATGACGGACAATAGTGGCGACAGCGGTAACCGTCGTGCTGTGCATCGCGATCGGATGGCCGTACCCATTAACCGTTCGGCCCATGGAATGTAGAGGATGTGTACGGTAGAACCGCTCGTGGTGTCCGCCTACCCGCTATACTTAATGTGTGATATGAGTGAAAGTAGAAAGACGAAAGTGAGACAGAGCGTTCGGCGCGTCGCGCGCGGTACCCGGTAGCGGCTAGCGGTACTCCAAAAAAGAAATCTCTACGTACTCAAACTTCAGACCTTGAGTCCTTGACTTCAGACTTATACGATACGATTGAGATCCCCATACTCTGAGCTCTCCGTATCCCCCTGTCTGGTTCTTGATGGATTTACCATGCTTTTTCGAGACGTTGAGTTCACAGCCGCGTACTGTACCGGTATCTTTGTGTGTCCCTTGTGGTGAGCGCGGGGGGACCGCGACGAAACTGACTGAATGACTGACTGTGTGTCACGGTAAAAAGACACCGGGGGGAGCCGGGACATACATGTGTGTGACCCGGTGTCTTTGCTCTCACGCCGACATGCAGGTCCTGCCCATGTGCAGGTAGCTTGGTAAGTTACAAAGTTCTCGCTCGATGCACCGAACTTTGTTCTTCGGGCGCAAAAGGCAAAGTGCGTCCACAGGATGCCGATGAGGGCGCGCAATGAAGGTGACGACTTTCAGCACTCCGACACAAGTTCCCGAGTCAAGCGATTGAAGAGAAAGATCTCTACGGCACTACGAGACGAGCCCGGGCTTGCTGGGCAGACGCATAACGCCAATGATCCACCTGCACCTAACCACGCATCGGCAGCTGGCACGGCTGTGGCGAAGCGAGAACGATCCAGCCTGCCGCCCGCTGCCAACCTGCCGCCCGCTCCTGACCAGCCGCCTGCTACTGTCCCAGCAGCCTCGCCACGACCACGAGCAAGGTGGTCGAGGGCGCAAAAGCGCGCGGCGAAACGGCAACGCGACGCAGCGGGCGAGCCCATGAATGAGCAAGCGCACGACGGGCGTGAGGGCACCGTGCCAGCGACCGAGCACGGCGACTGCAGCGATGCAGCGGCCGCGGACGCGGTGCCGACGCCGGAGGCGCGCCGGCCTTTGCTTGTGCTGCTCGACCTCAACGGCACGCTTGTTCACCGCGACACGGCGACGGCACCATTTGTGGTGCGGCCGGGCGCGCTGCCGCTGCTGCTGGATTTGACGCTCTGCAAGCACCTCGATCTCGGTTTCTGCACCTCCATGCAGCCGAAGAATGCGCGACGTGCGGTCAAGGCTCTCGTAGAGGCGGCGGAAGAGGCAGCTGAGACGGCGGCTGCGGAGGCGGCTGCGGAGGCGGCGATGGTGCGCTCGTTGTTGAGGCGGGCGCTGCCGCAGCTGGCGCTTTTTGCCGGGGACGACTTCCACTTTCGGAACGACGTGGGACTGCCGCTGCTGCCGCTGCGCGTGCCGAGCTTGGCGCCGTGGCGGTTACTGCGGAATCTCTCTCGCATCTGGGCTGATCCCCGGGCACAAGGACATACTGCCACCTCGACCGTCCTGGTCGACGATACTCCAGGTAAGTGTCCCCTGTCTCCTTCAAATGTGCTGATCATCGAGACGTGGTGTGGCGCGCACTCCGACGAGGGCGCGTGTGCCACGTCGCGGGCTGTACTCGGGCGACTCACCGACCACCTCCTCGCAGCGAGCCGAGCACAGGCAGCCACCGGGGAGGCGGCTGACGTGCGCGCGTGGCTCGCATCCCATCCATTCAAGGGCGGGGTGGAGGGAGAGGGCACCGCCAACGGACGCGCATGACGACTGAATTGAGCCAAAACGGCCGAATCGGCGGTTCTCAGGATCACTGAGTATGCAAGTAGGAGAGGGAGGAAGGGCCCTTTCTAACCCGACATCCGATCGATGTCCCTTTGAGAGATGAGCGCGCTGGGTGGCGCAGGGGAAACGCGACGAGAAATCGACTGACTGACTGGGTCTCGGGTCCTGACGAACTCCGCCCTAGCTATTCCTACTTAAATTCCTACTGTACCGAGGTCAACTCGAGAACTCTTCTGAACTCCAAGTATACCCGGGTTCAAAAACACCCGGGGCGGGGAGACACACCGACACACGAGACAGACACACGAATCACCTCACGAACCAACATCAAAGCCCACCGACTCGCGCACCGGTTGTCGCGTGTGTCGTGTGAATATCGTGTGAACGTTCACGCGCCATACGCATACCACGCCACACCCCGGATCGCGGACAAAAGTACCGGAGATCCGTACCCGTGTGTCCCCGTGTGTCCCGTTTGTGTGACGGCTCCCCCCGGTGTCTATTTACGGTAAAAAAGACACCGCGGGGGTCAGTTCCGTTTACTTGTATACTACCGGCATGTTGCAACACCATACATGTATCTTCGACGACTGATGTTCGACTGTACAACCCACAGCACATGGGGTCAAATAGTGACGTAGCATTGTCGCGTCTGTCGTGTTAACGTTCACAGGAACACTCACATTCTTCTCGAAATGACGAGGACTCTCGCTTTCGTTGCCGGCGTGGCTGTCGCGCTCCTCGGCGCCTGCCTTGGAATCCTGGTGTACGCCCGCACCACCATCGGCGGCCATCTGCTCGCCACTGCCTCTGCGGGCAGTCGCGTGCGCCTGCACAGCTCCCTGGGCGTGTATTTGACCGTGTCTGCGAGCGACGGCGCCGTCAGACTTGGAGGCAACAACAGCGGTCCGGAGGCGTGGTTGCTCGTGCCAGTGGCGCCGTCCATGGTGGCGCTCCTGAGCGCGCGCGAAGCGGAGCTGCAGCTGGAGGCGGATGGCACGCGACCTTCGATGGTGACGCGCTCGGGCTGCCATTGCAATGGCTTCTCGAACGCGTACGGCTTCGGCGGCCACTGCGCCGCGTGGGAGGAGGAGTACGAGGCGCCGTGGTGCTACGTGGACGACGACTGCGCCGCCGTCGCTAACAAGGGCTCGTTTGGGCTCAAGCACCAGCGGTGCGACGCGGAGGTGACGGGCGAGGGGGGGATGTACCAGGACGACCTCGGCGGCTCGACGCCGTACGCGCCCCTGGCCGGCTGGCGCGCCCCGGACGGGTGCGCGTGCAGCGGATACAGCAACAAGCACGGGTATGGCGCCTCGTGCAAGGCGTGGGAAGATGCGATCGCGCCCGGTCAGACGCCATGGTGCTACACCCATGCCAATTGCTCGAGCGTCTTGGTACGTAAAGGCTCCTTTGGGCACCGACACGTCGACTGTGAGCCGTGGTATGAGCCTCTGCCGCCCGCCGCATCGCCGCCCAAGCCGCCGCCGCCGCCGCCGCCGCCGCCGCCGCCGCCGCCCAACCCACCCAAGCTGACTCGCCGGCAGCGACAGATACGCAAGGCCATGGCACATGAGGTGGCCGCCGAGTCGCTGCTCAAGTCGGCGCTCAAGTCGAATGCGGTCTTCGCACTCGTCAGCTCGACGACGGGTGGCTTCGCGGCGGTCCGCGCGCCGCCCACCAAGGAATCGCTCCTCGTGCACGCCCGCGACGCCGGCCTGTCCATTCACAGCCTCTTTGCGAGGCTGCCCACTGGCCACTTCGTGGCTCTTGGCACGCGCGCATTGCTTGGACTCTGCGCCGAGCAGGGCACTTCAGCGCCGCTGCTGTGCACCGGCTACCGCTCCAAGCCCAATGAGCCGCACCGCAAGCTGCTGCGCTCGGCGCAGCACCGCTCCGTCCTCACGTTCGCCATCGAACACTTCTGAGCTCACTCTATGCAGCCGAGGTGGGCGGATGGAAGCTTGATTACTTCGGTCTAGGGGGGCTGAGGCCAAGTTGCGCATTGCAATAGCCCGTTGCTTTGACCGGCCGGGCGGCGGGGGGGCGATGGGCAACCGTGTGTGTCCCCTCGAGGCCCGCGTGGCTGGAGGGCTCGAACGACTTTGGCAGTGAGAGAGGGGCAGCAGCCCGCCGCCCGGTCGCTTAACCACTTCTTCACGCCGGCCGCGAGCAGTATAGGCATGGGCTACATTATTGGATGAGGATTCGTCGATGAATAGAAAACGAAATGAACAGTGACCTCGTGCTTCCGTTCCGCTCGTGTGCCTCGTGCGCCAAACGCAAACCTCGCCCCGTCTAACCGGCCATATTTATACGACGAACGCGGTATTCAAATTACAAATACATTCACGTGCTATCTGCGAAATCCGTCCTCGGAGTCGGACCGCCTCGTGCGATCCGCCGCCCGGCGTATCGACGGTCTCAAAGTGAAACGCTTTCACGTGTTCGTCCGCGTCGGTCCGTTTCCGCGCACCCGCGCAGGCACCAGCCACTCGCGACTCGGGCGTCCGGGGCGGAGACCGTTAAGGGGAACGCGGCGGAGATTGGATCTCACCCCCCCAGGAAACCCGGGAAGAGATGCCGCCGCGGCCCGCGCGGGTCGCGTTGGGTTGGATCGATTGGACGCGGTTTGGCGACCCGGCGCGCGGCGGCGGGACCGGCCGGTTCCGGAAGTGGGCTAGGAGCCTAGGACCAAGGACGTTACAACAGCGAACAGGACGGCGAGACGGGATATCGGATCCGGCTCGCAGCGCTCCGCCATGTGGCATGTGCTCCTCCCTGGCAGACGCGGCACTGCGCGTTAAACCGGCGCGCCGGCGGTCGCGCCGCCCCGCGGCCCTCCACCGAGCGGACCTCGTCTCTCGCATCCCAGGCCGACGCGGGCCCGGGCGCGCGGTGCACGCGGAGCACGCTCGTCCGGCGCGCGCGCGTGGGGCACGTCCGCGATCAGGGGGCGGGGCCGGGGCGCCACGGTGTCGCCGGTCCCTAAGCGACTCACGGCACCTATTTTCATATGAATGTGAAAATATATGAATGTGACACCTGTCGTTAAACTGTCAATGCGCGCGTCTATCAGCGCGTCTAGTGGCCTAGTGGGTAGGTGTTGGGTATAGGTGAACAAAGCCACTTCGCAGCTAGCGCTGCTGCATGGCGCTGCAACCGCTGCTGCTCGTCAAAGCGCTGCTGCTGGACAGGGCGAGCTGATCCCATTCGCCATAGTCCCATCGCGTGGATGCTCGCGCCTGTCGAGGCGCGCGCCCCTCGTCCTCGGCGTCAGGCATCCTGCAGTTTATGTCTCGCCTGGGCTCGCACTTCGGGGATGCTGCGGGCGATCGGCCAGCTCTCAGCATTGATGGAGCGGCCACGTCAGATCGTTGATACCATTTATTCAACGATGGTGTCTGGCTGATGATGGAGTCTGGTGAAACCAGCCTGGACATGCTCGGGGATGCGCGGGCCAGCTGAGAAAGGTCCGAGTACGAATTCTCGCTACGGAAGACGAGCAATCCCCCTTCAACTGCGAAGGTGGTGAATCCCTCAAACGCGGTCCCGCTGTGATGGCTCCCGTCCTCGGAGGAGCAATCATTGAAGATGTTCCCACCGCGCACTCGCGGGGATCTCGGTCGCGACATCGGGCTTCCTCTTGCGAAGGCTATCGACGTGGTTGTGCGCAGCTCGCGCGATTCGAAATTGAAAATCCTATTTACCATTCAATGAAGCGAGATCTATTATGGAGATGACTGAATGTCATGTTGTGAGTTCCCCAAGGCAAGAGGTGGAGGGCGGTCCGGCTCAAAAAGGGTCATGGGAGTGGCAAAGGCTGGGGTCGTTGCGTCGTTGCGATGCTTCTCTGCTTGCGACGCTCCGATGCTTCTCAAGCCGGGCGATTTGTCAGAGCCTCCGTCGGAGGCTTGCAAGGCCGCATCGGATGGGCACCCTGCCATATTAGGGCACGGCCCATCGGAGGGCCATCCAAGAGCGACGAGGCGGAATCGGCCGCACGCAAGCACTACGAGCCCGGCGCGCTTGAGACGGCGCGCCGCGATGAAGCCGCGCATCATCTCATGCACCGTCGAGAGCTGATCGGTGCTCACCTGATGAGGAAGGCCATCAGTGGGGGCATCAGGGAGGTCAACAGAGACGCCATCAGAGGTCATCGGACGCCCTCCGACGCTTCGCTCCTTCTCCTCCAAAAGGCGAGTCCCCTGTGCTCGGATGAGAGAGGCAATCAAGGGAGATCGCACCTCCTCGGGTGCGCCGTCCTCTCCCACCTTCCACGAGGCAAACCACGGGTGCTGTAACGTCTCCCGAGCAGAGTATCTCTCCATCGGCTCGAGCTTCAGCAGGCGCGAGATGAGGTCTTTGGCGAGCGCAGACACCGTCGGAGGTCCTCGAGTTGTGAATTCACACGTCGGAGGTGCTCGAGGCCCACCCGAGGCGAAGCTGTTACTCGCGCCGCCGTCGGACGCGCGGTCCTGAGCGCCGCCGTCCTCGTCTCCTATTCCTATCGCGGCGGTGGCGGCGGTGGCGGCGGTGGCGGCGGTGGCGGCGGCGGCGGCGGCGGCGGCGGCGGCGGCGGCGGCGGCGGCGGCGGAGCCTTGGCGTCGGTGGTAGCCCGCACCACCGCAATCCGTCGCGTCGCCCGGGTACGTGTACTGGCCGCGCTGGATGCGCCTGAACAGGTCGTGACGGTCCGTGCCCACAAACGGCAGCATGTTTGTAAGCACCACGTACACGAGGACGCCGAGGGACCACATGTCGACCGCCTTGCCATACCCCTCGCCAGAGACGAGCTCCGGCGCGCAGTATGAAGGTGTGCCGCATCGCGTGGTGAGACGCCCCTCCTTACACGTCGAGAGCCCGAAATCGGTCAGCTTGACCACCTCGCCAGCACCCGCGCCCAGGCCCGCGCCTGCGGTGGCGCCGTCGCTGCCCTCAGCGGCCGCGACGGCGCCACCGCCGCCGCCCTCGCCACCCTCGTCGACGGCAAAGAGGATGTTCTCGGGCTTGATGTCGCGATGGATGATGTTACGCGCGTGAAGGTACTCGACAGCATCCACCACCTGGATGAGCAGATGGCGCGCGCGCAGCTCCTCGTACGGCCCGTGCGCCTTCAGCCTCGCCTGCAGGTGACCCCCCATCACGAGCTCCATCACGAGATACACGCACATCTCCGTCGTGACGAAATCGATCAGCTCGACGATGTGGCCGTGATGGATCCGTTTCAGGATCTCCACCTCAGCAGGCTCGAGCGAAAAGTCCTCATGCAGCTGTCGCACAAGGAGGCAGTCAAAGGAGGTCATCAGGGAGGCCGTCAGGAGGCAATCTGAGCTCGTCGGGAGGTCATCAGAGGCCATCAGAGGTCATCAGAGGTCATCAGAGGTCATCAGAGGTCTCAGGAGGTCATCCGAGGCCCTCCGAGGCCCTCCGAGGCCCTCCGGCTCCTGCGCACCTGTCGCTTACGCTCGACGATCTTCATCGCCACTCGACGTCCGCTTTCACGCGTCGTGGCGAGCCAGACGGTGCCGAACGCGCCCACGCCGAGCATCGAGCTCACATGGTACGCGGCCTGCACGCCCGGCGGCAGACGCAGGCGCGGCGGCTGCGGCGGCTGCGGCGGCTGCGGCGAGGGGGTGGCAGCCGCCGGGGCCAGTTGCTGCTGCGGCGGCGGCGGTGAGAAGCGCGGCAGGGCGGGAGAGGGGTGGGAGCTCGTGGGGTGTGAGAGCGAAAGAGGGAGGAGCTCGCCCTCAGAGGGACACTCGTCGGCATGGAGCTCACGCGGGCAGTGCGGCAGGCTCGGGTGCAGCGGCGGCGGCGACGGTGCCAGCGGCTGCTGCGGCTGCTGCGACGGCTGTTGCGGCGGCTGCTGCGGCTGCTGCGAGGGATGGAGGAGCTCCGCGGCGCGGTGCGAGGGCGGCGGCGGCTGCGTCGGCTGCGTCGGCCGCGCGAGCGCGTCGACCGCGCCGTGAACCGCCAGCCCGCCGTTGAACCACATCCCAGGTGGCCCAGGGGTGGACGACCGCCTGTGCTCGAAATCACGCGGAGATCCGCAGCCGCATGCCGCGCCGCCGGCACCCCGCACCGTGTCACCGTCGCGATGGCTCGCGCGGCTGCTCGCGCGGCTGCGCTCCATGCGTCCGACACTCTGACGGCCGCCGGGCGACACGCTCAGGCCGTTTGCCATAGGCAGGCTTGGTTTCCTTGCCCGCACTGCGTCGGTAGCCGCGGTTGTGAGCCGCTGCATCGCGTTCGGTGTGAGCCCGATGGCCTGCCGGAGCACCGTGCTGCTGCTTCCGGCGGTTCCGTGCGGACGCATGGCATGCGTGCTATTCTGGTTCGGACGACCACGTGAGTGTGAGTCGCGCGGCGAGCTCAGAGGCTCGGCGCCGAAGCCGCCTTTGCGCCCGCGCCTTTCAGCAGAGGCGCAATTGCTCGGCGACGTGAGCTGCGGTAAAAAGGGCGGCTCTGCTCCCTCCCAGTTCATGTCTCAGGCGAGCGCCGGCCGCCTGGCGCAAAGCAGCCACCAGGCAATTGCGGGCACGACCAGTCGGCAATCCCCGGACATATTCGATGAGATGCCATCGGAAATCTTCGCCATCTAAAAATGAATATAGCAAAAGCCGATGACGACGGCCTTGTCCAGTCCCTTGACTTTGAAGACGATGTTGAGCTGAACAAGATGGTTGATGACGGCGACCTTACATGACGGCGACCTTACAGTCATACGAGCATGAAGAGGCTTCCGTTTATAGTAATGGGTGCATGGGAGCGCTGCGCAGCGTGATGTCTCTCATCCAGAGACGTTACAGTAGGATAGTGAGACTGTAGACTGTGTAGATCGTGCGATTGTGGCACACGCGTGGGACTTGACTTGTCTTGGTTCACGTATGGCGACTACTCTGCTCGTGGCGACCGCCACCGGGTCACACACGTGGGACTTGACTTGTCTTGGTTCACTATGGCGACTACTCTGCTCGTGGCGACCGCCGCCGCGCTAGCGCGCATGCCTTCCATTCTCGGCCGCTCGGCGCTGAAGCGCTACCTAGCCGAAACGTCTACTCCAGACGTCGCCGTCACGTGGGTCGAGGACGCCTCGGGCGCCGCACTTCAGCTTCGGCTGTGGGAGACCATCGCGGCGGCGGCGGCGGCGGCTTCGAGTGGGAGCAGTCCCACGCTGCTCGCACTGCCGTCCGTGACGCCGGCGTACGCGATGTCTCTCATCGAGCTGCCTAGCGACTCGACGGCGGGCGTGCGGCTCACCACGCTGCCGCCGAGCTCGCCCGTACCGGGTATCCTGGTTGAGCCCGTGCCTGCTAATGATGGCGGCGGCGCCACCGATGGCAGCAGCACGGACGCCGCCACGCGCCTCGATGCCGACGCCGTCCTGGATCGCAGCCGCGCGTGGGTGCAGCGAACGCTCGCGCCTGGACCGCTCAACTTCTGCCCCTACACGGCGTCGGCGGCGCTGGCGGGCGTCGGCCTTGAGTTGCTCGGCGTGCGGCCGGCGCCGATTGCATACGGCGTGTGCGAGGGAGCGGCGCTGCCCGAGGTGCTCGTGAGCTTCTGGCGCCTTGTGAATGACGCCATGCTCAAGCCGGGCGAGGCGGGCTCCTCCTCCATCCTGCTCATGGCGCCCCGCTGGGACGGCAGGTAGGATGGGTAGCACCAGCGCGTCTTGATGACCACGCAATTGATTGCCACTGATGAGTGCCTATGATTACGGCAGGTGGGGCGAGTGGCACCAGCGAGTCTTCCCGACACTCGAGGCGACGCTACTCGCGGCCGGCCTCTCCCGCACGCTCGGGATCGTGTGCTTCCACCCGTGCTACCTCACGCCCGACAGGCGAGTGCTCTTGAGTGCTCTTGAGTGCTCTTGAGTGCCAACGGAATGCACACAGAGTGCCAACTCAGTGGACTGATCGCTCCCACACCTTCCCACACCTCGTGCCCGACGCAGCGCCTATCTCGCGCGCAACCGCTTCGGTCACATGCACTCGACGGCGCGCCTTCGCCGCTGGCATGAGGCTGTGGACGCGCCGCTCTCGCGCACTCTCAGCGACGACGAGGTGCACTGGGCGGGCTCGTACCAGCGTCGCTCGCCCCACGCGACCATCAACGTGCTCTGGACCCGCCAGCTAGAGGTCGCTGAGCGACGGCGCAATTCGGCCAACCTGTACACGCGCAACCTGCGCCGAGCGCTTGCGGTCGGCTTCGAGCGGCTGCACGCCGAAGCGCAGCGTGAGCGCGGTGCGGGTGCTGGACTTGGAGAGGTGGGTGGAGACTTTCCTGGTGAATGCAGGAGAACGAGAGAGACTCTCGAAGACACATAAAGACAAATTACACGAATATCGTACATGGAAATAGATACTCACAGCTGCTCCAATCCCGACAGGCTGTGCCGTGCGTCCCGGCCGCCGCTGTCGGCGACGCATTTACACGACATCCACCGACATGGACATATGCACAGGTGCCAGCACCGACGTGTTGCACGCCGGTGTGAAACGAGATCCGACAAAATTTTCGAACTCCCG
>ENA-UOXP01002059-UOXP01002059.1-mixed-culture-metagenome-genome-assembly--contig:-NODE-2059-length-12898-cov-38.923538_pt1 | contig 12898 bp, 8 predicted proteins | sample MGYA00238161_ERZ761639 | MGnify/ENA primary metagenome ERZ761639 (study PRJEB28913, sample SAMN08776760) | mixed culture metagenome | isolation source: Freshwater growth medium | place: USA...
GAATGCGTATGTTAAAAAACAACACCACTTTCGTTAAAAAACAACACGTATCCCGAGATACATGTATCTCATTATGTATCCCTCATGTATCCCGCATGTATCCTCCATGTATCCTCGAACCTCTGCAGATACATGTATCTCATATGTATCCCGCATGTATCCCGCATGTATCCCACGTGCACGATACATGTATCTTGATGTATCTCATACATGTATGTATCCCAAAATGTATCTTGGACTCGTTCGGGATACGTGTAAAATACATGCAGATACATGTATTCTCTTGGAATGTAACAGGGCATTTAAGATACATTTGAGATACATCAGGATACATAAGGGATACATGTATCCTTCAGGATACATGCAGGATACATGCAGGATACATCGAAATACATCAGGATACGTATCCGATAGGACCCCCCCCCCAAAAAGGATAGGACCCCCCCCTAACCCCGGGGTATAGCGCGCGTGTTGGTCTTCGAAGTTCGATGGATCCGAGGTATCACACACTACAGCCCGCGGCCGCGTGGGCGGGCGCGCGGCGCTGACCGACCCAGCAAGCAGCATCCCGCCTCACAAGTCACATCCGCCATCCTCGTGTAATCCGACCTCGATCGATTTCGTATATAGATAGGTAGTATCATAATAGCTGACGTTCGAGCATGCGATGCGTTCGAGTGCGTTTATGTGATAGTAATTGTGATTACGCCACTGATTACGGATACGGACTCGCGAAAAGCTAACCTTAGGACTATACTTCGCTATGCTCGGTTCAACGGCCGTCAAACAGTCTACCTTCAACCATTCTCTTATCGGATACATCTCTCCTACATCTCTCCGCCGGGACGACGGGATCGTCACATGACGAGGCCTCTCTCACGTCGTCGTCGAACGTCGTCGCGGCTCGCGCTCGTTCTCAAGTTCAGTCCTTCTCGCATACGAGTACTCCACGCCAACGGCCCCGCCGCGTGTTACTCGGCCTTCGGCTTCTTGGGCGGGGTCTGGGCGCCGGGGCCTCTGAGCCTCGCGAGCGTGTACACGCAGAAGCCCGCGAGCGACGCCACATAGCCACCCAGCTGCACCACCGAAGGCGGCGCATCCCCGCCTTTGCCGCCGGTGCCGCCGGTGAGCACCTCAAAGAGAACAAGGGCCGCGCCGCGGGCGGTGCTGAGCAGTTTGAAGGTGACCGAGCCAGTGAGCTTGACCGCCACCAGCCCGACCACTTGAAGCAGCAGCCCGAGCAGCCCCGCCAGCACAAAGGGCCACGGCGTGCTCGCCACGGCGCTCAACGCGGCCGCGCGAGCGCTCTCAGAATGCATCTCGAGAAGGGCAGATGCGCCAAGGAGAAAGATGAGCTGGGGCGGCGCGGTGTGGTACTGCATCTCGAACAGGGAGAGCTGCATGTTGGCGAGCAGCTGCTGCGAGAGCACCAGCCGAAGCGCCTCGGCTCCATTGGCTCCGAGCTGCACTGCCACGCCTATGCGCGAGATGGCAATGTCACCGCGGGTGGCCACGAGCGTGCCGAGCGTGATAACGAGGACGCAGAGTGCCTCGACAAGGCTTGGCGACTCGATCCGCATCGCTGACACCAGCGCAAACGTGATCGCTGGCGTGAGTGCCTTGAGCATCTGGCACATGGCCACGGAGAGATGCACATACGAAGCGTTGCCGAGTGCGAGCGTGAGGCCAGACAACGCGCCGATGGGCAGCGCCGTTCCCATGTAGAAGCGCCACGATGCCACGCCGGGGGCTTTGTACACATTCGGCTGCTCGCTGAATGGGACGACGCCCGAAAGCAGCAGCAGGCGGCTCGCCACAGTCGCAAAGCCGACGCCGAGCGCGGAGAGCGCGATCGGGTACGGAAACTCGGTGAGGATGCGATTGTTCAGGAGAATGAGCAATGGGCCCGCAATCACGTAGCCACCAGACGCTAGCAGAAATTTGAGGGTGTGGCTGGCCTTCGTGCCAGACGGAGCTTGTGGCCGCTCGGGGCCTACACGCAAGGGACTGGAACCTTGCATGTCGGTCGGCGGCGTGAAGAGGAGATGACGTGGCCGCCATCCAACCATCTTTTAAACCTTCTCGTAGAACCGTACTTTTGTTTTAAGGCTTTCTCCATGAGGTCAATCCGCGAAGCTCTCGGCTTGTTCTTGGCATATCTGTTTCGAAACTTTGCGCTCGCACGCCTGTCATCCGCACGCGAGGAGGTGGTCCTCACTGGTGGTCGCAAGAATGTCGAAGCGCTACCTTTCAGAGTCGGACATGGACAGGACCATGAGCTTCCGTAGCAACATCGACGTCATCCGCACTCGAGTTGTGGCGACGCCATCGAGCAGCTCCATCTTTCTCGACAAGCGGCCAGCCTCGCGTGCGTTCTCCAACACTTTCGCCACTTCGGCAGCGCCGCCGCCGGTGCAGCTGATGATGACCACCCGCCGCACATCACCGTTCGTCTACCCTGCCAACGAGAAAGCGAGCTCACGCAACAGTAACGACAACTGGCCCACATGGAACTCGACGCAGTTTAGCATGTCGAAACCCCGGATCGCCACCATGCCGCCAGCATCCACGAATGCCTTCCATATCGGCGGCAGCATGGCCCTCGGCAGCGCCGGCGTGAGCACGGCTGCGTCCACGCCCAAGCCTGTGCCATGGACGACGCAGACGGGTGCCCCGCCTGGTGGCTGGTGCGTGGCCGGTTCGATGGCTGAGGGGTGGTGAAGCGAGGTTGCTCACATGAGAACAATTCCATTGGCATAGCGGGCGCCCTACCGCCACAATTGTCTCGAGAGGTCTCGAGGTATGGTCAGCCCCGCGGGGCTGTTTTGTAGATCGGGGCCGGTCAACTCCCGCCCCGCCCTCGCCTGAAACCCTTAATCGAGACGTGTGAGGCCGAACCGCCGGTTTTACGCAGATGCCAGATCTCGCATGCCGCGTGACCGGCGGAGAAGGATACAGAAATTGCAAATCCGGTCTAGAAATTCGAGTTAAAATACCCCCGTCACGCGCCATCCGATCGCCACCCGGGGACGGCCCCAATTGGACGGCCCCGTCTCGTCTCGCTCTCGAGAGCGTTGGAGATCGCACAGTTCTAACGCACTTCTGCGACCCCTTCCGGGCCTTCAACTCGAGAAGCCCTGACCTGCATGTACTGATGTACGATTGGGGTTGCGCGCGCTCCAGCGCGGGTCGCCGAATCAGCACGCGATGACGTTTCATCACCATCGATTCCTCGGATCTCCGATCATCTCCAATCCCGCCCGCTCGACCCGTCGTGGAAGGTTCCCAGAAGGTTCCCACAGAGCGCGGGGCGTGCGCAGGGCGCGCGCAGCTCCGAGCGCCAACGGTCTCAATCCAGCTCCTGCACGGATTTGTTGCTCTTGACGCTCGCGCCGTCGTGGGCGTCCTCGAACGCAGGCCGGCCACGTTTCTTGAGCGCCCACACGGCGCCCGCGCTGGTCGCCGATGGTGCCCACGACGGCGCGTGCGCATGAGCGCTGTCATGGGCACCATCGGCAGCGAGGACCTCCTGCGCGTGCAACTCGGCGACCGCATCAGAATCCAAATCGTCGGGCGCGCCGCCGTCGTGGGCGCCTCCCGCCGTCTCGTGCGCGGCCGGCAGCTCGATCGCAGCCGCCATCGCGCCGTGGCTGCCTTCGAAGGCCGCAGCAGAGGCCGCCATGCTCGTGTCGTCGGTAGCGAGTGCCCATACTTCAGGCAGTCCGGCCGACGGTGTGCCGGCCGCCGCCCTGGCCGCTGCAGCCGCGGCCGCCGGCTGGGCAGAGCCAGCCGAGTTACGCAGCGGCTTGCCACAGGTGTGCGCGCGGTGCTTACCGCGGCATGCCAAGCAGTACGCACTGCCGCCGCCGCCGCCAGCGGCAACGGCGGCCGCAACGGCCGCGGCGGCTGCGGCGGCGCCGGCGGCAGCCCCGCCCCCGGTCGGTGTGTGAATTGAGCTGCTTGCGATAGGCGGCGGCGGTGGCAGCGGCGCGAGCGCCGCACCCGCGGGGAGCGGCACTGTGGGGTCGTCGAGGGTGCCACCGAAGACGCCAGCCTGAAGGTGCGCTGTGAACTGCTGCTGTGCTAAGAGGTGCTGCTGCGCGGAGGCCACTCCGAGAGGGTCTGAGCGCAGGTGCAGCACGTTATCGGGCGGGTGCAGTAGGACGAGGATTGAGCTGAGCTTCTTCTCCTGCGCCGCGTAGAGCGGCGCCCCCCCCACGAGAAAGAGGAAGCCGTGAGGGTACACAAGCTCGATCACTTCCTTGAGGTCGTGGAGCAGCTGCTTGCGTAACGTCTCTGGACGGGTCGTGGCGAGATTCTTCTTGATGAAGAGCACGCCGAGCGACTCGGGCAGCCCGAGCCCGAAGACACGCACCGTCGTCGCCGTCGCGGGCGCCGCTGCACTGGTCGACGCGCCGCCGTCGGGTGGCGCCGCGGCCGGCGAGTGATGCAAAGCGCCCGGTGGAAAGCCCACGACGGCGCCCTGTGGAAAGGCCACCGAGGAGGGCATCGAGGGCAGTGGAGCACCCGGCGGGAGCAGTACAGCGGAGGCGATTGGCAACGAGGCGTCGGCGGTGGAGGACGACTCGGCAGCACAGACCGTCGAGAGCTCCAGATTTGGAAATCCGGAGACCGTTGGCAGCTCCGCAGATCCTGAGCCGAACTGTGACGACTCTGAGGACACGTGGAATCCGGAGACGGTCGGCAGCTCGGGATTGAATCCTGTGAACGCGGCGCCGGCTGCGAGGCCGTTGAGAGCGCTCACCGCCAGGGACGTCGAAGGTGACGAAATGCCCGAGGCGGCAAAGGAGACAGCGGCAAGGGCGGCGGGAGACACTCCCGTCGCGGCGGGGGCGGTGGCGGCTGTGGCGGCTGTGGCGGCGGCGATGGCGGCGGGCGAAAAGAACCCTTCAGCGTACTGCGAATGGGCCTCACGCGCGGCGGCCTCGGCGGCGATCTCCTCCTTCTTGCGTCGCGTGCGCTCGGGCGCATGCAGCCCAAAATGGCGCGCAACGTCCGGCCGCGTGCGGTATCTGTGAATGTGAAGGCAGGCCATCAGGCAGGCCATCAGGCAGGTCATCAGAGAGGTCATCAGAGAGGTCATCAGGGAGGCCATCAGGGAGGCCATCAGGGAGGCACTCAGAGAAGCCATCAGGTAGGCCATCAGGTAGGCCATCAGGTAGGCCATCAGGGAGGCCATCAGGGAGGCGATCAGGGAGGCGATCGGGGCAGTTTCGTGTATGTAACTAGGAGGGCCATCAGCGAACCTCTTCCCACTGGGGTCGAAGAAGAGCAACTGCGGCTGGCCTGCTGAGTTACCCTCCTTGCGCAGCTCATATCTCGCGCTCCATCCGACGAGCAGATGCATGCCATCACCCGCCGCTCCCGCACTCACGAGCGATTTGGCGAGATCGGCCAGCAGCTCGTCGGACGTTCGAGAGGTCACTGCGGACCGTCCAGCGCTGCCGGTGGTCGGCATGGCAGGCGTCCCGCCCGGGGCGTCGCCAAAGGACGCCGGCGGGAAGCCGGCTGGCGGAGGCGCATCGAGCAGCAGCACGGCGTCCTCGTCGCCGTCGTCGTCGGTTTGGACAGCGTAGGCGTCGGCTGTGTAGGCGTCCGCCGTGTAGGCGGAGGCTGTGTAGGCGGAGGCCGCGGCACTTTCGGCGTCGTGTCGGGCACTTTCGGCGGCGGCCGCCGCCGCGCCCGCCGCAGCGTTGGCGGCGGCGACTACGGCGGCGGCGTGCGCAGAGCCGTCAGAGGCGGCCGCAAGCGCGGCGGCCGCATCCGCGGCCTGAACCGCCGCCACCTTGGCCGCCGCCGCCGCGTGCATCGCCACTTCCCTCGGGTCGTCGCCAAAGCTCTGGGGAGCCTCCGTGCGTTGCGCGCCGTATGGAGCCATTGCATGCGAGGCAGCAGGCTGAGGTTCGACCCAGTCGCCGAGCGTGGTAGAGCGCGCATCGCTGCTGCTCGGCGCTTGCGCGGCCGCCGCCGCCGCCTCACCATGGATAAGGGCCGCGCCGGGTGCGGACGCCGCGGGTGCAGGTGCGGCCTCCGCCGCCGCGGCCGCTCCCGCGGCTGCCGCGTGTGACGCCGCGGGTGGCTGCAGCGGCTGCTCGACGCGCCAGCGCAGCGCCGACTTTTCGCCGATGTTGATCACGTCATCATGGCGCAGCTCGCGCCACGTGTGCGCGGGCAGGCGGTAGCCGTTGATCCAGGTGCCGTTCATGCTGCCGAGATCCGTCACGCCCCAGACGGGCGTACCCTGGAGCCACAGGTCGGTCGGGTGCTGCGACACGAGCAGGTGCATGCGGCTCGCAACGCTCGTGCGCACGTAGACGGCGGTCGCGCCAGCAGGCGGCACCTCCGGCCGGCGGCCGACGGCATACTTGTGGCCGAACTGGAGGCACAACCGCGCGTCAGGAGTGGCCGTGTCGAGCAGCTCGAGGTCCGAGAGGAAGTGCAGCGCCGCCTCATCGGTAGGGGCCTTTGCCATGTTTTTGTCACGGACCGAGAACGTGGGGGGGGCTGCAGAGGGGACTGCGCACCCTGCACACCGTATCCAGCGCTTCTTTCCGGATTTCCGTCGCGTGCCCCGAATCGTTTTTTTCGCTCTTTCACAGACAAAAACACGCACATTCGAGCTCCGCGCGAGAAAATCACGGAGCTGACAACACAGTTCAAGAACCTGGACGCGCGCGACCCGGTGCGCCTCGAGACGACCGACGTGCTGCTCGACAAGCTATACAGCCTCGGTATCATCCAGGCGAAGCGGCTGCTCGCGTGCGACAAGATTGCCGCGTCGACGCTTTGCCGCCGCCGGCTGCTCGTCGTGCTCGTGCGGCTCAAGATGGCGGAGACCATGAAAGAGGCCGTCACGCTCGTCGAGCAGGGCCACATCCGAGTCGGACCGCACAGCGTCACTGATTCGAGCTACCTCGTCAGCCGCACGATGGAGGATTACGTCAAGTGGGTGGACACATCGAAGATCAAGGTCACGATCATGCGGTACAGCGACAAGCTCGACGACTACGCCCTGTTGTGAGGCGGTTCAGGCCGCCGCTCTCAGCTCGAGCGAGTAGGCAACATGAGAGCAAGCACCGCGCCGCTCGAAGGCGGCGGCCGGGTTGGATCCGGGCCTCCAGCTGCCTCCACTGAAATCCGCCGCTTCGCGATGTGGAAAATTAGCTATGATAGGAAAGTAGGATAAGGGCGATTCAAATAGAATGAATGTTGTCGAGTCATTGGTTTCGCTATTCATGCCTCCACCATAGTGCCTCCACCATAGTGCATGTGGGGTGAGATATTTTGGCTTTCGCCCCGTGTGCGACGGGGAGCGCCCGCGCACCGATCACGGCGGCGAGCGAGATGCCGGCGCAGGTGGTGCGTGAAGAGTGTTGCTTGGTGTACATGAGTGCCCTTAAATGTTCTGCATCGAAAATGTCTCTCTGCCAAGTAGACCATGAACAGGCCACACACCGCTCGGAGCCTTCGAAGATCTCAGAACCGATCTGCTGGTGAAGCGCTCGCACTCACGCTCTTCTGTCGCTGCGCTGTACTCAGTACTGCGCTGTACCTCTGCACTCCGTCGCGCTCCGTCTGCTCTGTCGCTCCTGCGGATCAACGCCTGCGGATCAACGCCTGCGGATCAACGCCTGTGGATCAACGCCTGCGGATCAACGCCTGCGGATCAACGCCTGCGGCTCTAGGTGCCGAGGCGCATGGCAACAACGCGCGCGATCGATGCGAAGACGTCGGGCGTGACAGTCTGCACGAGCTCGACGAGGCTCATGAGGGCTTTTGCGCCTTGGCCCGATTTCATCATGTTCTTGAACGCGTCGATGGTGCTTATCTGCTGTAGGATGATGGATTTCTGTCGTTGCATGATCGCCTGCGTGTTGGCCAGCTCGGTCTTCGTGTTGATGAGGTCGTTGAGTGCGGCGTCTTTTAGCGCCACCCATAGCTGTGCATCTGCGGCTGGCGGGAGGGGGCCGAGGCGAACTCGCTTGGCCATCGGCGCCGAGTGCGGAGGTGGTCTGTCGCGGTGGTCTTGTTTGCTCGGCAGCGGCGGCGACGGCGGCGGCGGCTGTGGCGGCTGAGCAGAGGCGGCTGTGGCTTCTGGCGTGACTGGAGGCGCTGCGGCAGGAAGCTCAGCGGGTGGGGTCTCGGTTGGCGGCTCAACGACGCTCCAGCTCGCGACGACGACCTTCCTCACCTTGCCCTTGCTGTCAGGGCATGTGTTGTTCTCGAGGAGCTCCAACACATCACCGACTGTGAGCTGTCGAACTTCGCCACGCTGGAAGTATCCTGCGTTGCAACGCATCAGGCCAGACCCAACTTGCGTGCACTCGACGGTGCCATCAGCTAGACGGCGCAGTTGGCCTTGCTGGCGGGAGATTTGCATGCTGCGCACGCCGATCGCCGTCGGCGCTTGGGGATCGGCGTCGCGGCCGAAGATGAGCATCGAGTCCGGCTTGCTTGAGAGTCGCAGCGGCGCCACGCCGGCAGACGGCACGAGCATCACTGGAGTAAACTGGGACGCATGCATGTGAGCGCCCCTCAGTCTGATGATCGAGCCCAGGACGGCGCGTTTCGAGGCCCGCGCGGCGCCCCGGAACGCGCCGGGTTTTTGGGTGGGGGTCTTTGAGCGTCGGGGGTAGCTAGGCGGAGCGTCGTGAACGTGTTGTGTGTATTAACATGAATGATAAACGGTCACGAGGAAAACGCGAGGCCCGTGCCGACGATCAGCGTCACAACCGCGTACCCGCCTATGCAGCGGCGCATCATGTTGCGCACCGCCGCGAGCACGTCTGCATCGTTGCAGCACGGCAGCGCCCCGGCCACTTATGGCGAGGAAGACCTCAAGCTCACGCTGTCATGAACCGCGGCGGCGAAGATGTTGAGAAGAACCTCCGATTCGGAGCCGGTGTTGAGATGCCGCCACTCGGCGACCATCTCTGCATTGTGCTCTGTTCAGTTCACCAGGTTGCCGTTGTTCGCGAGCACGATGCCAAAGGGCGAGGTTAGTGAGCTGCCTGCAGTCGGGTAGCGCACGTGGCCGATGCCCACGCTGCCTGTGAGCTTGGCAACGTGCTCGCTGCTGCCAAAAACAACTCATCAAGCATGCTGACGGCGCTGAGCGAGAGATGCTGCTCAGCTTCCAGGATGCGCACCCGCTCAAGTTCCTCTCATTCGGGCTGCTTACGAGCGTCGCGCTCCTCCACGCCTGCTGGAGCATGCAGTGCGCTCGACTCATCCACCCCGCGATGCAGCGGCTGATCACCGCCGATGGCCGGCCGAGCCTCGATGATCTCGTCCAAAGCTCGGTGAGAATCGTGGAGCCCGATCATGTCCTCGCATCGCTTGCTGATTGCGTCCTCTTGGCATGTTGATGGTGTCTCTCTCTCTCTTTCTCTCCATGGCATGTTGATCGCCCTCCCCCTTGTACGCTGATGTTCTCTCCGTGATTGGCTGTCAGGTCGTCCCGATCGACTGATGCAAATAGCTGCTGCCGCCGCTCGGCCGGCGCAATTTTTGCCGACCCGCGAAGCTAGGTCCGCTGTAGGTTAGTTTCTCCGAGTGCCACCGATTGCCGCTGAGTGCCGTTGATCGCCTCCCTCATTCCGATACGCCGAGTTCGACGGGTACGGCGCAGGCGCGACGCTCTTGGTGAGTTGTCAGGGGGTGCTACGACGGAGGCGGGCGCGTGCAGCGTGATCGGAACCGGCATGAGGAGCGCGAGATGATGCAGGATCGACTCGAGCTGCTCGCGAGCTGTCCGGTGGAGACGACGCCCGCGCCGCGCGGGCCCTTTGCACGGCGCGTGCAGGAGTAAATGCAGAGTACCTCGCCGCGCGCGCGTTCGCATCGTCGGTGGGAGGGACGCTCGAGAATCTCGTGTCGGCCTGCTGAGGGGTCATTTGAATCGGTGGCACCGTTTTTGGCGCTCGACGCCGCGCCGCGGTGCCGGACTGCGAGCCGGTGCGTGCGTCTGTGAGTCGGTTCGGTTCTTTGAGGGAGTTTGTGTGATCAACCCGGTTATTCGTGTGTCTGTCCAAGTGTACTCGCTCCCCCCGGTGTTTTTGAAACTGTTACCGGTAGATTTTGTCGCGCGGCAACCTTTTCCAACGAGACCAGTAAAGTGCTGAATGGGTGGGCATCCACTCCACTCGCCGCCGCCGATACCTCCAAGACTTGCGATGGCCTCTCAAAGAGTTGTGCTGCCCTTGTCGGTGGTAGCGGGGGCGTGGGCTCATCCTGCTCGGCAAGGTGCCAATCAACGAGGCGACCACCACGCAGATCGAGGGCATCACAGGCTACACGTACGGCGGCACCGCGCCCAGCGAGTCGTCGGGCAATCTTTGGTACGTGCGCGTGTGGCATCGTGATGCGATGGTGGGTGCAAACAATGAGATCACCGCCATTATGGTTGGTCGTTGGCGCATGGCGGCGACTTCTCCGCCGCTGGTGCATGGCGTCGACTTACAAGGCGGAGCCGGAGGCGAGGGGTGTGGGCTCATCCTGCTCGGCAACTTGCCGCCTCCGCCCTCGCCGCCGCCGCACCCGCCGTCGCGGCCCTCACCGCCGCCGCCGCCGCTGCCCTCGCCGCCACCCCGTTTCCTTTGCCTCCGTTTCCTTTGCCTCCGTTTCCTTTGCCTCCACCTCCGTCCTCTCCGCCGCCGCCGCCCTCCCCACGCGCTGCAAGGCGCCGTCGCCACCGGTCCCCCACCGCCCAGTCATCCACTTCCATCTCCCTCCCCTTCCCCACGCGCTGCAAAGGCGCCGTCGTCGCCACCCCCCTCGCTACCGCCACCCTCGCCACCGCCACCATCCCCATCGCCTCCTCCGGGCTCCGCCACGCCCACCGCCATCGACACCGCCACCCTCACCTCCTCCGCCAAGCTCTCCGCTCATCACCCTCGCCGCCCACACCCCCCTCCGCCTTCGCCACCCCAACCTTCCCCTCCCACCTTCGCCGCCTCTGCCATCGCCCCCTGCTTCACCGCCACCGCCGTGCCGCCCTGCCCTCCTCCATGACCTTCACCTCCTTCTCCACCATCTTCTTTGCATGCAAAAAAGTTTGAAGCAAAATGTTGTGGATTTTGTTGGAGAGTTTTTCACTTATTGCCTTTGACTTGCTTGCGAAATTGCTATGAATTGGGAGATTGCGAAGGAGAACCACGACGACGATCGCGAAGTTTGACGACGACGGCTCTCTTCTGCACGGTCGAGCCGTGCTCGTTTGGGATGCTGCGCACAGCGCTCTTTGCGGTGTGCCTCTTGCGGAGATCAACGGGAGACCCGACTCCCTGAAGCCCTGAAAACCCTCGCTGGTCAAGCGCCGAGTCATGTCTTGATGGGACCCCCCCTTTCTATCCCCCCGTTGCTACGCGCAGTTGTCCGTGGCGACGGCTCACGCACAAGCTTTCGAGGACATGTTCCAAGTCAGTGGCAACATCAAATCGCAAACCTGGGTACGCACGCACGTGATCCTTCAAACACGTCACCAAAATGACACTGCCACCGTGCTGATTTGTGCTGCCATTCGCCGAATTCGAACTGCAGTTCGCAGCATACAAATACGTTCTGACGGACCAGGTATTCGTCACGTCTGGCACGACGCTCACCATCCAGCCAGGCACCACCATCTTCACTTCACCCGCCTCACTGAGCGGTGTCACTTCAGCGCTCATCGTCGCAAAGGGTGGACGGATCTCCGCACCTGGCACTTTCCCCTTCACTGCTTTCAAGCCCACCGTGTCGTCCAACTCGCCGGTGTCTAGGAACTCTACCAGCGCGGATACCGTGCTCGAGACGACGCACCAAGATCCGAGCGCGTTCACACTCGCAGTGTCGCTCTTGGGGACAGTCTGGGCCCCCGAGCTTGGTGCCTTCACTGCCGCGGGCGTGCAAGCGAGCGCGGCGATGCTTGCGGGACTCCGAGCGGTGCTGGATCGGGAGCTTTCCGGCTGGTCAGCCACCGTCGCGCCAAGCTTCGTGGTTCACGATCTCTTGGTGCTCACGCCAACCTTACTGAACATCTCGGTGCGTCAGGCGGCCGACGGCTACGAGCTGCGCGGCAGCTGGCTGAGCCCACAAGCGCTGCGCGTGGAGGTGGTCGATGCCGGCAGCCTCGATTCGAACCTGACGCACCAAAACCGCGCCGAGCCGCCCAACTTCCGCTCGGGCGCCTGGTTCGTCACCACGTCCTTCTCGGCCTCTCAGGCCCCGATGCTCGTGTGTGGCTACGGGGGCGTCACCGTGTCGGCGTGCGCCTACGGCGAGCCCTCGCCGCCAAGCGTGCCGCGGACCACTGACCAATTTGACAACAGCGGCCTCGACAATTACGGCCGCATGCTCGGGCCGCGCTACCCACACTCGTGGTCGCGCGTCTCGACGCGACAGTGCGAGGACTACCTCACGTTCTTCAACAACTACGCGACCACGCCACCCGTCATCCGGCGCTGGCCCATCACGGGCAGCGTTGGCCCCGTGGGCACGCCGACGATCATCGAGTTCTCTGCGAGTGACCCGAATGACATCAATCTCGCCTACGGCGCCGGCGACGAGCTGCGCATCACGTTCGACATGGCGACCGACCGCTCCAATAGCACCATGCTCGGCAGGTACTCGGGCGACCGCGAGTACGTCGACTCGCTCTTCGCGTTCAATGCACAGCTCGGCCAGTCGTACAGCGGCGAGTGGCTCGACGACTCCATCTTTCAGATCGCCATCCTCGAGCCCTCCTACCGGTCGCTCCCGCCCTTTTTGGCCGACGGGCACGTGCACCCGAACAACACGTGCACGGTGCGCGCCCGCGAGACGCTCCAGATGGACGGGCTCTGATGCCTCTGATGACCTCTGATTGCCTCCCTCATCAGGTGCGCCCGCGAGACGCGCT
>ENA-UOXP01002061-UOXP01002061.1-mixed-culture-metagenome-genome-assembly--contig:-NODE-2061-length-12897-cov-32.430151_pt1 | contig 12897 bp, 8 predicted proteins | sample MGYA00238161_ERZ761639 | MGnify/ENA primary metagenome ERZ761639 (study PRJEB28913, sample SAMN08776760) | mixed culture metagenome | isolation source: Freshwater growth medium | place: USA...
GCAACGCACGCGTGAGCGCGGGCACGTACTCCCCCACCCCTTTCCAAGCTATTTGGAGCCGAGGTGGAGAGTGCGCTGGGGGACCGCGACGAAACTGACTTACTGACTGATTGGGACAGATAGTTCAGCTATCCACACAAGAGTGTTCATGCATGATTTCATGTTGTCACCCTGCGTCACGGTGTACGCTACGGGCGCCAGATGGCATTCGCACGAGCGTCTTGGCAACGATAGTTTTTCTCGGCTCCGTTTGGCTCATTCATGATTGGCACCGAGCCACCTCGCTCGTGTGGCTCATCTACTTGTTCAAGCGGCCACCGCCAGTCTTGTGGGACTACATCCACTCTCGGGCGAATGGCTCGTCTGGTATCTGGCGCTACGGTTCTTCAGTGCACCCCGAGCTCTTGTGCTACATCGAGAGCCATCATCCTGAGTACGACTCGCTGCTCGACGTCGCGAGCAATTTAGGCATCATGCTCGGGCGGCTCGCGACATCTCGCCCGAACGCATCACACGTGGGCACAGACATCTCTTCGGAGATGGTGTCCTCGACGCGTCGACGGTGCCCATCGTGCTCGACGCACCAGTTCGATTTGCAGCGCCTTTTGGACGATGCGAGCTTCAAGCCGGGTCGTGCCGGCGTGCCAGAAGCTGCCGACTTGGTCCTGGTCAGTGACGTCTTGTACTACATGGCCTGGGGCGGTTGGCCGCCTGTGCTCCTGCAGAGGCCTGGCTTGGTCCCGCCCTCGTCGTTGCGAGCGTCACAGGCGCTCTTCTTTCGCCGACTGCGGAGCCTGGCAAGGGTGGAGGTCATCTTCTCGACGCACCAGTACAACCCCGTCGTTCTGGGCGCGTTCGCGTCCAATGGTGTCCAGCTGCGTCATGGCGTGTACAGCGCGGCTGGTACCGCCAGGCCGCATCTGATGCATCCTCAGGCCACGCAAAACAGGAGCGGCAGACGCAACTCCAAGGCGTGGTGGTTGCGCAGCGTGGCGGAGCAGCATGCCATGAAGCAGAAATTCCAGAGTTGCCTCAGTAGCGTCACGGCCACGGGCAGCCGAGTCCCGGAGCTGGTTGTTGAGAGGAGTGACGTGCGACAGTGAGGGCACAGGCCGACGGTGCGTCTGAAAAGCGTAGTATAGAGTGACATGACAGTGTGGGCTGTGGGCACAGGCCGACAGTGACTGAAAATCGTCGTCGAAAACCTCAGCGATGCGATGCGACTCCGACCGCCACGCGCGGGCGCACCGTGCCCTGGCGCGTGGCCATGGGCGGGGCGCGCGCGCGTGGGCGAGGTTCCGCGCGCCACGCGCAAGAGGCGCGGCGCTGCGCCGCGAGCCGGCACACCAACGCCTATGCTGCTCCAGACAACGCCACGGCAACTGCAGTCTGCACCCGTCCACCACCCCCGTGAATGACCCCGCAACTATACCAAACATCCATGTCGCCAAAAGTCCGCCGTTGACGCTGCGTGTCGCCTCGTCAAGAATGCAAGCGGCCTCCTGACGGTTCGGGCTGCGGACATGAGCTAGCTCGACCCCCACGACTCCGGCATGGCCTTGAGCGCTCTCGCGCGATTGCAAGGCCTGCCATCATTCCTTTCGTGAGCGATCCGAGCCATCTGCTTGCGGCCCTGGAGAAGCTGCCAAAGCCCACCTGCTACACGGCAAGGATTCTTACCGTGTACCAAGTGGGCTTAGCCTCAGCAACCTGTCGACTCGGCCGACGTGCCCGAGGCCTTCGTGATCGAGAGCGTAGTGAACTGTTCCACATTGGTCGGGTGGATGCCGACCGTGCTGTCAAAGTGCGCCTTGGTCGCGCCGCATTTGAGCGCGACGGCGAAGCCCTGCGTCATCTCGCCCGCGTTGGGTCCGCAGATGTGCAGCCCGACGACCTGCTCGCCCTTGGACTTGTCGCAGATCAGCTTGGCGTAGCACTTGTTCTCGCCGCGATGGGGCACCGTCCACTCGAGCGGCGTGAAGTACGTGTGGTACACTTCCAGATTCTCCTTTCCGAGGGCCGCCTCGGCCGCCTCTTCGGAGAGGCCGACGCAGCCGTACTCGATGGGCGTGTACACGGTGGTGGGCACGCCATGGTAGTCCATCTGCTCCGTCCCGCCGCCGTACAGGCGCGCCGCGAGCAGCTTGCCCGCTTGGATGGCCACGGGCGTGAGCTCGGTGAGCTGCGAAGGCGGCGAGAGCGCCTCGCCGTCGATGACGTCACCGATGGCATAAATGTGCTCGACGTTGGTCCGCTCGGCCACCGTGGGGATCTTACCCGATTTGGGGTTCACGGCCACGCCCGCCTTGTCGAGGCCCATCTGGTCCGAGGTGACGTCGCGCCCGACGGCCATGAGCACGGTGTCGTACTCGGCCGAGGCGGTCGCGCCGTCATTGTGCGCCCACGTGACGAGCTTCTTGCCCGAGGGCGTGAGCTCGACCTTAGTGGGCACGGCGCCCTCGATGAAGTTGATGCCGTGCTCCTGCATGTACGTCTTGATGTGCATCGCCATCTGCTGGTCGAAGCCGCGCAGCGGGATGGAGCGCATCATGACGTGCGTCTCGAAGCCGACGCCGTGGATGAAGCCTGCGCACTCGAGCGCCACGTACGAGGCGCCCACGACGAGCGTCTTGCCCGGAGCCGTCGGCATCGCGAACACGTCGTCCGACGTAATGCAGTGCTCCTTGCACCCCGGAATGTCGAGGTACTTGGGGCGGCCGCCGCACGCAATCACGAAGGCATCCGCCGTGAGCACCGTCTCCTTGCCCTTCTTGTCGACGGCGACCACCGTCTTGTGGTCGATGAAGGTGGCGTACGCGTTGTAGTACTTGACGTTGTTACTCATGAGCTCGGCGCGGTAGCCAAAGTTGAGCGACTTGATGTGCAACTGCACATTGTTCACCATCGACTCCCAATTGTGCTTGGGCTCGGGCGCCTCCCAGCCGTAGGCAGCGGCGTCCGTCTTCATCAGCTCACCAATCTGGGCCGCTTGGTGCATGAGCTTCTTCGGGATGCAGCCCACATTGACGCAGGTGCCGCCGAGCCCCCACGTGGTGCCGGCCTCGGATGGCTTGACAAAGTCGCAGACGGCAACCTTTTTGCCGTACTTGGCGGCCGCCTTGCTGCACGCGAGGCCACCCGAGCCGCCTCCAATGACCAGGAGGTCGTAGTGGACGGGAGGAGGAGGAGGAGGGCTAGGGTTGCTCATCTCTACGGGAGGAGGAGAAAGAAGAGAGGTCGGCGCGTCGGAGCCCTTCGGGGTGCCTTTCGGGGTGGCTCTCGGAGTCGCTTTCGGCGCCTTTCCGGCCTTCGCCGGGGGTTTCTTCTTCCGCGCGATGGTTGTCGACGGCGTCGGCGAACCTCGCGACGATGCCGCGCGAAGAAAAGTCAAACTTGCGGTTTCGTCATCGACTTTTTCCTACTTTACTTCACGTAGTTTAAAGCACCCATTACATGCACCTGCCGAATAGGGGGGGGTCGCGTCAAACTTCGGCGCAGAAAGACACTAGTCGCCTTCACTAGCGGTCTTCACTCTTGCGACCTTTGCTCAGCACACCCGCTTCGCAGACGTCGCGCCTGTCTTCCCACGAATGAGCTTGTTGGATCTCGAACAGCAGCCGACGGCACTCAATCCGGCCTCACTATCCTTCCAGGGTGAAAGCGCACTCAGAAGCAGCCCTGGCACGCCATCGCGCGTTCTTCGTCGCTCACGCTCTCTGTCACCTCCTGTCTCTGCGCTGTGACAGACTTTGGGACGAGCTCCAGCGGCAGCTCTGGCGGTGCGGGCCCCGCGCCGTCGATGGGCAGCATGGGCTCATCGATGAGCTCAAAAGGCGTCGGTTCGCTCAACTTCGATGCGGAGCCACAGCGCACCGCCAGTGATCCGAGCAGCGCGAGCTTCTGGTCCATCACATACTACCAGCCGCTCTTCGACGTCGACACGGTGCAGGTGCTCAACCGCATCAAGGGCTCGCTATTGCCGCGCCCCAAGGGCGCTTTTTGGGAGCTCATCGACACAAACCCCGACCTCTACGGACCCTTTTGGATCGCGACGACGCTCATCTTCTCGATGGCGATGACAGGCAACCTGGCCTCGTACTTTGCGGCCGCCGACAAGACGATGTGGACGTACAACTTCAACATCCTCACGCTCGCCGGTACGGTCATCTACGCGTACGTGACGCTGCTGCCACTGCTCGTCTGGATCCTGCTGCGATACTACGAGGCTTCCAAGAAGCTCGTGGACGTGCTGTGCATCTACGGGTACACTCTCGCCATCTTCGTACCCATCTCGATCGCGTGCGTGATCCCGTCCGAGTTTCTGCGATGGCTGCTCCTGGCCATCGGCGGCGGCATCTCCGCCATCTTTCTGCTCTCCAACTTCCATGCGCACCTCGCCGACTGCTTCCCGTATGGCGAGGGCGACGCCAAGCGTAAAATGACCCTGCTCTTGGGCGCCATGGCCGGCTTCCACTTCGTCCTTCTCGTCATCTTCAAAATCTACTTCTTCGCGTACGCTTGAGCGGCCGGAGGCGCAGCAGCAGCAGGTGTGCATTAGCGTGGAGCTGGACGATCGTTACGCTCAAACATGCGGGGACCGGGGTCGTGCGGTCGTGCGGTGGCGCTCTCCTGACCATAGAGTACGTCCGTGCCCCGCGCTCGCGTGTTATCGTTCTCGAGTCCTGTTCACTTCCCTCATGTTCGCTGCGGCTCGCGCGGTTGTGCCTCCACGCAGTATAGTCGCTTTACTATAACGCTTTACCTGTGCACCACGCAATTCCTAATTATTGCTGCAACGCGATCATAGGTACACGTTAATAACGTCACGTTTTCGAGGCACGAGGGTACGTTTTACTTTTGTTCACTTGTTCCAGCCCGTCCGTTCAGCTTCAGGCTTCAGCGGCCGCGCACCCGGGGCCCCCCACCGATTCCAATACGGAGGTATATATCCACAAAGTTATGTCGACTCACTCGACGACGCCATTTAGGGCCTCAGCAGATGATGTGGGAAAGAGGTACTGTTCCTTTAGAGTTCCGCCGTACGTATAGTACCGAGACGCAGCCGGACCCAAACATGCACTGAGGGCCGGCACACGCACGCACGCACGCACTCCAACCTACGCCCGGTACTCTTCGCATGAATGTATAGAGGGACCGCACGGCGAGACTTAGTACATCTGGCAAGCGAGGGCGCACGGAGAGGAGAAGCGCGCGCAGTGAGCACTTGGCTGCGCAAAGGGGAAAGGCGCTTGGCCTGATGGCAAGGGAGGGAGGAGCATACCTGGCCCTTGGTCTTGGGCTTCTTGTCGCAAATCTCAAAGTGCTTTGCGCGCTTGATGGGCTTCAGGCGGACGGTCTTGCAGTTGGTGCACGTCAAACGCAGGGTGATCTTCTTGGTAGTCTTCGCCTTCTTGTGGAAGACGGGCTTCGTCTGACCACCAAACCCAGCCTGCTTGCTGTCGTACCGCCGCTTGCCCTGCGCCACAAGCGAGGCCTTGCCGGCCTTGTACTGCGTAATCTTGAAGACCTGGTGGTTGCGGCACTTGGGCGCCTTGCAGAAGGTCTTGGTCGTCTTCGGGGCGTTCACCATTGCAAAGTGCCTGCGAGGGTGGGGGCCGAGACGCAGGCGTCATCAGGTGCAACCGGCAACGAAAGAAGTGCAACTGGTGTCCCCAGGGGGCAGCCGGCCGATGTGGGCAGCATCCCGAACAAACGCCAGTTCCAGCTGCGCCAGTCTCCGCCCGGCGCCGCGCCCCTGCACCCGATGACGACCACCCCTCATCTTCTGTGGCCGACTCTTCGATGTCGCCGCTGGTCTCCAGAGGCTCCAATCGGCATTCTGAGGCGGTTGACGTCCATGGGATACGTTATACTGCCACGAGCGCCATCGCTCGCCCTCCTACGTCCATCGCGTCCCCTCCGCGTCCCCTCCGGCACAAGCCTGCGCCGCAAGGCTGGCGACCATGACTGTGTACCTTGGTGTGTCCACGCGTTCCACGAGCGACCCTGCCTTCTCGTTCACGCCGCACCCGAAAGTCAAACTTCTTCACAAAGAGACAACACACGAGTGCGCTTCCGGTGTGGCGGCGACTTGCCCTGCTCATGTGGGGCAAGAGTTCAATAATCAACCCAGGCGCGCATCTCGCAATTGGCTATCGCCATGTTCGTGTGCTTATTAAATGCGGCCGCCGTGCTGGCGCCAACGACGCCGTGGTTGGCTCGGATGCCCGCCCACAGTGAACGCAGCCATCTTCGATGCGTCCGTGCGCAAGTCGTCCGCGCGCAAGTTGACTCGCTCACGCTCGAGCGGCAGTCTGAGGTCCTCGAGGTGCTCTCCGCTGCAGACGACATGGCGCTCGTTGACCACCTCGATCCGACGCTGTCGGCTGACATCGTCTCGCTCGGACTCGTGCGGCGCGTCGACGTCGATACGGATAGTTCAACCGTGTCAATTGCCCTCGAGCTTCCCACTGAGGCTGCCGCGGCCGGCGCTGGCGATCGGCTGACCGCACGCTGCACTGAGCTGCTGCAAGCTGAGCTGCCGTGGGTGAAGAACGTGCGCATGGAGCTGGTGCGCCAGGAAGCTGCCGCCAAGCCCACCGATGTGAGCGCTCTACAGCAGCTGGCCAGCAGCATGCGCCGGCAGCCGGCTAGCGCTGCTGCCAACGGCGCCGCCGCTGAGGTCGCGCCGGGCGTGGAGGCGGTGTCGCACATCGTAGCGGTCGCGAGCTGCAAGGGCGGCGTGGGCAAGTCGACCACGGCCGTCAACCTGGCCTACGCGCTCGCGGCGCGCGGGCTGCGCGTCGGCCTGGTGGACCTCGACGTGTACGGCCCGTCGCTTCCGACCATGGTGAAGCCGGACGCACCGCTGCAGTTGGATGGTGAAGCGCTGCTGCCGCTGCAGGCGCACGGCGTGAAGCTGATGTCGATGGGATACATCAACCCGGGCGTGATGCCGCTGCGGGGCGCCAAGGTCACGCCGATCGTGCAGCAGCTCGTCGGGCGCACGCGTTGGGGAGTTCTCGACTTCCTCATCGTCGACCTGCCGCCGGGCACGGGCGATGTGCAGCTGACGCTCTCCCAAGACTTTCGCGTCGCGGCCGCCGTGCTCGTGACCACGCCGCAGCGCCTCTCCTTCGTCGACGTCGTCAAGGGCGTCGAGATGTTCGACAAGGTCGGCATCCCCACTGTCGCCGTCGTGGAGAACATGGCTGGGATGCGAATGGACCATCTCGCAGAGCAGGCGGAGGCGCTCATCCGCAAGCACAGCCTGAGCGATGCGGCCGCGGACGAGCTGCGCGCGCTCCTGAGCGCGCCCCAGCCCGTCTTCGGCGAGTCCCACGTGCCGCAGCTCCGCCAGATGTGGGGAATCGACGCGTCGTACTCAATCCCGCTATTGCCCGAGATTGCAAGCTCGGCCGACGGCGGCGTGCCTCTGGTGGTGAGCACGCCCGACGGCCCCGCGGCGGCGCTCTACGCGCAGCTCGCTGCGGCTGTCGAGACCGAGGTGACGGGGCTCGTGGGCAAGCAGCTGCCCGCGATGTTCTTCTCGACAGAGGAGCAGATGGTGGTGATTGCCGTGCCGGACGGCAGCACGCAGCGCATCGCCCCGCATGATCTACGCCGCCGCTGCCGCTCGCCCTCGAACCGGCCCGACCAGCTGCCGACCGAGCTCGCGCCCCTCGACTTTGTGCCCATGGGCAACTACGCCGTCTCCGTCATGTGGTCCGACGGCCACCAGTCGCTACTGCCATACTCCTCCTTCATCGATGGCCTGTGACGCGACAGCCGCACGCAAATATGTGTTTCGAACACAGTAGGTTCCTACGGATAGCCGGTCGGGGCGTGACCCTGGGAGCTGGGTCCGAAACTCAATCCGCAGCCCTCTGCCCGCCCGTTACCTTTTGGCCATGTAGAAGGCTCGGCTTAATACATGGTAAATGCATGGAAACGCGTGAACCAGTCGCGTGGGTGTGTAACGCGGCCGTGGCGTGTGAACTGTGAATGCAAGCGCGTTCGGTTCCCGATCGGCAATTTGGACAAGTCTCGGCTCAATGCCGAGCCCCCGTCCCAAGTCGTCACGCTCGCCCGGCAAGAAGGAGAAGTCGCCCAAGTCGACACGCTCGCCCAGCAAGAAGAAGCTGCTGAAATGCTCGTCCTGCGACCAGAAGTTTCCTAAATGCGACTACAGCCCTGATGAGTTGGATAAAGAGGCCGACGAGCGCCGATGCATGAGCTGTGTGGCATCTACGCAGTCTCTCTTCACAGCCATCCGCGTCTCCACCAGCTCCCGCACGAACGAGCAGTCGGCCGAAGCCGAGGTACAGCGTCTGCGCTCCAGAGACCCAGCCGTGCAGGCCGAAGCTGCCAACCGCATCTGGGAGCTCTCACGGTCGGGGGACGAAGAGACCGATCGCGAACTAGCTGCGGCAGGTGCCATTGGCCCGCTCGTCGAGCTGCTGCGATGCCGCGATGCCGCCTGGTTCGCCGCAGGCGCACTGCAGTCGCTCTCGTGCCGGTCCGGGACTCGCAAGACCGCCATCGTGACCGCCGGAGCGCTGCCGCACCTGGTTGCCTTGCTGCGCTCCGGCGACGCCGACGACCAGGAGGTGGTCGCGATGGCGCTGGCGAACATCGCCATGGGAGAGGAGCCCACAACTCCCAACGGACAAGCGCTGCTGGCCGAGCGCCAGCGCGCCATCGTGCGCTCGGGCGCGCTCGGTCCCTTGGTGGATCTGCTGGCAGAAGAGGGGCACGAGGGTAGCCAGGAGGCTGTGGCGGGTATCATCGCCAACCTGGCAGCGAGCACGGACGAGCACGGCGAGCAGGCGGAGCTGCAGGCGGAGCTGCAGGCGGCCCTGACGGCCGATGTGTGCGCCGATGCGGCGGGAGCGCTCCCCGCTCTTGCGACGCTCCTGCGCTCACCGGACAGCCTACCGGAGGTACATCTCGAGGCTGCCCGCGCGCTGCGGCTGCTGGCGAGCAAGGACGATAGCGAGCGCATCGCCGCGGTGGCGCGGGCGCTCGGCCTTGAGGCTGGCAGCGGCGCGGTGGGCGATGTGCCCGACGAGCGATGCGTCGACGAGGAGGTCAAGAGGATCCTCCGCGAGCATAGCGAACGCTTCTTGGAGCGACAGCACGCGCAAGAGGAGGACACTGAGGTGAACTGAAGCTGTGGGGAAGCTCTCGACCTCGTGTTTGGCGGTAGCGCTTCATGCCGTGGTTCGTGCAGTCAACCCTGGGTCGAACACTGGGGCCAATATGCCCTCAGAGCCTGCTCTGGGTCTCAGAGCCGACAGCACGTATTCAGACGCCGAGTACCGAGATACGATGGCCGTTTCTCACCGGCCGCACGGCATTTTCATGCAGCGTAAATCTTGCCGATCGTGAATCGAGAGAGTTGTGTTACAGTTCGTGTGAAATTCCTTCCGAAGTTCCGTGATCCGAGCGTGATGTGAATTTCTTGTGAGCACACGCCTTCGCTTGCGTGAAGCGTGATTCGGCTCGGACGTACGTCTCTCGGCCCTCATTCATATGATAAGTCCCTACATGGTCCAGCTACCGTAAGTACGCATCATGTTTCCGTAAGCATCCTCTCCCCTTATAATCACCCGCCAATCAGTCGGGAGAGGGTCACCCGGTCATTAGCGTCAGCTATACATGCAATGCCATGCATGCGTGAGCTCCCAAGATCTCGGGAGCTCTATTCACGGACACAGACCCCTCACGTGGTTAGAGCGAGACAGTCACTGTCCCTTCGCTTCCTGAACTTCTGCGCGTTGCCTAGTGCCTGAACGATAATAAAGATTATTCACGATAAACGAGCGTTGGCCAAGCTCAACAACACCATGGAGCACACGCCATTAACGCACGCGAGTCCGCCTTTGAGCCGGCCTATGGGTGGTAGGAAGACGATGCCACGACTTGGAAGGTACGCTGAAGGAACGCTGAAGGTACGCCAGTCCGGACGCAGATCCGAGATCGCGTCACGCGCCAGGTGAGAGCCCTTGGTTCTTGAGAGCGCCACAAAGCGCCACGAGGTCGACTGGCCGCTCTATGATTGCATGCACCGAGCTCCAGAGAGGTCGAGGAGGGTTGTCGAGGCACGAGGGCAATGCACGAGGGAAATGCACAAGAACCGACGGGGGAGAGAGGCGTCGGTAAAGCGTCGGTCGGAAGTACGAAAGATGCATGCTACCCACTTTTTTATTAAAAAAAAGGAAAAGCTGTTTTCTGGGCCTAATAAGCTGATAACTGTGCCGCATCCAATGTCGGTTTTCGTCGTTATTGCCGCCTCTTCGGCCGCGAAGCTGAGCTCATGCGCATTATTGGTGGCGAACGGTCACTGCACGAAGCCGTGGGCCCAGAACCTTTGCCAAATAGAGTGCAAAAACATCGTGAGCTCACGCGGAATGGAGAAGCACGGTCATGTTCCAAACGCCGCCGCCGCCGCCGCCACCGCCACCGCCGCCACCACCGCCCGAACCACCGCTCTCACAATGATTCCAGAAAGTACCCGAGATGAGTTGCCAGCCGGAAAGTGGCAGGATGGCCCGGTGCGTCACCAGCACGTTCCCACGAGATTAAATCACCGGGAGATGTTATTCCATCGCCACCATCCACACACACCGCACACGCACTACCCCCCGCCGCCCTCGCCACCGCCGCCCTCGCCACCGCCCCCGTCACCGCCCTCGCCCCCGCCGCAGCCGCCATCGCCGCAGCCGCCATCGCCGCCGCCGCGTCCACCGTCGCCTCCTCCGCCCTCGCCCTCGCCACCGCCGCCCTCGCGTCCACCGTCGCCTCCGCCGCCCTCGCCCTCGCCGCCGCCGCCGAAGCCTCCACCCTCGCCTCCGCCGCCCTCGCCCTCGCCGCCGCCGCCGCGCTCGCCGTCACCTCGGCCGCCGCCGCCCTCGCCCCCGCACCCGCTGCCCTCACCGGCATCCTCGCCCCCACCCTTGCCCTGGACTATCGAGACCCTTGACTGCTATTCGGCGTACTACAACGAGTGGACCCAGACTCGAACAGGGCAAGACTGCCAACCGTCCTCCGGCTGGTTTGGGACCAAGACCGACGCCGAGTGCATTTCGCACTACAAGTCGAACGGCTACGCGTTCGTGATCGTGGCCTCGGACTCAAACTGTAAGTGCGCCCTCTCGTCAGAGTGCAATACCGTCACCAGCGTCTCTGGTTTCAAGATCTTCAGTAAGGCGTTAACAGCCTCCTGCGACTGGACTCTTCAATCTGGGTGCCCTGCCGATGATCATGGGGTAGGATACGGGTGCTGCTGCAGTGCCTTACGGCTCGACCCCGCCAGCTACGCCGGTGTCATCTTTTATGTCTACTCCGACAATCATTGCTACAAGATCACCGTGGGTACAAAGATTGAACAGAAATTCGCCAACAGTCAGGCGACGAGCGACGACCAATGCCGCACAAATTGGGGCAGCATACAGGCAGTGAGTACAATCGATCTCGGCTCAACAGTGAGTACAAATCCCATAAAGACTCAGTCATACACAGGCGGGAACGGCGACTGCAACAACGGTGGCGGACGTGCTTCAAGTCTGCGCCTCGTCGCGCGCAGATATCCTTCTGCTCAAATCACCACGATGGTCACGGAAACCCCAATTTGCGTGTATAGATTCGTAATCTTCGCCCCGGTAGGAATGCTGGCCAACCCGCCATCGCCGCCACCTCCATCGCCATTGCCACCATCGCCGCCACCGCCCTCGCCGCCGCCGCCCTCGCCGCCGCCGCCCTCGCCACCGCCCTCGCCGCCTCCACCGCGCTACCCTCCAACTGTACCAGAGGGCGCGCCACAGGTTCCGCCGCCCCCACCTCGCTCGCCGCCGCCATCGCCCTCACCAACGCCCCCTCCCTCGCCGCCACCACCCTCACCGTCGCCGCCGCCGCCCTCGCCGCCGCCCTCGCCGCCGCCCTCGCCGCCGCCCTCGCCGCCGGCGATGAGTATGGTCGGATTCACCCTCGAGCTCGGCGGCGACGTCTCCTCGTTCACCCCGAGCGTGCAGACCCAGATGCAGAGCGCAGTCGCGGCTCGCGCGGGCGTCGACCCATCGGCGGTGGAGTTGGCCATATCGCCGGGCAGCGTCATCGTCGACGTGAGCATCCAGACGACCACAGCGACGGCAGTCTCGGTGCAGTCGACGATGGCCAGCGCGACGAGCAGCCCGAGCAGCGCGATCGCCATGCTCGCGAGCGTCACCGGCGTCTCGATTGACGTGCTCACCGTCGTGACGCCACCCACCGTCGCGGACGTTCCACCACCACCACCGCCTTCACCATCGCCACCTCCACCCATGGCACCTCCACCCATGTCGACCGGTACATCAGCGGTAGAGACGAGCGGCTCAACGGGCATCATCATCGGCGTCATCGTCGGCGTGATCCTCCTCCTTGTCCTCGCCCTGCTCATCCTGTACCGTCGTCGCCGCGAAACGCGCCGCAAGCTGATTGTGGTGACGCCGGCAGTCGCGCCTACCAAGTCGAGCAGCGCCGACGGTACGAGCTACTCGCACTCGTCCACGTCGTCCTCTGACATGGTGAGCTCGCTCACGCTCTCCGAGGGCGCGAGCGCCAGTGCCAGGGCACGCATGACGCGGGCGCAGGAGCTCCTCAAGGTCTGGGAGCTCGACGCGCGCGAGATCACGATCCTCGAAAAGCAGCTTGGCGAGGGCGGGCAGGGGGTCGTGGTGCGCGGCTTGTGGCACGGCATCGAGGTCGCCATCAAGCAGCCGCGGCCGCCCAAGGGGAGCCGCGGGAAGCAGAACGCCTTCGGCTCGACATTGGCGCTCGATTCGTACAACCAGGCGCTCCGGCGAGAGGTGCGCGCGCTCTCGCGCGTGCGCCATCCGAATGTCATCAAGCTGCACGGCG
>ENA-UOXP01002087-UOXP01002087.1-mixed-culture-metagenome-genome-assembly--contig:-NODE-2087-length-12741-cov-32.074886_pt1 | contig 12741 bp, 6 predicted proteins | sample MGYA00238161_ERZ761639 | MGnify/ENA primary metagenome ERZ761639 (study PRJEB28913, sample SAMN08776760) | mixed culture metagenome | isolation source: Freshwater growth medium | place: USA...
CTGCGTATACGCACCCGACGCTGCGTTTACGCAGGGACGCGACGAACGTCATGACTGAGGCGGTCGGGTCGAGTGGTGGGCGGCACGGTACCGTACAGTAATCAGTATGCCGCGTGCGGACTGCGGTTTCGAAACATCTCAAAGACTGCAAACTGCAAACACACGACAGTATTTTGGACGATGGACGTGTGCACTTACTTAAGCATACAATGCAGCAGCCAGCACGGCCGCCAGCGTGGTCACAGCACCCGGCGGGGCAGGGCCGACATGAGCGCGGACCGGCGGCGGACGAGAACCACACGCAACCTCGGAACATCCGACAAGCACGACCGCGAACTCAGAGAGGTGCCGAGTACCCGCACACGTTCTCAAACGGTTACTTCTCCTACAGAGACGGACGTGAGCGCCATGGTGTGCACAGGGGCGCATGGCGTGAGCGCCATGTTGAGGGCCACGAGCATGCACGACGACCCAATCAGACAGCGACTCCATGCGCTCCAGCCTTCGAGATGGCGCCTCATCATTAGCCTCCATAACCTCATCATTAGCATCATTAGCCTTCGAGGTCGTGCCGGGCCGATAGTGAGCCTCCCTCGCCGCCACCGCTGGCGCCACCGCCGCCACCGGCGCCACTGGCCGATGAGGGGCGGGGCGGCGCCGTCGCAGGCGCATTCGCCGATCGCCGTCCGGTCGCCGATGAGGGTCGGGCCGGCGGCTGCGGCGAGGCGGGTTGCGTGGCTGTGGGCGGCACGTACGCCGACGGCGGGAGCATCAGCGACGGAGCCTGTGGTTTGCTCGTTGGTGCGTGTGACTGCTGTACGGGCGGTGTACGTAGGGCGCTGCCCTGGGCGCTGCCTTGGGCGCTGCCCTGGGCGCTGCCGCCCCCTGGCACCTTGGGTACATTGGTCGAAGGATGCATATTGGGCGAGTCTGGCGACGAGGTTGGCGACGAGGTTGCGCCGACGATGGCAGAGGCCGGTACCTGTGCGCACGAGCTGTCGTCCTTAGCGGCCGCTCCAGTGACAAAGTCCGCAGTGACAAAGGAGGTGGCTGTGGCGACCACAGCCGCTGTCACCTCCCTGGCCGCCACCTCGGTTGCATCGATGCCCTCGGTTGACACGCGTTCGTCGCAAGCTGCATTCGGCAGGCCATCGGTGCCCAACTCGGCGCCCACGCTGGTGCCTAAGCTGGTGCTGGCGGAGGTGCGGGCGGGGGTGCTGATGGAGGCGGAGGTGGAAGCGGATGTGGAGGCGGAGGCGGAGGCGGAGGTGGAGGCGCTGGTGCCCACCCCAACGCTGTTGCTGCTCTCCGTGACGTTCGCAGTGCCGACGCCGCTGTCGACGGTGCCGACGCCCTCGGTCTGTGCGCCCGTCTGCGTCGTGTGTGGCACGCCCGTCTGCGTCGCCGCCTGCGCCTGCATCGCACGCGGCCGCTCCAGTTTCGGGGCGGGGGCGCCGCCACCGAGCAGCGCGCCCGCGACGGCGGCGCCCGGCTTGGGGCCATCGGCAGCGCCGCCGCCGGCCCGATCGAGCTCGGGGCCGGAGCGCATGAGTGGCGGCTCTGTTTGTGTGGAAGAGGTACGCCCGGCGAGGGCGAAGAGCGCGTCGAGCAGCTTGCCCTCGTATTGCTCCCACGGGCCCACGTCCGGGTTGTTGGGGTGCATCGCATCGTGGGCCTTGCGGAACATTGTACAGAGGCGCGAGATCTGATAGCAGGATTGCATGATGTTCTCGCTGGGCTGGAGGAGCTGCCCGTTCTCGGCGATCACGGGCGGCGAGAGCGGATCGTCGACGTGCGTGAGCTGCCCCTCGAACTTTTGGATGAAGGCGGGAAGGAAGGTCATGAGAAGAGTGCCGCAGTCGGTCGTGTCGCAGATGCCGCGCAGGTACGCCTCCGTCCAAAACATGTGCAGCAGCACCACGATGCAGTACGAGCTGATGCCGCCCGTGTACGGGTCGTTGAGCGAGAGCGAGCGCAAGAATGTCTTGAGGACGAGTACGAGCGGCTTGATCTGCGGCGCCTGCTGGCAGAAGCCGAGCACGAGGTCGCGCGCGCGCAGTCCGGTGTGAATGGTCGTGGAGGCGATGGTGATGTCGACGGGCACGCCGGAGATGGACTGCAGCTTGAGCACGGGGATGCGCGCCGAGACGACGAGATGGTGCTTCCGCACCCAAGGAACGGGCAGGTTGGTCAGGTCCTCGCTGAGTGCCTTGAGAGCCTGGCCGATGGCGCCCGGGGGGCACGAGATGTCGAGGAGCACCACGTCCATATCGGAGGACGAGAGGGCGAGCCCCGTCGAGCGCGAGCCGTAGAGCTGCGCGGTGGCACGCGGTGGCACTCAGCGGCACTCAGCGGCACTCAGCGGCACTCAGTGGCACTCAGTGGCACTCAGCGGCACTGAATGGCGATCAGAGGCACTCAGTGGCACTCAGCGGCAATCAACGACTCTCAGTGGCAATCAAGGGCAATCAACGACTCTCAGTGGCACTCAGTGGCAATCAATGGCACTCAGTGGCAATCAGTGGCAATCAGTGGCAATCAGTGGCACTCAGTGGCAATCAGCGACTCTCACCTGCGCCGAGGCGCCCACCCATCGTGCCGACACCACTGCACGCAACGAGTCGAGTATGGTCTCCACCTGATGAGGGAGACAATCAGCGATGCAATCAGCGATGCAATCAGCGATGCAATCACTCGAGTATGGTCTCCACCTCTTGCTCCATGGGCTCCTGCTCGGACGCGATGCTGTGCGCATACTCCATGATCTCCAAGTGGAGCTTCGTCGGCTCGGCAAAAGGGGAGTACGCACGCCCGACGCCGGCGCCGGCTGCGCCGCCCATGGAGTCGGAGGCACCGAGCGTACCACACGAGGAGCCGCACGAGGAACCGCACGAGGAACCGCAGCTCGCCCCCATTGGATGCACCATGCAGCAGCGCGGCGGCATGCCTGCGATCATGTGCCCGCCGCCGCCGCCCCCGGGATGTGGTACGCCCGCGACAGCGCCCTCGCGCTGTGCCACTGGCGAGCCGCCCGCGCCTGCCTGGCGCTGCATGCCGTAGGCCTGGCCGAGAACGGCTGCGGTCTGCATGCCTGGCCCCTGCATGCCTGGCCCCTGCATGCCTGGCTGCATGCCTGGCTGCGGCCCCTGCATGCCTGGCTGCATCCTCGGGCCGCCAAACCCGAGCACGGGCATCAGATGGGCGGCCGGCGCGCGCTCAGGCATGCCATCAGGCATGCCGTCGGGCATCAGGTGGCCGGCCGGCGTGTGCGCGAGCCCTATACGCTCGAGGCGCGTCAGCAGGCGCTGTGGCCCCGTGTGCTTATCCTGCCCGTGCTTCCCCTCTTGGCCCGTGTTCTCCGCCCAAGTGCCGAAGCGCGAGGCAGCGCGCACGAGGTCCGCCGCCCCGTCATCAGTGCCCATCTCGGCGCCGTCCAGACCGTACTTCATCTCGACATCGAGCTCGGCCGCGAAGGCCGCCTCCGCGCCCACGACGGCGCTCATCGGGTGCCCGGGCGCGAGGAGAGCGCCGTACGTCGCTGCCGTCATCGGCGACTGGTAGATTAGCTGCTGCGGCAGCGGTGGCGGCATCGACTGCTGCTGCAGCTGATGCTGCTGCTGCAGCTGCTGCTGCTGCAGCTGCTGCTGCAGCTGATGATGATGATGATGCGCCTGCTGCTGCTGCTGTTGATGGTGATGCGCCTGCTGCGCCTGCTGCTGCTGCTGCTGCTGCTGCTGCTGCTGCGCCTGCTGCTGCTGCGCCTGCTGCTGCTGGGCCTTGTTCTTCTTCTTCTTCGACGTCGTCGGCTGCAGGACGGGCTGTGAAGGCACATCCTCAGCGCCCAGAACGGCGCCCGTCCCGCCGACGGCCGAGGCACCGAGAGCTGCGACCCATTGCTGCTGGTTGAGCACGGCCGCATAGCCCCCAGCGGCGATCGCGTACGGCGCCTGCTGCGCCTGCTGCGCCTGCTGCGGTGTGGGCCCCGGGCCCCTCGGCTGCGGCATGGAGAAGGGCTGCTGCCCAGCGCGCCCGCCATTGGGCATCAGCGGCTGGTAGCCTCCGGGGCCGCCGCCGATGATGTAGCCGCCCGCGACGGCGCGCCCTTGCGCATGCACCGGTACCGGTAACGACGGCGCGTGCTGTGAATGGGCGTGCTGTGAATGGGCGCCAATGCCCTCGTGGCTCGCCCGAGCGCTCCTCATCTGCACGTGAGCCGCGGGCAGCTGGGACGCGCTCGAATGGGCGCCGTTCGGAGCGCTCGACGCGGCGCCTCGCATCTGCAGCTGGGACGCGCTCGAGTGGGCGCCGTTCTGAGCGCTCGACGCGGCGCCTGGCCTGCCCACTGGGGTCACGCCGCCCGGCGCCGAGGAAGGGCGGGGCGGCGCCGCGTTGGGCACGCCGCTGCCACCAGCGGCTTGAGAGTATGAGAAGACGCCCGCACCCCCGCTGCCCTCGCCCCCACCCCCGCTGCCCTCGCCGTCGCCGCCGTCGCCGCCGTCGCCGCCCGAGGCCCCGCCGCCACCTTTACCCCCAGAGCCGCCACCACCTTTGCTCCCAGTGCCGCCGCCGCTCGCGGCCGCCGACGCCTCCGCCGCCGACGCGGGTGCGGGCACTGGCTTCAGTGGCGACGGCTGGAGCGACGCGGGGCGAGGTCCGGCGCCCCATGCGGCGGGCTTGGGCTTGGGCGCCGTCGCGGGCGCACCGGCGGCGGCGGCAGGTGCAGGCTCGCAAGCGCTTGGGGCAGCTGCGGCGGCGGCGGCAGGCGTCGTCGCGGGCGCGGCCGAGGGAGCGGAAGCGGCGGCGATGGCCTTCATGCCGCCCCGCCCGCCGCCCGCCGCGCCCTCGCCCGCGGCACCGCTGCCCACCGCGCCATCGCCCGCCGCGCCGCCGCCCGCCGTGCCGCTGCCGTCGGCGCGCTTGGCGGCGTCGGGCGGCGTCGCGAGCGTCTGTGTGCAGCCCTCGGCCTTCTCATGCAGCGCCGTCTCGGGCACCTCGCGCGGGGTCGGGCTGCCAGGCGGCGTCGTTTGGGTCGACCCGTCCATGCTCGGCGAGGTGCCCGAGACGGCGCTTGGCGAGGTGCCCGAGACGGCGCTCGGTGCGGTGCCCGAGACGGCGCTCGGCGCGGTGCCCGATGCGGCGCTCGGCGAGGACGGCTGTGCACTGGGTTCGATAGCCGCCGCCGCCGCCGCCGCCGCCGCCGCCGCCGCGCACGATGCGTTTGCGGTCGCCGTGTCGTCGTCGGCGCCGCCGTTTGCAGCGGCGCCGTCGGCCGCAGCGCCGCTGGCAACAGCCGCTTCCGAGTCGACGCTCGCGTCGTACTGGGCGTCGACGCTCGCGGCGGGGCCGCTGCCGAAGAGCGGGGCGGCGCGCGCCGCACGGCTGGAGAGCTCTGCCTCGGCCGACGCCGAGGCGCGAGCGATGATGCGCCGTCGCATCGCGTCGACGGCGTCTTGATCCGCGGCGGCCACTGTCATCGGATCGAGGGGCAGACTGCCAGTACTGGCCGTGGGCGCGCCGTGGTGAGCACTTGCATGCAGGCTGCCAGCGTTGGCCGTTGGCGAGGGCGCGGCGACGGCCGTCTTGGCGTCGTACAGGGCGTCGACCTTGTACGCCGCAGACACGAGGATGGCTGAGCCCGCCGCTGCGCCGCTGCTGCCCGCTGCTGCCATGTCGCTCGGCGAGGCCGTCATCGAAGAGGCGCTCGAGGAGGCCGAGGCAGTGGCGGAGGAGGAGGAGGCCGAGGGGGTGGCACCCGCCGACGGACCGCCGCCCACCTCTTTGTGGACGGCGCCGGCGCCGCCGCCGCCGCCGGCGCCGTCGCCGCCGCCGCCGCTGCCGTCGCCGCCGCCACCACCGGCAGAGGCGGCGGTGTCGATGGATGAGACGCTGCAGCGATCCTCGGCACTGGCTGCACTGGCCTCACTCGCGCCGTCTTGGGCGCCGTCCACCTCCGCCTCCTTGGGTGCTGTCGTGCCGGGCGTCGTGCCGGGCGGCGCCACACCTTGCTCGCTAGCCGCCCGGCACGACGCCGACCGGACCGTCCCCGCCGCTGCATCCGCCGCCGCCGCACCAGCTGCCGCCGCCGCCGTCCACAACAAGCCACCCTCTTTGCTCGTGCTAGTCGTACTGGGACTCGAGAGCAGCGTGTACCTTGGCAGTCCAATTAGGGAGGCAATTAGGGAGGCAATTAAGGACAATCAGTAGCAATCAGTGGCAATCAGAAGCAATCAGTGGCCCTCACCCTTTGGACTCGATTAGCTTTCGGGAGTCCATCGGAGTCGCCGCTTGCGACTCCACCGACGAGCCCGGGGCGCCCGAGACGGCGCCCGACGAGCCCATCGACTTTTTGAATCGATCCGCCCACGAACCCGCTGCCGCCGGCGCCGTGTTGGGCGCAACGGCGCCGCCAGGACCGCCCGCGCCGGGTTGAGCGCCACCGCTGCCGCCGCCGCCGCCGCTGCTGCTGCTGCTGCTGCTGCCACACACGGACGCCGACGCCAAGGGCATGCTGCATGCGCCAGACGGATCAGAAGCAGCCGCGCTCCCGGCGCTGCCGCTCGTCGCTCGTCGGTGGCCGTCCAGGAGTGACACCCCCCGGCCGTCGCCGCCTCCCGAGGGCGTCGTCTCGGGCGCCGCCTGCGCGCCCAGTCCGGGCCACAGCTTCTTCGGCAGCGGCGTCGCGAGGGCACTCGGCTCGGTCAGTGGCGATGCGGCGCCCGAGACGGCGCCCCACGCTCGCCGCGCCGCGTTGGGCGCTGCCGTCTCGCCTGCCGCACTGCTCGACGACGTCGAGGTCGAGGTGGCGGACGCGGTCCTTTCGGCGGGACCGCCGTCCACCTCCGTCGCCTTGGGCGGCGCCGTACGCGGAGGCGCGACACCTGGCGCCAAGGCCGAGCCCATCGCCGCCGTGCGTGCGCTGGCGCTATTCGCCGGTAGCCGGTGGCCCGCACCGCCGCTGCCGCTGCCGCTGCTGCTGCCGCCGCCGCTGCCGCCGCTGCCGCCGCTGCCGCTGCTGCTGCCGCCGCTGCTTGGCGTCGCGTCGGAGTTGTGCCCCGCGCCCTTGACGAAACTCCCTTGACGAGACTCGTCGGAGTTGTGCCCCGCGCCGCCGCGCGGCTTCGGTTTGCCTTTGCGGCCCACGACGACATTCCATGCGGCGTCCGTCGACGGTGCGCCGTGGTGAGCACTTGCATGCACGACGACATTCCAAGCGGCGTCAGTCGAGGGGGCCGCCCCCTTGACGAAACTTGCCGCCGCCGCTGGCAGCGGGGCTGGCGCCGTTGGTGCGAGGGCGGCGGGCGCTGTGGTGAGCACTGGCATGCAGCGGCTACATGCTGGAGCCGTTGGTGCGAGGGCGGCGGGCGCTGTGGCTGACGCGACGCCGCCACCGCATCCGCTGCTGCTGCCTGCGCTGCTCGGAACGGCGCCTGCGACTGCGCCGCTGCCGCCGCTGCTGCTTCGATCCGTTCGGCTTGCTGCCGCCGCTGCCGCCGCTGCCGCCGCTGCCGCCGCTGCCGCCGCTGCCGCCGCTGCCGACTCGGCGCTCGCGGCCGACTCGGCGCTCGCGGCCGTCGTGAGCGCCGCCGCCGCGGCCGCGGAGGGCGCACTGGAAGTGGTGGGTGTACTTGAGCGTCCGAACGGCGGGGAGCGCGCAAGGCGCACGCTGGCGTGCGGCGTCGAGTTCAATTGCAGGTCGACCATATTTGGCAAGTCGACCGAGTTGGTCGGCAGCGCCGGCACAGCTGGCACGCCGGTCCGCGCGGCTCCTCCGCCTGTGCTGTCGCCAATGTCGCCAACGCCGCCGCTGCCATCGCCGTCGCAACCTGCTCCATGCCGGTAGGCCGTGACAGCCGGCGTGCCGTTTTCAGAGCCTGGAGAGCAGACTGAGAGGCGGAGCGTGACGGTCGCACCATCAGCGCTCGCCGTGCACGTACTGGCTGCCGCCGCGACCGCCGCGGCTGGCTTGGTGCCCAACACGGCGCCTTCGGAGGGCTCCTGCAGCGCCACTGGCGGGGCTGCCGAAACCGACGAAACCGCCGAAACCGTCGGCGCGGCCGGCGCCGACGAAACCGACGAAACCGTCGAAGGTGCTGCTCTGGACGACGACGACGACGACGCGCTCGTCGGCGCCGCTGCTGCTGCTGCTGAGAAGGAAGCTGCCGAGGGCCCATCCGTGCTCGGCTCGGCCGCGGCCGCTCGCGCGGACGCCGGCGCCAACGCGGCAGCACAGGGCGCCGCGGCGCTCCCGACGACGCTCTGCGGCAGCGCCTCGGCCTCGGCGTCGTGTTGGGCGTCGCTACCGCCCATGCCGCTCGCACCCTCGCCGCTGCTGCCTCCGCCACTGCCTCCGCCACCTCCGCCTCCGTCTCGGCCGCCGTCCACGTCGGTAGCCTCCGCGCTGGATTGGGTTGTGTCGCCACCGCCACCGCTGCCGCCGCTGCCGCTGCCGCTGCTGCTGCTCCTGCTGCTGCTGCTGCTGGCGCCGCCGCTCGCAGCCGCTGCTGCGGCGGACGTGCCCGCGGCCACGCCACTAGACTTGTCCTTGGCGGCAGCCTTGGTGGTCTTGGTGGTCTGCTTCTTGCTCTGTTTGCCGCCCGCCTTGGCGCTACTCGCGGGCTGCTTCGCCTTCGGGTCCTTCTCTTCCATGAGCATGAGCTCAAGCGCCGCCTGGTTCGCGCGCTCGTTGGCTGACTTGACCGCCTGCTCTTCTGCCGCGCGCCGCTTGATCTCGTCCTCCGTCGCGCCGATGTCGGCCAGCCTGGCCGGCTGCTGCTGCTGCTGCTGCTTTGGCTTGCGGGCGCCTGCGCGCGGGCGAGAGAGGCGAAGCGCATTCACGGTCAGCGCCACGCCAAGTGGACAGGGTGCTCGGCTGCTCGTCGAAGGCTTCGTGCGGCGGCCGGCCGACGCCGCGGCACGCAGCACGTGGCGAGCAGCGCGTGGCGAGCAGCACGGACCCGACGACCCCTTGCTCAGCTGCGCCGCTCCACCGGCGCTGCCATCGGTGCCAGCACAACCTCCGGTGGGCTTGGAGGTTGGAGGGAAGGCTGGGTAGCCACCAAAGAGGAAGGTGGTCGCGACGCCGCGGCCGAGGCCGTCGTGGAAGTGGCCCGGGAGCTCAGCGTAGCCGCTGCCACCTTGTCGCTGCGCGGCCGGCTTCGAGCTGCCGCCACCATCCGCGGGCTGCTCGCTGCCGCTCATGAGCACCTGCGTGCGGTCAGCGCAGGAGCCGATTGTTGAGAGCGGCGCGCGAGCGCGCGCGCGAGCATGCGGGCACCAGAGGCCATGCTGAGCTCAGGCAGCAGTGGGCATGTGCGCGGTTGGCACAGGAGCAGATTTCTCACCTCGACAAGCCCACCGGCGAGACACAGGGCTCGCCGCTTCTCTCCTGGGCGAGGGCAAAAGCAATCGGCAATCGTCTGTGGAACTTCGAGACGAAGCAATCCGGCTCTTCGGCGAGCGCATAAACTCTCGGAGGGTGGGAAGGACTGGCACAGAGGGTGTTCCAGGAGGCTCCTTTGGCTCCTTTTAATTGTCTATTTCCCCTCCAGAATATACATGTAGTTCGTCCCGGCTCCCCCCCCACCCCGGAAGGTGTCTTCAAAGCGGAAGGCCGAGGGATGGCCGGGGCGAGCGTCCGTGTGACGGACCAGTGCCATTTCTAGTTTTCCGTTTTAATGAACCGTGTTGACAAATCCGCAAGCAAGCTAATTAGTCGAAACAACACAAGTACCTAAACAAGCGCAATCGAATACCCCTATGTAGCCCCTGGGGCTCGGAGCGTGAGGACCCGGAGTGCCGGAGAACCTGAGGAAGAGCGAGAGCTAGAGCGCGATCGTCGACTGAGTGTTTGAGAAAGCGAGAACTTATTCGACCACACGAAGACACAACTCTCGATACTCTCCCCCGTATGACGTTACACATGAGATGACATTAACGATATGATTGCATGCTTGTTCAGTACATGCACAGTTCCTCTCAGCTGTTCAGAGTATGCCCATTACTGCTGCTGTCCGTCAGAACCGCGGCAGGCTGGGCCGGGGCGTCGAGCGGGGGCTTGTCTGAGCGCGAGCGGGTGAGGTGGCGCAAGCCGAAGCCCCCTCGCGACACCACGGTGAGGAGCGTGTGCCGAGCAAACCTTTCGGCATCTACTACGATTCCCACCTTCTGAGTCGAGCGGATGGCCGCTCTTCTCTCTGATCAGACCACCGCTTCAGTGGGCCTATGACTTCGCGGGGGGCTCGAAGCCAGCTTATCCACCCGGGCCTGCGTTCCTTCGAGGAGCGTGGCAGGTCGCGAGCTATTCCCCTGTTGGTGTGGTCTGAGGGGCGCCGATCAGTGCACCGCGTCGACGACTGCTACGGGTGGCCCATAGGCGCGCGTCACAGTCGGGCGGCATTCATCACGTTGGGAAGCGTGAGGTCAGCATGCCCGGTGAGCGTTAGCGGTCTGGGCATACATTCCATCCTCTCCGCCCACCCTTTCCTACGCCGTTCTCCTCGCGTGTGGTCGGTACCTCCCGCGGATACACGATACAGTACTGCTGCCCGCGCGCTGGTGGGAAAAAGCTATGCCCCTTCCACCCCTCCGCACCCCGCGCAGGTCAGGGGACGCCGCAGCAGGAAACCGTCGAGGGGCTCCGCTTTGCTGTAGTCGAGCAGCTCCTGCCAGGGGCAGGCAGGGAGGGGAGGGAGGGGAGGGGATTGAGCCTGATGCCTGGTTGAGCTTCGGCCGAGGTGCTCGTGGTCGAAAGGCCTGCGCGCAGTTGAGTACCTGGCTCACGCTCCCCGAAGGGCAGTACCGGACCCTCATGCCTCGCGGGCCAAGCCCGGTCGTGCTGCATCTTGCCGCTGCTTGTGAGACTTCTCGCCCTTCGCCCTCTTCTTCGACCTCTTCTTCTTGATGCCGCCTGCGAGACCGCCGCCCTCTCTCTCTCAAGCCATGCTGAGCTCAGGCAGCAGTGGGCATGTGCGCGGTTGGCACAGGAGCAGATTTCTCACCTCGACAAGCCCACCGGCGAGACACAGGGCTCGCCGCTTCTCTCCTGGGCGAGGGCAAAAGCAATCGGCAATCGTCTGTGGAACTTCGAGACGAAGCAATCCGGCTCTTCGGCGAGCGCATAAACTCTCGGAGGGTGGGAAGGACTGGCACAGAGGGTGTTCCAGGAGGCTCCTTTGGCTCCTTTTAATTGTCTATTTCCCCTCCAGAATATACATGTAGTTCGTCCCGGCTCCCCCCCCACCCCGGAAGGTGTCTTCAAAGCGGAAGGCCGAGGGATGGCCGGGGCGAGCGTCCGTGTGACGGACCAGTGCCATTTCTACTAGTTTTCGTTTTCCGTTTTAATGAACCGTGTTGATTGACAAATCCGTTCCGTGGGCACATTCGCGTACATGTAGTCAAGTGAAGTCTATACATAAACAACAGACAACCATACGGACTTGACTTGACTTGACTTGACTTACATGTAGATTGCTTTCCTAATTGCCACTTCGCAAGAACCAATCTCCGACGAACGATGACAATGTCCCGGCTGCAATCGGCCCCGACGGCTCTGCTGCTTCCGCTGCTGCTCGTGCTGCTCGTGGACGTGGGCGCGGCGCTCTCGACCGCCACCGCGCTGCGCAACGACCTCATGGTGCGCGCGGCACGCGGTGAGGCCACCGAGAAGACGCCCGTGTGGCTCTTCCGTCAGGCGGGCCGCCATCTGCCCGAGTACAACGAGTACAAGAGGAGTACGGGCAAAAGCTTCCTCGAGCTGCTGCGGAGCCCGACGGACGTCGCCGAGTGCACCATGCAGCCCGTGCGCCGCTACAACGTTGACGCCGCCATCCTCTTCTCTGACATCCTCGTCGTCGCCGAGGCCATGGGCATCAACGTCGAGATGCCCGGCGGCAAGGGCATCCTCGTGACGAACCCGATGAGCTCGCCCGCGGACTTGGCGCGCCTGACCCTGCCCGCCGACGCGGCCGCCGCCAAGGCGCTCGTCGAAGCCGAGCTCGCGCACGTGCTCGCAGCGGTACGGCTGATTCTGGAGAGTCTCGATGGCAAGGTGCCTCTCATTGGCTTCTCAGCCGCGCCCTGGACGCTCTTCTACTACATGGTGGGCGGCTCGTCCAAAAAGGGGCAGGCGAACGGCGAGCGTTGGCTCACCGAGCACCCGGGCGAGTCGGCCAAGGTGCTCGATGCCCTCGAGCGCATCGTGGTGGAGTATCTCTCCCTGCAGGCGGCGAACGGCGCTCATATGCTGCAGCTCTTCGAGGCGATGGGCGAGTTCATCACGCCCCCTGCCTTCGAGCAGCACGCGCTGCCGCACATGCGCTCCATCGCCGCGCAGCTCAAGGCGCGCCACCCGAACGTGCCGCTCATGGTCTTCCCCAGAGGCGCCGCGTACGCGCTGCCCGCATTAGGCAAGTGCGGCTTCGACGTGCTCACGCTCGACAGCACCGCGGACTGGGCGACGGTGCGCTCGAGCCTGCCACCCGTGTGCCTGCAGGGCGCCTTCGACCCGAAGCTCCTCGTCGACGGCTCTGAGGCCGAGGTGCGCGCAGCCACCAAGGCGATGCTGGATGCCCTCGGAGGCCAAAAGCTGATTGCCAACCTCATGGAGGGCCTCTCCGGCAAAGAGAAGCCCGAGCTCGTGAGCGCCTTTGTGGACGCCGTGCATGCGTACGAGCAGTGAGCGCCGTGCCGAGCGCCTTTGTGGACGCCGTGCATGCGTACGAGCAGTGAGCGCCGTGCCGAGCG
>ENA-UOXP01002103-UOXP01002103.1-mixed-culture-metagenome-genome-assembly--contig:-NODE-2103-length-12647-cov-4.866582_pt1 | contig 12647 bp, 19 predicted proteins | sample MGYA00238161_ERZ761639 | MGnify/ENA primary metagenome ERZ761639 (study PRJEB28913, sample SAMN08776760) | mixed culture metagenome | isolation source: Freshwater growth medium | place: USA...
GCATCTCCGTCAACTGAAGTCCGAACCGTTTACACAAAAATTCGGACACGCCCCGGCCCATCGGGCATCTGAGGCCCGTCTGGGTTAAGAAAAATTCAAAAGGTTAGCAACCCCGCGCAAACGCCATCGGGCTACGCGGGTCGAGGTAACTTTCCAGTGTTGCCTCAAGCTCAAGTGGCTGAAAGAGGCCTACAGAAAGTACATCCTCATATCCACGCGCGCTCAAGGTGAGCCACTCACTGCTGTCGGGCGCAATCTGTTTCATGACGATGAACCGGGAATCCGACTCAGCGAACACAAAGACTTCGCCCAAGGCCCAGTGCTTGGAGCCACACATTTTTGTGGCCAGCTCCTGCAGTGATCCGTAATACCCGATGCAGTCTGGGCACCCCTCCTCCTGAGAGGCAAGAATGGCCCGAACGGCATCACGATGGAGCAGGATCTGGGTGTTGCTGGGGTTGTAGATGGTTGTCATCTTCTCTCCCGTCACACCATCAGTGCCGACTCGCGGCGCTGTGCCTTGATGTGGGATGCCACGCGATGCCGCAAAGCGTTCGCTTCCTCATCACGGTATGCCGCCAACTGGCGAAAGCCTTGGAGGGCCTTTGCGAGTGGTCCTGTCAGGGTTCTTGAACCGCATCCATGAATCTGGGTGAGGCCGCACAGTTCAGCTGCTACCTTGTAGGTGCGGCACTGTGCTTTGAACACAGGACGCTTCTTCCACTGATCGAAGCTGATGCCGATCGTTGTTTGCGCAACCTTGGTGGTGCAAATTGACATGGGTCTACTCCAAAAAGGACGGACCCAGACCCAGAGGGCTTGAGCCCGACTGGGTTAAAAAAGGCTTTCGCCTGTGACGCTGGTTTGCCTTTTGGGCTCGGTCAGCAACCGATTCAAACTGCTGCATTACGCAGACAGCAGAGAATTCGCTTTCGCAAGAGACCCAAAAGGGGACGCTTGAGAAAGCCCCCCACCCCTTTCGGGGTGAGAAGACTCCATTTTATGCCAGGCACATGGCAATGGTGTTGGCTACAGCAGCATCCGTGAGCACTGCAAAGCGGCTCGCGGCACTTTGAACCTCCTCGGGGGTGGCCCCCTTGGGTATCAATGTGGGCGTCGACGCGAAGGTCTTGCGCCCATCGCGGCCGATATCACCCGTCAGCATGAAGGAGCGAGATTGGCTCCCCCAGTCCGAAAGGAATACCTGCACCACCTTCACGCCGATGTCGGTTTCATACGACTTCGAAGCAATGGCAGAGCCTGTTTCCCGCTTCCATCCATGGGCTTCAAGTCGCGCAGCGACAAGGGCGGAGATTGGAGTCAGGTATTGGAGAGTTTTGAACATGGTGTCCTCGAATAGAAGAGGACGAGCCAACCCAGACGGGATGGCCCGTCAGGGGTGAAGGTGATGTTCCTCGTCAGATCCCGAAATGGGACCGTACAAGGCGACGGCGCTCCAGATAGCAGCGCCCCTTGGTGACTTCCAGGGGGGCGATTGCAACCAGGTTGCGAAGTGCGGCAGACCGCATGAGTGGGCTGTACTGGCTGCGGGCCTTGGCAATACGAACCAAGTGGTGCTCAGGCAACACATACGTCGAGCGAATGTGTCCGAAGAACCGCTGGCGTCGAAGACTGCACAGGACGCGATGCAACGGGCTCATTGCTGAGCCCCATCGGCGAGCGAGCGCAGTGCGATGACTCGGTTCGACAAACTGGCCTCCGAGCATTGACGAACGTAGGCTGAATCGAATCGAACCGATGGCGGCTTGTCCTCACGGATCGAATGCATCCAGGACAGAAACGGTGCGTTGCTCACGATTTGGTCCAGTTCTTCCTGCTCCAGTGTGTTCAGAAACGCCTGGTAGTGAGCGTTGCCGCTCCGGCCCAGGCGGATGTCGACAAAGGCATCAAGAATGGCTGTCGGCGCTTGAGGATCCTCAGATGCACTCGCGCCTTCAATCTCCAGCATCGCATTGAGCCAATCGATTGCGATCTCGGTCGACTCTGGAGTTGCAGTCCCATCAGCTGTGCGCATGATCTTCTTTGCGATCAGCTCATAGCGAAGGGAGTCCCCCTCGCAGTTCAGGCGAAGGAAGGCGTACAGCCTTTGCTCCTGCTCCCGAGTGATAAGGGGTTGGGTGGATACAGGTGATGATTCCATGGTGGTTCTCGTGAAATGAGGACACCACCCCCAAAGGGCAGCGGTGCCCTTCAGGGTTAATGGATTCAGCCTTCTTGAATGTCCAGGAACTTGGCCCAGCGCACTCCAGAGGGAAGCGCAAGGACAATTTCATGGACCTTCGACACATCGGGGAACACCGAAATGAACCCATCCGTGTTGATGGCTGTGTAGAGGTACATCAGATCCACCAAGGTCGTGACACCTTGCAGATCCGCAATCCCCGCCAGTGTCTCGTGGTTGTCCAAGAGTTCCGTCAGAAAAATCTCGGCTTCACACTTGGCATTGGGCGAAAGGGTGTGGTGCTTGTGCAAGTGAATCTGCACTGTGTCACCTTCGTGGTCAGAACAACAGAAAACATTGTTTTGCCACTGCCCTTGCGCGATGCCTTCTTCGGTGAGGCAGACGCGATGCAGGTTTGCATCATCGTCATGCCAGCTGAAGCTGATGACTTGGTTTGTGGCTACCCCTGTGGGTTTATCCACCTCCCATGTCGAGAGAAGCGGGCTGTGCTCCAGCTGAACCGAATCAGCAATACGGAGCAACTCCAGAAAGGCCATCACCGCAGGGGCTACCGAGGTAGTGTTGTTGATTGTCATGGGTCGTTCTCCAAAGAAAAACGAGCACAGGCCCCGCAGGGCAAACAAGTGCCCGCAAAGGGTTAATCAAAATTCGATGTCATTCCAATCCAGATCGGGCACTGGGTCCGTCCTGGGCTGAGGGTTCGGGTGACGAGGACTGCGAATAGTTTCATCGCCGCCCTCATCGGTTCCACCATCGTCGTACAGGCGTTGACCACCAGAGTTACGGATGTGCTCAGCTTGCGCATCGCTCATCGTCGCCAGTTGGTCGGGCTCATGCATGAAGAAAAGGCTCATGTCGTTCCTAATGAAAATGACGAGCCCCCACCCACTGGGCAAAGGTGCCCGTCAGGGTTGTGGAAGTGTCAGCGGAAGAAGAAAACGCCATTCACAACCAAGCCGATAACGGCGAGAGCTATGACGACGAGATCTGCAACAGCGTCCTTGTCGCTCCAAACGGAATGAATGGAGTGGATAACAGTGCTCATGTGAATTCCAATGGAAATCAGGTGGGCACCCCCCAAAGGAGCTGCTGCCCCGATGGGTGAAGAAAACGGCTTGCACCGCGTGAGTGCTGGATCGCCATGACGGCACGGCCAGCTGCCGTATCAGACCTTGGTACTAGACCAGGGCAATGAATTCGCTTACCCCAGTGCCCGTGGATTGACACTCGGGAAAGCGCCCCCATTTCGGGGAGTGCTTTCAGACCATGCAAAAGCCCAAAGGCTCTAGCGATGGTTCATTTGTCAGGACCACTCACGCGCATGACTTGCCACATGGGTTCTCCCGGCTTCTCCTGGCCAAGGGCACGAATGGAATCGACCAGCTGGTTGATTGTTTTCCGCTCGTATTGGTCTTTGCCACGGATGATCAACGGACCAACAGAGACAGAGATTCCATCCATGTAGTCCGCATCCACTGAAACGACATTTGCGATCGCCGTGCGAATCTTGCGGATCCATTGCTGGGGCGTCATAGAGCCGGAGCGCCCCATGGAAGTCCAGTAAGTCCCGCCTCCCCGCACGTACGATGCCCAATCGATTGCATACGCAACCAGATCTTCAGCAGTGCCCGCATAGATCATTCCCCAAGAGCGAGAGCGTCGGGCATTGGCGCCGCTTCCCTCATAGCTATTGCTGGATCCACTTTGAAGGCAAAGCGCAAACAGGTCTTGGCTTGGGCCAGAGACTGCAGGCAGACGAACCACTTGGAGTTGATAGATGATGTGTGACGACATGGCAGTTGCTCCTTATGCGAACAGTTCAATGGTTTCACCAGCAAGAACTGGCGAAGGGGGCTCCCAGCTGGATGCCGCCTCCTTGGGGAGGAGCTGCAACTCGAAGCTTCCAATGACTGAATCCAGAAAGGCCACTTTCAGTGCGCCGTCAATATCGAACTCAACAATGAAGCCATCCTCTGTTTCCACGATGGTTGATTGGGAGTGATCCCAATCATGGCCGTGGGCGTTGTGAATGGTGTGTGCGGTCTGGCGAGAGACTGTCACCTTGGCATGCAAGACAAATGGAACTTCACCGAGCTTCTGCGAAGGCAGATTGTCGAGATGGTCCAGATACTTCTCTGCGCTGAGCTTCATGCCCTTCACAGTCCGCTCACCGATTTCCGCCTGGTAGACCGCGCCCTTTTTGAAGCCAAAGAGCTGCTCTTCACTGCGGAAACGGATCGTGGTGTCCAGCATCATCCAGCGCCCTACTCCGCTTTCTTCGACAAAGGCGAAGGTGAAGGTATCTTCGGAAGCGCGCTTGATCTGCCACGACCACCACTCGCCTTGCGGCCAACGGTCGGGAGGAGGTAGATCAGCTAACCGGATCTTGAGATGTTGGGTCTCGTTTTTCATGGGAACTCCAATGGAAAGCGGAGCACCCCACCATGCGGTGAGGTGTACCGCATGGGTTGATAAGCCGTATTGGCTCTGGGAAGGTTGGCTGTGAGGCCTAGAGGCCGGCAAAGCCGCGTAAATAGCAGCGAAGGCGCCAGACACAAGCGCCAAACCCGGAGGCAGGCAGCTCGTAGTGCTGGGTGGCTTCTTCGTCACACGCCAAGGCGTAGACGCCGCGTTGGTGGCCCCAGTTCACAGGGCTGGCTCCACTTGGCTGCAATCCCGAACATAGCCGTCTTGGTCTTCGAGACCAGGCCAGTTCAGAGAGCACCGGCTCATCGAGCCAGGTTGGTACTCGCAACGCGAACAGCTGGAGCAAATGTCGTCATCGCTGACGACTTTGACGCCACCAATTGGGGCGAAAGGCCGAAGAATTGGCATTGCTAGATCTCCTGATTTCGGAAAACCGAAGAGACCATCCCCCACGGGGAATGGACATCCCCGTTGGGTTGAATAAAAAGTGCGTGAACACTTGTATAAAGCTGATTCGCCGAAGCTCGGTCAGCAACCGATCTGAATGCCAGCATTACGCGGGCAGAAAGTCTCTCCATTATGCCCTCTCCCGCGCTTTGAAGGGGGTGTTACTTGGCTTCAGTCACGACAGAGGGCTCTACTGCAACGGTGGTTGCTGAAGCAGCCTTCTCCGCCTCCTTGGGAGCCTTGGCGCTGAGCGTAGGAATGCCGCAGTTTTTCATGGTCATCGCTTGCTGAATAGCATCGTTCTCGCCCTTGAGCTTGCCGTACTCAGCCTCTTGCGCCTTGGTACCGCCGAGAGCAAATGCCGCTGGCCAGAAGAGCACCAATGCCACTCCCGTGATCACCTTGTCATTTTGTGCCGCCTGGTCAAGACGGCCACCCAATTCGGTGACTCTGGTCTGCACTCGCTGGGACTCAGCCACCAGCTGGTCGCAGGAGTAGTTCTGATACAGCAGAGGAGACACACTGCTACTGGCAATGTTCTGCGACGACGACGCGCACCCCGCCAGAACAGCGACGGCAGTCATGGCTGCAATCAGCCGGGTGGTCGCGGTACGGATGGAAACTTTCATTACTTGCCTCTCTTGATGGGAATGGGTTGGATTTCTTTCTCAAGCGCCCCAGGTTTCCCAGAGACGCTTGAAAAAGCCCCCGGAGCCCCCCAGAGGGGGTCCAGAGACCGGGAAAAAGGGGAAGCAGGACCAAAGTACCGCCCTACCCCTTTGATGCGTTCAAAGTGCTGCTTCCGCCATGGCCATCACCTTCAGGTGCGTCACAGCGGTTTGGCAGACGCCCTTGTAGTCACCGTGGGACTTGACCTTGAAGCACGCCTCAAAAGTGGGGCGATCATCAGGATCAAGCAACACGCGAGGAGGCGCACTGGTTTTCCAGGTGATCTGGTTGCCCTGCTCATCGCGCAGCAGTACCAGGAACGACACCCCGTAGGGCGTGTCCATGGGAATCGCCCTGCGCAGCGTGAGCTGGCAAGTCAACTTCTCACCCGTGGTGCCTACGTGACGGCTTGTGGCGACCGCCTTCTTCTCCTCATTCGCCTTGCTGAACATGGCCCAGCTGGCGGCTGCGAATGCCAGGTGCTTCGGATTGATCGCCAGCGTCTCTTCCTTCAGCAGAAGCTGCAGGTTGAAGTTGAAACTGGAATCAAGGGGAAGGCCCGTAGCCCAGACACGGATGTCATCGGCCACCTGAAGGTGCTTTTCACGCCCAGCCAGGTAGTGGGTGAGGAGCTTTTCATCTCGCGACAGCTGCCGAGTCAGACCGATGGCGTCATCAAAGGTCGCTGGTATCCCCAGGTCCCGCGCCTTGGCGGCGGAGACAAACCCTTGAGAGCTGGCCAAGTAGCTGACATCCGCAAGGAATTCGCGGGTACCAACACAGTTGCTGCTGCCTGAGCCGAGGTAATCGAGCACCTCCCCTTCCTCATCGCGCAGTACCTCCCACATCTTGGCGAGGAAAAGCGCCTGTGAAGGGTCAATACCGGTGAAGTCTTTCAGGCAGGAGCCCCCCACTTGCATGTGAGAGCCAGTGCCCTGCTCACGCAGGACGAAACTGTCCTTGCGGCGGCGTTTCAGATTGCAGTGCTGGCAGGTGATGGCACGGGACGCAAAGTCGGCGATCGCTTTCGCGTCACGACTTTCTTTCGTCACCTGAAACTGCAGGGTTCCGCTGCCAATGGACTCCAGCTTTCCCACGACTTGCCAGTTGCCTAGCTTGACGATGGGAAACTCAATCTCAAATCGCTTGAGGCGTACGGGGTTCTTGGCATGGGCGCCTGCAGCAATGGGCCGAAGGTACGCCTCCAACTTGTCCGAGTTGCCCAACTGCTCGATCACGCGCTCATAGACCACCAGAGATTCCTTGCGGACGCTAATTGGGGTCAGACCAAAGCTTGCGGCCTTGGCATTGAGCTTCGCCAGCGTCTTGCGAAACTGGTCATCGCGACCAGGCTCAATTAAAACGACTGCGCTCTGAGTTGTGAGGGGTTCGGCCGGCAGTTCGCACCGGTCAGGTATTTCAATGGTCATGGTCTCTCCAGTCGAAAGGACAGACCCATCCCCAACGGGATTGGGCCCGTCAGGGTTGATGAAATGGTTGTGGCTACATAGCCCTCTCAGGAGCCTGCAGGATGTTCACGATCTCGCTGCGACGAAGCGATGAGCTTGTGCAGTCGAACGCAGATTCACGGGCGTGGTTGAGGACATGACGGCCATGCCGTTTTTCAGTTCGTGAACGGGATCGTCAACGACAACCTCTTTGTCTCGGGCTGTGAAGGTATATCCGCTGCGCTCCAGCAGCTGCGTGACACGCTTCAGATCCTCACGAAGAGCATCATCCGCAACGGCACGTTCACCATCAACAGGGATGATTCGCACGCGGTTACGCGGTTGGTAGATGCTCGTCCAGGCTCCGTTCATGGCATGGAAGCTGATCGGACCACCAGCTGTGGGCTGGGTGATTCGTTCAACCACCACATTGAACTTCGGGTTGGCAAAGCAAAGGGTGTCGCCGATGCGCACGGAATGCGCGTGGACAAAATGTTTCATGGTCATTGCCATATCTCCTTGAGGAAACAGGCACGACCCACCGGGTACATGCCCGCGTGGGTTGAAAAAGCGGAAATTTCCGCAGTGCTACGAATGCCTCGGTAGCTTCGAGACTGATGACACCAGATTACCTGGCGTGCAACAAAGAATCTTTGCGTACCCCCAGCAAGTGGGGGCAGGCAAAGACACCTTGGGGGTGTCTTGCAAAGGTCATGAAAACATGACCGGTTCCTGCAGGGGTTGCCTGCAGGATAGAGAGGCTCATTTCTCGGACTTCTTCGCCCCTGCCGCCTTGTTGCGAGCTTTGGGGTTGTCATGCTTTTCTTGCATGGCAGAAGCGGTCTGGTAGTTGAGGACCAAGCTCAGCACGGATGCGGCATCCAGAGTGATCGTCACACCTTCCAGCTCGGATGGATCGAGATCAGCGCCCTTCTTGAGGAACTTCTTGAGGCCATCATCAGACGCCAGAGCATCGTAGATGGGGGTGATCGAACGGTAGATGGTCTGGGACACCTTGCGAGGTGGGGCCCAATCCTTGACCGCCGATGCTTTCACCTTGTTCTTGCCAGCGGCTTTCGCCTCGACAAGCATTCCAGCGAGTTTCGCGCCAGCCTGAGAGCCGTACTTGCGAACGGCCTCGATGGCGACTGAAGGCGCTACTTCCTCGGACTTCACCAGGGCATGGACATCACTGTCAGCCGTGGCCAGCACGAGGTAGCCGTCGATCGTTGTGGTCGACACATCCAGGCGTTCGGCAATCTCCGCAATGGACAGGCCTTTGCGTTCCAGCTTCAAGCTGATGTTGCTCAAACCCAGCGTCGTGAGCTTCAGGCCGCGCGAAGATCGCACCTGAACCACAAGACGATCAACGTCATTGCCTCGGAAAGGTACGAACTCCAGAGCCTTGATCTCAGCACCGCGTTCAATTGCCAGCAGAGCCCCGCGACGGCGTTGATGGCCATCGACAACGTAGATAGTCCCGGTGATGGGGTCAACGCGGCACAGCAGGGGAGGGACTACCTCGCCTGCCGCATATGCCTTGGCAAAGCTCTCAATCTGAGCAATGACCTCAGGGGAATCGTAGTCACGCTCGTTAAATCCGGGCTCCTCTTGGATGAGGTCCGGGGGGGCAGAGAACTTGTCTCCCTTCTTGACGCCCGTTTCAGCGCTATGCGCTGCAAGGGCCTTGAAAGAGCCAAGCACTTTTTGTTCAACATTCGACATGGTTGTTTCCTTGGAAAACCCACCACAAATGCAAACCCCAATACGGGCTATGCACCCGTAGGGGATGGTTAAAAACACTCTTTTGGGAGTGAACGTGATGCTGCATTTTTATCTCTAGCAGCGCAGAGTATCTTGCATGGCACAGCCATGGCAAAGAAATCGTTTCACAAAAAGCACCCTCTGGGTGCGCTTTGAGAAACCCAGCCGGAAGGCTGGAGTTTCTTTGCGTTGCCCCCTTGGATTGCATCACTGCATCACCACGAAGACATCAGGCGAATCAAGCGAAAAGCCGCAATGATTCCTGGCAAGGCTGGGTAGCCTCCGGAACTTCAAGCAACCGCGCGCTTTCCTTCGCCTTAGAGATCACAGACAGGACCTCTTGGGCTCCCGTAAGGAACAAGCCCAGGCATCGACCCACCTCGCGGAACGGGTCATAGCAAATGCTCTGTCCAAGAATCTCGTGAGCGATCGTCTGAGGAAGGTCCTCGATCAAAGACAGAGGAATCCCTTTGATACGAGCGTGCTCATCGGGTGTGAACTGTCGAAGCAGCGACGGATCAGTGGGGTGCTGCAGCTTGGGATCCGTTGAACGAATCTTGCTGTAGGACTTGGTGATCGTCGGACACTTGGAACTGTCCTTCTTCACGATTTGCATCATGAAGTTCTTCCCGTTGGCTTTATCGCGCAGCTCCTTGTCCTTGAGACCCTGCATCGTGCTCCACATTGGAGAGTCCGGTGCAACATCGTCCAGGATGTCGGCGATACGACGATCCACATGCTCAGGGCGCTTCAGGGCCGCGAAATCAAATTCGAGCCCCTCAGTGACAGCCACCATGCACATGCGCTCGCGATGCTCCAAGACGTTCCAGTCCTGGGCCTTTACCACGGTCTCATGTACCACGTAACCGAAGTCCCGCAGCTGGTTGCGCATGATGCACATGGACGCGGCGTTGGCATAACTGGTCACGTTTTCGAAAAGGATCGCGGCAGGATTGACCTTCGCAATGACGGCCAGAAACGCTACGACAAGATGCCCCACCTCTGGGTGCGCCTCAGCATGGCCCGCGCCATTTTTGGCACGTCCTGCCCGACTTGCGCCGCTGCACGGCAAACCAGCCACCAATACCTCCACCTTGGGAAGCTTGGACATAGCCCATTCATCGAAAGCAAGGGTCTGAATCGGTGCCGCAAGGGGCACAGTGGACTCATCCCAGATTTCGTTATGGACCCTCGCGTGCTCCAGCAACTCAGGGCGTATCTCGTTGGCAAATGCCAGCCGCGTTCTGATGCCGACCTCCGCCAGCCCAGTATGCAGTGCATGGTCAAGGACGCCACCGCCGTGTGAAACGGAACCGCAACTCAATGGCTCACCGGCAGTGACCTTCGAGCGCAGCCGCTGAATGCGTTCCTTCTTGGCGATCTCGACAGCCTCAGGGAGGATGAAGATCTTGCCAGCCTGAACGATCACGCGGACGGCATTAAAGCCCTCGAAGATGGACAGCACCTCCGTGGAGTTGATGTCGATCACAGGGATTGATTGGCCGTTGCGAGCGACCTTCTGACAGACGCCATGTGTGCCATTGGGGCTCACCGCAAGCGTCAACATATTGCGCTCAGAATCCTTTTGGATATTGAAGCGCAGACCAGGAGTGAAACCCGCCATAGCTGGCTTGGAACCCTGGAGCCACAAGCGTGGGCGACCACGGTTGGAACCGATACAGGTAGTTTCGTAAGCTTTCATGTGTGCTCCTCAGAAAAGCGAAGCACACAAACCCCAACGGGGCTGGTGCCCCGCGTGGGTTGAGAAAGTCGGCGAACCGACTGGAAAAGGTCTTGCGACCGTGCTGATTTTTACCCTCCTTCAGCAAGGAGCTTCGGGTTCTGAATTACTCAGAATCGCCAAATGCTTTCCTAAGCCACACGGAAGGAGCTTAGGAAAGCATCCCCACAAAGTGCGGGGGTGCTTCAGTCTATCAGAAGACTCATCCTCAGGCCGATGGCAAGCGCCATGGATCGAGGTTGCGCAGGAAGTCGGAAACCAGCCCTACGTGCTGATTCGCTTCTTGCAGGGGTGCCTTGAACTTCAGGGTGACCAAAGGTTGAGGAGCGGAGGCTCCTTCGCGATTGAGTACACACACATGAAGACCGCTGGCAGGCCCCTCATCGACACGGAACGTCAGCCACGGAGCATCTGGCCAGGCACGCGTCGGTGTCTTGGAAAGATTGTCCTCGTGAGCGTTTGCCCAGTGAAAGTCGCAATCAATGCGAGAAAAGTGGATGGCCATTGCCCGTGCTACTTCACGAGCCCAAACGGTACGCCCACGATGATTCGTTTGCATCATTGACTCCAGTTGTGAACGGAAGCCACCCCCCTTTGGGAGGTGACCCAAAGGGTTGAAGAAAACGTGAATGGATCAGGCAGCCAAGGACCAAATGCCCCGTTCGGAAGAGGCGAAGAGATCCCGGTTCTGATTCAGGACTTGTCGAACTTTGGCGTCCCAGTTGGGATTGGCCGCAAGGCGTTCTGGAGCGTTCTGGGCCACTGCTTCGTAAATCTTCGACAGCGGAGCGGAGCCCCCCAGCCGGATCAATACATTGCGAACGACTGCCTTCCAGGTTGAACCGACACGCTTGGACTGCTGCAGCGCCATGATGGCGATATCAGACAGGAACGAGGTGATGGTCAGAGGCTTCTGCCACAGAAGGATGAACTCATGAGTGATGCGAGGAAGACGCATGCCGCGATAGGAGCGAGCATCAGACATGACGTTGTGCTGTTGCTTGATCAACACCGCCGCCAGTTCATTTGCAGGCATACGCGCAAGACATTCACTTTGGTAGGAGACATAGGAACCATTGCGACGTTTGTCGCCAATGATGGTGCCGTAGAAACCTCCAGGCAAAGTGGCATCACGCTGGTTGAGCAGAGCGATGTGCATCTTTTCATGGAAGTCCGCGTCGCTGCTGCAACGCGAAAGGTCATCCGGATGTGGCTGCCCCCAAACCTCACCTGAGTATGAAAACAAATCGCCATATGGCGGGTGGCTAAGGCAGAGGTCCACAGGCTTGCCGAGCGTATTGACGATCGAATGGCGAAGGACATTGAACCCAGCATGAAGGTCCAAGCCAAAAGCTTCGATCCCCATCTCACGAGCCACTTCAATCGAGGTCCCTGAGCCCATCATGGGATCACAGAACACCTTGGGCTTGAGCTGCTCGAAAAGCTCCTTGTAGATATACCCGGAGCAGTTGCCACGCCACTTCGCGTCACCCCAAGGACCACGCTCAGGGAAAGAATAAACACTCATCTCGATCTCCAAAAAGAAAACCGAGGAGCGATGCCCAGCGGGGACATTGCATCCCCGGTGGGTTAAAAATTGCCCGAAGGCATTGAATTGCTGATTGCCGAAGCACGGTCAGCGACCGAATCAACGACTCCATTACGGAGGCGAAAGAAACGATTGGAATTATCCGTCAAAACGGCATTCCTGGCTTACTGAAGCACCCTGCAATACACCACAGGGCGCTTGAATAAACCACCCGCCCAAGCCCGTGAGGGGGCTTGGGTAGGGGTTCTTTGATCAGGCGGCAGCGGACTCTTCGGATTGCTCCGTTTCGTCGACTGCGGCCATATCACCGGTAGTCAGCTCCAGTGCTGTCGCAAGTTCGGTCTGCCGCGCGATGAGCGACAGATACTTCTCTTGATGAGCAAAGGGCTTGAGCACCTC
>ENA-UOXP01002129-UOXP01002129.1-mixed-culture-metagenome-genome-assembly--contig:-NODE-2129-length-12482-cov-41.971996_pt1 | contig 12482 bp, 14 predicted proteins | sample MGYA00238161_ERZ761639 | MGnify/ENA primary metagenome ERZ761639 (study PRJEB28913, sample SAMN08776760) | mixed culture metagenome | isolation source: Freshwater growth medium | place: USA...
GTCGAGACGGTGGTGGAGTGAGCGTGGGGGGACCGCGAAGAAACTGAAAACTGAACACGACGCACCTGCCAGCGGTTCACGAAGTGTACGCTCGACTAGTCTATCCAAAATCTCGGCGCCATGCTGTTCCCCACACGTCTGTGAAATAGAGTCGCCGGGGTCGACCCGCGTAAGAGTCCCTCGGTTTTTTGCTGACCCAACGTGCTCATGTTTCCCGTGATCGGCTTCGTTCACGGGATTCTTATCTCGCCTCGCGATGCCGACAGTCCTTCTTGCTGCCCTCGCCGCCGCGCTCGCGGACGCGCCGCCGCGCATCTTCGACCACATTTCGGTCACGGCGAGCGCCTCGTGGGCCAACGATCCCATCATCGAAGCGGCATCACTTCTCTACGGCGAGCTCGGCGGCCGAGGCGTGGCGTGGTTCCTCAAGGGCGTCGCAGGCCAACCCGGTTGTGAGGACGTGCGCTGCGCCGCCAGGGCGATCAGTTCGCTGAGCTTGCCGCCGCTTCAGGTCCGTGCGCTCGGCGCCGCTCTGGCCGCGCGGGTGGAGGCGCCCAAGGTGGAGGCCTGGGCGCAGCTCGCGGCCGCCGTGCCGGGCTCCTCACCCGACCGTGGAGCGCTCGCGCACGCGGCCGTGTGGCTCTGCACGTGCGACGGGCGCATCCACGTGGAGGTGGAGGATGCGCTGGCGGCGCTGGCAGTGCTCGTTGACTCACCCGAGGAGTGCCGCGAGGCGAGCGCCAGCGCCGTGCCCGCGGCGCTCGACCACGCGTTCGACAACGACAACGCGGGCGGACGCAGGAGCGCGGACGCCATTTCCACAGCTCCGTTACTGATCGCGTACGTCGACCCGCACGCCGGGGCTGCGATGGGCGCGGCAATGGCGGCGCTACTCGCCGTGCCACCCGCCACCGCGCGCATCGTGCTGCGCTACCGTCCCTCGGCCGCCGTTAGCCCGGTGCCTCTTCAGGGCTTTGGGACGGTCGTGCGGCTGAAGGCGTCCGAGTACAAGGTGGTGGACGACCGCGGCGTGGAGGCGGCGGCCGATGCGGCCGACGAGAGCGACGACGATGCCGTCGAGGGCGAACCGGCCGGAGGAGACGAGGCGCCTTCGTTTCTGCTGCGCAAGCGAGCGGGTGAGCCGCTCGTCGCGTGCATGCTGATTGCCTCCCTCATTGCGAGCGGGTGAGCCGCTCGTAGTTGCGACGGCGGTCACGCGAGTGCATGCTGATTGCCTCCCTCATTGCACGCAGGTGAGCCGCTCGTTGGCGACGGCGGCGACGGCTCGAGCCTCTCCGCCGCACGGCTTGGCGCTCTGAGCATGCAGGCGGCGGTGGCGGTGCTGCGCGCGCGCCGGCCGTTACCGACGCTCCGGGACGTGAGCGGGTTGCTCCCAAGCCTCGCACGAGCGCTCTCGCGCATTAATTTGAGCTCACCTGCCCACGAACCCCTCGTACGCTCGCTCGTGACGAACCCCTCGTGACGAACCCCTCGTGACGAACCCCTCGTGACGAACCCCTCGTGACGAACCCCTCGTGACACACTCCGAGCAATGCTGCTACCAGCATGCTAACTGCCGCTGATGGCCTGCCTGATTACCTCCCTCATCAGGTACGCTCGCTCATCGCGATCCGGCCGCTTTTGCAATCAGCATGCAACTCACTGCTGCTCAACGGCTTACCAATCGACCTCACCCGTGCGGACTTGGCCCCTCTGATTACCTCTGATTACCTCTGATTACCTCTGATCACCTCTGATTACCTCTGATTACCTCATGCGTGTGGCCTTGGCGCCTCGAGCGCGCCTCCCATCCCACCACCCGCGATTGCATGCTGAGCGCACCTCCCATCCCTCCCTCATTGCATGCAGGTGCGGACTTGGTGCAGCACACGATGAAGCTCGTGCTCACCGAGGCGAACACAGCGGCCCAGCTCGTGCAGCTCGGCTTGCGCCCAACTGTCGTGAGCGCGCTGCTCACGACGGCGCCCCCGCCCCCGGTGCGCATCGACGCCCGCAGCCTCGAGAGCGCCACGCTCTGGCTGAGTGACCTGAGCGCGCCTAATTTGGATGGGGGCTTCAAAACATGGCCCTCGGATCTAAGCTCGGCGCTTAAAAAGGGCCTTCGGGGCGCGCGCCAGTTCACAAGGCATAACCTGTTCACAGCCATCTTCGCCTTCGACCCGGCGACGATGCACGGCGCGCGCACGGCCGGCTACGTGGCGACCATCCTGAAGCGGAGCGCGCCTCTTCGGATTGGGGTGCTTGCTCGCTCGGCGGACGGTAACGGAGATTCCAATCTGGCCACGCGCGCTCTCGCGGGCACTTGCATGCTGATGGCCCCTGATTGCCCCCCTCCCACCCTCCCTAACTAGGTAGCGGAGATTCCAATCTGGCCACGCGCGCTCTCGTGCACTTGCATGCGGTGGGGGGCAAGGCGGCACTGATCGCTTTCCTGCGCACCCTCGGCGCACGGGCGGGGGCGGCAGTTGGAGCGCCGCGGCGGGCACCCGAGCTGGCGGCAGCACCGGTGGACGCAGCCGAGGAGGGGGACGCGGCGGGGGCGGACGAAAGTGATGCGCTGGCTGCAGCAAACACGGACGGCGACGCGCAGGCGGAGGCGGGGAGCGCTCAGGACGACGCGACGACGGTGGCCGAGGGCGATGCGCGTCGTACTGAGCGTGCCTCCGCTGTTCTTGAGCCGACGGTCCCACGGCAGGTGCTCGTGATTGCATGCTGATTGCCTCCCTCATTACCAGCTCTTGAGCCGACGGTCCCACGGCAGGTGCTCGTGATTGCATGCTGATTGCCTCCTTCATTACCAGCTCTTGAGCCGACGGTCCCACGGCAGGTGCTCGTGGACGCTGTGGCGGCGGCGCTCGAGGTCATCGCGGGGGGCGCCAAGGGGGGAGGAGGAGGCAAGAAGGGCAAGAAGCGCAAGGCCAAGTCGGCGGCGGCAGAGGAGGAGGCGACGGCGTCGGCAGGCTCGGAGGCGGCGAATGCCACGGACGGTAGCCGCCCGGCACGGCGCGCGGAGGAGGTCCTCCTGCAGCTCGGCATGATCGGCGAAGGCATAGGGCTCGAGGCCGCCGAGCGTGTGGAAGCCATGGACTTGGCCGCCAACCTGCTCGGGCTACCTGCCTCCCTACCCGTCGCCCTTCTCAACGGACTGGTGCTGATCCCCGAGGCGCCCATTACGGCGCTCTCAGGCGAGGCGCTCTGGGGGGAGATGATTGCACTTGCAATCACGAGAGAAGCTCAGGTGATTGCATCCCTCATCAGGCGGCGATCGTGCAGTACGATTGGCCGTCTGATTGCGTCTGATTGCGTCTGATTGCGTCTGATTGCGCTCACGAGAGAAGCTCAGTTTGTCCGTGCGCTCATCGAGGAGGGCGCCCTGATGATTGCCTGTGATGGCCTCTGAGGACCTCTAATCGCCACTGTCATCAGGTTGTCCGTGCGCTCATCGAGGAAGGTGCCCTGAGCGATGGCGCCAACCTTACCGGCACCGAGGCGACGGCGAGATCGGGCGAGATGCATAGTGCGAGATCGGGCGAGCTCCATAGTGCGCTGCTCGAGGTGCTCATGTCAAGGGGGAAGGTGGCGCCCTTTTATTCTGCACAGCTCGCAGTAGCTGCCAAGGAGGAGACTGTGCGCGATGCCATCCGTGCGGCGGGGGCGGCGGCGGGTGGAGAGGCGGATGGGCAGGCAGCGCCGTATTGGGCGGATGGGCAGGCAGCGGCGAGCGGCAAGGCGTCTGCGGCAGCAGAGGCGACCCAGTTGGCGGGAGTGGTACGCATGCACGGGGAGCGATTGGATTGGCGAGCGCTTGCATGCTGATGGCTTCTTAATGGCTTCTGATTGCCCTCCTCCTACCCTCCCTAATTAGGTACGGGTCCTCGAGGAGCGCGTATGGAATCCCGAGTCGCCTTCGAATGTGCATGCCGACTCGCGCCGACTGCATGCACGCCGGCTGGTGCTCAACCCTAATTTGGAACGCTGTGCTCGAGAGGGGAGCTGCCTCGAGATTGCGGGGATAGGGGATGGCGCCGCGCTGCACTTGGTTGCGATCGTCGATCCTCTCACGGTGCAAGCGCACAAGATAGCTGCCCTGCGGATCGCATGCTGATTACCTCCCTCATTACCTCGGCAGGTGCACGCGCACAAGATAGCTGCCCTGCTGATCGCTCTGCGGGAGGAGATGCATGCACGCGTGACGCTCCTCCTCGCACCGAAATCTCCGCCGAGCTCCGACGATCTCGCCGAAGGCGCCGTGATGGGCAGCCTTTGGTCCCCCGAGCCATCCGCTGCCTCGATGCCCCTCGATGCCTTCCACAGGTGATTGCTCTGGATTGCTCTGGATTGCTCTGGATGGCTCTTGATTGCGCATGATTGCGCATGATTGCTCTTGATGGACCCTTGATGGCTTTTGATGGGATGGGCACGTCTCTCTCTATCTCTCTCTCCGCGTTCCACAGCTTCGCCGTGCAGCTCGATCCGCTCAAGACGGCGCCTCCCGCGGCCACCTTTGAGATGTTTCGGCCGAGGGCGCCGCAGACGCTCACGCTCACGCCCGAGGCGCCACCAGGTGATTGCATCTGATTGCGTCTGATTGCGTCCCTCATCAGACGCTCACGCTCCGCCCGAGGCGCCACCAGGTTGGGTGATGACGATCTCCGCCGCGAGCTCCGACCTCGACAATCTGCGGCTGCACACGCTACAGTCCAGCCAGTCCGTGCATGCAGCCTACTCGCTCAGCGCCTTGCTTGTCACCGGAAAGTGTGTGGATCGCTCGGGGGGTGGTGTCGGCGGTGCCAAGGGCGGCGGCGGCGGCGGCGGCGGCGGCGGCAAGAAGGCAGCTCATGGCAAGAAGGGTAAGCAGCAGCGGCGGTGGCGAGGGAGCACTGATGACCTCTCTAATTACCTCTGATGGCCTCTCTAATTACCTCTGATGGCCTCTCTAATTACCTCTAATGGCCTCTCTAATTACCTCTGATGGCCTCTCTAATTACCTCTGATGGCCTCTGCACGACTCTGAGGGTGGCCAACACTGATTGCCCCTTTCATCAGGCAAGCGGCGGCGCGAGATGACCGAAGCGGATGCGGATGGGCACGCCGCCTCCGCCGGAGGGAATGCATGCACAGCGGCGGCCCTCGAGCTGCATCGGGCGCTCGGTACGGCGCTCACTACGGCGCGAGCTCCGACGGCCGAGATGGGCGCGAGCCGCGATCTCGTCAATCTCGTCAATCTCGTCCACGCGCCCGCTTCGGATACCCTCGTCATCGGCTCCGAGTATGCGCTGCACCCCGACTGCACCCCGATCGACCTCTGGCATGTCTCGGCGCATGCACGTGCTCACCACGGCGCCCTGCCCCCCCCCTCCCCACAGGTACTTTCAATTGCAGGCGCCGGGGCCTGGGCTGTGGTCAATCTCGCTCGCCTCCGGCGCCGAGCTCCTGAGCGCCCGCCACGGCGCCGCTACAGGCGCCCGCTACGGCGCCGCCGTCCCGGGCAGCCGTTACGCCGCGCCTCCGGCCCGCGCCCTCCCCGTGCCGCTCCTCTCGTATACCGGTGCGACGCTCGACATTCTCGTCGGCGCAGACCCAAATCATGGCTTGAGCACACGCACCACCGCCGCCCCGGCTCTCGCCGCCGCCCCCGCCTCCGCCGCCGCCGGTACGGCGCTCGACGAAACAGTCCACATCTTCTCCCTCGCATCGGGGCTGCTCTATGAGCGCTTCCTACGCATCATGATGAAGACGGCCGTTGAGCGCGCGAGCCGCCCACTGAAGTTTTGGATCCTTGGCAACTTCCTCTCGCCCGCCTTCCGTCACGCTGTGAACAGCGGCGCGCTCGCAACGGCCGTTGGCGCTCAGGTGATTGCATCCCTCATCAGGTGGCGATCGTGCTCTACGATTGGCCGCCTGAGTGCGTCTGAGTGCGCCCGAGTGCGTCTGATTGTGGATGATTGCGTCCCTCATCAGGTGGCGATCGTGCAGTACGATTGGCCGTCTCACCTGCGAGAGCAGACGGAGAAGCAGCGGCTCATCTGGGGGTACAAGATCCTGTTTCTCGACGTGCTCTTCCCACAGGTGAAAGGCGATGATTGCGATGGAGTCCGACGAATCTCCGATGAATCTCCGATGGATCTCCGACGAATCTCCGATGGGCTGTCTCGTCCTCACCTTGCCTTCATCGCAGTCGCTCCGCAAGATCATCTTCGTCGAGGAGCTGATTGCCTCTTGATTACCTCTGATGAGCCCTAATTGCCTCCGTCGCAGTCGCTCCGCAAGATCATCTACGTCGACGCGGATCAAATCGTCCAGGGCGACCTCGCAGAACTTTGGGATAGGTGATTGCCACGGAAGGACACTAATGGGCACCCTGATTGCCACCCTGATTGCCGCCCTGATTGCCATCCTGATTGCCATCCTGATCGTCCAACGGGACCTCGCCCCTGATTGCCACCCTGATGACCTCCGATGCTCCCCAATGTGGCACTTCACACCCAACCGAACTTCACACCCAACCGAACTTCACACCCAACCGAACTTCACACCTTTGCGGCAGGCCTCTCCTCGGCGCTCCGGTGGCCATGACGCCCTTTTGCCGCGCCGACCCAAATATGGCAACCAAGGGCTTCCGCTTTTGGGAGACCGGCTTCTGGGCAGGCGCGCTCGGCGGCAAACCATACCACATCTCCGCGCTCTTCGTCGCGGATCTGGCCGCCTTCCGATCGATTCGGGCAGCAGGGGGGGCGAGCGCGCCGTCGTGGGCAAGCGAGCAGGGCGTGGGTGACATTTACCGGTCGACGTATCAGTCGCTCACAGCTGACCCGAGCTCGCTTGCCAACCTCGACCAGGACTTACCCAACTACCTGCAGGGCATGGTGATTGCGTCTGATTGCGTCTGATTGCGTCCCTCATCAGGACGTACCCAACTACCTGCAGGGCATGGTGATTGCGTCTGACTGCGTCTGATTGCGTCCCTCATCAGGTGCCCATCCACTCCTTGCCCGAGGAGTGGCTCTGGTGTGAGTCCTGGTGCGGCAACGCCTCGCAGTCCGCTGCGAAGACGATCGACCTGTGTAACAACCCGATGACCAAGGAGCCCAAGCTTGAGCAGGCGAGGCACTCTTCATTACCCTTGATTACCCTTGATTGCTCTTAATTAACCCGATGACCAAGGAGCCCAAGCTCGAGCAGGCGAGGCACTCTTGATTACCCTTGATTACCATTGATTGCTCTTAATTAACCCGATGACCAAGGAGCCCAAGCTTGAGCAGGCGAGGCACTCTTGATTGCTGTGGATTGCTGTGGATTGCTGTGGATTGCTCTTGATTGTACTTGATTGCGCTTGATTGCTCGGGCAGGCGAGGCGCATCGGAGGGGAGCGCTGGGCCAAGATCGACGCCGAGCTCGAAGCCGCCCTCGGGGGGGGAGCCTCCGCCGCGGTAGGTTCTGAAGGTGGCGCTCACGGCGGCGCGAATATGTCACCATCGGCAGCACTCATGGAGAAGACGGAGCTCTGACGCACCGCTGGAAACGTGAAAGTGACCACTTACGTTTTACGAGTTCGGAACTTACCCCGTGGGTTATAATCCTCGGGCCGATCATCTTCTCATAATGACGACAAATGCGTCGTTCCCCAGCCGATGCAGGCTACATTGTTTTGAGCACGGATGTGCGAGCTTGGCTTTTTTGTGAGAAAAAAAAGGGTTCACACGAACGAGTCTCCATGGCTTCCCAGAGCCCACAAGACCCATGCATGGACGAAGATACCATGGCAAGGCAGTTCCCGCGCCTGCAAGGCGCCGGCATGAGCGGCCCACTAGGAGCAGGCGGCTACGCTAGCGGCGAACACATCGGCTCATCGAATGCCCGGGCGCGTGCCGCCACGAGCATGAACACGGTCTGCACAGCCACGGAAGTGGAAGCAGTTCTCGACATCGACGCAGTTGAAGTGGAAGCAGTTGATGACATGGACGACTCCATCGAGGTTGAAGTTGTACTCGTTGACGAGTCCCGGATGGACACAGGCTCCTCGTCGACGCCACGAGTTTCGACAGATGACGTGCAGCACCTCAGGGCGATCAAGGCAAGGGCTGCCGCGGCAGCGGAGGGGCTGGAGCTGGTGCCGTCGTCGAAGAACCAGACGGGCTTCAAGGGCGTGACCTTGACTCGTGGCAGGTACTATGTGGACGTCTGTGAGAACGGCATGACGCGCCACCTCGGGGGCTTTGCAACGCGAGAGGAGGCAGCCTTGTGCTATGCAAGGCACATTGGGGCGGAGCGAGCGGCGGCAGAGGCGGCGAAAGAGAGAGGCGAGGGGCTGAATACGACAAAGCCGCTCACAGCAGATGAGGCCAGGGCTGCCGCGGCAGCGGAGGGGCTGGAGCTGGTGCCGTCGTCGAAGAACCAGACGGGCTTCAAGGGCGTGACCTTGACTCGTGGCAGGTACAACGTGGACGTCTATGAGACCGGAAAGGTGTACCGTCTCGGTTGCTTTGCAACGCCAGAGGAGGCAGCCTTGTGCTATGCAAGGCACCTTGGGGCGGAGCGAGCGGCGGCAGAGGCGGCGAAAGAGAGAGGCGAGGGGCTGAATACGACAAAGCCGCTCACAGCAGATGAGGCCAGGGCTGCCGCGGCAGCGGAGGGGCTGGAGCTGGTGCCGTCGTCGAAGAACCAGACGGGCTTCAAGGGCGTGACCTTGGCACGTGGCAGGTACAACGTGGACGTCTATGAGAACGGCAAGATGCACCGCCTCGGGTGCTTTGCAACGCCAGAAGAGGCAGCCTTGTGCTATGCAAGGCACCTTGGGGCGGAGCGAGCGGCGGCAGAGGCGGCGAAAGAGAGAGGCGAGGGGCTGAATACGACAAAGCCGCTCACAGCAGATGAGGCCAGGGCTGCCGCGGCAGCGGAGGGGCTGGAGCTGGTGCCGTCGTCGAAGAACCAGACGGGCTTCAAGGGCGTGACCTTGGCACGTGGCAGGTACAACGTGGACGTCTATGAGAACGGCAAGATGCACCGCCTCGGGTGCTTTGCAACGCCAGAAGAGGCAGCCTTGTGCTATGCAAGGCACCTTGGGGCGGAGCGAGCGGCGGCAGAGGCGGCGAAAGAGAGAGGCGAGGGGCTGAATACGACAAAGCCGCTCACAGCAGATGAGGCCAGGGCTGCCGCGGCAGCGGAGGGGCTGGAGCTGGTGCCGTCGTCGAAGAACCAGACGGGCTTCAAGGGCGTGACCTTGACTCGTGGCAGGTACAACGTGGACGTCTATGAGACCGGAAAGGTGTACCGTCTCGGTTGCTTTGCAACGCCAGAGGAGGCAGCCTTGTGCTATGCAAGGCACCTTGGGGCGGAGCGAGCGGCGGCAGAGGCGGCGAAAGAGAGAGGCGAGGGGCTGAATACGACAAAGCCGCTCACAGCAGATGAGGCCAGGGCTGCCGCGGCAGCGGAGGGGCTGGAGCTGGTGCCGTCGTCGAAGAACCAGACGGGCTTCAAGGGCGTGACCTTGGCACATGGCAGGTACGACGTGGACGTCTATGAGAATGGCAAGGTGCACCGCCCCGGGTGCATTGCAACGCCACAAGAGGCAGCCTTGAGCTACGCAAGGCACCTTGGGGAACTGCAGTTCTGCCTGCTCGAGGGCTGCGGCAAGGAGTTCGCAGATGCGGCTTCGCTGCGCAAGCACATGCACACGACGCACGGCGAGAAACAGTACGTCTGCCAGGTGGAAGGATGTGGCAAGCGCTTCCTCGATTCGTCAAAGCTGAAGCGGCACTCGCTCACGCACACGGGCGAGCGCCCGTACCTGTGCCCGTTTGTGGGCTGTGGAAAGCGCTTCTCCCTCGATTTCAACCTTCGCTCGCACATGCGCACGCACACGGGCGAGCGACCATTTGCGTGCTCCTTCCCGGGGTGCGATAAGCGATTCGCGCAGGAGTACAACCTGAAGACGCACCTCAAGTCGCACTACATCAACAGTGGGCCGTCGGACGTCGGCGCGGCCGCCGCGTTGGATGACACGTTGATGTCAATGGGGCCACCAATGCCGGAGGGAAAGCGCGCGCGCCTCGACGAGGCAGCAGCAGCGCGATCGAGAGCGCCGACGCCCACGACAACGCCGATGCCCCCGACCGCAGTGATGACCGCCTCTCTGGCCCCATCCCCAGCCCCAGCCCCTGGGGAGACGAGCCGCTGCACGCGAAAGGACATCCACGCGGGCTGCACGCTGCAGCGGCTGTGCTCGAGCTGTCCCATTGTCGGGCCGTGCGAGGGGTGGCAGCGCAGCAAGTTGGGCACGCACATGCTGATGTTGTGCGCGGGGTGCACGCCTTCACCCGACGCCACCGCCATCGACGTCGCCGCCATCGACGCTGCGCTGTGGGCGGGCGCCGCGGCGGAGGGCTGGTCGATTGAGGCAAAGATAGGTGGCGGCGCAGGGCATTGCTGGGTGTATGTGTCGCCCTCGGGGCAGCGCTATTCGACCCTCTACTACGTGAAATGCAAGTTTGGCCCCAAGTTGCCTTGGGCCAGCAAGTCTCCGGCCGACGCGCGACCGCCGACGGCCACTGCGCCCGCGCCTGCGCCTGCGCCTGCGCCTGCGCCTGCGCTTGCGCCTGCGGCGGCACTTTCACCAGCACCTGCGATGGATGCCACTGCCGTCAAGCCGGCTTCAGGAAACGATGTTTTGGTCGGAGCGGGGCCACCAATGCCGTATGGAAGGATGCCGGTTGCACGGCCCGTCTCGAAGCCGCAGGGTACCGTGGCCGCGCCGCCGCCGCCACCACCACTCGACCTCATCCAGGTCCAGTGCCCCGCGGGCAAGTACGCGGGCGACGAAATCACCGTGAGCACACCATCGGGAAGGCGGTGCCGCGTCACAGTGCCCAATGTTGCACCCGGGACGACATTCCTGGTGCGCCTGCCCGCCGACGGCGCGAGCAGCATCGCCAATGCGCTACATCCAACGCGGCAGCAGCTGCTCTCAGTCCGGCATGAGGAGCAGGTGCTCATGCAGCTACAGCCCATGGCACCTGATGAGCAGTGCCCTCTACATATGCTGTGGGAATAGTAGCCCAATAGTAATGCCCCAAATGAGCAAAAGGCTGAAGGGGCAAGGGCCGATCAGTGCTCACTATGGCAAGAAGGCCCCGTGCAGAGCACATCTACCAATGCTGGCGCTTGTTGTGGAAGCACGCTCTTCTGCCAATGCACAGTGGTTCTGGGTGCACCGAGCGGCGCGGGGGGGGTCGAGTGCAGGGACTAAACAGTATAGGGTCCTCGAGATCGCAGCTCGAGCACGGGCACTTTTGGACCTGGCGCTGTACCGAGCACTTGTGGACTTTGGCTGAGCTCCCTACGGCAGAGTGGCAGTTGATGATGTCGTGCTTGGCCCTCTGTAGAGAGCTCATCACCCACGCGCGGCGGACGGCTGGGTATAGATATGTACTATAGGGGTGTCCTCCGAGGTGTGTCTCCGAGAGGGGCGTCGGTCCTCCGAGGGCGAAGACGATCGACCTGAGTAACAACCCGATGGCCAAGGAGAGCCCAAGCTTGAGCAGGCGAGGCACTCTTCATTACCCTTGATTACCATTGATTGCTCTTAAATAACCCGATGACCAAGGAGCCCAAGCTCGAGAAGGCCAGGCACTCTTGATTACCCTTGATTACCCTTGATTGCTGTGGATTGCTTTTGATTGTACTTGATTGCGCTTGATTGCCTCGGGCAGGCGAGGCGCATCGGAGGGGAGCGCTGGGCCAAGATCGACGCCGAGCTCGAAGCCGCCCTCGGGGGGGGAGCCTCCGCCGCGGTAGGGTCTGAAGGCGGCGCGAATGTACGTCACCACCGGCATCACATAATAAAGCCGTTTTACGAGTTCGGAACTTACCCCGTGGGTTTATCCCATGGTTTATCCTCGGGCCGATCATCTTCGCATAATGACGACAAATGCGTAGTTCCCCAGCCGATACAGCTATTCAGCAATCAGCACGGTTGTGCGACCAGGCTTTTTGTGAGAAAAAAGGGTTCACACGCGAACGTCTATGTTTGTGTCCATTCGCAGGTAAATGTGACGAGGGATGGAGCATGCCAAGCAAGCGTTCAAGGCAAGCCCCGCGCCTGCAAGGCGCCGGCATGAGCGGCCCACTAGGAGCAGGCGGCTACGCTAGCGGCGAACACATCGGCTCATCGAATGCCCGGGCGCGTGCCGCCACGAGCATGAACACGGTCTGCACAGCCACGGAAGTGGAAGCAGTTCTCGACATCGACGCAGTTGAAGTGGAAGCAGTTGATGACATCGACGAGTCCATCGAGGTTGCCATCGAGGTTGAAGTCGTACTCGTTGGCGAGTCCCGGATGGACACAGGCTCCTCGACGACGCCACGAGTTTCGACAGATGACGTGCAGCACCTCAGGGCGAACAAGGCAAGGGCTGCCGCGGCAGCGGAGGGGCTGGAGCTGGTGCCGTCGTCGAAGAACCAGA
>ENA-UOXP01002134-UOXP01002134.1-mixed-culture-metagenome-genome-assembly--contig:-NODE-2134-length-12454-cov-45.286555_pt1 | contig 12454 bp, 6 predicted proteins | sample MGYA00238161_ERZ761639 | MGnify/ENA primary metagenome ERZ761639 (study PRJEB28913, sample SAMN08776760) | mixed culture metagenome | isolation source: Freshwater growth medium | place: USA...
GGCGGTGGCAGCGGCGGGTGGTGGCAGCGGCGGGCAGCGGCGGGTACTGGCGGGTAACAAGGAGATCGAGCTCGATGGATCGTCTCGTCGAGTGCCGCGACGAGGGCGCGCGCGCCAATGGCCAGGGCGCGCGCGCCAATGGCTAGGTCACAGGAGCACGGTCGACCCTCCTGCACCGGCGATGCCGGCGCTTCAGCCGACCGCGATGCCGGCGCTTCAGCCGACCGCGCGCGGGGAGACCTGGTGCAGGATGCATACGGCACGGAACCGGGTTTGGCCCTTGCGCGGCAGGCATGGTGACACCCACTTCCCCCCCTTCCCCCCCTCCCCTCCCCCCTATTGCATGCGCGTGACCACCAAGGCGCGTTTCGTCCGATGCTTCGCTACCACGGTATCCGGATACAGTGCAGTACCCAAGTTCTCTTCCGTCCTGTACAAGACTTCGGGGCGCTCGTCGCGGTCGCCAGGACGCTGAACCCATGCCCAAACCCAATGGACGTCGGCGGGTGGGCCGCAAAGGCACTCGATTCGCTCGACTTTCGTCACAAGATGCTGATGCTTCACCACCGTCAACGCGTTTGTACCTAGCCTGGAAGACGAGGTCTATGGAGCAGGACGAGGATGAAGAGGAGGACGAGGAGGATGAGGAGAGGAATGGCGAGCCCGCAGCTGAGGAGCCGACGCCAAATGAGAAGCATGAAGAGCCGGCAGCTAAAGAGTTGGCGCGACCCGCCATCGTTTACGGATGGCGCCAGATGGCTACAGACTCGTGCCTTGCCCTCCTCCTGGGCTCGCTCGTCACGGCGTTGTCCCTCTTGGCCATCTATGCCATTCCGGAGCAGCACGCGAGCAATTCTACACTGCCCGCACTGCCGCCGGCATCCCCGTCATATTCATGGTCGCCGCCGCCGCCGCCGCCGCCGCCGTCGCCGCCGCCGCTGCCGCAGGCTCCACTGCCGCAGGCTCCAGTGATGCTGCTGCCGCTGCCGCCAGAGGCTCTACCGCCGCCTCCAGCGGTTCCAGCGCCGCTGCCACCGCACCTACCACCCCTGGGCCCGCTCGCTCAGGCCTCCGCGGAAGCTCATAATGAGCCACTCATGCCCTTCCCACCTCCAGCGCCCCTGAGTCTGGTGGGGAAAGACGCGGCGGTGAGCGACGCGCACGCGCTGTGGTGGCGGTTCGGCGGCTCGCCAGAGGCGGCGGCGCACGAGCTTGCGCACAATCGGCTCACTGCGGACGAGAAGGGCCAGCTCCTGCGCGGCTACGGCTGGGATGGCTACACGCAGCGCTACGGCCACTACACCGGCAACATCCGCGGCATAGCCTGGCTCGGTCTCCCTTCGATTCGGCTGCAGGATGCGGGCGCCGGCTTCCGCACGATGCACTCGCGCATCACCGGCACAGTCACGAGCTTTCCGAGCGCCCTCGCGGCCGCGGCGACCTGGGACCGCGCCCTCGTCTCCCGGTACGCGCGCGCAATCGGAGAGGAGTTCAAGGCCAAGGGCGCGAATGTCATCCTCGGCCCGGGGGTCAACGTCGCACGCGTCGCGATGAACGGGCGGAACGCAGAGTACCTGAGCGGCGAGGACCCTTATTTGGGCGCCGCACTCACGGCCGAGTATGTGCGGGGCGTCCAGGGTGCGGGCGTCGCCGCATGCGTCAAGCACTTCGTGCTCAATAGCCAAGAGACGAATCGCAACTCCGAGAGCTCGAATGCAGGAGATCGCGCCCTGTGGGAGGTGTACTATCCACCGTTTGAGGCGGCCGTGAAGGCGGGCGCCGCCGCGGTCATGTGCAGCTACAACAAGGTCAATGGCTCGTGGGCCTGCGGCGGCTCGCCACGCCTCTTCAACGACCACCTGCGGACTAAGATGGGCTTTAAGGGCTTCGTGCTCACCGATTGGTGGGCGCACATTGAACCGCACTATGGGAGCCACGGCCTTGACCAAGAGCATCCGGGCACGGACGGCGCCTTCGAGCTGCGCAAGGTGCAGCAGGCGGGCGGAGCCGAGACCTTGATGGCGGAGCACGTGCTGAGCGGCATGCTGAGGAGCGGCGCATGGGACGAGGGGCCGCACTGCACGCCTGGGCACGACTGCGAGTTCCTCCTCTACCAGCAGCGTGCAACGAGCGCGGAGCACGTGGCAGTGGCGAGGCAGGTGGCGGCCGAAGCGGCCGTGCTGCTCAAGAATGGCCCGAGCAGCCGCAGTCGCGCGCCCGGCCAGGGCGATAGCGGCAGCGGCGTCTGCGGCGGTCGTTGCGCATCGGCTGTCTTGGGGCTCTCTCGTGTTGCACTAGGCGCCGCTGGCGGCGCCGGCCCAAATAGCACGAGCACCTCACCGACGGCGCCGGTGCTGCCGCTCGCGCGCGGTGCCAAGGTGGCGTTGCTCGGCTCCGCTTGTCATGCAGGCTTCTTCGACGCGCATTGGCCTTGGGACGCCGGCGACTACTACATGGTTGGGGGCAGCGGCGCAGTTAAGTCGGGTTCAGACGACCAGTGGACCATCTTGCGTGGGCTGCAGGCCGGTGCGAGCGCGGGAGAGATTGGGTCGCTCCGCGTCGAAGGTAAGGATGACGTGGACGCCGCGATTGCAGTGGTAGAGAACGAAGAATGCATCTGTAGAGAATATCACACAAAGGGCGGGGGGTCTAGAATAGGTCTAGAATGCATGAAAATGCCAACGAATCCTAGAAATGCAGCACGAATAGAATACGAATAGAATGCACTAAAAATGCGCACAAATGCATTGTAATGCGCAAACATGCATTTGGATGCGTTGAGTAATAAACTACACCGATTTGAGTAATAAACTACAGTACACTACAGTCACCCCACGACGACGAGTCCGCTGAGTTCAACATCCTGAGAGTCAACTCCGTCAACAAGAACAACATCCAGACGACACTGTTTTCCGCTTTGATAGTCGATTATGGTCACCGAGACACTCTAGAGCGTCAGATATTGAAAGTGCGGGAGGAGGGTTCGTCGGAGTTTCGTCATTGACCACCCACGGTTTCGTCAGGGACGTCACATCCTTATTTTATCCTTATTTTGATTTCCACTTGCCTTTCTACCGGTTCGGTAAATCTCTTACTCTGTGATGAATTCCCACAGTAGTGAAGCACAGGGATCGAAGCAGGGAGACCTCAGACATCAGACCTCAATATGAAAGAACAAAGAAGGCTCTAAAAGGAGGCTCCGTCTGAGCCAGTCGTATTTCTCAGATAAGCTCCAGGATTAAAACCACACTCATGAAATGATGAAAAACGGAATCCGGACTGGCTGAACCGGCACGTGCCCGATAGTCCCTACACTGAACACTCCGATGCCCCCCCCACCGCACCCTCCCCGCGCTGATGAGAAGGCAATGAGAAGAGAGGACAAATGGAGATGACAGATGTTTCTTGTTTGGTAACCAAAGCAGGGGTTAAACAGGGGTGGGGTACCAGCGACTCATCGGTGACGGGGGTGTGGTAAGCGTCACGCTAGCCGCTATAGGCGCGCTACTAACGCGCTACGCGTCGCCGTCAAGAAACAAATTCAGCCGGGCCTCCCTCCAAAACTCATTCAAACCGCTCTTCCACACCGGTACTTCACCAAGCACCTGCAGTGTGCAGACCTGCCATGGCGGGCTCGATTGCTCCTTCCCCCCAGTGTGCAGACCTGCCATGGCGGGCTCGATTGCTCCTTCCCCCCCGCTATCCGTTCGACACTCATGGCGCACCAGAGCGTGGCAATAGCTGCCGAATTCGGCCGACGACCACATGCTGCGCGGGTTAAACACCGGAAGCAGCCCAGCGAGCGCTTGGCTCGCGCAATGGGCGCTTGCTTCCCCACCCACCCACACCTACACGTGTGCTTGCCCGCGCGTGCAGGGTACCCTGCAGGCCTCCCGACCGCCCCCCCCTTAGCCTTACCGGGCTGTCGCCCCCCCGGCACTAGGCACACTCAATAGGCGGCTCACGCCTCATGCGCATGCGAATAGGCGCACCACGGGCGTATCTGCTCCGGCATGCTCGCCTCGAGCATCGCCTCGAGCGTCATTGGCGACCCGTATGCGTGGCCCGACTGTCGGCTGCTCGGCTCTGTAGATCCGTCGCGTGGCAAGCTGCAACCGGGCGGCCGGACTAGGGGAGCTGGGTCGCGACTCGTACGCGAGTCGCGAGCATCTCGAGCATCAGCCCAACACTGTCTTTCGGGTCGTCCCAGTCGCTGATCTGGAACGCGCGCGCTGCATGCGACCACAGCAAGTTCTGCATTTTGGCAACCGTTGCAGGCGAGATTTCAGTCAGTTCCTTGATGTGGATGCGGCCCGCGAGGAAAGCATCCCGAGATAGTAGCACGCGAGAGTCATTATGCCAAGGTCCCCACAGTAGCCCACCAGTGAGGTCGGTTACGTTGTTGAAGTACACTGGGATGCAGCCTACGGCGACAGAATCGGCAATCGAACGGCGATAGGGCGTATCACCGGCAGGCTCGAGGCAAAAGATGGTGTCCAGCTTTACTTTGGCAACGAGGTTGAGCGACTTTGTTAAGCCGCCAAAGCCGATGTTAATCCAGGTGCAGAGCGAGCGGAGTGCTACACATTGCTGCGCAATTCGTCTGCGGACCTCGACGTCGCCATGTGTGATGGATCCCACGAACGACATCAGGCGAGGACGTTTACGGGAGACATTGAAGGGCGGGTCTTGGCCCCAGTGCACATTGCTCGGCTGGGGTAACGAGTAAAGGTTTGGAAAGGCTTTGATGTCCATCAAATCAGCGGCTGATTGTTTGTCTACCATATACTCGAGGTGCGACGCCATGGAGGCTGGCGCCACAGCGCTAAAGGAGAGGCGCATCATCCGTGAAAAGAGCCCCCTCGGGTGCGACCACCAGCCAATGCACGGCGCCAAAGCAAAATGTTCAATTGGGCAAATCAAAACATGTTTAGCGGCAGTGGACTCGTCCAGATGTATGAGATGGCGCTCGAGCTCTTCGGCAGAACAATCGCTGCATGATCGTTTGATTTCGGCAAGGTTACCCAACCTTAAGCCACCCAACGTCAGCGCCGGTACAAAGAAGAGGTCAGCTGCATGTGCGCAAAGCGTTCGACACGATGAGTGTTGAACTCGGAAATGCCACAATGCAGACAGTGCGCGATTGCCGGTGTGACGCCAGTGGCTGGCTTCACGCGAATCTCTTGGTCCAAACGCCTCTGAAAATGCTCTGGGGCTCGTGGCATTCCAGTTTGAACACGGCGGAGGCAGCTGATAGATGTAGGTGAGAGTGCGACACCCTTTGGGTCGGCACTGGTCATGCTCTAGAGATGTCTCTGCCGAAGTGCTCGTGCTCATCAGCAGGATAATAGCCATAACATATTTGCGCTCTCGGTAGCGATCCCTGCCGTCGAGATACATTTTGGTTGCTTTGGATACAACCGCGGCACCAGCTGCTCAGTGCTCTGGACTTGCTCTTATGTACTTGCTCTTTGCTCGGTGGCCAGCAGGCTGTGAGTCAGGGCCCTCGATATACCAGGGCTGAGACCGGCCACCTGACAACCTGTTGGAAGACGCTGATTTCGACAGATTCAATCCAGCTCTTCCCGAACGGCACATACATGCTTCGTTAGTCCCGAAACGTTGAGTCCGGGCAATTGAAATGGACTTGACTTGAGTTAACTTGTCTTGAAATTGCTTGCGGCGTGAAGGGTTGTTGAGAAAAAGTCAGCTCCCGAAATCGAAATCGCTTTGCTCACGAAATCACTGTCCGTTAGTGGTTAGATATGTGCATCCCTGATCCCAGTCGCAAGCCGTTCGAATTTTTCACGCGGTTGTGCGGGAGGTTTTCGCGCCTCGGGAGGTTTTCACAGCGGGAGGTTTTCACATGTGAACACTCGCTGCGAGCCATGGACGACGACGATTGGCTTGACGCCGCCGCACTTGCGCAGATCGACGCCCTGGAGCAGCATCACGCGGCTTCCTCGCAGGGCTCCTCCCAGATGCAGAGCCCACCGCCCGCGCCGCTGCCTCCAGCACCAGGCCCTCCTCAGGCTCCGGACGACTTGAGCGCCCCGCTTTCGCACTACTTTGGCTTCAGCGCGCTCCGCGGTGGGCAAGAGGAGGCCATCCGCGGCGTCCTCTCTGGCCGCGACGTGTGCGTCTACTGGCCTACGGGCCAGGGCAAGTCGATTTGTTATCACCGCCACCTGCGCTGATCGCACGCAAGGTGGCGGTGGTCGTAACGCCGCTCGTGTCGCTCATGGTGGACCAGTGCGCGAAGCTCAATCACACCGTCGGCAGCCTGCCCGAGTTTGCCGGCAGGCGGCCCGCCATCTTCCTCGGTCCGCACCAGACAGACCACGCGGCCGAGGAGCGCGCGCTGCGCGGCGAGGGCGCACGCGTCATCTACTGCTCACCCGAGAAGCTGATGATGAGCAACCTGCTGACGCGGCTCGCCGAGCTGCACGCGCGTGGGCTGCTCGTCTTGATCGCGATCGACGAGGCGCACTGCCTCTCTGCTTGGGGTCACGACTTCCGACCGGAGTACAAGGAGCTGGGCGTGCTGCGCCAGAGGTTGCCTTCGGTGCCGCTGATCGCGCTGACTGCGACCGCGGTGCCTTCCGTGCAGACCGACATCCAGGGCGTCCTCGCGATGCGCCAGCCCATCGTGCTGCGTCAGTCGGCCTTCCGCGACAATTTGGCGATCACCTGCCTCAAGAAGCTCGGCGGGCTGGGCGCCGATCTGCAACCGCTCGTCGAGGCGTTGCAGCGGAGTGTGCGCGTACCCCCGGCGAGTCGCAAGTCGACGATCGTGTACGCACCCACCGTCGGCCTGTGCCAGCAGGTGCACGCCCACCTGCAGCAGCGCTGCCCTGGGCTTCAGGTCGAGCTCTACCATGGCTCACTCGACAAAGGCGCGCGCGAGACGGCGCACTTGAGCTTCCTCTCCGGTAAGGCGAGCGTGATCGTCGCGACGGTTGCGTTTGGTATGGGCATCGACAAGCCCGACATCCGGCACGTGGTGCACTACGGCGCGCCCAAGACCATCGAGGATTACTATCAGCAGGTGCGTGGGCTCCGCCCAATCCGCCGCATGCAAGTGCTCACCACGACGCCCTCCCCTCCCCACAGATTGGGCGCGCTGGGCGCGATGGGGCGCCGTCGGAGTGCACGTTGCTCGCGAACGATGCGGACTTTACGAGGTATGCGAGCGACTTCTACACGGAGAAGCTGCCCGAACATGCGAAGCAGTACATGCTCGCCTCGGCGGAGCGGCTGCGCGCCTTTTTCAACCAGCAGTGCAATTGCCGCTGGGTCGAGCTGCTCGGCGCCTTCGAGGAGCGTGCCCCCTTTGCGAGCTGCGGCAGCTGCGACGTGTGCAAGACGCGCAAGGAGCATGCCGGCGACCTCGAGCGTGACTTCTCGGCCGAGGCACGCATCTTGCTGACCGCGGTGCGCCGCCTACCCGGCAAGTCGTGGACGCACCTCGAGAAGGAGCTCGGCGATAAGCACTCGCCCGTCGCCGCGCTGCGCGCCGCCCTGAAGGTCAAACGGAAGCTCGAGGTGCTCAAGGAGTTCATGACGCCCCTGGTAAGCAAAGGCTTGCTCGCGAAGCGAACCGTCAAGGGAAGCTATGCTGCCTTTGAGGTCATCGACCTGCCCCCCGCGGGCGCACAGGCCCTCACGCAACTCGAGAGAGGCGGTGGACCTCCCCTGCTGCTACCCGTGCCGGAGTTGGTGCGGCGAGCGGATCAGAAGTCGGCCGAGGAGGCGGTGGCGTTGCGCGCGCAAATCGAGGCGGCACTCCAGGGCCACGGCGTCGACGTGTCGCTCGTCCCCGAGGCCGAGCTACAGCCATATGCCAACGGCGGGCCGGTGACAGAGGCGATCCTAGCGTACACGAACACGATCGCCGGCTGGCGTGCTCGAGGTCTGGACGCTCGCGCGGACGCACACGAGGAGCTCCTCGAGCGCATCCGGGCGTGGCGCCAAGCCGAGGCTGAGAGCCATCGGCTGGCGCCCGCCTCCGTGCTGCCCGACCACGTGGCCATGAGCCTCGTCAAAGTGAAACCGACTCAGCTCGAGGCGTTGCATGCACTCGGAGTGCGCGTCGCGGGCGCCGCTGCTCTGCTTGGAGTGCTCGATGCTTGGCGCGCCGAGCGCGCTGCTGACGTTGGCGCGGCCGGCGGCGCGGCCGGCAGCCAGCCCTCGGCCGACACGGGCGCTGGCGCGCCCGGCGCCCAACACGGCGCGGGCTCGGCAGCCGGCGCCGCGCTCGGCGCCCAAAACGGCGCGTTGCCGCTCCCTCTCGGTCCGTTCCAGCCGACGACTCCGTGGGCGTTGGCCAAGCCGTCGGCGGCTGCGGGCAAGAAGCCCGCCGCTTGGGAGGAGTCGTGGCGCCGCTTCAGCGCGGGCGAGCACCCCGAGGTGATCGCCATGAAGCAAGCGAGCGGCAAGCCCATCCAGACGAGCACCGTGGTGGGGCACGTGCTGGGCGCACTCACGCAGGGACGCCCCGTCGACCTACGCAGGCTACAGATACGGCGCATCCAAACGCGAACCTATCATGTGTGTGAACGTTAACACGACAGACGCGACAACCGGTGCTACGGCACTGTTACTGTGTGTCCGGCTCCCCCCCGGGTATTCCTGTCAGGGACCACTCTCCACTGGACAAGCATCACATTTCACTTTGTGCAAACGCGACAAGAAGCGTTGATGAAGGAATCAACGTATCCACGTTCGGTCGCGCTCGTCGCCGTCGCGGTCGAGCTACGCTCAAGCTAACGCTCAAGCTACGCACAAGTACATAACGTTAACAAAACTTTCGCACCCCTGACGTTCAGTCTCATGTTTAACTCATGTCCAGTCTGTCGAAAGTCGTAAGAGTAGCTGTAAAAGTACTAAGTTGTACGGCTCAATTTTGTTGTAGAGCTCTCACGGCGCCACAGGTCGCTGGTCGGGTCGTGAGACACTTTCCTACAGTCTTGCAGTCTACACACTAAAAAAGACACTAGAACTACCGCCTGAGAGAAGTCACCAACCTGGCACTCGACACGTAACTTCTGACGTAAGGCGGCACTGAGCAACTCTCTCGTCTCCACGCACTACATAGCGTTGTGTAGTAGTGTATGAACATCTCCTAGATGTAGATCGAGTGGACCGGACTCATCGATGTTCAAGATGACAGAACAGTGCGTGGTCCGGAAGCACACAACACGTGTGCTCGGCCTCTCACGCGTCGTATTAAGCATCGTACAGCCTGCGGTACGAGCCGGCATCGGCCATCCGACCCGCCGAGCCCATCGATGGCAGTGTGACGCCTCGCGGCAATCTGGCCGGCGGCCGCGCGTTCACCATGGCTCCTCTTTCCAACAAGCGCCGAGATGCGGGCACGCCGGCCGTGAGGGTGGCCTTTTCATCGGCATCATCGTCTCCGGGGACAAATAAGGCTGAGTCGCAGCTGCCGCCCAGGCGCAGGCCGTTGGCGCCGCCGTTGTCGCCGCCGTCGGCGCCGCCGCTGCCATTGGCGCCGCCGTCGTAGGCGCCGTCGTGGGCGTCGTCCATGCGTTTGGTGCCAAGCACGCTGCACTCCCAATGCGCCTCGTACCACTCTTTAAAGCCTCGGTCGGGCGTGCGGGTGTGCACGTACACGAGAGCATGTCGCTCGTCCCCATGCGCCTCGTCCGTTGGCGGCGTTTGCCCACCGTTCGCCTCTTGATACGCTTCGACCGACCGCACGCGCTTCTGCTGCACCAAGTGGTCGAAGACCACGATCGCGTCGACGACGGCCGCGCTCGCCGGCGCACCGCGCGGCCGGTGGCGGCGCGTGATCTCGCCAAACTGCGTGCGGATCGCCTCGAGCGTCTCGGTGTCGATGAGGCTGCGCGCCTTGAGCACCGCGAGGACAAAGTCCGCTTCGCGCATCGTCACGTCCGGCTCCATCTTCTCCTTGGCCTCGTCGAGCAGCAGGGAGTAGATCTTGAGAGCGTAGTTGTCACGACGGATGTCGAGGCGCAGAGAGGCCTGAAGCACGATGCGCGCGACCGTGAGCATCGCGACGGCGGCGAGCGGCATGTAGAGGATGTAGAGCACCTGGAGCAGCTTGGAGGTTGCCTCGAGATCGCCGCCCGCGGTGGTCATGCATCCAATGGTCCAATACAGCCCATCCACCCAGCTGTACCCATGCACGCCGCATGAGATACTGAGCCCAAAGGCGAGCACGAGGAGGAAGAGCATCGCCGCACGAATGTACTCGAACATGTGCGACGCGACGTGACGAGTGGGCACGAGACGGCGCGTCGCCCCAATCCCTGCCGCCGCCGAGGCCGTCCCCGAGGCCGTCCCCGAGGGCGCCGCCGAGGGCGGGGGCGAGGGCGAGGCGCGCGAGGCGGCGGGTTGATGCTCGAGAGCTGCTGGGCTCGTGGCGGCGAGCCCGGGGGCCGTTGAGCTTCGTGGGGACGGCGTGATCGTGTGGGCGCTCGTCTTGCCCCACGAGAAGAGGGAGGGCGAGAGGAAGGAGAGACCCGTCTCGATCGGATGATCAGATCTCGAGCTGAACGAGACTCCCAGATGTACCGAAGGCGCCGGCGCGGGTGCTGGCGTGGGCGCAGCTGCGGGCACGGCGGGCGCGGCGGGCCGGCGGCTGCTGGCTGGTGCATGTGGCTCGGCAAACCCCGTGATCTTGCTCATCAACAAGCGCGCCGAGTTCATGAGATCGAGTCCGGATTTCTCATCCGTATGAACGTGAGCCGGGATGGTGAGTGCTAGCGTGGGCTTGGCAGGCGGAGTCTCCCCCTTAGAGGCCCCGCGGAGGGTGGAGCGCTGCCGGAGCATAGGCGGCCGCTCTGCGAGCCCCGAGCGCCCGCTCACCAACTCCTTGTCGTCGTCTCCGATGCCGTCCGCGGACTCGCTGGCACGCCTCGAGCCGGCGCCGATAGGCTGAGGCAAGGGCACCGCAGCGGGCATGACGCGGGCCGGCATGGCGGGCATCCCGAGGCGTAAAGGGAGGCGTGTAGGGTCACTTGGAGACGACGCGTCGATCGGATCCTTGAGTTGCAGAGCTCTCCGTTCGGACATTTGGCGCTTGAGCAGATCCCTCCGTCCAAGGGCGTCCGCGGGCAAGGCCGGGGGCGAGGCGGTCGGCGTGGCGGCGGCGCACGCGGCGGGAGGCCAGGCAGCGGTGGCGGCCGCCACCGAGAGCGGGGCCGTCCCGGGCGGCCCAGCCCTCTCCGCACGAAGTTGATTCGCCTTCTGTCGTGCTGCTTCGAGGGCAGCGAGCTGCGCAGGCGTCCTCGTCACCTTCGGTCGAAGAGATCCGTCAGCGAGACTCACTCCAAGCTGGAATGCCGGCTCCGATCCGGCAGCGGCTGGCGGCGGCGGCGGCGACGGTGGTGGCGATCGGGGCGAGATGGAAGCTGGTGCCCCTTCGCGGATCGCTCCCCAGCGCTGTCGCCGCCTGCCGACGCCCGACGGCATCGGAGATCGTTCGTAACGTCCCAGTACGTCCCAGCCGTCGTCGTCGACGTCCTCCACTGACGAGTTGTGACTCTCTTTCGAGTGGGCACTGGTGAGTGTGGGGCGCCTCCCAGCTGCCCTGCTCGGTAAACTAGAGCGCCCGTCGGCGGGTGGGTGCGACTCTTTGCGCGCCTCGGAGCGAGCCGACTGCACGGACGAGCGCACGAGGGCAAGGAACCGGAGCGGCACGAGCTGTGCGGCCCACCGACGATACGAGTTCTCGAGGGCAGCCTTGGCGAGCTCCGCCGCGACATGGCGTTCGAGCGTCACGGACGCAGTCTCCATAGTGGCGAGGAAATCGTCCGAACGCGCCGCGAGCACCGACGCGAGCGGCGCGAGGACCTTGCTCATCGACCACTCGAGGAAGAATTCCGCAAGAGGCGAGATGCCGCCCATCACGACGCTAATCCCGAGCAGGATGTAGACGCAGCTAAAGAGACGGCCGGAGGGGGACGCCGGTGAGATGTCGCCGTTGGTCGTCGCGGTCGCCGTCAGGTAGTAGGCTGAGCGCAGCGGGCCCCAGTCCTCAAACGCCCAGTAGGCGAGCGCGCCCAGGGTGTAGTAGCTCAAGATGAGCACGCCGTGCTGACGAAACCACTTCTCGACGTGTCCACGTTGCCAATCGGACAGGTCCAGTTGGAGTTTACGCCCCGCCGCCGCCGCCGCCATCGCCGCCGCCACCACCGACCCCATCGACTCGGCGAGCTTGGCCGGGGGCTCACCGTCGGTGCCGCCCTCAGCGACGTCTCTCTCGCGAGCGTGCTGCACGCCGGCGCTGACGACTTTCGCGAACAAGGACGCGAGCAATGTGGGGGGCTTTTGGGGGACTAGCGTGTAGAGTGAGGTTGCGCCATCCTGCCACCCACAAGCTGAGGCGATCAGGTTCGCCAGTGGGACCCAGGAGGCCATCAGGGAGGCCATCAGGGAGGCCATCAGGGAGGCCATCAGGGAGGCC
>ENA-UOXP01002138-UOXP01002138.1-mixed-culture-metagenome-genome-assembly--contig:-NODE-2138-length-12429-cov-47.452966_pt1 | contig 12429 bp, 9 predicted proteins | sample MGYA00238161_ERZ761639 | MGnify/ENA primary metagenome ERZ761639 (study PRJEB28913, sample SAMN08776760) | mixed culture metagenome | isolation source: Freshwater growth medium | place: USA...
ATCTGAGTGCATCTGAGTGCATCTGAGTGCATCTGAGTGCATCTGAGTGCATCTGGGTGCCACTGCTTGCTCATGAGTCCTCAAGATTGCCTCTGATTGCCGCTGATGGAGCCCTCTCGTCGGTTGCGCAGCGGATGGTCTCGGCTACGTGGGACGTGCTGTGGACGTGGCGCGCGCCCAAGATCTCGTGGGCCGAGCTGCTGCCCTGGCAGCGCGTCAACCATTTCCCACAGGCGCGCCACCTGACCCGCAAGGACCTGCTCAAGAAGCACCTGCAGCGCCAGCGCCAGCTCTCCGAGCGCCTTGCTGAGTCTTTCGACATCATGCCGCTCACGTTCACACTGCCTGCCGAGCTGCTTGCGTTCACCGAAGCGTTCAGCATGGCGGCCGATGCGGCCAAGGAGGCGGCCGCCGCGGCCGAGGCAGCGGCGTCCGCCCTACAGCGCGACGGCGCCGATCCGGGCACGAGCGCCGCGTTCGCTCGTGCGGCACTCGCGGCGCAGGCAGCCACGAACTTATGGATCCTCAAGCCGGTCGGTCTCTCCCGAGGGAGAGGTACGTGCAGCTCGACGGCTCGGTGACCGGCGACGCTCGGCATGCATGTGCTCACCACGCCCCCCCCCCCCCCCCCCCCCCTCTCCCCACAGGCATCTCGATGGTGGCCGACATCTCCGACGTAGCGTACGGAGAGCCCATGGTCATCCAACGGTACGTTGCAGATCCACTGCTGCTCGACGGGTACAAGTTTGACTTGCGGCTGTACGTGTGCGTCACCTCGACGCACCCTCTCGAGGCTTTCTTGTACCGCGAGGGCTTCGGCCGTTTCGCGACCGAGCCGTTCACACTCTCGCTCACGCAGCTGCGCAACCTCTTCGTCCATCTGACGAATTCCTCGATCCAAAAGGAGCAGCCGGACGCCCAACGCGCCGCCGCGGTGCCCGGTGTCGACGCCGAGAAGGGTGGGACGAAGGTGGCCCTCTCGCAGCTCAAGCGGCGCTTGGCGGCTGCTGGGATGGACGTCGACGTGCTCTGGGCGCGGATCGTCGACGTGATCCTGCGCTCCCTGTACGCAGTGCACGAGGCGATCCCCGCGTCGCCAAATAGCTTTGAGCTCTTCGGGTATGATGTCCTGATCGACGCACAGCTCAAGCCGTGGCTGATCGAGGTCAACTCGTCGCCGCAGCTCACGCGAGACAACCCCCTAGACTACCAAATCAAGGAAGCCCTCCTTGCCGATACGCTCTCGCTCATCGCGCCGCCGCTGGTCGACCGGGCCGTCTGGAGCGAGATGCTGCGCTGGCGCCTCGAGCGGGAGCGTGCGACGACGCCGCCCTCGTTCCCCGCCGAGCTGTGCGCGCTGCTCCACGGACTGACACCCCGCGCACCCGGCGAGCCGGTGCCCGCGGCGAGTGCGGGGCTGTACGATCGCATCGCGCCCTCGCCCGCATGGGATAAGCTGTGCGCAGGCCGCTCGAAGGCTCCGGGCGCGGGCTCCGTCGCGGGCGCAGGCGCCGCGCGCAGCCGGGCGTCCTTCGAAGTCCCCGCCGCCTCGATGCGTCGGCAGCGGCCCGACCTATCCAAGTACCTTTAGTGGTTTAGAGTCAGATGAGACCGTCTCGACCGACACCGACGGGGACGCGACGGCGTTGGAGTTTTGCGGGCCATCATTCTGTAGGAGCAGGGACAGGGATGCCACTGATTGATCGATGATGTTTGTACCAATCGCCTAGAAGGTGTTATCCGTTTACGTACGCCGGGAGGGTGCTGCGGCAATGGCTGCCGCCGATGGCAACACAATGCGGCTGGCCCAATGCGCGGCGGCTCAACAGCACGCTTCATGCCTGTTCAAGGATGAGGTAGACAAGAGCGTGCATGAAATGTGTGTCCGTGGAAGCTGGAACGAAACATGACGAATCGCGCACCGCGAAGATTCACACCAGAGCACCCTAATTAACAGAGACGCAGAGCACGCGCACAGACCACAGTTGCAGCTCACAGATGCAGCTTGAAACCAGCCTTTCCTTGCGCTGCGAAACGAATGGAGGCCTTCCCTTCCTCGCCCAAGCCGTTATGCGAGAGGTCGCACTCAGTCAATGCGCCATTGACGCGCAGAGCGTCGGCAATTGCTGTGATCCCCTCTGCAGTGTAGGTGCCACCAAAGCGGGTCACTCCGCAGAGTGCGTTGTTGGAGAGGTCCAGGCTCGTCAGCCCGCCATTAACGCGCAGAGCGTCGGCAATCGCTGCGATGCCCTCTGCAGTGTAAGTTCCGCACCCATCCTTATGGAGGCCGCACAGCTCGTTGGAGCTGAGGTTGAGGCTCGTCAGCCCGCCTGTGACATCGGCCTGTAACAGGTCCGACGCCAGCAGGATAGCATCGGGCGGCTTGAGGTTCTGGTTGGAGAAGTCAGCGGTGGTCTGGTCACGCTGGATGCCGCAGAGCGAGATGCCCTTCTGCTTGGCAACCTCAGCGAGCATCTTGGCGGACTCTGCATCAAGCTGATTGCCCAGGAGGTTGGTCACCGTCAGCGCGCCATTAACGCGCAGGGCGTCGGCGATTGCAGTGATGCCCTCTGCAGTGTAGGTGCCGCTGACGCCGCCGAAGGATTGGACCACTCCGCAGAGTGCGTTTTCGGAGAGGTCGATGCTCGTCAGCCCGCCTGTGACGGCCACCATAGCCGCCACAGCGTTTGCTCCAACTGGCCCGATGTCATTGTTCCCGAAGTTGAGCGACGCGAGCTTGGTCTCCTTGTTGCTCTGGATGGCCTCGCAGACTGCGCTTACGCCCTCATCCATGAGGTCGTTGGACGACAAATCCAGGGCCGTCAGCCCGCCTGTGACGCTCGTGCGGAGCGCCTCGGCGATCAGCTTGACACCAGCAGGGCCGATGGTCTCGGAGGACGCGTCCAAACACATGATCTTGCTGTCCTTGTTGCCGCAGATGGCGGCAAAGATGGCACCCCATCCCTCATCCCTTAGCTGGTTGCCCCTGAGGTCGACGGACGTCAATGCGCCATTGACGCCAAGCATCTTGGCCACATGCTTGGCACCTGCTGACCCTCCGATGTTGCCTTTGTACCCGCCGCTGATGTCAAGCTCCTTGAGCGTCGTGTTCTGTTCTAGTGCCTCGCAGATGGCTTTGGTGCCCTCCTCCTCCAACTTGTTTTGGGCGAGCGACAGCTCCGTCAGCGCGCCATTGACGCGCAGAGCGTCGGCAATCGCTGTGATGCCCTCTGCAGTATAAGTTCCTCTTCCACGATGATCGAGGCCGCACAGCTGGTTGGAGCTGAGGTTGAGGCTCGTCAGCCCGCCATTAACACGCAGGGCGTCGGCGATTGCGGTGATGCCCTCTGCTGTGTAGGTGCCATTTTGGTCGCCATCGTCGTCAGTCCAGATGCCACACAGCTGGTTTCCGGAGAGGTCGATGCCTGTCAGCGCGCCGTTGACGCCAAGCATCTTGGCCACATGCTTGGCTCCTGCTGTCCCACCAATGGTGCTCTTTTCGAATCTATCGCCGCTGATGTCAAGCTCCTTGAGCGTCTTGTTCTGTTCTAGAGCCTCACAGATGGCCTTGGTGCCCTCCTCCCCCAACACGTTTTTGGCGAGAGATATTTTGGTCAGCCCGCCATTGACGCGCAGAGCGTCGGCAATCGCCGTGATCCCCTCTGCAGTGTAGGTGCCGGCGTAGGCGTTCACTCCGCAGAGTGAGTTGTTGGAGATGTCCAGGCTCGTCAGCGCGCAATTGGCACAAATCAAGGAGGCGATCACAACCGCAGAGGCAACGCCGAGATTCTTGCCTGAGAGGTCAAGCGTCTCCACGGGATTGGTGCTCTGGAGCTTCTTGACAGGAAGAGCAAACCCATCCAAGTTCACCTATGCATGAGGGACCTCCAGATGTCAGTGCAAGAGGGAGCACATCTGGGCTAGAGCTCAGCATACCTCAGTCAATGCGCCTGTGACGGCTACCATAGCCGCCACTTCATTTGCTCCAGCTGGACCGATTCCATTACTCTCGAAGTTGAGCGACGCGAGCTTGGTCTCCATGTTACTCTGGATGGCCTTGCAGACTGCGCTTGCGCCCTCATCCTCGAGGCGGTTAGAGGACAAATTCAGGGCCGTCAGCGAGCAATTAGCAGCGAGCCCAAGCGCAAGAGCCGCAGCACCCGCTGGACCAAGCCTGTTCCCTCTCAAGTCGAGCTGCAAACGAGAGCACATGTGCACCAGGGAATCGGGAAGCGTAGAGCCGGTGATGCACATGCAAGGTGCTGATTTGTGACGCAGGCGTGGGTTTGTGGGTTGGAGACCATACCGATCTGATGGCATTGCCCTCAAGCACCTTGCCAATCTGTACTCCCATCTCGTGCCCCTCAGCAGGAGCGCCGTCTCTGAAATTAGAGTCGAGAGATGCGTCGAGAGACTTGAGAGTAGTGGCACGCTTTGCTGCCGCATTGATGAGAGCCATCGCACAAGGAAACCAACGCCCCCTGGCGGGGAACTCTTCAAGCATGGCCATCTTCATCACGAGCGGCATGTGCGTTGATGCGAGAGCATCCGATTCGAGGCGTCGCATCCGCGGGAGGTTGCACACGTGCTTGAAGAGAGCTGTGACGCCCTCCTCCGTGGCCTTAGTGCCCTTGAGTTGCAAGTTGAGCGACTCGAGCGAATTGGGCAGTGCCGCCATGAGCAGTTGCAGCTCCTTGTCGGTGCACTTGATCAGATTTGAGAGATCGATGACAAGAGACGTGGATGCCGACGCCTTCATGGCAGCAAAGTACGGGCCAAGCTTCTTGCCTCGTGCGATGACGGTACGTACCATGCCTGCGGCAAATCGGCCAGCGAGCATGTTGTTCAGCCGTGTATAGCTCGCATGCTCTTCGGGCGGCTCCGCGTCGGCAGCCGCGCCGACGATTGCGTTGAGGATGGCCTTGCGGTCTGCCTCCACAGAGGCTTGCGCCGACTGCAGCTGGATGTCGAGGCGCACACGCTCGAGCGGAAAACCCGACTCGCGCTTCTGCTTCGCGCCCGCGTCCTTATCTCCTGCGCTCAGCCCTTCAACGAGGCCGACAGCCCCGCCCTTAAGGCACGTGTACACGTCGTACGTCTTGTGCTTGTCGCCGGCAAGGCTCGTAAAGATTTCATAGCCACACCAGATTCGAGAGAAGGTGATGCCACCCTCATCAAGGACGGTGACGGTGCCGAACGAGAGCTTCATCGCCTTGCGGAACGAGGACTCCTCAAGGGAGCCCCCAATCTCATCGTCGAGCTTCCACTGGTTGTTGGCGTACGCGCAGACCCAATATGGGCTGTCGACGCCCAGCCCGCGATCGACAGCGTGCTGCTCGAGGCACTTCACAAAATCGAGAACCGGTTCGCCCCACCAGTGGCTCACAAAGTAGAGCGGCACCTGCTCTCCGAAGGCGATAAGCTCCACGAGTGAGCACTGCGCGGCGTACGTCGCCGGCTTGATGACGAAGCGCGCCGCGTCGTAGAGGGTGACGGTGCCGGGTGTCCTTTGGTTGCCACTCTTGTCGGCCCACCCCTCGGGCTTGCATCGCCGACTAATGTGCGAGCACACGCGCTGCAGCTGTGCGCCAGTGATGGCCCGTTTGGCAGTCTCCGCGATGGTGCAGCCGCCGCGCTGATCACCGTGCAGGTCGGCAAAGTCCTCGGCGGCCGGCGGCCTGACGTGGACAAAGCTGCTCGCATAAAAACCTTTGCGCCACTCGTCGATTGTAATGCAGCCATCCGAGTCGAGGTCGAGCTCGCCCATCAGGGTTGCGAAAACCACGTCGTCGTAGCCTTGCTTTTGCAATGCGCTCTTCAACTCATCGGAAGAGATGCTCTGGTTGCTGTCAACGTCAACCTCCTTGAAGATCCTCGTCGGGTCTTGCCACTGGAGCGTTTCGGGCGTGCGCACCTCGACTCCACCGTCAGGAATTGGCGCCACCTTCGTGGCTGCGCCGCCCATACTCGCAGGAGCAAGTCGGCAAGATTACGGAGACCACCAGGCCACACCTTCACTTCTTGAAGAAGCGGCTGTGGTACCGCATAAGTTTGGGTTTCGTTACGTTCGTCTGATCGTCAACTCCGCTCGTGATTCCTCAAACCATGGGGGCATCTCACTGAGTCCGAGTGGGATTCGAAGTTTACCTCCGTACCTCCGCGCAGGCTGTGAAAGGCTGTGGCGGGGTGCGGCGTGCGCGGCCGCGCCCGCGCCCAGAGTTCAGCGAGTCCGGCGGCGCGCGTCGCCGCCGCGCCCGGCACGACGAGAGGGATTCGCGAAGATTAACGACGCGCGGATCCGGCGGGGCGGGGCCCGCGGCCCCGGCCGCGCCCCGCGCGCCCCCCGGGCGACGCGTCCCCGGTCCGGAGGGCGGAGGCGATGAATCGCGCGCGGTAGCATTAATCTAGTTCACTCGAACCGCACACCTACCTTATCACCTCTACCTCTTCTTCATGCTGGCTTGGCGCACGCCTTTGCTCGTGGGGATGCCACCCTTTTTGCTTCCATGCTCGGCGGCAAATGAGGGCGTATGCAGGTCCTGCATGGAGGAGCCGATCGTTGCGACTGCCTCTCGGGCACTCGCCATCACCATCACCCTAGGCGGGGCGGCACCCGTTGGACAGCCGAAAAGCTCGAGCGCGCTCTCGGTGCGCCGCAGGCTCTTCCCTTTTAGGATGAGTTTCGTCGTGTAACGGCTCGGCGGCAATTCGAAGAGGCGTGCGGTTTCGTCAAAGAGCACCGAGAGGTCTCCCAAGCTGCTGAACTCGACCGTCTCGCTGCGCCCGTTGTAGGTGAGGGTCACGAAAGCGGCAGGGGCGGCTGGCGGGACGCTGACGGCCAGATGAAGGCTCGTAAGCTCTGCGTCATCCGGAGTATCCCAGCTCGGCACCTCCGCTTTCGCCGTCGCATGCCGAGCGTCCGCCAACCGCTTCTCCAAGGCTACCTCTTCGGCCCTGATCCGCGCCGCCTTCGCCTGGGCCTCTGCTCTTGCACAGCCCTCCGCCTCGGAGTCGCTCTGGCGCGCGCCGTGGCTGATCAGGTACTCTCGCTTCGCCCTGTTGACTTCCACATGTGGGTTGTCCTCATCGACCTCGAGCCATTCGGTGTCCAAGGGCAGCAGCCCGCCAACAATGTGCGTGGGCATATTCACGTCAGCCCCGGCCTCCACGACCACCCGAAGCATCTCGGCCATGTGCCGATGGTCGTACTGCAGCGCATGGTAGAGTAGCGAGGCGCCGCTGCGGTCGCGAATGTTGGCACTGAAGTCGGACTTGAGGAGCATGCTTACCTTACTGCAGTCGGCCTTGCGCTGCCGTGGTGATTTGTCGTAGCCCTGCTGGGCTTTGTCATCGTCGTCGCCGGAGGCGTCGCTGCTGTGTGGCACGGCGCCAGCGATGGTTAGCCAGAGATTGGCAAGGGCGTCGTCGCCATCGGCGTCCGCATCAAGCCATACGCTCGGCTCCCGCACAGGCGCCGCCTCGACGGCCGCCTCGTGAGCAATCGCCTCCGCCTCCGCCTCCCAGCCTTCCACCGCTTCCCAATCTTCCGCTTTCTTGCCCTTCTTCTTGCCCATCACTTATCACGTGACAACCGTGGGCGTCCAAACACGGACCGTGTGCCTGCTTCGCACGAGCACCGCAAAGTTTGCGATTAAATCACACACCAAAACGTCAGCTCTGAACGACACACCAGGATTCAACACAACGCGCAGACCTCCGACCCCCCAAGCACGGGAGCCGCTATCGCATGTACAATTGTATGGAGATAAATACAAACCACGACGACGCTCCTTCCTAGAAATGATGCGACAGCGACAGTGCCCCTCTCTTTGCTCGCCGCTGCTGCTGCTGCTTTGCAGCCTCGCGAGCGCCGCTGCCTTCGGCTTCTCCGTGGAACCGCAGACAACAGAGTGCTTCGAGGAGCGAGTGAAAGTGAGCGATCACGTGCTAGGCCAATGGGGCCTCGTGCTTCTGCTAGGCTTAGAGAATCCAGATGGCGATGCCGCGCCGGACATCACAGGGTTCACAGTCAAAGTGACGAGTCCGCAGGGTGACAAAGTGTACCATATGGAAGACGAGCCGTCAGGCTTCTTCGATTTCACCGCGAGCGTGGAGGGCGAGTACTTCATTTGCTTCACCAACGGGCGCACCAACAGGGAAGACGTGACTCTCAAGATTACGGTCAACGAGCCGCCGGACCTGATCAAGCTGGCGAAGACAGAACACCTCTCACCCATCGAAGAGCGCATTAAAAACGTGAGGCTACGCGATATTCGCATCCATGCCACAACAGCGCACCTTTCGCACCATGCTCCAGCCAACCCTTGTGCGAGTGTGCCCTCGCCCAATGTTCCCCCACGCAGCTGCACGAGGCGATGAACATGGTGCGCGATGTGCAAGATGAGATTCGCGAGCACGATGCGGCGCAGCTTAAGATGACGCACAGCACGCGCACATGGCTCCTCTACTTCACTTTAATCGAGGCCGCCGTTCTCGTTGGGGTCACTGTATGGCAGAACCTATGTGTGGCGCGCCCGAGCCGCGCATTGCACTGCGCACGTGCCCGACCCGCGCGCCTTGCGACTGCTCCCTGGGCTGATCAGCGCACCGCTTCACCCCTCTGCCCGGCAGATCTCAAATCGTTCTTCGAAGTCAAGAGGGTCATTTGAGGAGCACCAAACTGCCGCCGTGCGTCCGAGTGAGAGAGTCTGTGTGTGAGTGAAACTTATCTCAATAACTGACTCACTCACTCACTCACGCGCCGTCCGAGCTCCAGCCTAATATTTAAACCAGGCGCAGCGCCTGCGCTGGTGCCTAGATTCGTTAGCGACCCACCGACCAGGCCCAGGGAAAAGTTTCACACGCTCCCGCACCAAAAGTCCAAAACACCACAAGACTCAACCGTTCCGAAGACATGAAATTGGCGCTTCCTGATTCGGTGACAGTCGCACGTCAAATCAGTTGTCTGTGAAGTCAAGTCAAGTCAAGTCTTTATGTAAACAACAGACAACCAAACGGAAGCCTATCGAATGTGCTTGACTTGACTTGACTTAAACAGAAAGTGTGTCGAGAAATTTCGTCAAAACTCGGAGGGTGCGAACGCCGCGGAAGCAAGGCGGCGCACCCTCCAAAACCTCGCCGGCCGCCGCCATGAGCGACGACGTGCCCGACTACAACACCAGGCTTGCGTTTGGAACAGACCAGGGACGGTGGTTGGCACAGCAAGTGGGCGAGTCGGGACGACCTCACAGGCGCACCGCCAGCGGTGGCCATGTTTTCCACGACCTGGACTCAATCTCGCCCGACCCCGCCCAAATGGCGTCGCAGCAAAACCCACTGGCAGTGGACGGAAAACTTCAACGCGTGGTGACGCGCTGCGTAGAGACAGTACCCGGCTTGCGCATCAAGACGTTTCGCTTGGCCGCTGGCGCGTGCGCTGTCTGCATGATTTTGCTTTTTCTCCTCCGCTTTGTCTAATACTTCTACAACTTCAGTGGAATACCTCTGCCGATCAGCTCTTGGAGTCACCGGACTGTGGCACGGTACTGCGCATGTGCACGTCGTACGGCACGTCTCTAGAAGAGGTTGTGTGCGCGGTGTGGTCGCCCCTCGGAGCGGCCAGCACCATCGACCATGTTCATGTTGATACAATTACAAAGATAAATCTTCTCTGATCTCTCGCTCCGTCTCGGTCCCGGGAACGAGAAGCGTTTAACCAAACTAGGATCTAGGTCACACGGCTCTACACTGCCACACTCACAAGCTATTAATCTTGTTGTACGCGATCGCGAACCAAGGTACGAGCGAACAAGGTGACCTAGGAAGTTACAAGGAAGGTGCAGCACAATTTGCACAACCGCCGAGACCCACCAGTCGCGCCGGTCCCGCCGCCGGTCGTAACTATCTCGTTTGTCTGAGCCCTTTTTTCTGTGCACGTGCTCCGACTGAGAGGCGGCATTAGTGCCCAATAAGCCCCGTATGCCGGTAAGTACTTGAGTAGCGCATGACCTTCTTCTCGGGATGCTCATCCAGCTTGGGCTTCTCCATCGCCTTGAGGAATTCACGAGGGTGCGTGCCCTTGGGCACGCTGCCGCCGCCCGTGATGATCACAGGCACCTTGGGCTCGCCGTTGTCGTTGCCCTGCTCGGAGATCGCCTTGAGCACGTCAAAGCCGTACACAGTCTTGCCGAAGACAGCGTGCCATCCATCGAGCTCCTCTGCCTTTCGGAGCGTGATGTTGAACTTGGATGACTTGGCATCCGTGAGCGAGAGCACGCCCGGGTTGAGATGCGGCACCTGCCAGTTGGCCTCCTGGTCCACGCGCGAGAAGACCAGCTCCTGCCCGGAGCTCGAGCCTTCCACCTTGCTCGTGCGGTCGCCCGCCTCACATTTGAATCCCGGCCAGATCTTGGAAATGGACGAGCCCACGTAGGTTGGCTGCTTTTCGGAGCCGAGCATCCGATGGAACTGCTCGACTGTGCGCGGCATGATGTCGTCGAAGAGCTCAAAAATCAGCCGACCGCGCGTGAGCTTGGGATCCTTGCCCTGATTGTGGCCGATGCTGATGTCGAGATACGCGTGCATCTTCTGCGGGTCGATTTCGTCCTCGAGGGCTGAACGCATCTGCAGAGCTTCAATCCGCGCGAATTTGGCTGCGTTATCCTCCTCAAGGCGTTCGCGCTCGTCCAGCTCGCGCTGCAGCTCCTTCCACGCGTTCGGGCGCGCGCGCTTCTTCGAAGAGAAGTTCATGTCGATCCCCAAGTAATCGGCCGGCCGCGAGTGCAGCTTAGGCTGCTCAACACGAGTGCAGTCCGCGAGAGCTCACCTCGGCGCTTGATCATCTCGGCGCGATGCATTTTGACACAAAGGGGTAGGGGAGGTATTCCTTCTGGATTCACACACTTTCCCCACCTCCTGATTTTGAACTCAGTGACAAGAAGTTCAATTCTACATAGTACTAGATCTTTTCATATCCGCTTTTCCCAATACGTGCACCCTTTTCAGTCCCCTGCGCAATGTGGCCCGGTAGTCGTCAGTCGATGCTCGAGAGAGTCGTGATGCCTGGGCAGTGGATCTGGAGGAATCTGGAGGTCGTCCTGGCGTGCGGCGCAGATCGACGTCCGCCCTGGTGAGCTGTGCTATCGACGTTGCACGTTCTGGTGCTGTGCTATTCACAGATCCGAGATCGACGTCCTGGTGCTGTGCTATTCACAGATCGACGTGCTGGTGCTGTGCTATTCACGCACCAACCCGACACCAAGGCAGCCCCAAGAACTCTCGAGCGTCGACTGTATCGCTCCGTCGTCGCGCTGACGCCCGCCTCGTGCAGCAGTTGGAGTCCTGCGCTTGCCCCCTTCTCGCGGCTTCTCCAGCACGAGGGCTCGCTTCTTCGCCGAGATGTGAATCTGGAGATTGGATCTGGAGATTCCAGATCGCTTCTTCGCCGAGCCGGACGGCGCGAGGCCTGCCGACGAGCTCGGCGCCGCCGGCAGCAGCGAGCTGTTCAAACACTCGTCGATGTGAGAGTTCACTTGCGCATTGTCCAGCCGAAGCACTTGGCCGCAAACAGGGCAAGTAGGCGCCTCCGACACCGCTGCTTCGCGAGCTTGCACGGCGGGGGCTGGAGGAGACTGACCCGGCGCAGCTCTTGCCCCCACACTGCTGGAGCCGCTGGCTGAGGCAACCGTGCCCATAGCCACCGCACCTTTGCTGCCTAAGGCCACCACACCACCAGCCACCACACCACCAGCCACCACACCACCAGCCACCACACCTTTGGATGGCGATCGTAGGTACGCGGACAAGGGCTGCTGCACACTGGTGCTCGTCGCCGTCGCCAGAGGTGCGACGAGCGTGCCGGTGCGCCCGCCCCGCGGCTCGTCGTCCTCGGCCGCAGACGCCACACAGTGCTCGAGACAGCGCTCGTCACTCTCGAACCAGCCGGTGGTCTCCACCTCGTTGCCGTCATTGCCGTAACAGTCCAGCTCGAGCTCCGGCTCGCCGCCATCCCAGGCAACTGACTCGGCATCCTCCGGGAAGCGGGAGCTGTACCGGGCGCTGATGCTGCCACTCGCTCCGCGAACGGTCGCGCCGCTCCTTCCCGCGCCGCTGCCGCTCGCATCGCCGCCTATCGTGCTGCCGCCCCCGAGCTCGACCCAATCTCGATCCAATCTCGACCCGATCTCGACCATCCCCATCCCGAGCTCGCGTTTTCGGCGCTCAGCCGCTTTACTGCACACGACCCAATCTCGACCCAATCTCGCCTCGTCGGCCACCGCATAGTCGGTGCGCCAGCTGCGCTGCAGCTCGGCAGCGGCGCGGGCAGCAGCGGCGGTCGCCATGCCCATTGGCAATGGCGACGGCGCGACGAGCAAACCGCCGCCGCCGCCGCCGCCGCCGCCGCCGCCGCCGCCGCCGCCGCCGCCGCCG
>ENA-UOXP01002140-UOXP01002140.1-mixed-culture-metagenome-genome-assembly--contig:-NODE-2140-length-12423-cov-37.388664_pt1 | contig 12423 bp, 9 predicted proteins | sample MGYA00238161_ERZ761639 | MGnify/ENA primary metagenome ERZ761639 (study PRJEB28913, sample SAMN08776760) | mixed culture metagenome | isolation source: Freshwater growth medium | place: USA...
ATCTCTGAGGCTTCCCTCCCGGTATTCAGACGAAACCGGGGGTGGGGAAGAATTTTTCCGGGTGTGAAGTTAACACGACAGTCGTGAGCTAAGGCCTAAGGGAATGGCACTGTTACTGTGTATAGCAACACGTCACTGCTGTGTCGGCCACACCTCCGTCCACTGCGATAGAGGCCCTCGTGCTCGGGGGTCCGGAGAGTGTGCGCGTTTGTGTGTTTCACAGCCAATGTTTTAACTCGTTTCACAGCAGCAGCAGCACAGTGACGTGTTCCGGAACGCGGAGAGGTGACGGCTATAAATGTTGACCGAGTCGGCATATCGCCCCGACCAGGTCGAGCAATTATTGCAAGCTGGCTCCATCTCTGATGCCGTCGCAGTGGGGTGGTTTGGTGACGAGTGGACGTATCGGCTTGTGCAAAATGCGGGCGGCGGCACGCTCCCAACGTTTGGTGTAGCTGTGGCTCTGGGCATCGACCTCGGCTTGGACCTGAGCAATGACGACGGCGTCGCGACCGTATCAGCCGTGTCAGCTACAGGCGCTGCCGGTCTCGACGGTCGGTTGCGCACGGGTGACGTCGTGCGTGCCGTCAACGGCCAGACGCTCTACACGTGCGAGGCGGTCGTGCAGGCCATCAAGCGAGCGAAAGGGTCACCTCTCATCATAGTCGCGGTGCGCCCGCCGATGACCCAGTGCTGGCGCGAGGATCAACTCACTCTGGCCGCCGGGGCGCAGCGTGCCATTCCTTTCGAAGTCACCGAGCCTGCGTGCCTCACCTTCCGATTCGTCGTCCGAGCATTCGACCTGGGATTCTATGTTGTGAGGCTCGGTAGCAAGAGCGAAGGCCTCAGCCGCCGCCATCAGGTGACCTTGTTCGAGCAGCGCGAGCTTAAGGGCTCTGGCCATCTGCTGCTCTCTCAGCCCGGGCACTATATCGCCACCTTTGACAACACCTTCTCGATGCTTCGCAGCAAGACGCTCCGCTTCCTCCTACGACTCGTGCCGCTGAGCGCCTGGGAGGCTGGCAGCCGCGATGAGCGCATCGCACAGCTCGAAGCCGACTGTACTTCGTGCAAGGCGCGTAGTAAGGAGCTGGGCACGGAGCTGAGCGCGGCCGAGGCTCTTGTTCTCGAGCTCGAGAAGCAGCTGACCGAGACCAAGGCCGCAGTGGAGAGGCTGACTGTCGAGCGCGAGGACAACAAGAATCGGTGGCGGGCGGCAAAAGCAGAGCGAGATAGTCTCATCCAGCAGCGCGACGCGCGACCCACTTGACGGCCGCGCCGCACCGGCGCGTGTAGGCCTTCAGCAAGCCAGCCAGCGATCTGGTGTCGCTTGACGCGAGGGGTGGGTCGTTTGCCGTACGCAAACGCATGTCAATTGCGGAACGATAACGCGAAATGCGATTGCGAAATCGAATCGAGGCTCGGTGTGTTTAACTTAATCGTTAGGGAACCATCAAAGTAGAACTACAATCTGTCCATCTAGGATCTAGTCATTTTGATTCCGGCAATGTACGGCACACGCCAATGTACGGCCGCCGGCGCTTGTCGAAAAGATCTCCAGCCGAGCAGCGCTACCATCCCGCATCCGTGTTCACAGAGACACGATTTTCACTCGTTGGCGCCGGCGTATCAGAATGCAGATGCTGCAGCAAGCAAGGGCGAAGGCACCTAGAATGCAACCGCCGATGGCGCTCTGCACAATGCAAGCCAGATCACATTGTGATTTGGATTCGGAAATGATCGGCGGGCTAGAGATAAAGACCAGGCCCACCTCAACATGTGGAGCCGACTCAACCGTGATGCTAAGAAAGGCGCTCGCGGCGGCGGCGTCACCCATGCTAGATGAGATCAAAGCGCCACCCGCTGACGCCTGGTTCGCTGTTGCAAACGTGATTACGACGGTAATCCTCACCGACGCGGGCTCGATGGTCACTGCTACGGCGGACGGATTGACTCTTGCCCGAGTTGCCATCCTTGTAGCGATCATCGCCCTGCCCGCATAGTCATAGTCGGTAGGATCGCCCGCAGCAATGATCACCACAGTGACCGCGTGGAATGCCGTATCTGTATCGCCCCTTGGGGCCGAAGGGGGCTCGAGGCCGTAGTGGCACAGGTATCTGTTGTGGACCGTGACGACGAGGGACGGATCCGGGGAGCAAGGTGCGTTCTGGCGGAGCGTGCAGTTGAAATTGATTGCACTCGGGTCGAGGCAGCCCCCGCGCACTGGGTAGCACGGTCCATCGATGTTTGCATGCGGGTCGTAGTTGAACATCGTCGACTGGCGGCACCCAACCCGCGTGACTCGGCAGAGCGCCGGGTCATGACGGGTGGCCCGCGGATCATAGTGGCTCGAGCCGTCCCTACGATGCGGACTGGGCTGCCTAAAATCAGGTCGCATGCACCCAAGTGCTGCTGCGATGCACCAGGTGCGCGTGTTGACGGTCGCCACGGGGTCGTAATTCACTGCTGAGGAGTTCATGCAGCCTTCGATGGCCAGCACGCAACCTCGGTTGACTGTCGCCGAACGGTTGAAATTGAGTACAGAGGGCTCACCAGAGCCACCGTGTCTCATTGAGTGAACGGTGCAGCCCTCTGTCCCATAGATGCATGAGGCGAGGTCAGCAATCGTCGCCTCAGAATGAAAGTTGAGGGCTGCTGAGTCAGTGCAGCCGATGTTGTGGTAGTGGCAGTCCGCAGATTGTCGCGCCATCGGATCATAGTTGATGGCGGCAGAGAACATGCAGCCGCTGCGAACGCCGGTGGCGTTTGCCCCACCTTTGCGCTCGGCCGAGCAATACTCAGGTACGTGCACCTCGGCGAGCATGTTGTACGCAGGGTCTGACGAGAGCATGCAGCCCGCTTGCAAGAGTCGCTTCGCAACGTATGCGCCGCTAGAGATGGCCGGGCTGCCGCGCTCGCAACGATATGTGGCATACGGTAACACTGAGGTAGTCACCCCGGGTGTCGCATTGACGATGCCCGTCTGTGATGGCATAACGTTGGGCGATATGGCCACTCCAATCGCTATGGGCCTGGCGCCACGCCGATCATCTAGGGCCATAGTGTGACCACACTCGAGAGTCTTGGTCGCGCTCTCAAAGCAAAATCCTGAATACAAAACACCGGCCAGAGTCGCGTGGCAAGGTGAGCCAACAGTCTCGGTGGCCGGGTCGCACGCGCGTAACCAGTGGCAAGTGCTATAGCCATAATGCTCGGTCGTCGACGCTGCTAAAGCAGGCATGGAGCGCATCTGCGCGGACTTGGCATACAGGCTCTGCCGGTGCGCGTAGGGAAGAGGATGAATCGAATCTGCGTAAACGAACCGGCGAGCGGCTGCATCATACGCAACAACCAGGTCCGATGGATGGGTATCGACTGCGTACTCCATGTTGTGGAGGCCTGTAGTGTCCACACTGCTGCCATTCACTACGTAAGGATACTGCAAGAAGTCGACTGCTGCGGCTGGGTCGACAGCTTCAACGATCCACCCGGATTCGCTCGGTAGCCCATCTTCGGAAGCGTTCCCTGGGCGCATCGATACGCCCCGGGGCCTCGGGTGGATGAGGAATGGCGCCGAGTCCGCGAGCGGGCTCGACACGTACAGGCAGACCTTGGTGCAGTCCTGTGTCGGTGGCGGCGGCAGCGGCGGTGGAGAGGGTGGTGGCGAAGGTGGTGGCCTGGGTGGTGGTGAAGGTGGCGGCGGCAAGGGTGGTGGCCTGGGCGGTGGTGAAGGTGGCGGCGGCGAGGGTGGTGGCCTGGGTGGTGGTGAAGGTGGCGGCGGCGAGGGTGGCGTTACAGGTGGCGACCGCGGCGGCGACGGCGGCGGCGAGGGCGAGGGTGGCGGCGGCGAGGACGGCATCGGCGGCGGCGAGGGCGGCGGCGGCGAGGGCGAGGGCGGCGGTGGCGGTGGCGAGGGCGGCGGTAGTGGCGACGGGGGTGGAAATGGTGGAGGCATCGGTGAGGGATTCCGCGGTAGGGGAGAGGGTGGTGGCGAGGGCGGCGGAGGCGAGGGCGGCGGCAGTGGTGGTGGCGAGGGTGGAGATGGTGGCGAGGGTGGGGGTGGGGGCGATGGCGGCGGCGGCGAAGGGGGCGGCGACGGGGGTGGAGACGGCGGCGGCGATGGTCGCGGCGGAGGTGGAGGTGGCCTAGCCGTCATCGGCGGCGGGAACGGTGGAGGCGACGGCGGAGGAGACGGTGGCGGCGAAGGCGGTGGAGGTGAAGGTGGAGGAGGGAGAGGTGGTGGCGGCGAGGGTGGCGGCGGCGAAGGAGGCGGTGACGGTGGCGGTGACGGTGGCGGCGCCAACGGCGGAGGAGGTGACGGAGGCGGTGATGGTGGCGGCGGCGAGGGGGGCGGCGAGGGGGGCGGCGAGGGGGGCGGTGGCGATGGAGGAGGGGAAGGCGGTGGTGACGGTGGCGGCGGCGACGGCGGAGGAGGTGAAGGAGGTGGCGAAGGTGATGGGGGCAAGGATGGTGGCAGTGGTGGCGGGGATGGCGGAAAGGATGTGCGAGGCCCGCAATCGGTGCAGTCGGTGCCGTAGCTGCAGTCCGAAAACTCAGCTCCAGGTCCACCGTCGTCACAGACACCGTCCGAGGAAAATCTTACCGCAAAGGCTCTTGAGATGCACGCATCCGTGCAGCTCTGCGGCGGAAGCGGCGGCAACTGCGGGCAAGGAGGGCTCCTCGGTACGGGCGGCGGCGAAGGCGGCGGCGGCGGCGGCGAGGGCGGCGGCGGCGAGGGCGGCGGCGGCGAGGGGGGGGGCGAGGGCGGCGGTGGTGGGCTTGCTGGTGGGGGGAGGGAGGCTCCAACAAGAACGAGGCAGGATGTCGCCTCCGAGCGGAAGTTGAGTGAACGCGGATCGGTACAGCCGACCACATCTTTGGGCCACGTGCAGGCGCTCCAGTCGGGGTCGGTTGCTAACGGGTCATAGTTGAGTGCTCCCGTGTGTGTGCATCCAGGATAGCGGCAGCATGTGGCCGGGGGGGCCGGCGGGAGTACAGGTCGTGGTGGCGAGCTGATGTAGGATGGCGAAGGTGGATGCGATGGAGGACGAGGAGGCAATGGTGGCGCCGATGGAGATGATGGAGATGATGGCGGGGAGGGCGGCGGCGGCGACGGTGAAGGCGATTGTGGCGGTGGCGGTAAAGGCGGTGGTCTCGCCGGAAGTGGTGGAGCACGTGGCAGCGGCGGCGGAGCTGGCGACGGAGGGGGTGAAAGAGACCTGGGCGGAAATGGCGGCGGCGAAGGTGGTGGTGGTGGCGGCGGCGGCCTAGCCGGCGGTGGCCTAGATGGAGATAGTGGTCGCGGCGGAAAGGGCGGCGGGCTGGGCGGCGGGTTCGGCGGGGCTAATGGGGCTGGCGGTGGGGTTGAGGGGGGTATTCGTGGGGGCGGGGAAGGCGAAGGTGGTGGTGATGGCGGTGGTGATGGCGGCGGTGGCGATGGAGGTGGAAATGGCGGGGGACGCGGTGGCGGCGGGAACGGGGGCGCGAACGGTGGAGGGAAGGGCGGTGGCGGTGATGGAGGTGGAGAAGGCGGTGGCGACGGTAGAGGCGGTGCAGGTGGTGGTAAGGGCGGCGGTGAAGGTGGCGGAGGAGATGGCGGCGGTGAAGGTGGGGAAGAAGGCGGTTCGGGTGGTGGTGGTGGCGTGGAGGGTGGCGGGAGCGAGGGTGGCGACGCTGGAGGGGTGCTTGGCGGCGGTAAAGATGGCGGCGGGGCAGGAGGTGCGGATGGTGGTAGCGACGGTGGAGGTAGCGGCGGCTTCGAGGGTGGCAGCGAGGGAGGACTTGACGGTGGTATAGATGGCGGCGGGCCAGGAGGTGTTGATGGGGGCGCCGATGGGGGTGGTGACGTAGGCGGCGTGCTTGGCGGTCCTGATGGCGGGTGACTGGGAGGTGCTGCCGGTGGAACCGACGGAAGTGGCGACGTAGGCGGCGTGCTCGGCGGCACTGATGGCGGGTAACTGGGAGGTGCTGCTGGCGGCCTGGAGGGAGGCATTGAGGGCGGTGCAGAGGGAGGGAACGAAGGGGGCGCATACGGTGGCTGCTGAGGCGGGCGAGGAGGCGTCGGAGGCGTCGGAGGCGCCGAAGGAGGAGCCATCGGTGGCGGTGGCGGCGACGGCGACGGCGGTGGCGGCGGCGGTGACGACGGTGGCGGTGGCGGTGGCGGTAGCGAGGGCGGTGGCGGTGGTGGGGCAGGAGACGGTGGCGGCCGATGCCACCACGGCGGTGGAGGTGAGGGTGGTGGTTTTGGGGTCGGTGAAGGTGGTGGTGGCAGCGGCGGCGACGACGGCGGCCACCACGACGGTGGGGGAGGAAACGGTGGAGGTGAGGGTGGTGGCATCGAGGGCGGTGGTGAGGTGGGTGGTGGATAGGGCGGCGGCGCTGGCGGCGGCGAGGGTGGAGGCAGCGGCGGAGGTCGTGGAGGAGGCGGTGTAGGAGGAGGGAAGGGTGGTGGCGATGGCGGGATCGACGGTGGCGGGATCGACGGTGGCGATGGCGGCGATGGCGGGATCGCCGGTGGCGGCGAGGGCGGGATGGGTGGTGGCGATGGCGAAGGAGGGCGCAACTCGAGCCCAAACCCGGGCAGGCGCGGGGGCAGTACTGGCGGAGGTGATGCCCACGCGCAAGAAAGAAGGTACGATGAATGGTACAGCGCAGACGAGGGATCTGTGCAGCCCTCTGATGCATACCTGCACGTGCCATCGTTGAATGTGGCCTGCGAATCAAAGTTGGAAGCCGTTGTGTCATTACAGCCCGAGTAGTGGCAGATGCCGCTGGCCTTGCCCGCAGCTGCAAGACTAGCTGCCCACGGCTCATAGTTGTCCGCGGTGGGGTCCTCGCACACATAATACCGGAACACACACGCAACCACGTTGGCACAGACCTGACTGGCAGCGAAAAGCACCTCGACAAAATTGTCGGCCGTCGTGTCGCAGCACACAAGGGACACCGCTTCGCAAGAGGCGAGTGTGATGCCGACTATGAGCTGGATGAGCGCGTTGAGGGTCTGTCGCATGAATGGGAGAGGTGGGCGGCGGCCGGTGCGGTCGTCAGTTATGCAGCTCGCAAGTTATGCTCAGCATGGCGCGTTCACAGTCCGTCAGTTTTTGTCGCGTTCCCCCCCGCGCTCACCAGTACGGCTCCGTGGGGCTTCTGCTTTGGGGGCCGCTCTGTCTAGAAACTGAACCGAACTCGCAGCTCAAACACAAACTGTCACGCTCACGTGTGCATGCGTCACGGGAGACATGCTGTCAAGGTGTCAAGTCTCCAGATAACAAGAACTCGCCAAACTCTTACTCTACCTCCCCGGACTGGCCAAGCGCAGTGGACGACTCGCGGCCGCACGACAGGAACTAGACTGGGACGGCATGCAATCTCGAACTCGATTGTACACAGTGTTGACTTTGTATGCAGTTCTGGTTTGGACACGTGCACAGTTCGGGTGCATGGTCCATGTATGCGCACGCGGTGTGTAGTATGGATTGTATGAATGCGATACCTCTGATATCGAGATGATGGTATGCTGATTTTGCCCGCCTGCCGGCGCATCTTGCTCGCCGAGCTGGTGCGCCTACCGCCCAGCGATGTTGCTTGCCCTGGAAAAGAATCTAGCGTTCACGCGCTCGAATCCACCCTCTGGGGCCTCTGCAGAGTCTGCACATCTCGCAGCTCACTCCAACCGTCCGACCCGCGCAGCTGGGCCCCTGTGCATGCATTCAGATCATCTTCACTTCTCCTCCTCCTCATTTTCGGCCCCTACAGCTGCCCTGGCCGAGGAAGGCACCGCATCGGTCAAGGAGACTGCCACGTTGATCATTTCCCTCTCGACGGTGCCGACGACCTCGGTGATTGTTTGCCGCGTACGCCTCGCAGTCTTAGTCATGCCGTCCCACTTGTTGAATAGGTTGTGCGTCTCGCGCTGCGCCTGGTTGAACGCCTCGACCTGTTTGGGCAAGCGCGAAAACTCGAGAAACGATGAGGCGATGGAGCTAGCGCTGACGGTGAGCGCCACGAATGGGATGTACGAATCTCCGAGAGCGGCTAGGATGGAACCGGAGGCGTTGATTGTGAAAATCGCCACCTCGAGGCACTGAAGTTCGAACGCGCGCCACGGCGCTGTCTTCTCAACGTACGTGCACAAGGGGCGAGCTCTGTAGTCCATGTATTCGTCGATGGACATGGAAGTCATCATATCATCTTTGATTTTGATGGCCCCACCGGAGTTGGTGTCGTCGGGTACCTCTACCACTTCTTCACCTTCATTCTGAGCGAGGTGCTCTTCGTCCAGCCTCTCACCCCTCGGGATCTCATCGTCATCTAGTTCGGTTCCGGCCCTCTTGTCGCCCTCTTCGACATCTTCATGGTTCATCGCAGCTTCCGCCATTGAATTGCTGGTTCGAAGAAGGCCTGAGCGCAACGTCGATACAAGCCTCTTCGCCGCCTCGAGGTTCGTCAAACTCACTTTTTGCTTTTCGATCTGGGCAGCACCTTCAGCCGGTTGACCAGGCCCAGCCTTGACCGCTACTTTCGCTGGCTCGGGCCTTTCCTTGCGTAACAGAACGGTGACGAACTTGTCATAGATTGTAAGGATTCCAAAGATGACCACGGAGATGATCGAGATGAGCAGCAACGCCGCCATCTGCAGCATCCCGTAGAAGAAAACCTTGATGCTGTGTTTCATGTCTTCGTGATCCTGCTGCTTCCTTTCTTTGGCCATCTTTTTCACGACCTCGCGCGTTAGTGCCCACTCTGGCAGGGTGATGAAGTAGACATTAGCAGCGACGTGCTGCTGCAGCTCGACCCTACGTTGGTTCTCGGCATCTCCAAACTCTTCCACTAGCAGCCTGGACGGGTCCAAGCCGCCTGTGTTATGGCTGACGGAGGTGCCTTTGGATAATTCTGCGGTCATGGCGTACGAGTAGATTTCTTGAATCGTGGCCACAAATCTCTCTCGCGCGAGCCTAGAAGTTTCCTTAGCGGAGATGGGCGCAACCGGATCCTCATCAGTCTTTTTCTTCTTATCTGCAGGGCCTTCCTGGGCGGCCTTGAGAGCCTTGGCGAGCTCAATAGGGTCGTACTGCATTGACCGCGTGCGAAACTTGTAGATCTCCGAAAGGATCTCATAGCCGGACATCTTCGATACTGCGTATTTCTGCTGCTGACGCAAACGGGTCCCGATGGTGCCGAGGAGCGCCGTGATGATCGGCAGCAGAAGCATGAGAAAATTCCAGATAAAGCCTCCTTCCGCAAACACCACGTAGTTGGACACGAGGATGGATAGGAGGGTCGTATTTAGCGCCAGGAAGTAAAGGACGAATTGCATGGTCCAAGACCGCTTACTGTACATAGCCGCATTGTTGAAGAGAATGAGGTGGCGATTCCAAGCTGTGGCAACCACCTTCTTCTCGGCGGTGCCCAGTCCAAGTTCAGGTGGCGAGCTCGCACTCGAGAAGCAACGTGTGAAAAGGTCGAGCAGCTGCTCGGCGTCCTTCTTCATGACGTCGCCCGTCTGGCACTGCTTCATCAGAAAGTCGGACGAGCGCTGCCAGATCTCGAAGAGCAGGAGCACCTCGGGCAGGCCGAAGCTGCGCATCCAGCTCTCTTGATGCTCGCCCGCGGAGAGAAGCAAATCGATGCGCGCCAGTTCCTTGTCGAGGAGGTGAATGTTCTCCAGCACGAAATCGCGTTCTCTCATGGGCAGCTGACTCCTCTTCTTCATGGATATGTCCTTCGCGGCGCGCTGCTTGTACTCGGTGATCAGGCGCAGCACGAACTCGATCTTCCACCTGGGCTTCATCAGCCGCACGACCTTGACCACGTAGCTGAAAGCCTGCGTGACGCCGCCCGTTGACTCGAGCAACAACAGCGGCGAGCCATCTTGGATGCATTCCACAATCTTGTGATACTCGTCGGTGCTGCCGTGTAGGAAGATGGAACCGATTACGCCGAGAGTGGAGATGACTGGCCTCGCCTTGAGCTCCACTTCATCAAGGATGAGGTAGTGGGTGCCACTCGCAAAGAGCTGCGCATCGTAGAAGATCTTCCAGATTCGCTCGATGATCGGCCGCTTGTCCGGCATCAGATCTTTTTCATAACCGTACTCCCGGTAGATTGTGCGCACCTTCTTGCACAGATTCATGTGTTTGCTGCTCGAGTCGATGAGTCGCTCAGTTTTTGCTAGCTTCGCGCCGGACTCTCGCAGCCAGGCAAGCCCAGCGGGCGAGATGAGGCGCCGGAGGTCAGCCTTGGGCCCGGCGTAGTCGGTGCTGGTCAGCTTGTAGTCGGTGAGCTTTGGCTCCTCGCCACCGGTCTTCTTAGAGACTTCCTTATACGCTTTCTCCTGGTCGATGAGAAACCCGCAGTCGATCAGTTCCTGCAACATGTTGTTGGCCTTCTCAAGGCGTGGACGCGAGTCCATGACCAGGACGACAAGTTCCTTGTTGACGGGGCTGGCTCGAAGCGCCACCTCAAGCATGAGCTCTGCCGTCGGCGAGGGGTTGGCGACGCGGTCAATGACGAGGAAAGAGCGCGAGTACGTCGTGTAGTCGACTAGCACCGCAAAGACGTTTTTGAGTCGTTGGAAGGCAAGCTTACTCGCAAGTGGGACATCGAGCAACGCGGCATTGTCTTTCGTGATGAGCGGATCTTCGGGAACTTTTTCCCATGGTAGAACATCATCCGCGGGTGCGTCCTCCTTCTTGTCCAGTGAGTCCAAAAGGGAAGCCGAAGACAGACGTTTGCCGCCAGCCTTGGGCGTGACACCGCGTGAGCCAACCCTGGGCTTTTTCGTCATGGGCGGCGGACGGTACCGGGTGATCCCTGGCTCCCACAGCGGGTAGCGGCCCTTCGTTTCAATCCACAGCTCTCGGATCTCCTCGTCCTCGAGATCCCTCGGCCAAATCCACGCCTGCGCGATAAGGCCCGCTCCCTTGGTGGAGGTCACGAGGCGACGGATCTTGACGTCGGCAGGCATCTCGGCGCGCACATAGGTTGCTGGCATGGACGCGTCCGGATCTTGCGCCCTAGCAGGCTGCGGGCAGCCCTTAGCGTCCTGTGAATGGTAGCCTATCCAAAAGCGCGAGTGCGTCCCGTCGTTGGTGACAACGAGCAGACTCCAGTTCTCGCCCGCGAGTCGCGGATCGAAGTCTGTTCCGGAGAATTTATTGTCGATGAGACAGCCGAGCTTGTTGCCACGGAGAAGTGCGGGCATGTTGCGCGTCTCTCCGAAGAAGAGCATCTGGTCGGACAGCGTTTCCATCGGCTTCCACTTGATCCAGTAGGCGAACGTGTAGCTCAAGGTGGGTGCCTCCGCGGGTTTGCCAAACGACGAGGTCCACTGGGTGACTGCGGATTTAGCCACGGTGTTCTTCTCGACGGTCGGTTCTTCGTCAGAACTTACGTGTTCATCACCACCAGCAACACTAAGTTCGTCCTTGATGGACTTGTCGTCGGCGATGCTCACCGGAATGCTTGTCCCTGCCTTTCCCGAAGCGACATCCAGACTCGGAGAAACGACGGAGCGGGCCTTCTTCCAAGGATCAGTGGCCTCTCCTTCTCCCAATAATGAGTCCGAAGACTGTTTTCTTCCAGAGCCTTCCAGTGCACCCGCACCCGGTGAAGCTTGCTGTGACGCCTCTCCCTCCGGTGGACCCGGCGGCGGGCTCGGTGGCGGATGTGCGCCCCCCCATCTCCGCCATCTCGCAGAGCCAGTCTGAGCGGGCTGGAATGTGAGCGGGTTCGAAAGCCGCTGGGAGCGCGGACCCGCCGAATCATTTGCTGCTGGGCTAGGCGGCGCATCAGGAGGTGGATATGTTGAGACGGGCGCCCAGGCGGGGTCACCACCAAGGGCGCTAAGCATAGGCGGCGAGCGCACGTTGGGCATCTCGACGACTGGAAGAGGGGGCGGCGGCGGCTGCATCCCCATGCCTGGCGGCGGGAAAGCTGGCGGTGGTGGAGGCGCCTGGCCGAAGTCCTGGATGTCCGTGCCAATAGCACCGAGAGCAATTGATGCGGCCGTTTGAGGGAAGGCAGGGCGACGAAGGGATGCGAGGAGTGGCATACCACTGAGGCTGAGGCCACCGACGCCGGCACCAAAATCGGGCGATGGCGCAGGCATGCCATCGCTCTTGTTGGTTGGTCTGCATGCCGGAGTGCTATTGCAGCTGAAGTCATCGCCCTTGGGGTATGCGCCGCCACTCGGAAGAGAGCCCGCCAGTTTAGACGCAAGATTGTCGAACTCCATAGCACCGCCGCCGCCGCCGCCGCCGCCACCGCCACCGCCGCCGCCGCCACCGCCGTCAACTTTCCCCTCCTTCAGCTTGGACTTGGGCGCCGCTTCGGGAGGGCAAATGGCAACGCGAGCGTATACGGTACCAATCGGCAGGAGGGTGATCTGCTTCTCCTCCTCCTCCTCCTCCTCCTCCTCCT
>ENA-UOXP01002141-UOXP01002141.1-mixed-culture-metagenome-genome-assembly--contig:-NODE-2141-length-12423-cov-31.329398_pt1 | contig 12423 bp, 13 predicted proteins | sample MGYA00238161_ERZ761639 | MGnify/ENA primary metagenome ERZ761639 (study PRJEB28913, sample SAMN08776760) | mixed culture metagenome | isolation source: Freshwater growth medium | place: USA...
TTTCGTCATCTCTTTATTAGGCAACCAGGGGGTTTCGTCACTAGGGCTACCGGTACTAGATCTCCGTAGTATATAGTAAGAGGCGGCGTGCGCTTGTTCGGGATTCCGATTCGTGTACTTTTTGTATGCAAAAGAAACCTAAAACTTACACAATTCTCGCCAGTGTCAGCTCATGGCGGTCCGAGCACTCAGCTGTATTCTACCATGTTGGTCCTCTTTGACTTCTGCTGCGCGCGGAGCGCGGAGACAAAAAGCACCGCATGCTCTTTGCCTTCCTCTATCCAGCGCGGCTGCTGCGGCAGCTGCAGGTTGCCGAGCGACTCGCGCAAGGACTCGCGCACGTTGCCGACAAACGCGACGAGCGGATGGGTGCGCGACGAACGCCACTCCTTAATGGCCTCGTGGCTCACCCACAATGTAGCCTTCTTGAGCGCCTCCTTGGTCACTGCGCGAACGGGACCCGAACGCAAGAGACGCGTTTGTGAGTGCGCATGCACCAGTGCAAGGATCATCGAGAGTCGAGGTTCGACAAATGAGCTCGTACTCATGTTGTATACCGGCCCAGGCACCCAGCCACGGAGCTTGCACTCACACGAGTAGTAGACGCGGCAGCTGGTGCGCCCCCTATTATCGACGTACCAGTAGCCGACGGTATCATCGAGGTCGCTGCGTTTGCCGTAGTCGAGTCGAAAGACCATGCACTGTGCCTTCGGATCATACAAATGCTCAACGAAGTACTTGAACTTCATGCCCATCGCGGAGATCTCGTACGCAGATTTGACGGATTTCACGCCGCCGCTCTCGCCGTTGCTCGCGTACGTGACACAGCTGTCCACTCCGGATACCATGTGATCATACGCGTCCAGATCCATGATGCGCCTGCGCCAGAGGCAGTTGCATAAGCGTCAGCACATGAACAATGGGAGAAGGCAGAGCCTCCAGACAGGGTTGCGCGCAGCGCGGCGCTTACCCTAGAACCACCGAAGAGGGCACAGGGATGTCTTGAACCATTATCAGCCGGCGCGTCAGGCCGTCTTCGGCGACCAGCGCCTGCATCACAGGCCTTCCAGCACGAAGTTTCTCCTCATCTCGTCCAGAGAGGAGAAGCGACGGTGGCCCGATCTGGTAGGGCGTGAGCTTGCCGCGATGGTAGTGCGGCTGTGAATCGCTAGCGGCCTGCACGATGCCAGGCAAGCCTCCGAGCAGCCCGAGCGCCAGCAGTGGGCCAGCAGTGTGCCGAAGATGCTTGCCATCCATGCTGGCCTTCTTCCTCCTTCTTAAAGCCCACAATTGGTCGATCTCATCACGGACCTGAGATCCGCAAAAAATTCGTTAAAATGAGGCCCATCACGTTCACGTTCACGTTAAATTGCCATCTCGTATATGAGGCCCATCTGGGTCGCGCGGCGCGTTCACACTGAATGTAAACAGGACTTACGAACGCGTCGAGTCTTTGCAGCAACGCTGCACTGCCCCGCGGAATGCTGCCTTGAATGCCTGTTCGCTCACGTCCGCGCTCTTCGCAGACCGTGGAGACTCTCCTTCAGAACTTCTTGCCGAGCTGTTCCCCTATGCACGTCATGCATGCCGCCTTTTATGTGTAGCATGCTCTCAAACAAGAAGCGCCTGTGCGGCGCCAGCGATCCCGCCGAGGGCCGTCCCTACCAGAATGAGAGTCCATTCATCCTCCTGCGCAAGTACAAAATTGTCAAGTCAAATCAAGCCAAGCCAAATCAAGTCAAGTCAAGTCAAGTCAAGTCAAGTCAAGTCAATCCAAGTCAAGTCAAGTCAAGTCAGGGTCCATTCATCCTCCTGCGCAAGGCCACGGAGCACTCAGACGGAGAAGGACTCAAGGATACGAAACGGATCGGGCTCAGCAGCGTTCGTGGGCATGCACGCACCTCAAAGACCGGATGAAGCACGCGCTCAAACTCGGCGGACGTGAGTCTCCCCATCTGCTCGACCATTGTCGACTCGAGGCGCAGTGAATCTTCAGTGAGCCCGTAAATCTCCTTCACTGCTGAGGGCAACTCGGCGCGCATCCGTCGGATGGCCTCGGCCCGCAGCCACTCCAAATCTTCAGCACCAACCAGGTTGTACAAGGCTGACCCAAGCACGTTGGGCAACCCTGCCGAGCCCGCCACGCCGAGCGCCGCGTCGACGCGCAGCGCCATCAGCCGCCAGAAGGCAGAGCTCCTCGAGCCGCTCAAGAGCTCTCGCCACAGCTGAGGCGCTGAGAGAACGTTGGTGGACATAAACTGAGCAAACTCGGTACTCACCTCCGCCTGCCGTTGCAGGAAGAGGCCCTGGAGCTTGATGCGGCCGATCATCCGAGGTTCCACGGGCTCAAAGATGAGCTTGAGAGCGAGTTGGTCCGTTAACATGCCAACAGCAGCACCGGTGAGCGCAAGCGACCACCATGGCGACCAAACCATCCATAGCAGCATCTGAAGAGCGCCGAGTGCACCGCCCAGCCATAGCCCCGAGTCGACCACGAACTTCAGATCCCGCTCACCGCAGCGCTCAAACAGGTTGACCAGGACTTTAGGGTCATCAACGACCCCACGGACGACAATCTCGCGCAGGTCGAATACAGCGGTTGGGTCGGCTTGAATGTCGCACACAAAGTCGCGCACCAGGTCGTTTCCCTGCTTGCGAAGCGTGCTGCTGAACACGCCACTGCCAATCGCTGAGCGAGCCAGCGCACCCCATCCCTTCCTGTCTGCAAGATCCGTCGCCAGGTCGACGCCGATGCGCACCACCATGGGCTCGAGAGCTGTTGCGATCTTCTGCGCTGGCCTACGAGCATGCACAGGGCATGGTGCGGGTGCGCACCGGGTCAGTGTGTGCTCGCTAAATGGCGGCAGGGTGGCAGGAAGGCCGGGCTTTGTTTGGATACGCACAGACGTGCAAAGATCGTCTTCACATCGATGAGACGCAGCATGACGTCATCGACGATCCGGTTTGCCATCGAGAGCGCTTTGTTTGGCACGATCCCTTGCCAGCCAAATGGCATGCGCTCGATCACGATACCACGAAATTTGATGGGGTAGAACATCATGAGAATCGCAAGGCGATTCGTTGCCCAGTTTAACAGGCCTGAAACGATTGGTATAGAGCCGTATTTCCAGAATCCCCGAGGCACGGCGATACCTGAGCATGCAGCTAGTGTACCTGGCACACCGACAGCCACTAAAGCCGCCGCAGCCGACCAAAGCCGCCGACGGCGACGCCAAGTTGGTTCCTGTGGTGGGGCGGTTCTCGAAACATGGCTCATTTCCCATGTGTTGCTCGGCGCCAAGGACACTAGGACAGACTGCCTACATGACGAATGTCGTAATGTCAAGCCTGGCGGAGGTTGAATGCTTGCAACAAGCTTCGGTGCCTGGACGAATGATGCAGCCGTCCAGACAGACGACGCCAGAATCGTTGTCAGCATTGAGAGAGGAAATCCGCCGCGGGTCTCTTGTTTAACCTCATCAGATGTGATGAGGTGTGAACCCTGGTTTACATCTCACCCTCGAGATTAGAACTTAAACTCGCTCTCGTCGCACGCCCCTCAGTATCGGCCTCACTGCATCATTCCACCTCTCGCGCCAGTCATCACGCCGCTCGCGTCAGGGCTATCAACTCACACATACTATCTCGCACGTAGCTGACAATCGTCATACGGCGGGCGGCAGTAGCTCCAGGATAGGAGGTCACCCTCGAATCTGCTCGAGCTCAACGGCCGCATTCCATCCCTCCTCCTTTCCCCATTGCTGAGTGCTAGCCGCACCTGCGGGCTGGCGCCCTTAAGCCCCGCAGTTAGGGCACTCACGAAGCATGCTCCACGGCACAATCGTTGACACGCCATGGCGCCGTAGCCCCGCGCCTAGTGGCGACGGTACCGCAGTGCACATCATGGCGCCAGGATCATCTGAGGCATATTGCTGCTCAGCGCGAGGCGTGTCTTCTGGCTCTCGGTCAAGTCAGTGAAGTTTCCGACCTTGCGTTCCAAGAAAAAGCTTTTCCAGCGCTCCTCGTCCTTGCCCCCATCTTTATCTTTCTGGAACAGAGTGATCGAGTCCCGGTAGAAAGGGAACGGGATGTCGAGTTTCTTCTGCTCGTCGATCTCGCGGTGCTTAATGAACTTGTTTCGCCACTGCTCGTATAAGCACGACTCGAAGTGCAGGACGCATCCCTTCGAAACTGGCACCACGTGGTAGTTGCCCGTGAAACGGTGTGGCCCGTGCCAATCAGCGGCGGCGCACAAGCCCGCCGACTTGCCGTTGCGGTACGCAAGCATCTTGTGCTGCGTGAAAACCTGAATGTCCTCGAAGATGCACTCGGAGCTCAGGGCCTTGGGAACGGCTTCAATGTTCACGAGGACGATGCAGGTCACGCCGGGTGCGAGACCGTCCACAATCTTGGAGAAGGGCACGTCAAAATGAAGGAGCTCATCGTCGTCGACGTGAAAGAGCCAGGTGATGCCTCTCGCACGGCACTCGGCAACCGAGCGACGCACCTGCCGCTCCTGCCGCTGCATGAGAGTGTAATAGTTGTCGGAGGCATGCGGATTGAGCGGGTCGAGCGAGTTGTCGTTGCCGGTGGTCACCGTCACGAAGTCGGCAAACTCGTCGGAGGCCAGCATGGGCACGAGCTCGGGCGTGTCCTCAACGTGCACGAAGACGTGCGAGATGCCCAACGAGCGATGATAACGCAGCCACCAGTCAAATTTATGAGGTTTGCGGGTCATGAGCGTTATGGCCACCCGGAGCTCCTTCTTGGCCATGAGCGAAGATGCCACTCCGGATGCGCGGGTTGTGGGAGGTGATTGTGGTCTCAAGGTCGTCGAGTCGCGCGGCGGGAGCTTGCCTGGCGAGCGCGGTGCCGGGGAGGCTGCTCCGCTGCGCACGCCGCCAGTTGGCTCTGTCCACGCATTCGGGGGTGGGGTGCTGCGGCCGCCTGAGCGGGCTGCGGCGCCAGCTGTGGGCGAACCCCCGGCCTGGGATATATGCCCCGATGAGTGGCCTAGTGTGTCTTTCGACGATGGTGTACGGCGCAGCAGCGCAGATGGCATTGCCGGCACAGCCGGCTTCCCTCGTGGCTCGGCAGCCGGACGGCTGGCGGGCGGCGGGTCGGTCCGCCTCGCGGCGGCAGCGCTGGTGCGTGGCGATGGTGCAGCGGCCGCCGAGCCCCGCCCGGAGAGCGATGAGGTCGTGAGCTGCATGCTCCGCAGCTTATCTACAAACGAGGCCCTGGACGACGGTGGCCGCTCAACCAATTCTGATCGGCGGGCCGGCACGGTGCCGCTGCTCCGAAAGCCCCGGCTGAACATGGACTGCCGGCTACTCGTGGAGGCCAGAACAGCGGTCGCCGTTGCGCCACCGGGCATACACGGGGCGCCAGAGGCGCCGCCCGCTCGCGGTATACCGCGAGCACACTAAGAAAGACTTCAGTTTCCGAGACCGTCGGACGTTTCGCCAGATTTGAATGTTACGTTTTACGTTTGCATGAAGTATTCGAAACATGTAGCGCGCGCGATACTTAGTTCGTACACGCGGTGGCTGTCTGGAGTCACGTCAGTCACAGTCAGTCATTACAGTCAGTCTTCAGTAGCACAGCTACAAAATAGTCGCGAACTCTTCTTCTCTGACGGTGCGGATGTGCTTCTAGCGACCGTCGGACGTTTCAGACTCACGTGAAAACCGTGGAACGTTTTCTTCAGACCCCATGTAATTTGCTAATTTCTAATGAAGTTCGGCGCCCTGGCGAGTTCCAAATCAATCTCGCGCTCTCGATCCGAGAGACTTCAATGCACGGGCATGTTGTCACGCTCGTGGGCATACTACTAGCCACTGCGGCTGCGGCTACGCCGTGCGTGCGCCATCTTATGCCTGCTGCTGCTGCCGCTGCGCTCTCGGTGCCGCTGGCCTCGGTGAGACGATCCCAACGGGTCATTGCAAGCGCATCAGTTGGGCAGGAGACCACAGCAGCAGTGCGAATCGTGGCACCGAAGCTGTCCGTGTGGACGGCGCTGCGTGCTATGTGGAGCACCCGCTCATTTGCCGAGTTCATGTCATTCTTGCGCAAGGAGGTGGGCGACGTGATATTGCTGGATGCCAGGCCGGTGCTCCCCGCAACATATCTGCTCATGGGGAAGGCCGCCAACCGATACGTGCTCTCAGATGCGGATCCGAGCCTCGAGCAAGTCCTGCAGCAGCTGATCAATCTGCTTCCGGTTGCGGCCAGGGTGCCCGCCGAGGTTGACGAGGGCTTGCAGAAGAGGGTTGCCAGCCTATTCCAGAGCGAAAAGGTGGTGAATCAGCTGCTTCCTTCTTTCCAGCAACGTGCCACTGAACTGCGAGAGAGATGGCTCTCCGTGGGGAATGGCGATTCGCTCGCAGTCTTCTTAGAGCTTTCCGACTATGTTTTGCTCTCTGACCTCGAGTTGTTATTTGGCAGGCGCTTTACGCAGACCTATTCGTCGCGCATCCTGCCGTGCTTCCAGGCTTGGGTGCAGGACCTCGCCCGAGGCGCCAGCCCTGGCATCTTCTTCACCGAGCTCGGTAACATACTTCGTGAGCACATAGCGGAGCGGCGTGCCTCGCCTTCTGCGTATGAAGGCGATGAGAGCGTGCTTCAGGTCTACCTTGAACAGGGTGCTCTGGAGAGGCACGCCCTCGACGGCGTGGTAGGGCTACTGTCGATGACAATGATGGCAGCTGTCTTCAACACGCAGGTCTCGTTGGCGTGGATCCTCGTGCACCTTTACTCGCAGCCCGAGCTTCTCAAGATTGCACGCGACGAGCTCGGCAGCTGCCCCAACCTCGTCGAGTACTCGCATCTCGTGCGGCTACCTTTCGTCAACTCGTGTATAGATGAGTCAGTGAGGCTGCACACGATGTTGCCGGGCAATACGGTTGTCCGCCGGGCAAAGGCAGATGTGACGTATACAGACGGCGAGCGCAGACAGGTGAGCATCCCGGCTGGTTCGATGGTGTGGCTCTATCCGAACGCGGTGCATCTGGACGAGGCGTTCTTCCCCGAGCCAAAGGCCTTCTGCCCCATGAGGATGCTCAACGGCAACCTGGAGCGCATGTCTTCTGAGTTCGAGCTCGTCACCTTTGGCCACGGTCGGCAACGGTGCATAGGCGAAAAGATGGTGAGGTGGCTTTTTCAGGCGCTTTGCATCCTTGAATCTTTCATGTTCGAACGTTTAGCCTCTGCTCGTCCCTCTCGGTGCAGGCACGGGCGATGATTTGCGTCTTCTTGGGCACAATCTTGCCAGACATTGATGCAACGCCACCGCCATCGCTTCCTCAGGAGGGGTTTTTCGACCTCATACCTGCGAGTCAGCTACGATTGATGAACCCGATGCGGCGTGTGGCATCAGTGCGCCAGTAGTCTTCCGTGTGGCAGAGCCAAACCTGCTCTGCGCGCTCGGCGCTCGGCGCCCCAGAACGGGATCCCGGCAACCCCCGGCGGGCGACCCCGCCGCGCGATCCTCGGGGGTCGACGGCCGTTTGAAACCGCGTAAGATACCGGCGCTTTGGCGGTCTGGGGACGAGCTTAGGCTAGGACAGCTGTAACATAGGCTCATGACAGGCTCCGCACGGGTGTGACCTGTGTCGGTGCGCCACGCCAGGCGCAGTGGAAAAGAGCCGCTGTGCCATCGAAGTTCTTTTAAATATTTGGCGGCCATTTACCAATTTTTTCTGACGAGAATGAGCATGGTGCATGCAAATCGTCGCGTCGCGCGCGCGTCGCGGCGACGACACGAGAGACGTCGAGACGGCTGATGCTGATGGTGGCCTGCGCGGTCCCGGCCACATCTACCGTACGTGCGTCCGGCTCCGGGGCCATCTTCATGTGGTCCTCCTGCGGTTCCTAAGTATGCAACACTTCACAGTCATGATGAGAGACTCAAGACACACCACGTTGCCTCTCTGTGAACTTCACGGCTCTGTTGTTTACGTGTTGTGTGTATTAACATGAACTTCACAGAACCAACGGGTGTGGCTGCGAGGTGAAAGAAGCCCATGAAGCGACGCTACGAAGCGTCGGCTGGCTCCGATGCCGCGTCCGCCAGGCCAGTTCTGAAAGCGAGCACGCATCGCAATGCGCTCCCGCATCTCGGCGACACTACCTACCAAAGCCTCCGACGTGATTGTGTCACGTTGTACACCTACGTTGAGGGCTCAATTTGGCTGGCTGCCGATGCAAAGCCACGCTGCTTGGTCGAATCTCTGGTTGCTGCCGTGTTCAAGCGGCATACGCATGACTTGCAAATCAACCGTGAAACCGCGGGTGCCGAGTTCTGGGTGCAAGTTCGACTGCCCAGCAACGGTGATGGAGACGAGGATGGACCCATCGACTTCCACTTTGATGTGGACGAATACATGCAGGACGAGAAGAGCCAGACGCTGACGCCGCATCTTTCGACGGTGACCTACCTGAGCGACTGTGGGGCGCCCACGGTCGTGGTCGGCGTCGAGGCGCCCGCTGGCTACCGGGTCCCCGACGTCTACGGGTCGATCTCATCGGCGATGCTCAGCTTCCCGCGTTGCGGCAAGCACTTGGCTTTCGACGGCAAGCTACTCCATGGCGCTGTCCCTGTTGGTGACGCCTTCTCTGGCGACGAGCCGCGCATTACTCTCCTTGTCAACATTTGGCTCGGGCACCAGCCGACGCACATACAGCCCATGATTGCTGGCCTTGCGGAGCGCCTGACTCAACTTCCCGCCGGCCGTTCGACAGCTGCCAAGGCTGTTCGCGCGTTCGGGGGCGGCGAGGCGGGCGAGGCCATCGGACCTGTGGACGCTCCGCCGACGTTGGAGTTGGCTCTTGCGAGCAGCGCGAGAGCGGGTCGCGTGCTGATGTTCCCATTCGGTCGAACGGAACCCCCAAGGCACTCCCTCACGCTGTCACTCCCGTCGCTGACCCATCCGCTGTGGCGGAGGGTGTCCCATCCGGGCGGCAGTGGCGGCGGCGGTAGCTCGGACTGCGGCACACTTGTTCTCACCTACCTGGAGGGCGGAGCTCCGGCTGCGTGGGTTGCCCGGAACGATGATGCGTTGACAAAGGAAGAGGAGGAGGAGGAGGAGGAGGAGGAGGAGGAGGAGGAGGAGGAGGAGGAGGAGGCGGAGGAGGAGGAGGAGGAGGCGGAGGGGGGGGCGGAGGGGGCGGAGGAGGAGGAGGAGGAGGAGGAGGAGGAGGAGGAGGGTGAGGAGGAGGGCGGCGAAGAGGCAAAGGAAGAGGAGGGCGGCGAAGAGGGTGAGGAAGAGGAGGGCGAGGGAGAGTCAGAGTGAGCGGCGGTGAACATGTGGAATCGTGGATCCTCGGGGCTTTTCCCAGCACCCAAGCGCCAAGGCGATGCATGTACCCCGGACCCGGGCAAGCGCGGGTAACGGTAAGGCTCCGGCGCCCGGCGCGGGCTGCGGGGAGCCGGGAGGAGGATCGTTCTTAGATCGTTCGGATTATACGATATTGGAATTCTGGATAGTGGATTGGCACACACACAATTTGAAACACAATCCTCATACCCGCGTGATTTCAAACTCGTGCAAGCTGAAGAAGCACGGAAGACTGAAGTGGTGAAGACACCTCCGGTACGACGTAGGTCGTAGCCGAGCGACCGAGCGTGCAGCGTGCGGACGCCGGACGGTGTGACACCGATCGTATAGATCGTTCAAAGTGCCTCAATTGCCTTTAGTTAACGTTAACTGCCACCGCGGCGCTTTAGCGCCGCGGTGCTCGTCTATTTTTGTGTAGAGAAGGAGCACTGCGATGTTTGTCAGATCCGATGGTCGCGAGTTAGTCGCTAGTTTTTGGTGTGCGAGGCGTGTCTTGGTGAATACATTGTAACGTGAATTATGAATGAGGTGCCGTGTTGTGTGTATTCTAATGAATGAACGAACGCTTGCGCACAAATCAGGCCTTTACGTTTCCCCACAGACCGGAGGGCCTGCCGCGCTGCCTGGGAGGCGGGGAGGCGCCCCTGGATGGAGGGATGTACCGGTACCGGTAATTGCGCACAAATGCGGTCGGGAAATCGCCGAAATGTCCAGCACCAACAAGACGAGCTTCAGGAAGCTCCTCTCGCAGACTGGCAGCAACCCGACGCTCTCGATCAAGAACGTGCATGCGCAGCGTGAACGCGTAGAGCAGCTCAAGGCTGGTGGCGGCGCCGCCGCCGCTTCCAGCGGGCCGCCGTGCAAGGTGGCGAGGACCTCAGAGCACCCAGCACCGCCGCCGTCGCTGGTGGCGCCGCCGCCGCCGCCGCAACCAGCGACTGCCTTCCGGCCCGCTCCACAGGCTACCACAACCGCCTCACCGTCCTCATTCGTACCCGCTGGAATGTTTGCCGGCGTTCGGCCCGGCTTTGTCTTCAAGCACGGAGAACTCGGACTTGGCTACTATCGTGACGGTCTCACGGGAGCGACGTCCACTGCGCCCGTCGCGCTGGCTTCGGTAGCTGCGGCGCACGAAGCCACCGACGCTGACGATGCAGACGGTGCCAACACCGGCGCGCTGCCCAGCGGCTTCTTCGACAACCCGCAACTCGACCCAGCGAACCGCAACAAGGAGGTTGCGCTGACGAAGAAGCAGCAGACACTCAACGAAGCCTTCAACGAGTTCAATGAGCTGGTGCAGGCGGATCTGCAGGCGGCGGATGCGGGCGACGAAGTGGCCGAGGAGGAGGAGGAGGAGGCCAAGCTTCGTGCGGAGATTTCGATCTCGCGCGAGCTCGAGAGGCGCGTCGCGGGCTTGCGAGAGCGGGCGGCGGCTGCGAGTGCAGCGCGCACCGGCGACGGCTCTGCCGCCGCGGCAGCAGCATCGTCGACGAGCGGGCCTGCAAAGACTTCACCGCCGGACGACGATCACGACGACGACGACGACGACGACGACGACGATGAGGAAGACGACGAGGATGCTCTCGCTCTCCTGAACAGCGACTGGCGAGCCAAGGCCATCTGAGAGGGCTTCGACTCGCCGCAAAGTATGCAAGTCGACGCCCCGACCGCGGGTAAGTAGCGACATTTTCGTTCGTAGTGTAAGGCATGCTGCCATGATATGCGACATAGAAACGTACTGCCGGAACTCCGATGAGTGACACGCTCGCGTGGCAATGTTAACAATGTAAAACTACGCAGACCGGGCGCCGTCATCGCCTGGATGACTTGGACCCGCGATCGGACATAGCATATTCGCCGCGTTTGGCGCTCCATGTGCTGATTGACCAGTCCACGCCCGCAGGCCGCTCATCGTTGGGCCGTGCGCCGATGAGCTCAATATGCTCCGTCACCTCCTGCAGACCGTTGAGCCTTCGCTTCGCATCAAACGGGCTCTGCGGCGCGAGCTTGCGCGCGTCACGGTCGGCCCAGGCAGATAGCGCGCACACGCAACAGAATAAGAGAACGGTGCCGCCGATGACGGAGAAGATGACTATCTTTACGGGGTTGTCGGAAGCTGTGTCCATTTGGGCTCTTTCGTTAACAGTGAAACAGGATTTGCACACTCCGTCTGTGAATGGTTGTCCGACTTCTAGCACGTTCACACGCAGCCGTCAGGAAGGCATGCCAACGCGCTCCTGAAATTTCCTTCGTGAGTTTATACTCTCTAACGGAATGGGCCACAAGTCATCTGGAGCGAGTCACATTCACACATTGGTTCCTGTTTCACGTCCTCGTGTCATGTCCGAGGCGTCCAAGCCGCGCCGACTCAACCTCGCGTGGGAGCGCGACAAGCTAGCCGCGAAGGCTGGCCTGTACACGCGAAGCGCGATCGGTAAGAAAATTGCACAAAAAGTACGCGGGCGCCTCAAGAAGGTGAACGACGGCGTAGTGCCGCAAGCCGACGAGGTGGTGCATGCTCGAATCCATTCTCTCGAGGCCGAGCGTGCCAAACGCCAGCGCCACCATCTAATCAAGCAGCTGCTGCAAGCAGCCAAGAAGGCGCGCACTTTCCTCGTGCGTCGGCAGATGCGCAAGTCGAAGGAGCTGGCGGCGAGTGCGCAAGATGTGGGCCCCATGGCCAAAGACAAACAGCACCGTGAGATCGAGCGGTTGCTCATGCTGAAAGCGGTGCCACCGGCGGCCGTTGCACGCCGCGCGCTGCGGAAGCTTGGGATCGAAGCGGATGACAGCCTTGTGGGTTCCGCTGATGCTGCCGCCGTTCCGCCGGACCAGCTCGAGTTGCGTACCGAGTGTGAGGCACGGCTGATGGCGGCACAGCCTGTCCAGCAGCAGATGGTCAAGCTGCGCGAGCACGAGGAGGCGTGGCAACGGACACTGCAGAAACAGAAGGCGCCGGCACGATCATCAACGTCGTGTACCATCGGCGACGGCGACGAGGACGACGCCCACGAGGGCGAGGATGATGTCGAGGAGGAGGAGGAGGAGGAGGAGGAGGAGGAGGAGGAGGCGGAGGAGGAGGAGG
>ENA-UOXP01002145-UOXP01002145.1-mixed-culture-metagenome-genome-assembly--contig:-NODE-2145-length-12400-cov-27.408100_pt1 | contig 12400 bp, 8 predicted proteins | sample MGYA00238161_ERZ761639 | MGnify/ENA primary metagenome ERZ761639 (study PRJEB28913, sample SAMN08776760) | mixed culture metagenome | isolation source: Freshwater growth medium | place: USA...
AATCTCGGAGTCAATCTCGGAGTCAATCTCGGAGTCAATCTCGGAGTCAATCTCGGAGTCAATCTCGCCGCGGATCCGGCCGGCGCCACCGCCGCCGCCGCCGCCGAGGCGCCGCGGGCGAAGCGGCAGCGCCTCGCTGCGGCGGCGGCGGACGATGAGGACGATGGGGACGATGGCGGGGGCGCGGCGGCGGCAGCGGCGGCGGCGGCGGCGGCGGCGGGTGGTGGTGGTACAGTGGGAGCGGACGGGGAGCACACTCGCGAGGCCGACATAGCCGGCGCGATCAGCCGCGCACCAGCCGGCGGCGCCGCCCCGCGGCCTCGCGCCGTCTCGGGCGCGGCCTTGGCGACGGCGAGCCATCTGACGCTGGACGCTGCGTCGCAGCACGCGACGCTCGTGCGCATGCTCGGTACGGCGCTCGACGAGTCGCGGCATGCGGCGGCGATCGATCTCGCACGCCGCGCATGCGAGCTCGGCGCCCCTCCACCAGAAGAGACGTTGCTGCGGCTGCTGGGCGCCCTCTTCGAAGCTCATGAAACAGACTCTGCCCTGTCGCTCTACGAGATGCTCAGGACGACGCAGGAGGCACACCAGCGACTGAAGACGCGGCGCGGCGAGGGGAGCGGCGCCGACGCCCGCGACGACGCCGACGGCTTCGACGACGGTGACGACGGCGCCAACGCGGACCTTGCGGACGTGACATTTGTCTCTCGACAGGTGGCCTTCGCCGTGCTCTAGACTGTGACCCTCCCGCCAGCATGCATGCGCTCACCACGGCGCCCACCCCTCCCCCTTCCCACAGGTGGCCCTCGCAGTGTTGGGGGGCGTCACGGACGATCGCAAGGGAGGCACGGCGCACGCGCGGCGTGCTCTTGCGCTCTACCGGAGCCTGGGCGGCGGAGAGGACGTACGCGAGGAGGGCACCGAGCGCATGTTTGAGTATGAAACGCTTCGAAAGTTGGTGCGCACGTGCACGGCTGCGGTCGCGAGTGCTCCAGCATGCAAGTGCTCACCACGGCGCCTCGCCCTTCCCCACAGGTGCGCACGTGCACGGCTGCGGGGCTCGTCGACGACGCGATCGAGGTACTCGACCACGCGCGAGCGCAGCTCGAGGCCGAAGCGGCCGCCGCGGCGGGTGAAGCCGCCGCCGCCGCACGCGCTGCTCGGATTGCCGGGAAGCGCGCTGCACCGGGCACCGTGGCGGCGGCGGCGGCCGCTTCGGCCTCCGAGGCGGCGGAGGCGGTGACGAGCGGGCCGGGCGCTGTGTCGGTGCGCAAGATGGGCTGCGACATCTTGAGTGCCCTCATCAAGCAGCTGCAGCTCGGCCGCGCCATGGCCATGTTTCGTCAGCTGGCGGGCGGCGGCTCGCCGCCGGCGCCGGCCGCGTGCGCGGCGCTTTTGGACGCCCTCTGTGCGCGCGGGCTCGGCGCGGACGCCGCGGTGGTGCTCGAGGCGATGCATGCAGCCGCATACACGCTCAACGTGAAGCTCGTGTGCCAGGTGCTCAGCGCGCTCGTGCGTAACGCCCTGCTCGGGCGCGCGTTTAACGTCTTCGAGAGCCACATCGAGTGCGCCGGACGTGCAGATTCGTCACTCTCGACGTTACACACCGCCGAGTGGAATGTGGAGCACGCACTCGCGATGCTCACCAAGGCGCTCTCAAAGGCCCTGCGTGGCCGCCAGGCGTTCCGTGTCTACAATGCCGCACGCTCCACCGGGCTGACGCGCAACTTTGCGTCGTATGGCCTGCCGGCGCTCGCGCTCGCGTGTGTCGAGGCGGGGCTGCTCACGCAGGCCCTCGGAGTGTGCGACGACGCGCGGCAGGCGCTGCTGCCGCTGGACGTGATGACCGCCTCGACACTGTTGACGGCCGTTGCGAAGGCGCGCTTGGCCTCCCAGACGATCGCGCTGCTCGCGGAGGTGGGGGCTCGACGGCTGACGTGCGACGCGCCTTCGCTTCGGTCCGCGTACGGTGCGTTGGCACAGGCGACGCCTCCGAATCTCGACGAGATCTCGCGCGCGCTCGTGCTGCTCGCTGCAACGTCAAAGCAGGCGGCCGAGACGGGACGCCGCGCCCGTCGGGGGGGCGGCGGCGGCGCAGGCGCAGGCGGCGCAGGCGGCGTGGGCGGCCGCGGGCGCGGTAGTGGGGGTGCTGGAGGTTCAGCGGCGGCGGCGGGTGGGGGTGACGCCGTAACCGCCGAGGAGGTGAGCGCCGCTTCTGAGGCTCTGAGGCTACTCCGCGAGCTGCCCAAGCTGCTACACGATGTGTGCGAGCGTCTCTGCGATCGGTCGGACGAGCACAAGGCTATCAAGCTCGTGCGGACTTTGCGCGAGCACGGCATCATTCCGCAAGCGTCCACTCTCGTCGCACTCGCACGCGCATGCAACCAGCGGCATGCGGCCGCCCCACTCGGTGAGCTCGGATCCCGACACGGACGGCCTTGCATGCAAGTGCTCACCACGGCGCCTCCCCCCCTCTTCCCCACAGGTGAGCTCGGATCCTTGCTGCTGCTGCTGCGCACGGCCATGGCCACTGGGGAGTATGAGGAGGCGGCTCGGGCGTGCATCGAAGCGGGCGGTCCTTCGGAGCTTCTCCTCAGCGGGGGGGGGGGGGGGGGGGGGGGGGGGGGGAGGGGGGGGGGGGGGGGGGGAGCGGGCATGGCTGGTACGCCAGGCACGACGAATGCATTCTCAGCGTACTCGGGCCAGAGCAAGGCGGAGCGCGCGGCGTTGACGGCATTAGAGATGAGCACGCTGCGGCGCGAGCGTCAAGAGCTCAAGCTGCGCTGTGCTCAGCTGCGGCAGTTGCTTGCCCGGCGCACGAGGACCATTGAGCGCGTGCGGCAGGAGATCGATCCATGCGACCTGCCCATCCTCGAGAACGCGGAGAGGCAAGATGACGAGGAGGAAGAAGACGAGGAGGACGAGGAGGACGACGGCGACGATGGCGGCGGCGGAGGAGGAGGAGGAGGAGGAGGAGAAGGAGGAGGAGGAGAAGGCATCGTGGGCGGCGAGCGGCGTGGTGGCGACGGCGCCGTGGCGAGCGCGGGTGGCACCGTCGTCGTGTACCACGAGCGCTCCTCGATGATTACCACGGCGGCCGGCGGCGGCGCCGGTGGCGGCGGCGACGGCACCTTCGACGACGAGCTTTTCGAGCTGCGCTACCGGTACTCGGAGATGTCCAAGGTCGCGCGAGAACGTCAAGTGGCTCTCGGAGCGCTGCAGGGCGCGTACAGTGAGCTCGCATCGACCAACCGCGAGCTGCGGCACGTCATCGAAGAGGCGGGACTGACGACCCAGGTCGGGATCGAGACCAAGTCCGCAAAGGCGCTCGAGAAGACGCTCTTCGGCCAGTCCGTCGCCAAGTTTCGTCCCGTCGAAAATTGGCCGCCCGAGCTCCGGTACACCAACCAGCTCGTGTGGGACGAGGTGGCGCCCGAGCATCAGTTCCTGCGCGACAAGATTGCGGACCCGGGCTCGGTCCGTCGCAAGTGGCGGCTGAGCGTCGTCAAGATCAAGTCCAAGAAACACCCGTGCTGTGGGGAGTTTGGGCTGTTCGCCGCCGAGGACATCCCGGCGGGCGAAGCTCTCCTCGATTACGCCGGGAAAGTCAAGGTGGGTGTCGCGGACTCGAAGCGAGGGTCGGTGATCGTCGCTGATCGTCGCTGATCGTCGCTGATCGTCGCTGAGTGCCACTGATTGCCACTGATTGCCACTGATTGCGCCCATCATCAGTGGCAATCAACGAAGCTCAATTGGACGCACTGAGTGCCCCTGAGTGCCACTGATTGCGCCCATCATCAGTGGCAATCAACGAAGTTCAATTGGACGCACTGAGTGCCCCTGAGTGCCCCTGATTGCGCCCATCATCAGTGGCAATCAACGGAGTTCAATTGGACGCACTGAGTTGCGTCCCTGTTTCGTCACTCATCAGGTTGTCATTGGCAACGAGCACGACACGTCGACGTCTTCTTACCTGCTCAACATCTTCACCGACGAGGAGGTCGGCGCGTACATCGACATCGACGCGTCGCAGTGCGGGAACGAGGCGCGCTTCGTCAATGACTTCCATGGCACCGGAGCCGACGGCCCGAATGCACAGTTCTGGCCGTACTTTGACAGCGCCACTGGCGAGAAGCGAATGTCAGTGAAGACGACTGCGCCGGTGCCTGCCGGGCACGAGGTGCTCGTCGACTATGGTGGCCGTTACTTCGTGCCCGACTCTTCGGAGGATTCCGACATGCATGCGAGCGACGAGGAGTTCGAGGAGCGCAGTCCGAGCAAGCGCGGCGGTGGGCGCGGCAGCGGGCGGGGCGGCGGGCGACGCGCGGGTCTGGGCGGCGCGTCCACCAGCGCTCGGGGCCGGGGCGGCGGCGGCGGCGGGGCCGCCAAGAGGCGCGGCAAGAAAGGCAAGGCCGTGGCGAGTAGCGACTCCGACGAGGAGGAGTGACCGGCCGCGTCCCGCCAGCGATGACAGCCACAGAGATGTCATTGTTACAATGTACTTCTTTCTTACAGTGGTTAACGTTCACACGAGGGCGGAGTATCCATACTCACTCATCACAACACAAATGCTGCGGCTCTCCCGACGTCTGGCCACGGCTGCCGTGTGCAAGAAGCTGGGTGATCCTCTCTCGATAGTTCACGACTGGAAAACGCCACAGGTCACGCGAGGCCAAGTCAAGATCAAGGTCGCGGCGGCAGGTGTCAACTTTGCCGACATCTTACAAGCGCGTGGGCAGTATCAGGACAAGGCCGACCCGCCCTTTGTGCCGGGCAACGAAGCCGCTGGCGAGGTGTGCGAGGTCGGTGAGGGCGTGAAGACGTTGGCCATCGGCGACCGAGTGATATGCCTGAGCCGCGGTGGTGCATACGCCTCGGAGACAGTCGCCGACGCTCGGACTTGCCTGAAGCTGCCACCCTCGGCCGCCTCAGCCGATCTCGCCGAGGCCGCGGCGTTGCTGGTCAATTATGGCACGGCGCACCTCGCGCTGACCTCCCGCGCTCATCTCCAGAGCGGCGAGACGGTCCTCGTCACTGCGGCGGCGGGAGGCGTGGGACTCGCTACGGTGGAGCTCGCGCGGTTGATGGGCGCATCACGGGTGATCGCCGCATGCGGCTCGGACGCGAAGCTGTTGATCGCGACGACCAAGGGCGCGGATGCGAAGGGCATCAACTATGCAGGCCTCGACGGAAAGGCATTCCGGAACCGACTCAAGGAGTTCAGCGCAGATGGCGACCGACTCAAGGGCGGCATCGACGTCGTCGTCGACATGGTGAGCGCTTCTCTGATGGCCTCTGATGGAGCCTCTGATTGCCTCTGATTGCCCTCGAAGAGCCCTCTGATTGCCTCACTCATCAGGTGGGCGGCGAGCTTCTCGAGCCATGCATCCGCTCGCTCGCGTGGAACGGGCGCGCTGTCGTGATCGGGTTTGCGGCTGGCCAGATCCCTCACATCCCTGCCAATCTACTCCTAGTCAAGAACGTGAGCGTCTCGGGACTCTTTTGGGGTGCTCACCTGATCCATGACCCTCGCATGCTGATGGCGTCGTCATCACAGCTCATCCAGTGGTGGCTCGAAGGGAAGATCAAGCCGCATGTGGGCGCGAGGGTGAGCCTCGAAAGGGCGAACGACGCGTTTGGGCTCGTCGAGGGGCGCACTTCCACCGGGAAGGTCGTGCTCATCCCGTGAAAAGCCTAGGTTATTTCCGGTTTTCGCTTTTCCCGAGATCTGCCGGTCCCCGCGCGCGGACGGGGACACGGAGCGGGATTGTCATTGTGATTAGCCATTCGACGTACGACGACCATAACGCATAACACGGCATAATATCATCCCGCACCGGCGACCGGCGCACCGCACACCTTGCAAAACACCTTGCACGGGGGTCCCGCCATTTGGTAGGGTAGCTTGTTCAGTTACAAATATCTCTCCCCTCCGGTCCTTTTCCCTCGAACGACTCGGTGTAAGCCCACGGCAGCTTTAGTGCGCAGCGCTCGTCGCGATCGGCCTGCGATCCGACCTCTCTCGCTCGTGCGCACTGCGTCAACTTCAATGCTCGGGTTGCATGGGCTCTCCTCCGCACAGCCAAGCGCCAGGAAGCTTGGGAAGGGCGCAGGATCCATCCCAGGGTCCATCATAGGGTCCTGGGCGGCACACGTCGCACAGAGGGCCGCTCAGCGGCGCTTCTTGTCGTCACCCTTGCGTTCACCAAGGCGATCTGAGACTGAGCCGCGTGCGCCACGTCGGTCGTCAGTTGGAGCCCCACCACGGTCGCCACCGCCACCGCCGCCACCGCCGCCGCCGCCACGGTCGCCACCGCCACCGCCACCGCCGCCACCGCCGCCGCCGCCACCGCCACGGTCGCCGCCGCCACCGCCACGGTCGCCACCGCCACCGCCACGGTCGCCGCCGCCACCGCCACGGTCGCCGCCGCGCCCTCCACCATCGCGCCCTCCACCATCGCGCCCTCCACCATCGCGCCCCCCACCGTCGCGTCCACCCGGTCCGTCGCGTGCACCCGGTCCGTCGCGTCCACCCGGTCCGTCGCGTGCACCCGGCCCGTCGCGTGCACCCGGCCCGTCGCGTGCACCCGGCCCGTCGCGTGTACCCGGTCCGTCGCGTCCGCTCGGAGGGCGCGTGTCCGCGCCGCCGCCGCCGCCGCCGCCGCCGCCGCCACCGCCACCGCCACCGCGGCGATCAGCTTGGCGCGAGCCCATCACCTGATGAGGGAGGGCACTCGAGGTTTCGTCAGAGGCTCATACAGGTTTCGTCAGAGGTACTCAGAGGTTTCGTCAGAGGCGATTAGAGGTTTCGTCAGAGGCTCTCGCAGGAATCGTCCGAGGCACTCAAGGTTTGGTCAGAGGCCATCAGAGGACATCAGAGGACTACAGAGGCCATCACCTGCTCGCGCAAAGCCTTCTCGCGCTGCTCCTGCTCCGCCTTCTCACGGTCGGAGAGCGCCCCGCGTCCGCGATCGCCGGCAGAGGGCGGGGGCGGGGGCGGCGGCGGCGGCGCAGCGACGCCTGCTAACGGCAACCTCTCCGCAGCGCCCTTGCCACTCTTCTCGTCCCGCTTGTCGCCGCCTCCCATATTAGGCAACCTCTCCGCAACGTCCCGCTTGTCGCCGCCGCCGCTGCTCTCGCGCGAACGGTCCCGCTCGGCCTTGGGCGGGTCGCGGCGTGCGTCGTCGTCTCGCCCGCCATTGCCCTTGTCGCCAGAGCGCTTGTCGTCGCGCTTGTCGTCGCGCTTGTCGTCGCGCTTGTCGTCGCGCCTGTCGTCGCGCCTGTCGTCGCGCCTGTCGTCGCGCGCCATCTTGGGCGGTGGTCCCGGCGAGCTATCAAGACGGCCGGAGAGCTCACTCCTCAGCTCTCCTTCCCGGTCGCGCTTCCGCTCGGCGGCGGCGGCGGCGGCCGCGCCTCCACCTCCGCCGCCACTCCGATCGCCTCCGCCTCCGCCGCCACTGCGATCACTTCCGCCGTCGCCAGTGGACACCTTGGCCGACGACGGCGCGCCTCCTGTAGTTGGTTGGAACGGCTTCGCGTTTGGGTTGAGGGGCGAGTCATTTGCGGGCTTGGGCGCGCCCACAACGACGCCCGCCACGGTGCGCACTGCCTTGGGTGGTGGCTCGCCTCCACCAGACGGCGCCGGACGCTTGCGCTCTGAGTCGCTGCCGCCCTCCTTGCTGCCCTTGACGCTCGATTTGCCGCTCTCCCTGTCGACGTCCTTTCCCTTTGCATCGCCGCCACCACTACCGCTGGCACCACCGCCACCACCGCCACCACCACCATCGTCGCCCCCTCTGGCGCCGCCGCCCCTGCTGCCGCCCTCGATGGCCACGCCCCGAGTGAAGTCCTCTTGCGCCTCCATCGAGGGCTTGAGCTTCTGGAGCATCGTGAAGTACTGGGACGCCATGATCTGCAGGTCCTTGCGTTCGTCTTGGCGCAGCTTGTCGACACGCTTCTCAATCATCTCAGAGAGCTTCTTCATCACGGGGAAGACGTCGATGACGCGCGTGAGCACGTGGAGCGCGTTGCGCACCTCCATGTACTCCTTGGACTCGAGGCACGTCATAATCGACTTGGACACCTTGCAGTACCTGGCGAGGGAGGTCATCGGAGGTCAATAGAGGTCATCAGAGGCAAGGCGAGGTCATCGGAGGCTATTCGTGGCAATCAGAGGCCAGGCGAGGCCATCAGAGGCTATTCGTGGCAATCAGAGGCCAGGCGAGGTCATCAGAGGCTATTCGTGGCAATCAGACGTACCACTTGAAGACGACCTTGACAAACTCCTGGTACGAGGCCTTGCGTTGGTCGACCTGTTCGAACGACTTCGAGAAGCCGGGCAGTTTGGCGCACTCCTCGTTGTAGATGGACTCATCACTCTTCCAGTGGAGGAGAAGCGAGAGGCTCTCTTTCAGAAAGCGCCCCAGGTTTTGCGCCTGCCGCTCCGTGCAGCAGAAGATGTGCACCGACACATCGCGCAGCAGCTTGTCGTAGTACTGGAGCGTCGAGAAGTAGGGCGTTCCCTGCGCGTGCGTCTGCTGCACGAAGCGCGCGCAGAAGACCGCGTCGGCGGGCGAGAAGACGCAGCGCGGGAAGATGCAGTACTGCAAAAAGGAGTTCATCGCGTCGGCGGCGGCGCTCTTGTGCGCATCCGGCGAGTTGAACCAGTCGCCCTTGGAACGCGCGAGCCGGCTCATCACGATCTTGTGCCGCTCGTTTTGCACTTTGAGCTCCTCCTTGAGCTTGTCGATCGACACGAGCGCGCGCTCTTTGTCCTTCCGCCGCTTGAGCGCGTTCGCCTTCGGATCGTCCTGCTCGCGAGCATATCGGAGCAGATGCACTCAGATCCACTCAGATGCACTCAGATGGACTCAGATGGACTCAGATGCACACAGATGCACTCAGATGCACTCAGATGCACTCAGGGCTCGTCACGGTCTCCTCACGTGCAATCACCTGCTCGCCGCCATTCGGACGCACGCACCGAGATGCACTCAGATGCAATCAGGGCTCATCACGTGCAATCACCTGCTCGCCGCCAATCGGAGGCACGCACCGAGATGCACTCAGATGCACTCAGGGCTCATCACGTGCAATCACCTGCTCGCCGCCAATCGGAGGCACGAATCGGTCGATCTCGTCGACCTGCCTACGCAGCCGCCGCGTCTCGGCCTCGTACCGGTCCCGGGGCACAAAGATGTCGTAGAGCGAGAGGGACCAGAAGGTGGCATAGAGGCGCGGCGAGAGCAGGTCCCATGCCGCCGCGGGCAAGATGGATCGGATGGCATGCGTCTCGAAGGCGCCGTCCTGGGCAGCCTCGGCCTCCCTCGAGGCCGCACTGCCCCCCTTGGCGGCGGTAGCGCTCTGCTGGCTATCAAGCTCGGCGATCGCGGGGCGGCAGATGAAAAAGGCGACTTCGGGCTCGACGCTGTACTTGTCGCAGAGCGTGCCCACCGGCGGCATGATGGCCGCATACTCCTGCGGCGTTAGGGTAGACGCGACGAATGCCGCGTACTGCTCGAGAGTCTCGTGGCACCGATCGTAGAGCTCGGAGAGGACCTTGAGGTGCGGCGTTTCGTTGGCGAAGACCACCGAGCCGCGCTGCTGCGCGATGAGCAGAAAGAGCGGCACGACAAGCCCGTTCTTCACGAGAGCGTCCTTCAATCGCATCGACGAGCGGCGCGTGTTCTTCGCGATGCCGAGGACGTCGGTGACCGAAAGCTTGAGGGTCTCGCCGCCGGCGCATCCCTCCAGTTGGTCACGCGAAACGTCCTCGAGCAGCTCAATGCCCGCCATCTTGGTCACCAAGTCGCGCAGCAGCAGCAGCTGGAGGGACTGGCCGCTCTTGAGCGTGTTCGCGATGTACTGCAGCAGGCCGACGAGCTCGATATTCGGGTGCTTCTTGTACAGGTTGCCGCAAAAGGAGGAGAGAGACTGCATCCAGAGACTCACGTGCAGCCCATCGTCCTTGAGACGATCCTTCGAGGTCGAAGCGAGGTGAGAGAGGATGATGTACGTGAGCGTATCGAAGGACATGTGCGTCAGGTACTTCATCATGTCGACTACGGGCACGATAAGGTTGTCGTACGCCTGGATCTGGCCCAGGATCGTATCGAAGACGACCGAGGGCATGCTGTGGGTGATCTTGCCGAGGAGCCGACCGTACATCTTCGTATTCTCCTTGGAGAGGCGGCGCATCATGCGCTTCGTCTCGTCTGCCGTGCGCGCACGCGCGACCGCAAGCTCCGGAGAGCTCTCGCCCTTCATGCGCTCGTGCAGCACGCCATACCGGCAGTAGCGCGTCGTGTACGGCTGCTGCTCGAGCAATCTCCAGAGCTCATGCACAAGCCCGGGGTTGGACGAGCACAGGGCGAGCGCGGGCAAGATCGCGTCATCCACGCATGCATTGATGGCCTCATCCAACTGGGCGTCCTCGGGCGACAAGCTGGACTCAAACTTCAGCCGAGAGCACGCAGCCGCGCACAGCCGGCACATTTTGGCCAGCAGCAGCGGCGCGTGGTGCAGGTGGCACCCGAGGCGCTGCAAGAGCGGCGCCGCCGCGTGCACTGCCGCCGCCGGTGTCATCGCCTGTGACAGCTGCCTATTCGTGGCCTTGGGCGCCGACGCGGGCGCCCCGTCCACTTCCATGGGCTCCGCCGCGGGCGCCGCAACGGGCGCCGCTGCAGGCGCCGCGGTGGGCGCGGGCGCGGCCGTAGCCACGAGAAAGGTGGAGCGTGGCGCGATGGTCGCATACGCGGGCGCGACGAGCCACTCGAGGAGACCGCAGAGCGCCTCGCGCACGGGCCCGTATGCGGCCACGTCGACGCCCTCGAGCTCCTCCATGAGCCGCTTGGCCGCCGTCCACTCGCGCAGCTGCAGCAGCGCGCGCAGCAGCCCAAGCGGCTGCATTCGTTCCACACTGAGCTCGGCGTGATCCTCGAGATCGCCGGCCTCGGGCGCCGTGGCGGGCGTGGACGCCGAGTTGGGCGCGCCGTGGGTCGACGAGCCGGCGCCGTCATCGAGCGAACCAAAGTCGGCGAGCGACTTGCGCGCCACTCCACCGCCCAGCTTCGCAGTCGCGAGCAGCGCCGACGCGCGCTTCGCCTCGAGCTCTTGGAGGACCTTGAGCGACGGCGAGAGGTGCGGCAGCACCTGCTCTAGCGCGACCGAGCCCATGGAGAGGAGGAGGCCACACATCATGTAGAGCGAGTCGGGCGTCGGCGCGCCGCCCGCATCCGAGTACAGCGAGAACTTGAAGCCCACCATGTGCGGAATGAATGACGGGTTGAAGAGGGAGACGAGCTGATGGTTCACCGCGACGCGGGAGGGCACCGTCTCAAGCGCCTCAAGCACGAGATCGAGCACGCGGTTCGGGTCGAGGTCGAAGTAGCCGATGAGCGACTGCAGGTTCTGGATCACCTCTTGCGCGCTCCGGCAGTTACGCGTCGACGTCTGGTCTGCCGCGACGCCAGACGGCAGCTCCGAGAGCTCGGCGATGAGCTTCGAGTACCCCTCGCTCTCCTCGCGGAATAGATTGTACTTTTGCTGCGTGTAGATCATGCGCGTGTTCATCTTGACCTGGGCCTGGTGGAACTTTTGCGCGTCCTTCACCAGTCCCACCTCTTGCAGCACGTCCGACTCGAGCCGCGCGCGCAGCACGTCGCCGTCGACCACCTCCTTTTGCACGGCGCTCTGGATGAGCGCGTGGAAGAGCTTGCGAGAGTCGAGCGCCGTGGAGGTACCCGCCTCGAGCTCGAGGCCCATGAACCAGAAGACGTCGGCCAGGTTGGACGACACCAGCGGGCGCAGCGCCACCGGCAGCTGCGCCTCGTCGGCGAGCAGCTCGAGGAGCTTCTGAGGTTCAAGCTGCTCTTTGACTACTGCACTGCACAGGCTGTGCAGCAGGATCTTGAGCGGGTGTGGCGTGCCATCTGGTGGCAGCTCGCTCGACGGCACGGCGCGCTGGCGCAGCGCAGCCGCGCTGCGTATCAGGCACGCACACACGAGACAGAGTCAGAGGAGGAGAGAGCACAAAAAAGTCAGCGCCGGCGACGTGCGATGAGGCAGATGATGTGCCGGCGCTTCTGCTGAGCACGCACATGTTGTTTCTGCCATCCGATTCGATGGTCTTGCACCATTCTGTGATAGTCGAGAAGCCAATGGGGTCGGCCATCGCGTGCTGAGGGAGCTGCCCAAGGTCGAAGTCATGTGTGAATAGTACGTGTGAAAATTTCGGCCTCGGCCCTACCGTATGTGCCAACCTGGAGGGTGGGACCCTACTCGTCTGGTGTGAACTGATAACTTGAATATGTACTAGGAACCTCAAAAGTAGATGAAGGAATATTGGACAGTGCAGCTACCGCGTAGCTAAACAACTTCAGCCGGGCCTCCCTCCAAA
>ENA-UOXP01002152-UOXP01002152.1-mixed-culture-metagenome-genome-assembly--contig:-NODE-2152-length-12360-cov-30.775538_pt1 | contig 12360 bp, 7 predicted proteins | sample MGYA00238161_ERZ761639 | MGnify/ENA primary metagenome ERZ761639 (study PRJEB28913, sample SAMN08776760) | mixed culture metagenome | isolation source: Freshwater growth medium | place: USA...
CGCTCGCCTCGATCTCCCATCCGCTCGCCTCGATCTCCCATCCGCTCGCCTCGATTCGCCACGGGCAAGTGCCAGATTCGAGGGCTCGCCCGACCCGGTGCCCGGCCGACCCAGCGGGGCTCCCGTCGCTGCGAACGGCGGCGCCTGGTGGGGTATCAGTTCCCTCTTCGGCCTAGGTGGCGCTGAACCGAGCCCAAGCAGCCTCGCCGATGGAAGCGCGAGCATCGTTGTAGGCAGCGCCTGTGCCGGCGCCGGCCGCGCGAGCACGAGCGGTGCCGGCGCGAACGGCGATGGCAGCGGCGGAAGCACGGCGCGGAGCGGCGCGTGTGCGCCTGGTGAAAGCGACGAACCCCTGTGGGGACCGCCCGCCCCGCCCCAAAACAGCAGCAGCAGCAGCAACAGCGGCGCGGGCGCCGTCGGTCTCGACCTCAGCAAGGTGCGCACCGAGAAGCCTGCCGTGCCGCCGCCACCACTCGTGAGCGTCGCAGACAGCCCCAATGTGGCGGCACTGCAGGCGGCCTCCCTTGCTGCCGTCCCCCGCAGCGGCGCCTCTCCCCTTTTAGGCAGCTGGTTCAAAGATTCAAAGCGCGTGCCCTCGACGTCGCGGCTGCCCGCGCCCAAGGACGAGGTGGACGAGGTCAAGAAGGCGGCAGTGGCGCGCATCGATGAGGCGAAGCAAGAGCGCTCTCGTGCTCGGACGGAACGCGCGTCTCAGGAGGGCGCCCAGGATGGCGCCACGAAGGACAGCAGCCTCAAACAGGGTCTTAAGGAGGGCAGTGGCAAGGAGCCGAAGAAAGAGCAGGGCCGCAAGGGCGGCAGTGCGCCATCAGCCGCTTCCCCGTCGTCCACCAGGTCCGCCAGTTCGATTGTGCCAGGAGGCCACGCCGGTGCCGCACAGGCACCCTCGGGTAGCCCTATGAAAGTGCCGCGCATGGGCAGCCTTCGAGGCCCGGAGCCGTTGGACAAAGGCGGGCCCAAGCTGGCAGATGGCTCGTCCCTGGTGGTGCCGTCCCTCCACTTCTCGCCGCGTGCCGAAACGCAGGCGAAGGTGCAGGCGCAAGTCTCCGGCCTCTCTCTGCTCATGCAGACTCCCGATGAGTGCCCCATGCCCACCGTCTTCCTCTTCTTCTCCGAGGACCCGGAGGAGCGCGCCGCGCTCACCATCCAGCACTACACGCGCGCGTGGCTCGAGCGCCGGATGGTGCGCTATCTGCAGACGATGCGCCGTCTCATCTTGCTCCTCGCCACACGCGAGCGCAAGGCGGCGCGCCTGATCCGCGAGCGCTGGCTCACCAAGGTCATTCTGGAGCGCAACTCGCAGCGGCTCAGGCCGCTCCTTGAAGCCCTTCTCGGCTCCGTGTGCATCGACAAGCCCGACCGGCTCCTCGACTACGCGACGGAGTGGATGCGCACCAACTTTCCTGAGGAGGCGAGCCAGGCCGCTTCCGCCGAGTGCCGATGCATGTGGTCTCCGCGTGACGACATCGAGCCCACGCAGGAGGCGCTGATGGAGTACCTCGAGAGCTCGAATGCGACGACCGTCCTCGAGGGCATCATCGAGCGCGCCATCTCCGCGCAGCCCGAGAATCTGCATGCGTACGTCGTCGATGAGCTCGTGGCCCAGAATCCCGACGTGCAGCTGCCCTCCGAGGATGAGGATGAAGACGGCCTCCACGCGCCCGTGCTGAGCGCGCTTGCCGAGGAGGAGGAGGAGCTGTTGCAGGAGGAGCTCGAGGAGGACGAGGAGAAGCTCCTCGACGAAGAGACCGTGCTGCTCGAGATCGAAGAGCTCGACGCCGAGGAGGAAGTTCTCGAGCTTGAGGAGGAGGAAGCCTTGTTCGAGCAGCAGCTTGAGGAGGAGGATCCGAGGGCCGAGAGCGAACTCTCGCTCGCCCAGTCACCCCTCGGCGCGCTCGGCACGCTCGCCGAGGAGGAGGAGGAGGAGGAGGAGGAGGAAGATGACCTCGGATCCTGAGATGGCTGAGGAGCGAGGAGGAGCGGCTGACCTCGATATGATCTCGAGACGCGGCAGGCCTGAGATCACAACCCCTTGTGGTAGCAGTTGCAGCCCAGTGGATGGTGCTGCCAACAGCATGTGAACTGGCTACCACTGAAACCAAGGTCACGCGGTCTTCGGCTTCACCTTGTGCTGATCGTACAAATTACAATCCCTCATGCAGTTGTTCGTCGTACAATCCCTCATGTTGCAACTTGCGGTGTAGGAATCCTGAACGTATTCTCGGTACTGTAAGTATACTGGTACACTCACGTAGTCAACACGCCTATTCGCAGTCTGTTCACACCACAAGTTTTCTAGTGAGTCGGAAGTGCCGAAGCCCGCTCCAATGAACACCTCACGCCTCGACCTCTCCGACAAAGCTCTGGCGGACGCAATCCTAAAGGTTCGTTCGGATGCCTCGCCCGAGACATATTGCGTTTTCGGTTACGAGGGAAACTCGAAGATCGTGCTGAAGGACATCGGCACCGGCAGCTGCTATGAGTGCATTGATGACATGGACGAGGGCTCAGTGAGCTACGCGCTCCTTCGCGTCACCGGCACGCGCGACCAAGAGAGCAAGACTGTCAAGTTCGTGTTCATCTGCTACGTCGGCCCTTCGGTCGGTGGCATGCAAAAGGGCCGCGTCAACGGCCACAAGGGCGACGTGAAGGCGATGGTCGGACAGTCCCACGTGGACATCCAGGCGGACGACAAGGCCGATCTAACCGAGGCCAATATCACGGCCAAGCTCAAGAAGGCCTCGGGTGCCAACTACGACCTCGGCTCGAACGCGGGCGGCGCGTACGAGTCCAACGCGAAGAGCATCGGCGCGAGCGCGGCGGCCAAGTACCGCGAGCTCGAGAAGACGTCAAACATCGGGCCCGTGGTCTTCGACAAGGGGCCAGCCAAGCCCAAGGACTACGTGACGCCGATCGACCTGGGCGGCCGGCCGACGGTCGCGCCGCCGACGCAGGCCAAGGCGAACACGGTCATCCGCGATGAGAAAACCGCGGCGCAGGCGGAGAAGGACGCGTTGGTGGAGAAAGAGCGTCTAGCTGCCCTTGCGGCACGTACTAAGGACGGGAAGACGGCCGCGACGACGCCGGTTGTGCCCGTCAAGATATCCACGGAGCCCGCGGGCTCTACCGCGGCCGAGAAGGCGGCGGCCGAGAAGGCGGCGGCCGAGAAGGCGGCGGCCGAGAAGGCGGCGGCGGCGGACGAGAAGGCAGCAGCCGAGAAGGCGGCGGCGGCCGAGAAAGCGGCGGAGGCCGAGAAGGTGGCGGTTGCTCACAGGGCGGCAGCAGCTATTGCGGCGGCAGAGAAGGAGGCGGCCGAAAAGGCAGCAGTAGCGATTGCGGCGGCCGAGGCGGCGGCCGAGGCCGAGGTTGCCGCGGCCGAGAAGGCGGCGGCGGCCGAGACGGCGGCGGCGGCGACTGCGGCGGCGGCCGAGGCGGAGGCGGCAGTGATCCCGCCTGCTGAGACGCCTGCGGTGGAGACACGAGCACCTGAGCCCGTTGCGCCAGCGCCGCCGCTGGCAGCGCCGCCGCTGGCAGCGCCTCCGCCACTGGCAGCGCCTCCGCCACTGGATCCGACGCCGGCCTTGCCCAAGACGGCGTCCTCGTATACAGACGGGGACTACTCGCCGAAGGGTGAGATCCTGCACAGCGGCGTTTGCGGCAAGGCAGGCGGTGGGCTGCTCGCGAATAAGTTCACGAACCGCTTCGTCGTGATCCACCGTATCGAGGGCGTTTCGTACATGTCCGTCTATGATGCGAGCTGCGCCACAGCCACGAGCGGTGGAGAATTCACCGAGCTCAAGGGCTCACGGCTGCTCCTGGATGAGCGAGCCTCCGTCACGACGGAAGGGCCCAAGTTCATCGTGCGCGCGCGGGATGAGAAGACTTCGGTGGCTCAGGAGACTATCACCCAGAGCTACACCTCTGTCGAGATCTCAATCCCGTTCAAGGCAGCCACGGATGAGGAGGCAGCACAGTGGGCTGCCGCGGTGCAGCAAGCCATCAGTGGCCAGTAGGCGCGTAAAGAACGACAAAGCTTTGCGGAAGGGATGGGTGAAGGGAAATACGGCCCCCGCAGAGGTCGCGCCACGCACCGACTACGTAACGTTCGAACGTCGAGCCGCGGTGCGCGGATGCTGTTGCTGACTGCTCTTATCAGTTATCACTTTCGTTTGTGCGTGACAACGTGTGCGTTTACCTGAGCGTCGTCCAGTGCCCGGCACAGGGGCGTGGGAAAGTGAGTAGGATTTGTCACATTAACGCGCCGCGTTAGCGCGCGCGGTCGCGCGCGACGAGACGCCGCCGGCGGCCTGCGCCGCCGCCGCGGGCCCCCCGGCCCCCGCCCGCGCCCCCCGGCCGCCCCGCTCCGCCCGGCCCGCGGGAGCTACCCGGGGGGAGTCGGGACGGGAAAGTCGCGCCATCTGGATACGTCGCTGAGACCCATTGCACCCGACCGAAGGTGGGACCCATAACGTATCGATTCGCCTACCCATTTTGGCGGCGAATGCCCATAGACAGACAGGTCTGAGGTTAGACACACCTCACGCACGGAGTGGATGCGTCACACATCCCAGCGTGGACGTTCTTCACGGGCCGCTGGAATCAGCTTGGCGCCTGGATTGAAGCTGCCGTCTCGCATCATTGTGGATCGCATCGATCTCGGCCACTTGACTTCGGATGTTGGCGACCGCCACCTTGCGGATCGCGGCTCGGTACGCTCGCTTCTCCTCGCGTGACGCATCTTCCGATGGCGGTACGAGCAGCACGGCTGCTTGCGTGCTCGACGCGCCGCCGTTGGCGCAGCCGCTGGCGGCACCGCCGCCCTCGTCTTGCCACTCGGCTTGCCACTCGGCTTGCCACTCGGCTTGACGTACCCCCATGCGCGTCCACATTTCGTCTAGCGCCGCTGCAGCGCTTGTCGCCTCAGCATCCGGTTGCACAGCCAAGGCGGCCAGCCGCTCTGCCTCCGCCATCAAGTCCTTGGACACCGGTGTGCCCATTGGCTCTTCGAACGCCCAGCTGTCCATGGTTGCTGCGTGTACGGGCATACCCATGCTGATGGTGGCGACAACGACGCCGTCTCCACCGCCGACGCTGCCATCGCTGCTGCTGCTACTGCCGCCGCCGCCGCCACCGATGCCACCGCATGCGGTCGTCACGGCAGGCAGTTGCCACGAAGTCGTTTTCAGGATCGTGTTCACGTAAAAGGTCCGCCCACTAACGGGATCTATGCGGCTCTCCCAGTTTGCAGGTAGCTGCGGCTGCGGCTGCGGCTCCGAGGGAGGCGGCCTGCCGATGCCTCCGCATGCGGTCGTCACGGTAGGAAGTTGCCACGAGGTCGTCTTCAGGATCGTGTTGACGTAAAAGGTCCGCCCACTAACGGGATCTATGCGGCTCTCCCAGTTTGCAAGCTGCGGCTGCGGCTCGTGCGGCTCCGCCATTATCGCGCTCGCTTTCGAGTTTTTTGTGGAACTCAACGCAACACACCCCCGCCAGTGGGGTTCCACCCGAGCCGAGGGTTGACTCGAGTGAAAGTTTAGTCCATAGCAGATGTCCCCAAACTTCCCCAAGTTGCGTCAAGTTGTCTACCGGGTACTTTTGGCTTCACATGAGTTGTCACATGCAGGGCCCTAGCCCTGCGCATCAGGGTAGCAAACGTCAGGGTGCACGTTTCGATATCCTTCCGGACGATATCCTTTTGAGCATCCTAGAGACAATTCCCGCCGTGAAGCTTGGGCAGCTCGCTTCGACTCAGCGACGTTGGCCAACACTTGTTAGTGAGGCGGCGCAGCGACGGGCGCTGAGGCAGGGCATGGCGGCCCTGCCGATTGTGCATGCGCGCACGCTGCAACCGCTGGCGCCGCCCACCGCCTGGCTGTGCGCACTAGGCTGGTGCGAGATCATTGAAGATCGCGTTGGCGTTCGGCCAGAACGTGGCTGGCGAACGGACTGGGAGCAAGCGAGCCGACGAGCGGGCACGACCGATGTCCATACCAACACGCTTTCGCAACCAGGCGCCATCGCCCGGAAATTGTGCAAGTTCGCGTGGGCGCTCGAGCTGCTCGAGCTCGCGTGGCCGCGCGAGCACGCCGAGGCGCTCCCGCTCCTGCACACATGGGCCAACGGTGCAATCGCTCGTGGCGTCCGCGAGCGTTCTTCCACGTATGCAGCGTCCACGTGGGTGCTGTGTGATGCGCTCGCGCAGCAAGCGATCCGGCAGCGATTCCAGCGCCCGGTGGGCCCGGTGTACGCCAAGCTCGCGGGCCGTGGCGGGCTCTCAACCGACGATCCAGCTTGGAACGTATTGCTCCCCACTGCATGCACGACGGGGACAGCAGCCGACGCGGCGGTCCCCATCTCGAAGCCCGTCTGGTTCCGGACGAATGCAGTCGCGCTGGCGGCCAGCGCGCGTCAAGGCGTCGTGTGGTCCGGCCAGCCGACGGGTCATGCGGCCGGGCCCGGCATCGTCCAATTTAGGCAACGCGCCATGGCGGGCGGGGCCATTCGCTCCTTGGTGGAAGTTGGCAGCGACCGGTATGCGCTGCCACCGCTTGCATGCATCACGCTCGAGAGCGTGGACGAGCCCGGCGAGTGGAAGCTGAGCGAAGAAGATCGGGGCCCCACTCTGTGCCGGCGCTACACTGTCGTCGTTGACTGGTGAGATGTGTGAGGCGCGTGGGCGCGGGGGATGGCGTGAGTGGATCCACCACGTCGGTGTGGCCCTGGAATTACAGCTGTAGTCCTGGCGCCACCTCTCCTGAGGGTTTAGCGGCCGGGCATGCCCTCGCTTACGACCCGGCGCTGCGCCGCGGCTGATGGCGGCTAATGTGCCTTACCGCCTACCCGCGCTCGAACGAAGAGCGTCTACCTCTACGACGCGGCTCCGGTGGAAGCTGGAACGGAAATCGGAAACGGAACGCCGCCGCCGGTATCGCCGCGATCACGAATTCCGTATACACATTGGAACTCTACGCCTCGTACTTCTACCGTACACTATATGATCTCTTGAAATCTCGTGTGGGTTCGCCCTCATCCCAAGCGGCAGCGCGCCGTGCTCTCGACCCTATTCCGGTTATAAAAACTACTTACTAGGTAAGCCGAAGTAAGTTGTAACCGCGCATATTCCTCGATGTAACCGCGATGCCCGGTACTCTGCCGTGCGTTCAGCGTTGGCCGTGCGGCTGTAGCGTGCGGTGACTGGTCCGCTAAGAAAGATCCATCTGCTCCTGTATCTGTATCGAGGAGCTGTCCTCTACCGCTCCTGCTGCCTCTTCGCCCTTGCCTCCCTGCGCCGGCACCGGCGGCTCCGGCGAGATGGTCCTGGAGATTGTATCTCGAGGTCGAGACGGGATCTCGACATCAAAGACGATCGCCTTTTGGACGGGGCGGTACTGCAGATTGCACGTCGACGCGTTCACGTACGTGGTGGTGCCGTCGGTGGAGACGCCGTACCCCTCGTGAATGTGCCCAAAGCAGTGGAATTGCGGCCGCACGCGCGTCTGCAGCTCGTCGAGCAGGTCGAGGCAGCCCGCGCGCACGCCACTGCTCGTGAGATCGCCGTGGCCCAGCGGCGGACCGTGTGTCAGCACCACGTCGGTGTCCTGTGGGATGAGGCGCCACTTGGCACGGCAGGGCTCGCCACGCGGCAAGTTGAACGCCCAGGCGCAGAACTCAGGCTGCCACGGCGAACCCCAGATTCGAATACCCTCAACCTCGGTGTGGCTGTCTTGCAGGTACGTGCAGTTTGGGATGGCCTCGATGAGCGCGCGCACACGGGCGCACGTGCCAGCCACGTCGTCGACCTGGCCGTGCCCGAAGCGCTGTGCTGTCGACGCGTACGAGTCGACGTCCAAGCTCAAGTCGTGGTTGCCGGCGATGATGATCTTGCGCGCATGCGGCAGCTTGGCAAGCCACTTGGCGAATGTGGCGATTTCCTCGGGGCGGCCGACGTTGGAAAAGTCGCCGCAGTGGAGCAGCACGTCGCCATCAGGAATCGTTTCGAGCGACGTAGTCGCGGCCATTGTCTTCGATTCGCACGAATGCGTGTCGCTGATGCACACGAAGCGGACGGTGCCCTCACGCTTGGGCCGAGCTCCGTCAAAGTCAGAGAGTAGCAGCTTCCTTGCGTCGCCCCGAGCCGTACGCACAATGTCCCACGCCTTCGTGGGGTCAAGCTTGAATGCGTGTGGCGCAATAGCTTTCGGCGCGCCTCCGCTGACGGTCAGTGACGGCTTTGGCGGCCGCAGGTGCTGCCACGTTGTAGGATGCGCAAAGTCACACGATCTGTTTGGGCATGCGCCACCGAAACTGCAGCACCGTTCGCCGAATTTGCCACAGGCGATCCACTGTGGTGACGGCACTTGGCCAGCACCCTGTGGAGGCGGTGCTGCCGTTGGATGATCCATACAAACGTGAGCACATACCCGGTAGTTTTCATGGGCAGACTCGCGCAGAAACGGAAACTGCATGAATGGCCTTTGTCACTCCGCTCTCCACTTGCATGTGTCTCATTTCTTTGGTCTTGTGCAGCATCTCGTTGGGTGTGAACGGTGCTGCTTACGTGTTGTGTGTATTAACATGAACGATTGGTCTTCTTCACGAGAGCCACTTTCCGTGATGTCCGCTCTCGTTTCAGTGGGTGAGCTCGTCGAGGTTGAGGTCCAATTGGGTGACGACAGAGGCATCCAGTGGCAACCCGCCAAGGTCCTTCAGCTCCTCTCCTCGCAGCGTTTTCGGGTGTGCGTCAACGGTGAATTAGATTTCTTGGAAACGTTTGGGCCTGAAGATGAGGGGAAGGAATGGCGCCGAGCGCCTGCCGAGCATGCCACCCGCGTGGCAGCAGCATACGCCGAAGCTGAGGCGGCATGGTTGCGGGACGGCGCCGATAAGGAAGGCGACGACGACGACGACGACGACGAGGAGGAGGAGGAGGAGGAGGAGGAGGAGGAGGAGGAGGAGGAGGAGGAGGAGGGTATTCGCAAGCACGGCGAATCCTCGGCCAAGGTACATGATTCGCTTGCCAAGGTTGCAAGGCCGCCGCCGGCCAAAAGAAGACGCCGGCAGTCTTCTGACGAGGAAGACGACGACGACGAGGACGACGAGGAGGAGGAGGAGGACGAGGACGAGGACGAGGACGAGGACGAGGACGAGGACGAGGACGAGGACGACGAGGAGCGTGCTGGGGCAGTCACGGCCGGCCGAGGATCGCGAGGCCGCGGCGGTGGTCGAGGCGCATCATCGTCCCACGGGCGATCCCGTGGACGCAGTGCGTCAAAGGCCGCGGCCAAGGCCGCTGCAAAGTCAGCCGAAAGGAAGGCATATGCCCTGCCGACGCTCGCCCAAGCTGAGGCGGTCGCCAAGTGGCGACGAGTGACCATCGCGGAGGCCCTGAGCGCGCTGCCCTCGCTGCCTGACCTCATGCCGATCTTGCCCGTGTCGACGATTCCTCCGGCACCGTCACTGCCGTCCTTGCCGGCCGCGCCCACCCTCAGAGTCTGTGTGAGCACGAGCCGCGCCACCGCGCCACCGTTAGAACCTCTGAGCATCGGTGCGTACACGGCGCGTAGGGTGGCGCATGCGGCCGAGACCACGCACCTCTGCAACTGCGGCGCGTCTGTTTGGGGCGTCGCGTGGCTGCCCGAGCCTGCTGCCGGTGCGGCTGCCAGCGGCGCGGCTAGTGCTCACAACGGCGCGGCGGTGGACGGCCGTCGAGACGCGATGCTGCTCGCTGTCGGCACGTACCGGGACGGCGCTTCACATGCGCTCACCAGTGGTGTCAATGCGATTCAATTCTGGAGGGTGCCAGCGGACACCGCCAATCTCGCCAATCTCGCCAATCCCGAGCCGAGCGCACGGCCGTGGCTGCACGTGCTTCACAACGGCGGAGGCGTGACTGCGCTCTGCTGGTGCCCGAACGGCAATGCATGCACCGCCCAACGGCCGAGCGACAAGAGAGACGGTACGAGCTCCGCCAGCGGCGGCACCGGCGGCGGTGTTGGCCGCAGCAGCAGCGGCGCGGGTACGACAGGATGCGCCCCGGGCGGCGGTGGCGCCGGAAACAGCAGCATCAGCACTGCGATGGTCGTCGCAGGCGCGGATGGCGCGGATGGCGCGGCCACTCCGGTCGATCGTTTGGGACTGCTCGCCGCGGCATGTGCAGATGGGCGCGTCCGTATCTTCGCCATCCCAACTCCCGCGGGCGTCCGGTCTCTTGCCTCCACCGCCGCCACCACCGCCGCTCCCACCGCCGCCACCGCCGCTCCCACCGCCCCCACCGCCACCACCGCCGCCGCTTCCGCGCCACAAATTGGGGAGCAGCCGTCGCCGCCGCCCGAGCTGTGGCTGCCTCCAGTGCTGCAGCTCGAACCGCGCGAGCTGATACTGCCGCTCACGCTGAGCTGGTGCGCCGGCTCACCGCATTTGCTCGCGACTGGCCACAGTGATGGCACGGTCAAGGTTTGGCATCTGCTCGAGACTCCCACTCGGGCGGGTGAGAAGACACCGTGGGAAGTCTTTGGGATCAACGTGCAGTCCCTTGGGCGCGTGGGCCCTCAGGCCGTGGATCCCCAGGCGCGTGGGGATCCTCAGGCCGGCCCCAACGAGGAGGATGAGGAAGGCGAGGAGGGCGAGGAGGGCGGCGACAGCGCCGACGTTGCAATTGAGGTGGATGGCGTCGCTGCGCCGTCTAACGTGCGGATAGGAAAGGCCGCCGTGGCAACGACGGTTGGTGGCAGCGACCGCGGCGCCTCAGCCCCAACGGCCTTGCCGCTGCCACCCGGCACGCCTCTTGGGCTTCTGACGGTCCCCTTTTGCGTGCTTGGGGTCTCGACACGGTTGGGAGGCGCGCCGCACGGTGGCTTGCACCCTGCATACGCCAAAGGCAGCGCCGCCTCTACCCAGGCCATCGGGCACGCAGGACCGGTACGCTCGGTACGCTGGGCACCCGCGCCACACGAGTATCTTGCGAGCGTGGGGCACGACGGGCTCTTGGTGCTGTGGGATCATCGGCTGCGGGTGCCCATTGTGCGACGGCACGAAGTGGCGCCGTACATGTGGGCACTCGACTGTGCTTGGTCGGCCGTTCTCCCACTCATCTGGGTGGCCGTTGACGAGCCCGTGCTGCGCCTGCAGCCACTGCGCGATGACGTCGAGGCCGCTGTGCGACGCCGCGAGATCGCCAAGGTTCTACCATTGAGTGACGCCGCCTCGAATGCGGCCGTGTGGGCTCTCGCGCTGTCTGCGCCAGGTGACCGCCTCGCCGCAGCCACGAGTGCAGGTAGGCTCGAGGTGCACTCCGAGTGCCGTCTCCGCGGGTCGAAGAAGGTGGTGGCGCAGGTGCGTGGTCACGTGCAGCTGGGATGGAGCGACGGCAAGACGGCGCCCGCTAAACCGAGGACCGTGGCGCCGAAAGCAGCGGCGGCGACGCCGGCGGCAGCAGCTTCTGGCAGTCCAGCGAACGGCACGGAGGACGAGGTGCTGTTGGCGGAGAATGACCACGAAGAGGGGGCGGCGGCCGCGGCTGCGGCGGCCGCGGCTGCGGCGGCAGATACGGACGCCGCACCGCCTGCGGCCGGTCCGATACTTGTGGTTGCGCTCGGCGCCGCGGCCGCGCCGCCGCCTCTCGCGCCGAATGGCACACCGGTGCCGCCTTCTGTCATATCGCTGCGTTCGTTACAATGGAACCCGAATCCGGCGCACCACGAATGGATTGCATGCGGCGGCGCATCGGGCCTGCTCGTCCTCACGCATCTGCCGACATCGCAAAAGATTTCGTCCTCAGATGTCGGCTTCGAGGTTACGGACGATGAGCCGCTCGCTCCTGGCGCATCGAGCGCCGCATCGAGCCCCCTCGAGGACGAGGACGAGGGCGACGACGCCCCCAAAGACGAGCTGGGAGACACGGAGCCGGAGGAGCTGGGGGAGTCGGAGCCCGGAAAGGCTGTGCAGCGCGCGAAGCTGGCTCATAGCAAGGCCAAGGCGGCGTCTAGCGCCGGCGCGGCCCCGTCGGGCGCGGGCGCGGCCGGGGCGCTCTTACTCAAGCGGCCCAAGGGGCGTGCTCCCAAGGGGAAGCAGTGGGACCCAAGGCTTGGGTGGATTGATGAAGCATTGTAACGGTCGATGAGGCTTCGGAAGGGCGGGTGTCGTGTCAGCATGAGCCGGGACGGATCGCCTATAAAGCATTATAAGAGATACGCTCGCACACGATAAGGGTAATAACAAATAAGGCGGGTTTCCGACACGTGACACGCACTCGTTACTCGTTAGGCGGACCAGTCGAGACGCGCGTTTGTGACATCAGCAATTGGGTCTTAGTGAGAAATCATGGATTTGAACCATAACATCATG
>ENA-UOXP01002157-UOXP01002157.1-mixed-culture-metagenome-genome-assembly--contig:-NODE-2157-length-12337-cov-43.457173_pt1 | contig 12337 bp, 16 predicted proteins | sample MGYA00238161_ERZ761639 | MGnify/ENA primary metagenome ERZ761639 (study PRJEB28913, sample SAMN08776760) | mixed culture metagenome | isolation source: Freshwater growth medium | place: USA...
TTAAACAGCCCTTGGCTGCATAAATCAGGCGACAACTACCTTGACACGCGCCGAATCGACTTCCAGCCGAGCGAAGGAAATTTGAACTTCGAAATCAACGAAGCGTCTCCATCACCGATTCTTTTCACCACATTGCGCAGCTCAGGCGTGGAACACCGAGCAATCCACGCAAAGGGGCAATCTGGGGCTTGCACCAAAGCGCCAAGGAACGAAAACATCGTCTCTGTCGCATGGTGAAGCGCCAAGCGTATGGCGACAGATGCTCGCGCCTCATCCTCAGCATTCTGATTTGTCTCGATGACGTGTGCAAAGTACTCGGAGTCGATGCCGCTCAAAAAGTCGCGAGTTCGTTCCGCCACATCACCGTCCCAAAGGAGAAACGGCTCATCGCCAACTGCGAAGGTTACTGGGTTCACGCTCTAGAACACCGCTACTGTGCGGCAACAGAGCAAGAGGCCGTGTAGAGACCTCCCAGCGGGGCCTTAGCAGCATCGCTGTTCACATGCCGTGAAATCAGCACCGACTTCTTGTCTAGAAAAAGGGAATGCACCCAAACGGCCTTCTCGTAAAAGACAAAGAAGGTGACGAACTCTGCAGTCTCCACGACTGCCGCTGCTTCAGTTCTGGGGACACTTCCTGCTGCGGTTCCGCTTTGCGACACGATGGTTGCTGATGCGTCTCCCATCGTCCAAGAGTACGTAAAAAGCCCACCGCCAAAGCCGTCTGGTTCGACCTTGCTCTGAGCGCCCCCAAGCATCGTGGCACCAGTGGGACTTCTACAAACCGCTGTCACTTGCTTGGAAGGCTTGCCGTTTGAATTGCCTTGAGCGGCAACAAGCGTTGGCAGCACGAGGGACGCACAAAGAAGCAATGACAGGTAGGGGGTTCTCATCGGCGCATGTTAGCGCCACCTCGAAGGGTTTGGCGGACCGCCCCCTGAGTGGCTCCTATGCGTCACTGCGGGGCTTTAGAAATAGGCCTCGTTACAAGCATGGCAAGATTCCACGCATGCCAACATCAAAGCGAGAGTTTCTCTTTTACATGGATGACTCCGGGTCTCGCGACCCAGACAAGCACCCAAAGCCTGAAAGCCAGGAACCAGATTGGTTTGCGCTTGGAGGTGTGCTTATAGACGCAGCAGACAAAGATGCATGCGACAGCGCAATCGTGAAGTTCCGAGAGTCTTGGCCCGCAATCGGTGATTCGCCCCTTCACTCGTATGAAATACGGAACAAGTCTCTCGGCTTCAGATGGCTAAACACACTGTCCGAAGAGGAACTGAATCGCTTCTACAGAGAAATATCGGACCTAGTCACAAGCCTTCCCATCATTGTCGCGGGCTGCGTGGTGCACCGCCCGGGCTACAACAACAAGTACATGCCGCAGTACGGTCAGCGGCGCTGGAAGCTGTGTCGAACTGCGTTCAGTATCGCGGTGGAACGTGCCGCCAAGTACGCAGCCCATCACCAGGGTAGGTTGCGCGTTTTTGTTGAGAGGACGGACAAAAAGACTGAAGCCCAATTCAAGGGGTACTACAACCATCTCAAGGAAAGTGGTCCTCCCTTTGACGAAGGACGCTCGTCCAAGTACAGCCCTCTCCAAAGTGATGTGCTCGCGAGCACCTTGTACGAGTTCGCAGTGAAGACCAAGAAATCTGACCTCATGCAACTGGCTGACCTCTGCCTTTGGCCCATTTGCACCGGCGGCTACAACCACGCCAATAAGTCGTATGCGGTTTTGAAAATGGCGGGAAAGCTACTCGACCACCATTGCACACAAGACAACGGGCTGCTGGGGATAAAGTATTCGTGCTTCGACGCGTGACCCAGAAACACAAAAGCCCGCATCTCTGCGGGCTTAAGGCGGCTACCAAAATGGGCAACCTCGTAGGCTAGGCCTGTCGGTAGTTTACCAACTGGCATCCATCTGACTGTAGGGAAACCCCTCGAATTTACCTGTTACCTCGACGGGTATAGAGACGAGTGGTGTTGGGCGCATCACGCAACTTATTGTTTTTTAAAGATATTTCAAGCTACCGACAGAAAAGTGGCGCGTTTTACCATCGGTCGGAGGAAGAGCATAGACGATGTGGATGTTGCGCTGCTTTCACATGTTTGCCTTTGCGAAGGGGCGCGACAAGGTCCATCTAGGGCGTCGTAACGGTAACCATGTAAACGCGCTTTTTCACTAGGTAAAGCGTCAAGTTGTACGCTTCGTAGCGCAATACCTTTGCGGAAGACTCAATCGTGTCCGAGTCAGGCTTTCCGAGGTGCTTCAAAACCTCTTCCTCGCTTGAGCCGTCTCGAAGCCCAAAAACCTCTGGGCACGAATAGACGGTTTGCGAGTAGCACGCGACAGCAATCACTTTCCCCGATGGGGCTGGTGCATCAAAGGAGACGTTGATTTGCGTGTTGGTCCGTACGTCGTACTGCCACCCGGTCGAGTTGACGATGAGATGGCCCTCTTTTGCGTCATCGGCCCGCACAACTCGTGGGTCCTTCGTCCACGGCTTGTCTGCCTCTTCAGGTGTGCGGTCCAAGAAAGCGGCCGGCGCCCCCAGCACATAGCGGACCTGGTCAGCGCTGTCCCCCAGTTTGACCTCCGCATATTCCGTCAGGAGCCTGGGTTTGTCTCGTACGTAGCGCTCGTACTCTTCGTACCCAAGGACGGCTGCGACGAGCGCCGCTATAACTAGCGCAGCAAAGCCCATCCATTTGAGCAGGCGCTTCACAACGATTAGAAAGGCTTCGGCTTGTTCGTTTGCAGACACTTTCGAGCCCCTCACTTGAACACAAGCATCAGCATCGCCACGAACAACAAGCCGCCGACCCACTTGACGGTGCCCCTGAGCGCCTCAATCTTGGCGCCGAGGTCTTGGGGAGGAGTCAGCTGGGCTGAGGGAGCCATCGCTGAACCTTGTTGCACGGCCAGCGGTTCTTCCTCCGCATCCTCACCCAACCGGCTCGCACGCTTCAGCTGCGCGCCAACGCCTTCCAAGTAGAAAGCTGAGAGCACCCCATGTGCTAAGTCCGGCGACTCGATAGAGTTGTGCTTGTCGGGCGGCAAGAAAAGATGCGCCCTTGCTGTAATCGGCTCGAGCGGGTGGCTGTCGGAGTAGAGGCCGTGAAACCGCGCACAGAACTGGGCGGCCGTGAGCTGGCCTGCCTCCAGCAGCCGCACCATTGCATCCAACGAATCTTGTTTGAGCGTCACGTCGAGCCAGAACGCGCTTTCGGTGCCAAATTCCCAATCCGCTCTGTTGAACCCCAACATGCATACGCCAACGACCTCGGTGGGCTTCTCACCGTTGCTGTCTACAAAGTTGTGCAGAGCGTCGTTACCCGAGCCTCGAATCGTGACCATGAAGCGCTTCACGGTGTTCGCAGGGTCGCCAAGCACGGACAAGTCCCTGTCTCTGTCGAGCGAGACGAACCCACGAACGTAGGCCTGCATCAGCAAGCCTTCACCCCTTTCGGGCGCCCACGCCACCTTGGCTTCATCAACGTCGAACCAGACGTTGTTGCTGTGGGGGTAGAACGTCCGTTCATCCCCTTTTTCGTTCTTGAGCAGCAGCTCTTTGCGCTCACCCGGTCGCAGCACATCAACAACCATTTTCTCGTTCATGGAGGTCCCCCCGAGTGTGATTTCGAAATCTACCGCCCCGGTGGTGGCCGTTATGGACACGCCAACCCCCGCCCAGGGGGACAACCGTAAAACCCATTGGTCGCTCCCTTGCAGTGCTGCAGACGACGCCATCTTAAATGCGACTCACAGGCTGGCGACACGCAAAAGGTCTAAACACCGCAGGTACTTACGAGACTTTCAGTCACGCGGGAAAGCATCCAAGGCGTCCCGGTGTCGAGCGAGTTCACGGGCGAGGTCGCGGAGCATTTGCCGCGTACCGCCCCTCCAGCTATTGCGGCTAACTCTGGCTTTGCCGTCCGCGCTTTTGGGGCCGGTGGACTGCTCCCACGGCTTCCATCGCTTGATTGCCTCGCGCTGCCGCTCCCGTTGCTCCGGCGTCCAAAGTCGTGCTGCCACTGCTCATCCCTTCTAAAAGTTTGCTTGGCTGGTTTTCGATTTCCCCGCACGCCTGCGCGGGCGCACATGCGCGCGTACTGGTCTCGTAATTGGTCGGGGCCCCGTTGTTGACCTGCTGCGGGCCGTTTGAGATGTTGGTCTGCCTGGCGAATACGGGCGGGTTCTTCAATTCGCCCAGCGCTTGCAAGGTGGCGCGGCACTGGCTCTGAGCCTTCATCCCCATCCGCATGAACGCCTCCCAGTGGGGCATGGTCGTCTGGTTCACTGCCCGTCGCATGAGGTTCACGAAGATGGCATCTAGCGTGTGAGCCTGCGAGATGAGGATGCCCTCGGCGCGGCCCAGCTCTCCGGCATTGACCGCCTGCACCTGCACAGCCAGTACTGCGGCGAGTTCGTTCACGTCGTGCGTGTCCTTTTGCCAAGCCTCGATAACCGCCGCTGCCCCATTCTCAGGACTGGTCAAGGTGCGTGCGATAGCCGCGTCCATGTCGTCTGGCCCAGTCGGCACCACAGCGAGTGCGCTCCGGTTCTTCGTCTTTGCACGCGTGGGGAGTGCGGGGGCTGTGCGGCTTGATTTCGTCAGGGTCTTTTTCATGACTGCGGCTCACTTTGTTGGTCATCAATTGCACTGGGTGAATGTGCGAACTCGGCTCGGGGGGTTCCGTATGCTTCACCGGCGGCCCGGGCAAGGAACCCGCCAAACACAACGAAGCGCTCCAGCTCCATGAAAGTGGCCTGCGGCTGCTGTACGTGCGCCAGCCACCTTTCCGCCAGGTCATCTTTGAAAAGCGGATTGAGCAGGCTCGCCAACGTGTCCTGTCCGATGTGTCGCTGCGATACCAACGTCCCCACCAAATCCGCATACTGCGGCTCGTGGTCAGCCACCGCAGAAGCACAGAGCGCGACAGTCGCCCGGAGCGCGGTCACGGCGGAAAGCCCGAACTGCATCTCGATGTAATGGCACAGGTAGACGCTGAGCCCGATTTCGTGCGCACCGAGCAAGCATGCACCCAGGACACGTCCCCTTTCATCAGGACCGTCGCTGGCTCGCTCTCTATCCAGAATGTCTGCGACCGTGCCCGCCAGAGCAGGGACAAGAAAGCCGAGAACGACGGGAAGGCTGTCCATCAGACGCTCGCCAGAAAAACCGCTGTCTCTCCATCCGTTGTCGCAGTAACCAGCCCACTCCCAGCGTTCACCCCCGCAATCGATGCGGACCTCCTTGGGGACATAGCCGCACATGGGCATGACGATGGCGTGTCCTGCTTCGTGAGCTGCCAAGCTGCGCACGGGGTCTCTCTTGTGCCCGAACCAAGCACTCCGGCCAACCACGAATGCCGCCACGTCGCCCGCATATGCCTTGGCCATGGGGTTGACTAAGAAGTTGAACGCCATCACGGCATCTGAGTTCATGATGCTTCCGCTCATGGCTGCGTCTCCTCGGCCTGCAGAACATCAAGCGCGGCCCGTGTTCGCTCTTGCTCTGCGTCCAAGGCTCCATACACCGCCAGCAACGAGGGGCGCAGTTGCTGCCATTGCTCGGGGTGATGGTCAGCTAGGTACTTGAACCGTAGCTCGCTCAGTTGGGCTGTGCAGTTCCAGCACTCGCCGGAGTCTGGGTAGCCCATCGAGTACTGCTGCGGCAGCTCCAGGCGATGCTCACGGACATACGAATACACCTGCTGCTCCGTCCAGTTCCAAAGTGGCAGGATGCGCCGGGGATATTGGGCAGCCACGCCATCCTCTGCCCTTTGCCCGTGTATCTCCAGACCGATTCCGTTCTCACGCATGTACAGCTCGATGGGCTGCGAGCGCAGCGAGAGGCAGCACGTCACCCAATCGCTCACAAGCAACCTATCCTGCGGCGCGGCTTCCATCAACGAACCAAGCGGCGTGTTGAAGATGGGCACCACACGCGACGGCAGGCCAGCAGCCTTAAACCGCTGCGCTTGGTCGCTTTGCACCTCAGTGACCCCCTGCCCGAGAATGAAGTCGCGCATGTGAGGCAGCATGGCCCCGGTGTTTGCCCAAACGAACTCCAGCCGGTCAGCCCATGGCTTCAGCAGGTGCTTTAGGGCGACCGACTCCTTGCCGCCTGAATAGGCAACCACTCCTCGGGGGGCTGCGTCCATGGCCTGACTGATGACCTCCAACGATTTCTCGATGTGTGGCTCGCTCATGCCAGCTCCAGTTGGCAGGCTGACCCATTCGCGGGGGAGCAGGAACTGCGGGGCGCAGATTCTGCGGGGGTCGCTTCTTGGGACGGGTCGCTCTCAGGCTCGATTTCGAGGTCTGCACACCATTCAGTGGCAAGGTCAGCCAGCGCGTTCACCGTCACCATCTCGTAAGACAGGTCAGCATTGCGGTGGTCGCTGTGATTCGCCATGTACTCGCACAGGTCGTTGATGCGGTCGCGCAACCCATTGAGGCGGCGGGCCATGGTCTGCAGCTTGCGCTCTGCAAGCGGGGTGCTGACAGGCAAGACGTGGAAGTGCTCGCAGATGCTCCGGAGTTGCCACGGGTGCAAAAGGACCGACGGTGCTTGCTCGTAGTACGCGTCCTCCGACTGGGTCAACATGATGGCGGTGCCGTGTTCGTCATCCACCCATTCGGCGGCGACTTCGTGATGTTTGAGTTTGGTGTTCATGCTGGAATTGATTCGAGTTGGTTTTCGCGGAGTAAGCTGGTGAAAAGCTTTGCCTGGCTGAGCTGCAATCGCACGAAGCGCCCCTGTCCGGAAGCACTGAGCGGCTGATGAAGTGAGGCGGGAAAAAGAGGAGGAGGCTTCGCGAGTTCGTTTCCCACATCGGATGGCAGTCCCCCAACCCTCGATTGGTCACCCTCCAGATGTTCTCCTCCGGTTCGCTCCTCCCCCCTATAGGGGGAGCGGAGACTTTCGGAGACTCCGGCACGCTCCGAAAACGGAGAAAACGGCGAAGTTCGGAGACTCATGCCAACCATAGCCACCCCTCATTCAGACCCAGAACGCCACGGGCCAGAAGACCGGTGATGGCTTCCCTGGCACGGCTGTTCCGCTTGTCAGTCGGACATGTGAGGCGAGCAGCGCCAGCGGCCACAGCGGCATCAAGCTCAACGCATGGACGCAACGGGGGTGCACCTGGCTTACCGCTCTTGCCTTCCTTAAACAGCGGACGAAGCGCCTCCAGCACAAGCCGCTGATTGCCCCCCGCAGGGAGCCTGACGTGTCGAACTTCCTCGGAGACCTTGTCGCGCAGCACCACGCACGACGTGATGGCGTCTCCGTGCTCGTCCGTCCCAAGCATCTCAATCTGAAGCCGAAACGCTTTCGTCTCCCCATCAGCGCCGTCCTTGGACTTCGCCACTCGCCATTCCCTGCGGTCGCCTTCTCGGGACACCTCGACAGCCGCATCCATGGCCGCAAACAGAGAGCTATGCCCACGGAGCCCTCGCGTCGCATCCTTGCCGGTGTGATGCACCAGCACCACCAGCCCACCTACAAGAGCCTGCAGGTGTTTGGCGGCTTCGAGAATCTCTCCCATGTCCTTCGAGCTGTTCTCATCGGAAGTCGGCGCGGCTCGATTGAGCGTGTCGAGGAACACGACAGCACCATGAGGAACTACCGCCGCAAGGTCGTGCACGTCCCGCAGGTCGGTCAACTTGAATGGCTGCAGGAGCATGTGCAGGGATTTCGGAAGTCTCCGCCCCTTGTGCGCTTCCCAGGCTGCAACTCGGAGCCGAAACCCACCCTCACCCTCCAGTGCGGCATAGACCACCGGAGCGGCCTCAGTGCGGCAATCGAACCAGCGCACACCTTCCGCAATTGCGGCGGCCATGTCCATTGCCAGAAACGACTTACCAGATGCGCTCGGGCCATACAACCCTGCAAGACCAGTAGCGGGTAGAACACCACGCACGCGCCAAGCCAGCGGCGGAAGAGCGGCTAGGTCAGAAGCGCTCAGCAGCTTGTACCGTTGCGCGGGTGCTTGGGGGCTGGACAAGAGGCCTTCCACTGCATCCATGCCGTCACGCTGGGCCAGGTCGTTGATGTCCGAGTTCTGCGGCCACCCATCAGGCATGGAAACGTACTCGATGCGCAGGTCTTGTGCGAGTGCCTCCGCCTCAGTCTCCTTGCCGACGTCCGGAACAACAACCAAGCGCGCGGACGGGTCAGAGGTGCGCAGCTCGGTCGCAACGGCCTTAACCCTGCCCCAGCCGAAGCACACCACCGCAGGCCGACCCGTCGCCTTCCACGCAGCCCAAGCCTGCCCGATGCCCTCACACAGAAACACCAATGCACCAGGAGCAAGGTCGCCAACGACGTGCCAACCTTCCAAGCTTGCACCTGGGAGATTCAGTTTCCCCGGTCTCCCGGCTGCTTTGAGACGCGCAGCCGCCTCGGGTGCGGCGATGAGCTGGAGGCTGGAGATGGAGCCATCCACGCGGCGAACCGGGATGACAAGCGCCCCAGCCATGCGCTCGCCAGCAACAACCAGAGGGTCACCATCAGGGACGACGCGCAGCCCATCGGCCACTCCCTGCTTCTCCAGGATGTAGGGGTGGTCCGCTGTAGCGGCTTCACAGCGCTCCCACACGTTGGTGGGCCCTACCCCTTGCCGCCCTTGATTTGGACGCTCCTGCGGTCTTCTGGGGGTAAATGCACGGGCCCCAACGGGCTTCTGGGCGTCCACCCGCCAACCATTCTGGGCGGCGGTCTTGAAGAGCGTTCCCGCTCCCACGCCTTTCCCGGGTTTGAAGCTTCGCCAGGTATCTCGGGCGTCCCGCTCGTTGTAGCTCCCAGCTTGGGCGCTCCAGTCGTTGAATACATCGAACTCCAACCCAGCGGCGTGTGCGGCCATTCCCACCCGAACCCACTCGTCACGCGAAAGGTCAGCGGGGATGGCATACAAGGCGTCCCGGGCCTGCTCATTAACCATGGTCAGCATGAGACCTCCCGTTCATGGCCAGCGCTTGCGCCGTGTATTTGCCGTCCAACCGGTACAGGGCAATGGTGCGGTCTGCGCATGATTCGGTGGGGCTTGGAATTTCGATGGTCTCGATGGGCCATCCAAGGGTGCGCAGCGTAAAAACGACTGCACCAAGACGCCAGCTCTGCGTGCGGCTCTCAAAGTCCGGATGGTCGAACACCTGACCGTCCATCAACATGCCCAAAGCCTTGTCGGCGAGCGTTCCACGCGTCGGCCACTGGGGCGCGAAAGGTGGCGGGTCCAAGAAGCTAAGTTGCTCAGGCTGCGAGACGCTTTTCGGGAGCTTCTTCATACTGGCTCCTCAACAAGGCGCAAAGCCTGCAGAACGCGCTGACGACCCTGTAGCGTGAGTCGATACCGCCCAGGCTTGCAGGCCTTCCCGTCCCGGTCTGTGGCCTCGGCCCTCTGCATCTCAATGCCATCATGGCCTGCGACCTTCCGGCGCAACTCCAGGATGATTTGTGGTCCGTTTGATGCACCGGCAATGCGGTCAACGTCCTCACGGGAGACCCACCCACCCGCGCTGCACAGTGCGTCAAGCACACGGCTTTGACGTGGCGTGAATCGGGCTTGTTGACTAGAATCGAGGCTGTCGAGGGCGCTCGGGTTTTCGAAAGGAAGCTCGGGCGTTTTCAATTTCAGCCCTCCACCGAAGCATTGCGCAGGTTCTGCTCAATGAATCGCTCAATGTCTGAGCGGCGGTAGCGGACGTGATGGCCTAGCTTGAAGAACGGCAGCACCACCCGATTGGTGCTTCTCCACACGGACAAGGTGGCTTGGGGCAGGTTCAGCAGTTCAGCTGTCTGCTTGGGCGTGAGGTTTTCGCTCGAAGTGATTCGGCGAGTTGCGGGGAGCGTTTCCATGCGTCGTAACCTTTCGGTTGTTTTGGTAAACGCATTTCAGATTTTGGGGAGCCACCCCCGTCAACTCCCCCAATTCCCCCCATTGCTCCACCGGCCCAAAAACCTACGAGAGCTGTCATCGATTCGACGAACTCAAGCTGCGCGCGATGCTCTTTGACGGTCTGCGGCGGCTTGGAGGTCGAGACTGACATCCTTGCGGTCGCTTCTCGCACGCAATGTCGCTTTTTCCTCCGCAACCAGAGCAGCCAGGGCACCGCGCCTACCGAGCGTGTTGTCCACGTTCCAGGCTCCAGTGACACGCTTGAGACGGCCACCCAATTCCGTGAAGCGAGCAAGCCTCCTGTCTTGTCGTTCTTCCGCGCGCTCTTGGTGGACCGCTGATGCAGTCGCCTGCCCGCGCTCTGGCGCTGGTAGAAACGGGCACGCGGACGCCAGACGAAACATCACCCCCAACCCCGAAAGCCATTCGTCCACTTCGACTGCTGTGACAAGGTCTAGATATTCCCGTGGCTCGGCATGGTCGGGCAAAGGAAGAAGATTAGGGCTCCTGACAAGACGGCGCTCCGGGTTGCCAACCTTGGCGGCACCCATGCGCGCAATCATGTCCTTCACATCTGTGGATTGATTTCCATCGGCAAGCAACTGAGCCGCTTCGCCGACAGTGAAATGTCCTTGCGCCTGTCTCTCGACTACGAGTTCCAGTTGGGGTATCCATTCGCGCACAGTCTTTGAAGCTTGCCCGTAAAAGCTACCTATAGCCTCGATGACAGTCACGTTTTCGTCCATGGGCTCCTTGAGGAGAATCTCCAACAGCTCGCGGGCTAAGGGCTTTCTCGTAAATGCTCGCTGCACTCGCACTCCGACCGAGAACCCAGCCGCAAACTCAGCAAACTTGGCAACGGAGAGAAAACTCTCTTCCAATTGCCTGCCAACGAGACCTGGCGTCGGAATAAGAGAACTCGATGGCCAAGGCTCAATAAACCCTCGCAACGCCTGCTGCTGCAATAGCTTCGCCCACTGCCGTCGTGCTTCGTGATTCATGAGCCATTGCTCAGCAGCAGGGTTCCTCCAGACCGCGATTAGCTGCCAACCTTGTGGAGGCCTTGCTTCAAGTGCCTCCCTATAACGTCCCCAGTCACCTTCTGTGATTCGCGTTTTAAGTTTGGTGGGTCCTTCGGTGCTCTCTGGCTGCAACTCTAGCCTCGGTAGCGCAGACCACGGTCCGCTGTACAGCGCCTCCCAATCTGCATCTGTCAGGGCTACTGGAAAGCCCCCATTCTGGCCACACCACTGCAAGACCAAGTCCCTGTCGATAGCCTCCTTCTGCAGGTAGGAGAGCAGACGCGGGGTGTCGTCTGGCAAAGGAGGGTGTATGGCGTCGGCAACTAAAGCTGGAATTTCTCCAACCTTCAATCGGTCCGTACCTGGCGGGAGCACAATCATCGCAAGCATTCGTGCCCCTTCCGGCACCCTTCAAATAGACGCCCCAGCAGGCGGGTGAAGGTGTCCCGCTTTTCGGCCGCTAAACCTAGCTGGGGCAAAAACTCACGTACCGACTTCAGGTCGCGGAGCCCCCGACGACCTTCAGCATGGTGGTGCGAAACTTCTCGTCGGTCAGGGCCGCACGCTTCCGCCTAGCAGCATCCAAGGCTGACTGGTTTCGGACGACTGGGCTAGACGTGATGAGTTCTTGCATCTGCGCCAGCAGCCCCTCAAATTCTTCTTGAGCGTCTGGGCCATAGCTCCAAGAATCATCTTCTGAAAACATGATGCCCCGGGCAGCCGCACCAGTGGCACCCATAAACCGCGCGAGATGCGCACGGTACTGCTCCTCAGACACGTCGAGCGATTTGATTTCGCGGTCCACCTTGGTCAACTGTGCGCCAACCCTCGCCGCTTCTTCCTGGCGCATTTTCTCAGCGGCAGTCGGATATACGGTGAGCATGAAGGTATTCGATGCCTTGCTACCCCATCGCGAAAGGACATGCCTGCGACCTGCTTCATCCTTCCAGCGAATGCCGCGCGCTCCAGGAACCTCGCCGGGGAAGTAAGTGCCGAGCGGCACAAGGTCCGACGCCTCAAGAGCATCACGTAGGCCTAAAAATCGCACCTCACCTGAAGTTTCGTAGGCAACTCTTTCGAGCCCAGCCCAATCTCGCAGATGAGGGGCAACGCAAGCCAGTGCCACTTGAGCACGGTTGCTCATGCTGCCACCTCAACTGCGCTGGACTCTCCATCACGCGCTCGCTTGAGCTGCTCCAACGTGAGCAGAGGAAAACGCGTGCGCTCCTCCCAAACGAGCTGCAGCAGTTCGTCAGAACACTTCACGCCGACTCGGATGTGTGTGGGGGTGTACTCGCCCTGCGTTGTCACCACGCAATCTAAAGGGCTTGAAGAGTCTGGATTGTTGTGAGGGACGACGAAGGCGCGCCGGTCACTGAAAGGAGCGATTGCGGTTGATTTAGC
>ENA-UOXP01002161-UOXP01002161.1-mixed-culture-metagenome-genome-assembly--contig:-NODE-2161-length-12332-cov-31.636149_pt1 | contig 12332 bp, 14 predicted proteins | sample MGYA00238161_ERZ761639 | MGnify/ENA primary metagenome ERZ761639 (study PRJEB28913, sample SAMN08776760) | mixed culture metagenome | isolation source: Freshwater growth medium | place: USA...
GGGGGGGGGGGGGGGGGGGGGGGGGTGGGGGGGGGGGGGGGGGGGGGGGCGGGGGCGTCGGCGGCGGGGGCGCGGTGGGAGTGGGCCAGGAGGCGGCTGTGCGGCTCTTGGTGCGCCGGCGCGCCTCGGGCCAGCTACAGGACGTGCGGCTCGAGCTCCAGCCACTCGACCTCGCTCTCGAGGCCTCCTTCCTTAAAAGGGTCGACCGGCTGCTCGCGGCCGGGGGAGAGCTCTCCAAGCGGCTCGTGATGGAACTGCACCGTCTGTTGCGCGTCGCGCCCGTCGCCTATTCACACCGGCTTCACGCCGTGCTCGAGGAACGCCTCTCGGCCGTGCTCGCCGCGCCACCCGATTGGGTCTCCAACTCGTCTCAACGGCTGCCCTTTTACTGCGATCGGCTCACGATCGCCCCCGTCGATGTGCGCGTCTCGTCACGGCTCGACGTGGGCGTGGGCGGGAGCGCCGACGTCGGCTCGGCGAGTACGGAGCTCGGGCGCGGCTCCATGAACGATCTGAGCACCATCCCGATCGTCGCGTACCTGCTGCAGCTCATGATCGTCTTCGTGAAGGCGACGACTTCACAGCTCGCCAGCCTCTCCAAGGTGCCCTTTTCATTGCCATGCCTCGAATTGCCTCGAATTGCCTCTGATTGCCTCTGATTGCCTCTGATTGCCTATGATTGCCTCTGATTGCCTCTGATTGCCTCGAATTGCCTCGAATTGCCTCTACTTGCCATGCCTCTCCAAGGTGCCCTTTTACTTCAGCGCCTTCGAGCTCGACTTCCCCCTGTGCACCAAGTCGGAGCTGCTCTACCTGGTGCGCCAGTCCTTTTCGTGGCAGGCGGCTGCCCAATTAGGCAAGCTGCTCGGCCACTCCGAGATGCTCGGCAACCCGTTCGGAGTGATCCAGGGCATGGGCTCGGGCGTCGCAGGCGCGGTGCGCGGCGTGGGCGAGGGCATCGTGCGGCGCGACGGCAGGCAGATTGTACGAGGTGGGCGTCTACTGATGGGCACCGTCCTCGGCGGCGCCGCCGGCCTCGGCGCGCGCCTCACAGGTAGCCTCCATTCGATCGTCGAGAAGCTCTCTCGTGCCATCGCGCCGTACGGCATGCAGCTGGGCTGGTATGGGAGCGCCCACGGCGGCGCCCTCGTGGATGTGCGCAGAGGACTACACCTCACCTTCAGGGAGGGCTTCAAAGAAGGTGGAAAGCACGCGCTGCGCATGGACTGATTGCCATTGCTTGCCATTGATTGTCCTTAATTGCATGCTGATTGCCTCCCTCATCAGGTGGCAAGCACGCGCTGCGCATGCTCGGTGCCGCGTTGGGCGGGCTCCTGTTGCGCCCTCTCGACGGGCTGCGCCGCGACGGCCTCGACGGCTTCGTGCGCGGCATCGCCACCGGGTCCATGAGCTGCATCCTGCTGCCCATCGCGGCGCTGCTCGAGACGGGGGCGCTGGTGTGAATGATTGCCTTGATTGCCTTGATTGAAGGGGGCGCTGGTGTGAATGATTGCCTTGATTGCCTTGATTGCACTTAATTGAAGGGGGCGCTGGTGTGAATGATGCTTCTTTCGCTCGAGCCTTGATTGCGCCTGAGTGCGACTGATGGCCACCCTAGTTGGCACCCTGATGGCTGGCCTCCTCAGGTGATGACGCCCATTGATTGCGACGGATGGCCTCCCTCCTCAGGTTGCCTCGCATGGACTGATTGCCATTGATTGCGACGGATGGCCTCCCTCATCAGGTGCTGCATTCGCTCGAGCAAGCGGCGCTCGGCGCGTCCCCCGATGGCCCCCCGCCTCTGATGCGTCCGGCGCGCTCCTTCTTCTCCGACCTGCGTCTTCTCGAGCTGCGCCAGTGCATGATGGCCGTGCTCGAGCTCCAGGTACTCGAGCTCCGGTGCCCGGACTGCATGCTGATTGCCATTGATTGCCACTGAGTGCATGATGATTGCCTCCCTCATCAGGTGCTGGAGCTCCGGTGCCCGGGCGTGCAGAGCGGCACGGTGCACATCCAAACCTCCATCTACGAGCCCTCCTACCGGAGCCGCCACTCGAAGCACAAGACGGCGCCACGTGGCTGGCTGGATGGCTTCAAATGGGATGACCATATCCAGACGCACACAGTCCGCTCACTCGACGCACGGCTGCTCGTACGGGTGATCGCGACTGGTGGGCGGCTGCCCCTCAGCCGGAGCCGGTGTATCGGCATGGTCGCCCTCCGCCTCTCCACCATACGCGCCATCTGCCAAGCCGCCACCCACGCCGCCACCCACGCCGCCACCCACGCCGCCACCCACGCCGCCACCCACGCCGCCACCCACGCCACCACCCACGCCACCTCTGATCAAGTCGCCGGTTTGCCGTCCGCCGAGCGCCCCTCGCCCCCCGCCCCCCGCCCCCCCCTCATGCATGTGCCCGCGTTCCACGCCTGCGACGCGCGCTGGTTCGTTGTGCGTCCGCGCGCCAAGCGCAGGGAGGCGTTGCGCGCGGAGGAGGAGCTCACGTTGAGATCGTCGAGCTCTCTCGCCTCGTCGAGATCGCGCGAGCTCGGCATCTCGGGCGATCTCGCCTCGTCGAGATCGCGCGAGCTCAGCATCTCGGGCGGCTCATCGAGCGCTCTCGCCGTGTCGCATGGGCACGCGCGTGCACGCGCCGCGGCGGGCGTCTCCATGTACGAGCGTGCGCCCACTACGGCGCTCGGCCTCTCCAACTGCATGCTAGCACCGACCACGGCGCTCGGCACGGCGCTCGGCATGGGTGGCCTCGCTGAGGAGAGAGGCGCCGCAATGGGCGCCGAGAGCGGCGAGCCCAGTGCCATCGCCGACGGCGCTCAACTCGGCGCTCCTTGCATCGACGGCACGGCCGACGCCACCAACAGCAGCAGCAGCGGCGGCGGCGGCGGCGGCGGTGGCGGCGGCGGCGGCGCAGTAGCGGACGCGGGTGCTCCCGAGGTGGGCGCTGTGGTGGGCGAGCCGCCGCTACAGCGCCTCCTCGCGGCGGCGAGACGGCTGGTGCCCACTCAAGTGCTCGGCTTTCCAAGCGGGGGGAACGGCAGCAAGTCGCTCGACGACGGCACTCCCGTCGACCGGGTCGGCAAGCAGCCGGGCGAAACTCAAGGGACTGGCGGCGCTCAAGGGACGGGGCGGACTCCGTTCAGGGAGGATGCGGACGACGACGACGAAGAGGAGGAGGGGGAGCAGTCGGACCACTCCGACGACGACGCCGAGGAGGAGGAGGAGGAGGAGGAGGAGATTCGATCTCGGACCATCTCGCCGGAGCTCCGGCCGCGCGCCACTGATGAAGACGTCATTGACGAGACGATGACGTGCGTGCGGCTGCGCTTCCGATGCTGGACAGGCCCGTTCGCACAGACGCGCCTACCGGGCGAGCCCACCCCCCTCGTCCAGTCAGTGCCTTCACACCTACATTCGCACCTGCATTCACACCTCCCCGGCGAGGCGACCCCCCTCGTCCAGTCAGTAGCCCACAGAGGCCAGCAGTGGCTCCCTTCTCCGCCCCTCGACGACCTATGGCGCTCAGGGGGCGGCGCACCGACCGACGGGCAGCACGCAGGTGGCAGCTTGAACGTCGACGTGGCGGACTTGGTCGCCGTGGATCGCCCGTGGCCGGTGGCGTTTCCATCGTCGCCGCGCCGGCGCATGACGCCTCCGACACCCAGCCTGCTGACGAGGGATCTACTGCCGATGGACCTCGCGGCTGCGGCGAGATCGGATCTCGCGGCTGCGGCGAGATCGGATCTCGCGGCTGCGGCGAGATTGGATCTCGCGGCTGCGGCGAGATCGGATCTCGCGGCTGCAGCGCCCGGCAGCAGCTCCGTCGGTGCGGCCCCCGCGCCGCCGGCTTGCCTCGTGAGCGTGGTCGGCCACGGACCGGTGGTGGGCCGTCGCGACACGCGCGCGCACGTACTGTACGCCATCCGCATTCGCGCCGTCACGGGCAGCTGGCAGGTGTGGCGTCGGTTCTCGCAGTTTGCCGAGCTCGACCACGAGCTCAAGGCCAAGGGGCACGGCGAGGCGCTGCAGCACGTGCGGGCCAGCCTCCCTTCAAAGCTGCGTCTGCCGCTGGGCCTGCAGATCGAGGGCGACGAGCGCCAACCGAAGCTCGATGCGTACCTGGTGAGTCTCATGGGCCACCAACAGCTACGCCACTCGGATCAGCTCATGTTTTTCGTCTCGCAGACGGAGGTGCACCGGCGGCTGTGGCGCCGAGCGATGGGGATGGCGGCTCCGGAAGACGCAGGGCAGCAGCAGCTGTTACGGTGCGAGTGAGGCGCGACAGTTTCGCGGCTTGGCGTTGCTGAGACTTACATGAAACGAGAGCAGCACGATGTCGGTTACAGCAAAGTGCAAGTGACCGTGAGACCCGGGGTACTGCCGTGTCCGGACGACCGAGAAGTGGGATGCTCGAATGCTCGGGCGTGAAAAACGGTCCTTACGACCCGCGGCGGTCGACATGGCGGCTCTAAAGTGCGGTGGACCACTGGAGTGCCTCTGACCGCGTACCCAGTGGTTCAGTTACAGAACAGTTACAGCATGAGTTACAGGGAAGTAAAGTCTAAGGTTCGTTTCTACGAGAACCGTCACCGATACACACGCGTGACGGCTGACGCCGATAAACAAGTAACTCAGTACTCCGCCACACTCCACGTACACTTCCCACTTCATGGGCCACTTTCCACTTTGCACGGTACACGTGCCGTACACCGTACACGGCATGGCCGTACGGGCACGCGCGCCACGCGTAGCACACGAAGTATCAATAGTGAACGACATCATTTCAGCCTATGCTCTATTATCGCACGCTACGCCGGGTATTCGCCCAGCCCGTGCGTTCGCAGAGATTTACGCTTCTACGCCGGCAGTCCCGACCCCCAGTTGGCGATGAGATCCCGAATCGCGGCCACATCCGTATCCTGGTCAGGCGTGCGCCCCTTTCTATCAAGGGCGCGCGGGTTCGCGCCCGCCTCAAGCAGCACACGCACCGCGTCCTCGTGGCGCTTGAAGGCGGCAAAGTGCAGCGGCGTCTGCAGCTTGATGTTGGGAGTGTCGAGATCAATGCCGGGCACCGCACACAAGAGTCTAAGCACATCCGAGTGACCACGTCGTGCCGCACGCGACACAGCCGTGGCACCCAGGTAGCCGCGCGCATTGACGGCAGTCGCAGCAGCAGCAGCCGGACCGGCGGCAAGCAGCGTGCCAAGGATCCCTTCGACGACGCCTCGACGGCCCGCGTCCGCGGCCCAGATGAGCGGCGTGTTGCCTTTGCCTGACCAAGCCTCCGAGGAATTCTCCGAGGATGGGTCCGGCTGCGCCAGCTCCGCCGCACTGAAGCCCTGCAGCAGCGAGCTGTGCCCCGCAGCCGCGGCCGCCGATGCCGCCGACGCCGGGGTCGGCGCACCGTACTTTGTCAATATGGGCTCGCCAGTGGGGCCCGGCAGGGTGAAGTGCGCCCAGATGGCGCGGGGGAGCTCGGCCAAGGAGGCGACGACGAGGTCAGCGCCGCCGCTTGATACGGCGCCTTCGCTCACGCGCCGCCCGCTGTCCACGAGGGCTGTGTGAGCGCCCGCGGCCTTGCCAAACGCGACGTCATTCGACGGCGAGTCGCCGACCATCAGAAGAGTGTCGGGCGCCAGCGACCACCTGTGGGAAATGTGCTGCGTCGCCGTCGGGTCTGGCTTTGGCGGAATGCCTGCATCGTCCCTCGAAACGGCAGGGTCGAACCGCGGCATGCCAGCAGGCCCGCACAGGGCAGCGTGCAAGTGCTCGACCGACTCTGCCGAGTTGCGAGTGACGAGAGCCACGGGCAGCGAGTGGGCGCGCAGCCAGCGGCAAAGCTCGATGGCTCCCGGCTCGAGTTGGAGTGTGCGCCGACCTTCGGCCTCCATCTCGTCGATCACCTCGAGCGCGACGGCGGCCTTCCCCGCTGGCATCTTGGCAATCTCCGCAAGCAGGTCATTCTCGCGGCTGACGCCGCAGCGTTCGTACATGAGCTTGAAATCCAGGTTGGGTTTGGTGATGGTGCCGTCCATATCAAAAACAACGCCGCGCAGCACTGGCTTCTTGCTCGACGTCATGAGGGATGCGGCAGACGCGCGCACGCCACTCAGTCCCACAAGGCCGAGGCGCCGCTTCTCAGGCATCTCGTGCGGACTTCCTGACTTGCCTTGACTTGCCTTGACTTGACTCATTTTAGGTCCTAAAGGGTGTACTTTCATTCAAACGAGGACTGGAAGGGACGCGCTTGTAAGAGAGTCATAGGTACGTGCGATCAGAATACTGTAGGAACTCACACGGAGCAGCACGGGGAGAGACGAGAGTGGGACATACACATCACCGCGCGTCGCAGCGCACCAACAGCGGCGAGCAAACTCCGCCAGCGCTCGCTATCGTACACAGACCACGAGTCTGCCAGCAAACGTACGGGCCGGGGGCATCCGGCTGGTATTGATGATGCAGCAGCATGAGGTAGCAACGCCGCCGCGTGAGCACTGGCGCATGTGCTGCTGCCGTTGACGCCAGCGCGCACGAGGCGGACTCAGATAGGATCGATTGCAGAGAGGCTTCTCGCGCGCCACTCACGCCAACGGCGGCCACGGCCGCTCTACTTGCGCTTGGGGACGACGAGCAGCAGGCGCTGGTACGTGTCGAGGTCCCGGTCATTGACCGAGCCCACCCTCCGAAGCTTCGTCTGGCGCTGCGGGCGCTTCTTTCGCAGGAGGTGCGCCTTGCCGGCGAAGTGGCGCAGGAGCTTGCCGGTCGAGGTCACCTTGAAGCGCTTGGTGGCAGAGCGGCTGCTCTTCAGCTTGTACTTGGCCGCCTTGGCCTTCTTGTCGTCCTGGTCCATGCGGATGTCGGCAGCAGAGGCGACGGCAGCAGCGGCGGAGCGCGCGACCGCAGGCGCGGCCGGCGGAAGCACGAAGGCGCTGGCGCACAGAGCGCACAGGGCGAGCACGAGGACTCGGACGCTTCCCATGGAAGGAGGTCTGGGAGATTCGATCTCGCCTTCGCGTTCACACCGACGGTTACACCCAGGTTTCCATGAGCATCCTTCATGCCAGACCCGCCACAACAGTACTCCACATTCCGCAGCCCGTTTCCCGCCCTCTTCGAACACACGATCATATAAACGAACGATCGCGGCGCTGCCCCACGCATCGAGTGACGAGTCCCCAAAAAGACTCACTTCACCCTGCCCTTAGGACTGTATTGGGCGACGGCGCCCGAGGCGATCAGCGCGTCGACTCGCTCAGCGGGCATGGCCAGGAGGCCTTCGAGGACCTCGCGCGTATGCTCTCCAAGTTCGGGCCCAGCCCACTCGGTGCGTCCGCGCCCGTGCGTCAAGACGGGGCATAGGGCAGGCACCCGCAGTGGTCGCCCCCCAACATTCACCTGCTCGAGCATGCCGCGCGCCTCGTACTGCGGGTCGGTCGCCATGTCCTCTACGGAGTAGATCGGTCCGCTCGGCACGTCAGCAGACTCGAGGCGCGTGAGCACCTGCAATCAGTGGCAACCAGTGGCAATCAGAGGCACTCAGTGGCAATCAGAGGCACTCAGAGGCAATCAGAGGCACTCAGTGGCAACCAGAGGCACTCAGAGGCAATCAGAGGCACTCCGAGGCACTCGAAGGCAGACTCTGAAGCAAAAAAAGGCACTCAGTGGCAATCAGAGGCACTCGAAGGCAGACTCCGAGGCACTAAGCGCACAGCGGTCCTGGAGCCGCGCGCGTGCACCTCCTTCGAAGGCAATCAACAGGCCATCAACAGGCCATCAACAGGCCATCAACGATACTCACCTCCATCGAAGGCAGCGAGGCTGTCCACGCTGCAATCGCGCCATCCACTTCGGCCTGGTGGGTCACACGCCCCGGGTTCGTCGAAAGCCGGGGATCGTTCGCGAGATCCACCCGGTTCGCAGTGACCATCAGACGCTTGTAGATCGAGTCGCCGTTCCCGCCAATGACCACGTACTTGCCATCGGCGCACATGTACGTGTTCGTGGGTACGATGCCGGTGAGCGTCGAGCCCGACGGCTTCCGTATCACACCCTTGCGATCATACCTGGTGAGGGACGTTGGTGGCAATCAGTGGTCCATTATCATGGCTCGATGGCGCCGTGTGCTCAGGCACGCCGCGTGCTCAGGCGCGTGCCTTCAATCACATCGAACACGCTCCCACTCGAGCATGCAATCACATGCAATCCTAATGCAATCAGATGTATTACTCAGGCACGATGCCTTCCATGCAATCACATGCAATCATAATGCAATCAGATGTATTACTCAGGCACGATGCCTTCCATCAAATTGAACACGCTCTCGTAGATGGCCACGTCAACCACCTCGCCACGCGGCGCACCTCCACGCGCCCTGCCGCGCTCGCGTGCCAGCAGCGCCATCACCACGCCCAGCGCCGCATGGAGCCCTGCCAGCGTGTCACCCATCGAGAGGTTTGGGCGCACCGGGGGGCGGTCTTCGAAGCCGTTGATGTACCGGAAGCCGCCAAAGGCTTCGCATACGGACGCGAAGCCGGGCTTGCTAGCGAGCGGGCCTGTCTGCCCGTACCCCGAAAGGCGTGCATAAATCAGCTCCTTATTTGTAGCCTCCATGGCCGCCGGGCACAGCTTCCATTTCTCGAGTGTACCTGGTCGGAAGTTCTCGATGAGCACGTCAGACTTGGCCGCGAGCTCCCGCACGATCGCACGGCCCTCCTCAGACTTGAGATCGAGAGCAACGGATTTCTTATTCCGACCGATGGAGCGCCACCAAGGGCTGGTGCCGTCAGTATCCAGCTCTCGCCAGACGCGAATAGGGTCGCCCTTGCCGGGAGGCTCCACCTTGATCACCTCGGCACCGAAATATGCCAAGATTGTGCCCGTGAATGGGCCAGCGATGAGCTGGCCGAGCTCCAGCGCGCGGAGGCCGGCAAGTGGCCTTACATCGGGTGTGTTGCTGAGGCGACGACGAATGATTCCGCGCATTTTCGGCGCGCGAGCGTGACGGCGTGAACGATGCCGGGCGTCTTTAGATCGGCCGAGCTCCCGCACTCTTCCTCAACCACGGCGGGAATTGAGTATCCTATCCTTATACCATCTTAAGATGGTAGGGGGCTCTATGCTCTACGTTTTCGTTTTCAGGACCAGGTGTATTGACCTATTGTTTATGCACAGCCCCAGGGCCCTGTGCGGATCGCGCGCCCTTGAATTCGGCATCAGTGCCCACCTAGCTTGAAGGCATCTAGCGCGCAACCGTAGAAGAATCCAACCTTGAACGCGTTCAAAAGCCGGAGCGTCGGCGAGCGCCGCGCCTGGGGCAATGCATAGTACCCACGCGTGATGCGCTCAACAAGAAAGACCGCCACGCCTCCAGAGATGTACTCCCAACGCCCCCCTTGATCGCCGCCGCCGAGAAACTGGCCGTTTGCCACATAGAACCCGAACAGTAGCGCTAGCGAACCGAGTATGAGCTGCTGGGATGGTGACTCGGAGTATTCATTGAGCGACCCGGCCACCTCGGAGGAGAGGCGTCGCAGCACAGGCCCCAGCGGCCCCAGCGGCCCGTTTGCACGTCGGGAGTCGTCGATGCCATCGCGCGACGCACGTAATCGTGCACGTTTCCGGGCCACGGGCCCTCGAGCAGCGAGTCGCAGTTGTGTCTCGAGGTCATCAAGAAATGAGGAGTCGAGATCATCATCAATACGGTCCATCTCGCCGTCCTTGAGCTGCATCTGAGCGAGGGCACGCGAGCGGCCGAGTGCCGGCGTGTAGATCGGGCACGGCACGACTGGCAACGTTTTTGAGGCCGATGGCAAGTAGAGGCCTGTCATGAATGCGACGTCCAGCATGTGTGCGATCATCAACAATCGAAACCACCCCTGGCTAGCAAAGTTAGGTGGGCCTCACGGAATTGAGCGCTCATGAACGCTACGCGATGCGTTTCATCGAAAACGGTTTCTCGAACCTCAAGTTTGTTCTTTACCCTCGACACAACAACGCACGGTGACCGTCCGCGGGGCCTGACAACACGGTGCGGCCCTTTTGGGCTCGCCGGAGGGGCACAAATGGGTGACAGAGCCTTGGGTTTACTCGACGCAGTCATACAGCTCGTCAGGCTAGTGGATTCCGATCCGGAGCCGGCGCTGTGGGACCTGCGTGACATCATCGGCGCAGCATTTGGCGACGATGGCCGGGTAGTAGGCGCTGCATTTCGCGAGGCGGGTGGTGTCGGCAAGCTGGTAAAGCTCCTCGTAAGGTGGAATCGGCTCGGTCCATCTGAGTCGCATCTTCCCCATATTTGGGCGCTCCGCCAGCTCGCGCTCGAGGTGCTTGGAAACTTGAGCTCAGATGCTGTAGACGCAGACTCGCTGGTGACCAAGCGAGCGCTGCTCGACGCGGGCGGCGACTTTCCGCTCCTCGCGTGCCTTCAAGTCAACGATGTCAACGTCGTGCGTTTGGCGGTCGCCACCATGCAGAACCTGGCGCAGGACCCTGCGTGGTGTCAGGTCCTCGGCGCGGCCCATGTGTATCGCAGCCTCGAGGAGCTTGTTGCGCACTCGGACGCGATCATTGTGCGCTACGCGTCGGGCACGCTGCGCAACATGCAGTTGGCGAGCGAGCTCGCCGGGCTGCCTCCCCCAAAGCTGAGCCAAGCGGCGCTGCGAACCCTCGAACAACGCCAACGAGACGCCGCCGTCGAGGCATTCAGCAATAAGCGAGCTAAGCGCGTGATCAATGCGGGCGTGAAGAGGTACAAAGGCAGCAAAGCATACCGGAAGCGGCAGCTGGAAGCAAAGAGGGTGGCGCTTGAGGCAGCTCTCGAGTCGCAAACAAAGATGGAGGCTGCGGCAGAGGCGAAGCAGAAGGCGAAGAAGGAAGCGAAGGTTTCCTCCCCGCGATCGCCGTTGCCGACAACCTCACCGCGCGCGAAGTCGGCGGGTGAGGCGGCGAAGCAGCTGGCTGACTTCTTACGATCCCCCGAGGTGGACGCAGCGGACGTGTATGACATTCTGATCGCCGAAGACGTCAAAAGCATGAACGATCTTGCGTTACTTAGTGAAGCCGATCTGGCGCAGCTAGGCCTCCGCTTGGGAGTGCGCAAACGAATCAGAGCGGCATTGGTCGCAGCCGTCGAGGAGGCAGAGGAGGAGGACAAGGACAGACTCACCGCGCCGGCTGTTGCCATTCGGCCGCCGCCGTCACCTCGGTTGCAGACGCCGCCGTCACCGCCGCCGTCACCTTTGCCTCGGCTGCACTCGTCCCCGGCGCGCGAGTCTAACGAGGTGTCGGATCCCTACTCCTTCATTGTGGCGGATAGCCTCTTTCACGCTGTCGCCAGGGGGGCCGAATCCATCCCGCTGGCCGCGATGGGCGCCTTCCTGCGCGGCCGAGGAGACATGTCAGCAGAGATTGTTGAGAGAATGGTGAGCTTTTTGGACACCAACGGCGACGGTCGCATTAGTCTGCACGAGTGGCGACACGGCTGGAAACTCTTTGAACCTGCGGACGGCGAAGACGAGGATCAGAGGGAGCAACACGTGACAGAGAAAGAACAGCAACAGCGCGAATCGCCGCTGCTAGCAGCACGACAACAGCAGCAGCAACAACAGCAACCGCAGCCAGAGCAGCAGCCGCAGCCAAAGCAACAGCAGCAACCGCAGCAGCAGCAGCAACCGCAGCAGCAGCAGCAATCGCAGCAGCAGCAGCAGCAGCAGCAGCAGCAGCAGCAACGACAGCAGCAACAACAGCAGCAGCGGGAATCGCCGATGCTAGCAGCAGCACGAGGAGCAGCTGCAGAGCAGCGCAAATCGCCACTGCTAGCAGCACGAGGAGCAGCTGCAGCTGTCGGGCGGCTAAAGCTCGGAGCAGCAATGAAGGTCAACGCGTTTGGCAACCAGCTCAAGTCAAAGGCCTTGGATGCGGCGGCACTGCGGGCGGCCGAGGCCAAGGCAGCTGCTGAGAAGGCGCAAGCGGAGTCCGAAGCGACTGCCAAGGCGGCCGCCGCAGCCGAGGAGGCACTTGCCGCAGCCGAGAGCGAAAGGGAAAGGTTATGTCTGGAGCAGAAGGCTGCCGCGGCGCGCGCGACAGCCGAGGCGGCCGAGGCGGCTGCGGCGGCTGCGGCCCAGGAGGAGGAGGCAGCCCGGAAGGCGGAGGCCGAGGAGAGGGCGGCGGCCGCGAGGGCGGCTGCAGCGACGCGAGTCCAAGCGCGGGCGCGGGGCAACGCCGGGCGGCGGGCAGCCAAAGCAACTGCCGAGGAGGCAGCAAGGAAGGCGGAGGCCGAGGAGAGGGCGGCGGCCGCGAGGGCGGCTGCAGCGACGCG
>ENA-UOXP01002193-UOXP01002193.1-mixed-culture-metagenome-genome-assembly--contig:-NODE-2193-length-12161-cov-33.650091_pt1 | contig 12161 bp, 8 predicted proteins | sample MGYA00238161_ERZ761639 | MGnify/ENA primary metagenome ERZ761639 (study PRJEB28913, sample SAMN08776760) | mixed culture metagenome | isolation source: Freshwater growth medium | place: USA...
AGCCCTGGAATTTTTCTAGATTACTCAAACACCTGACCGAGCATCGAATGTCACATCTGTTGTGTCCTCAACCGTGTGCGCAAGTAATAGACACTCTGACACAAATTCGGCGCTTTTCACACATTACTACAGTACCTCGTAGTCAACTGTTCGTACGTAACGATCGACGTACCACCGCAGGATCTGCGTGCGACCCACGCCAAAACTTCCCACGCTCTCGCATCAGAGAGCGTTGAGAATTCGATGATCGAATTCGAGCGTGCGAGACGGGAGGGAGCTCGCGCGGCCGCCGCGCATCCGGCAACGAGGCTTCACCACGAGCCAATCTTGCGCTTGCCGAGCGCCTTGGCCGAGAGCACTCTGGGGGCCTCTGGCACGGGGTGCGCCGCCGCGGCCGACGGCGGCAGGCCCGGTGGTGGCAGCTGCATGAGCGTTGGCGGCTGCAACGGCTGCATCGGCGGCTGCGGTGGTTGAGGCAGCGGCGGCGTCCGCCCGCGCTCAGTCCCATCTGGCAGAAGCGGTGACGCGGCAGACGTTTGCGTCGTGTCCGAGTTGAGTCGCTGAACGCTCACGACAGCGCTCACGACTGCAGCGGGGGCGGCGGCAGTGTGCTCTACAGAGAGCAACGGCGGCGGCGGCGGCGCGACCGAAGCCGGAGTGGGCTGCGTCTTCGGTGCCGCGCCATCGGCCAGGTGGCGCGGGGGCGCTGCAGCAGTGGCGGTGGGAGCGGCAGGCAGGTTGAGAGGTGGCAGCAGCGGCGGCGCGTACGCGCGGAGATCGGCTCGGTGATCGGCCGGTGCGCTCGCTGCTCGGCTGGCGGCGGTTTGCGCGGCCTGTAAGCCTATCTGGAGCTCCGCCACTGTCGGACAGCTCATTGCCTCTGCAATCGCGCCCGCCATGGCCGCTTCGTCCAGTGTAGGAGCAAGCGGCGTGCGCGCAATCCTCGGCGTGCCTCCAAGCGTCACCGCACCGTCGCTCAACGGCGGCATGAACGCCGACAGGGCGGTGTGAACGCCGACAGGCTGCGGCATGAACGCCGACAGGGCGCTCCCGAAGGCGGCTGTACCTGCCGGTGCGAGCGGGCGCGCTAGCCCCGCAGCGGTTGCAAGTGAGAGAGTCGGCATCAGCGGCGGCCTCAGCAGCGGCGGCAGCTGCGGCGGAGGGTGGCCGTTGGCGGCAGCATCGGCGTTCACATGGTCGGCGTGCACACCATCGGCGTGCACACCATCGGCGTGCACACCATCGGCGTGCACACCATCGGCGTTCACACCATGGCCGTTGGCGGCGGCGGTGGCGGCGGCAGCATCGGTCGCGGCGTTGCGCGTGTCGCCATCGCCGGCCTCGGCGGTCCCGAAGCGCTTCTCCGCGGCCGCCTGGATCGCCATGAAGATGTCTGGCGGTGAACGTGTCGTCGATGCGTGGTATAGCCGAAGGGCTTCGACTGTTGTGCGTGCGTCGTCGAGATCAGTCGTGAACCAGTCGGTAGACGGGCAGCGTCGGCCGCCGCTGCTGAGGGCGATGGCCGCCTCGGCCTCCGCCTCGCTCAGTTTCTCGAGCGCAAGGTCGAGCGGGGTGCAACCCATCAGGTCCTGCGCGTGCACGTTCGCATGCGCCTCCAGGAGGAGTAACACGCACGCGGCCCCATCCTTCGGACGGAGCGTGTGAGGGTAGCGTGAGCGTATGGCGACATGCAGGCATGCGTCGCCTGCTCGCCTTCCGAAGAAGTGGCCGTCCATGCTCCACCGGCTCGCCGCCTCGTACTCGATGCCCAGGTAGCTCGGGTTCGTGGCGCCGGTGCACTGCGGCAGCGCACGCCCGTCAGGGCGGCGACAGCGAACCTCGGCGCACGCCTCGGCGCCTTCGTCGAGAAGGAAACGAACGACCTCGACACGCTTGGTCAGGCATGCGTGCAGCAGCGCCGTGCACCCGTTGACGCCATGCACAAAGTCCACATCATCATTGTCCACATCATCATTGTCCACACCCAAGAGCCTCCTCTGGCCAAGCAGCGCGCGCAGTGCCTCGACGCACCATTCGACGTGCTGCTCGCCTCGGCCGAGCTCGCTTCTCGGGAGCACACACATGGCCAAGCTGAACCAGTCGGGCGCGACCATGTGCCCGGGAGCGCCGGGTAGCGGGGGCAGAAGTGCGGGTGCGGCTAGCCGTGTCGGCAGGTGCGGCGGCGGTTGCACATGCTGCAGCTGCTGCGAAGTTGGCGGCTGTTGCTGCAGCAGCGGCAGCGGCAGCGGCAGCGGCGACTGATACTGCCAGTGCCATAGCTGCTGCTGCTGCTGCTGCTGCAAGTGCTGCATCTGCATCTGCTGCATCTGCATCTGCTGCTGCTGCTGCCACGCTGGTACCAACGGCCCGAATCCCTGCCAGACCTGCTGCTGCTGCTGCTGCTGCCGCCGCTGCTGCTGCCGCTGCCAATGTCGCTGCTGTTTCTGCGGCCGGGGCTGCTGGTGATCCTCCTCCTCCTCCTCCTCCTCCCCCTCCTCCGCCTCCCCCTCCTCCTCTTCCTCCTCCTCCTCCTCCTCCTCTTCCTCCTCCTGCTGCTGCTGCTGCTGCTGCTGCTGCTGCTGCTGCTGCTGCTGCTGCTGCTGCCGCTGCTGCTGCTGCTGCTGCGTGCTCATCATCGGCAGCGGCAGCGGCGGCTGCTGCTTATGTCGATGATCGTCCTCTGCCGCGAGCGCTGCGTCGAAAAGCCCGTTTCGGTCGTCGAGCTCGTCGCCCTCTCTAAGCTCATCCTCGTCGGACGACCAGCGGTCGTAGTCGTAGTCGTCAACTTCGTTGTTTGCCGCTGGCGGGACGGCGACGAACTTGACGGCGATGAATTTCTTATCAGAGCAGACGGTGCAGCCTACGTGGTTTGGTGGGAGGATGGAGCAGTGACTGCAGGGCACAGCGCGTGGTCCAGCTGCTGGGGATGTGGGTGGCGGCGGTGCCGGTGCCGGGATTGGGTCTCCAAAAAAGGTGGCGATTGCAGCCTCAACTTGCCAGCCGTTTGCCTCCAGAAGCGTTATCGCCGCAGGCACGGAGAGCGACGGAACCATCTCGACCATCGCAGCGATGCACGCGTTGCGACGGTCGACCACCTGCGCCGCCATTGGCCGCGCGCGCGCGCGAGATCGGGCGCCACTGCGGCTTTCGGCTCGGCTCGAGTATGAATATGAATAGCTAAGAAAAAGTGAGCGCTGCGCATGAGGCGCCGTTCCTGAGGAGAACGGTGTGCGACGACCTGGCTGCGAAAAAAAGTTCACTAGATTTGTCGCCGAGAGATGGCGGGAGCCTGCCGTCTTCGCTTCGTCGAGTGCGGATGAGCGCCGAATACGGCGACGTGCATCGCAACCTGCTGCAGCTGCTGCTCGACCGTGGCGTTTTCACCGAACAGGACCTTCTCAAAAGGTTTGCCGAGTGCATTCAAGAACACAAGGATGATGCGAAGCGTGCGAAGCTGCGATACCACAGCGACGACCCGGAGCGCAACCTGAAGGCGCTGCAGTCGGTCGTCGATCAGTTGGACGAGCAGTTAAAGACGCTCGGCATGAAGGTCGCGCGTATGCGTTCCAAAGCGTCGGGCGTGCAGGAGACCTACTTTGGCATCGTTGACCTCAACAGCAGCGACGCTTTCAGCAAGCTAGCATCGCCGCTCGGCAAGGCGGAGCAGGAATTCTTCCGCCGCGTCGTCGCCGACATTCTCGCAAGCGAAGACAAGGAGATCGACTCTGCGAGCGCCAAGAACATCGGCCGCGACTTGACCACCTCGAAGCTCAACGGAGCCGAGGCCGAGGCTTGTCTCGAGCGGCTTGAGCGAGGCTTTTGGCTCGTCAAGGCGGTTTACGACGATGAAGTCCGCTACAAGCTCGGTGTGCGCTCGGAGTTCCAGCAGCGCTACGCGCCGACGGAGGCGATGGAGGAGCAGGTGTCGGAGATCTGAGATACTACGTACTACAATTGTACGAGAGAGACGGTGAGAGACTCGCGCATTTCTCTTGTCGCGGACGGGCGTCGGATTTGCACGCCCCAGTCCAAGCATGATGTCAGCTACAAAAGATGTGAGAACGAACTCTACTCAACCTTTCACGTTCACAGGGTCGAAATTTTCCTTTCTATGCGTGTCCCCATCCCCATGCCGACGCACCGCCGTGCAATTGCAGGGCTGAGCATCTTTGGAGCCACTGCAGGTCCCGTGGTGGACGCCGTGCACAACCAGGTGCTGCTCATATACGACATACTACCAGTCAACATCCTCGCGATCAAGTCCTCGCTGCTTGTACCGCCGCTGCTTGCAGTGGCGTACAGCTTGCTCGGCTGGGTGCTGCCACGCCTGCTCGAAAAAGTATTGGGTCCTGGCGGGATCTCCACGCCAATCAATATTCCTCCTCGGCGCCGCGCAGGCATCGCCGTTGCGTCCACGGTCGCCATCATCAAGGCCTCGGAGCTCCTGACCCTGTCACCACTCCCGGAGACAACTTCAGTAGCCATTCTCACCGCCAGCTGCGCGTGTCAGTGGGCGGCCTTGGACGGAGCGTGGGCTAGCCTCGTGCTTGCGTGCGCTGCAGCTATTGGTGGGCCGCTGGCCGAGCTGCCTCTCATCGGCGCTGGTTGCTGGCACTACCTCTCACCGGACTACTTCCCACTATCCGGCCCGCCGTTCGACCTGGGAGCTGGCACGTGGGCCGGCCTGAGCTCCATCACCGGCCCGTGCTACTTTGCTGTCACAACGGACGCGATCGCCTTGGGTCGGTGGCTCGGCGACGGCAGTCGATCTACAGAAGAGGAGTGAGAGCCTCGAGAGAGCCTCTGTCCGCACACGCGCAGCACATGGGGATGCGTACACGGTTCTAGGATGTAGGAAGTGCGTAGCCCGCGCCGTGGCCCGTGTGCATGTCCGAGTCGACAGAACGCAACGCGGAGAGGTGTAACAAACGCGAGATGTCCTCTTAATGTGTGACCCACGCCTGCTTAAACCCACCACCCACCTACAGCTACACACCAAGTTGCCGAGCACGCGCTGTGACGGGTCCACAGGCACCAGGCTGGTCGACCAGGTGCAAAGGGCACGCGCAAAGGAATGTCGAGAGGACCGCGCGCCGCCGCGCCGGTCACGCGTCACCGAGAGCGGCCGATTTCGCAGGCGAGGCTCGCACACGGTCAAGTCAAGTCAAGTTGACTTGACTTGACTTGACTCGCCCACGATAAATCATTGATGGCGGTGCGACTACATTCTTTTCAGTTTGTGCTGAATGATCCTCCTCCTTTTTCATGAAGACGGTGCCATCTCCATCCGTGATGCCAACGCCCCTCAGATGGAGCAGCGCCGTGTCGGACCAGCGATCCAGCGGCTGATACCTCGGATGATGATGATCCCATTGCGGATTGTTGGACCGAGTATTGTATGCCGTGATGATGGACCAGCGTGGATTCGGCGAAGTGTTGCGATGGCTCGCGTGGAACAAGTTGCAGTGGAAGAAGAGCACGTCTCCAGGCTTGAGAAGGACCGGTACGTCCTCAAACATGGCTTTCGCTCGGGCGATCCTGTCTGGATCTGCGCCAGCCTGATCACCCGTTAGAGTATGGGTAACACGGCCCATCTTATGCGAGCCCTTCAGGACGTGCAGGGCGCCGTTGGCCTCTGTGTGCTCATTGAGCGCTACCATGGCCGAGAGCATCCTTGGGAACATGTTGCCATTCGAGTACCAGTATCCATAGTCTTGGTGCCACTCCCAGGCTCCTCCAACGTAAGGCTCCTTGATCATGACCTTGGTGTGGTAGTGGTACGCTTCCTCGAGGCCCTCGCTGCCACCAGTGTGGGTGGAGGTGGAAAGCAGTCGCTCAACGCTATCCACCAACCGAGCTGCGCGTGAGTACGCGCCGTACACGTTGACTCCGCACACATTCCACAGTGAGAGCTTTGACGTGTAGCCCCCTGCATCCTTGCGGCCATGTGCACGCCTGGACACTGTCTCATCTGTTGAAGCAGCTTGAAGCAGCGCCTCGGCCTCCTCCTCCGTGAAGAGGCCGCGGGCTATCACGAAGCCATCGCGCTCATACTGTTGAATCTGTGTAGCGGAGAGGGCCAGGCTGGAAGCCGTGCGCAGTTCGCGAGCGCCTCTGCTGGTATTGCATTCGAGCGCTGGAGGTAGGCCGCAGAACGCGCCCGATCCCACGCACGCCGGCCGTCGAGTGTCAATCAGTACATATGCGAGAACAACGGCCAGGAGGCTGCCGACTTTCAGCATGGGCGCACTCATCATGAGCCTGGTGTCGATCCGTGGGACGCGACGCCGCCACACTCTACTCGTACTCGACTCTCATTCACACGTATCGGCGAGCTGAGCTGGAACTCGAAAATTCTTTACGCGCCAATTGGCGACATCGCGCAAGCAACGTATTGAGTAGCGTGTCAGAAACCACACATTCACATTCACATTCACGCATCGTTTTTCCACAGGAGAATACCGGTACAAATGAATACCTGGTCCTCAGAGCGAGATTGCAGAAACCAATGTGCGAGGCCCTCGCCGTGCATTCGTTTCAGCTGCCGCTTGGCCATCCGATAGCCCTCAACCCCGAACGCCAAAAGCTCACTCTTGCTTCGCTACCGCATGCGTGCCACAGTATCATCATGCTCTCGCTCTACTCTGCTGCTGCTTCCTTTGCACCTGCCACGGCGCCGGTCGCTACTGCGACCCGCGCGGCGGTCTCGATGGCGACGAAGGAAGACCTCGCGGCGTCGCTCAACCCAGTGCTCGGCTACTACGATCCGCTGCGCCTTGGCTCGGCCGCCTTCTGGAACGAGAGCCAGGAGGCCACCTATGGCTTCCTGCGGCAGGCGGAGATCAAGCACGGCCGCGTCGCCATGTTTGCGTTCTGCGGCTACATTGCGCAGGCGAACGGGCTGACGTGGCCCAACCTGTTGGGTGTGCCGACGACGGGCGCGACGCCCGCGGAGCAGTGGTTCAACCTGCCCATCCAGGGCCGCGTGCAGATTGTGCTCTTCATCGGCTTCCTCGAGTGGTGGGGCGAGTTCGGCGGCCAAGGGCACCAGCACTACATGCGCGGCGGCAAGCCGGGTGTGTACCCGCCGTTCAAGGACATCCCCTTCCACAAGGCGCACTTGAACCGCTTCTCGCTCTACGACCCCTTGGGTATCGCCGCCAAGAACTCCCCCGAGAAAAAGGCCTCCGGCTTGCTCAAGGAGATCAACAACGGCCGCCTCGCGATGATCGGGATCATGGGCTTCCTCGCGGAGGCGAAGGTGCCCGGTTCCGTGCCCGGCCTCACGGGCCTCATCAAGCCCGAGGTGTTCGACACTATGGGACCCTTCGCCTGAGCATGCGCGTGCCCCTCCGGGGCGACACCGTTTCCAGCCCCGCGAGTGCGCGGCGCCCACGATGGAGCGCCGGAGCTCGGCGGGCATATAGTTTTGCCTGATCTGTGAGTGCGACGCCGCATGTATAGACTTGGACGTGGGAATTCTACTGTGAGGTCATTTTTACTCAGGGAGCAGACTTCACTCACCGAGCAGAGGGCCAATTCCCAATTGCAGTGGGCGCGTGCGTGGTGTTCGGAGCTGCGTGGACGCAATTCGCATCTGTCTCGCGGCGACTCCCGCGCGGGGTCCGTCGGCTGCTCGGCTCTCGCCACTCCGCGACTCGCGGTCGCGCGGGACGGTGGTTGAGTCGGGTTGAGAGATCCCGACGCCCATCGTCTGCAGACCTGCAGAGTGCGGTCGAGGGCGCCGCTAATCCGTTCGCTGCCCTGCCTGCCCGCCCGGCGCGGGATCCTACTTCTCTTCGAGTTCCGTGTCTCGAGTATGCGAGGCTCCGTACCGGCTAGGGTGGCTCCGTACCGGCTTCACCTTTGGGCGCCATCACGGGCGCCGCCCTTTTTGATGCGGCCCTTGGCCGGCGGGCGCGCGGCGGCCTCCTCCCACGCGCGGCGCGACTCCGCCTCGAGCGCACGCCGGCGCGCGTCGTACTCGCCCAGGGCCATCTCGTCTTCCAGCAGCTCGGGCTCGTCGAGGCAGTCGAAGACGAGCTGCAGCGCCGAGCGCTCAACGGCTGAGAGTTCCGGATGGTAGACACGCAGCATCAGGATGTAGCGCTCGGTGGCGGCGCGGTTCTCGGCGCAGTGCAAGATCGACGTGTCGAAGAGCAGCACCTTTCCGTTGCGCCACTCGACGGTTGTGTCGCCGACGGTGAGCGAGCACTCGCCCTCGGGTACCTGCAGGCCGAGGTGCGACGTGAGCACAAAGTTGCACATGTCCGAGTGCGGCTTGATGTCCGAGTGTGGCGCCATCTTGGCGAAGAAGGCCTCGATGAGCGGCACCTTGCACTTGTGCAGCAGCGCGCACGTCTGCGGGAACAACGCCGAGTTGACCGGGTCCCACACGGTCCGGTCACACAGCGGCAGCGTCTTCCAGCCAGTGCCGTACTCGACGATGCTCTCGTCCAGGCCGCCCCATACATTCTGGCCGGTGGACTCGAGCGCCGTTGAGTCGGCGAGCGCACTCCGAAGCTCGTCGCGCACCAGCGTCCACTTCTCCTCGAGCTTCGCCGCCCACTTGTGCTTGGTCGAGTCGTGCCATGGCTGAGGCGTGAGCTCTTCGATGTACGAGTTGGCCAGCTGACGCATGAGCTCGTGTGATGGATCGATCGTGCGCTCGAGCAGCACGCCGTCCGAGAGCCGCTTCAGCGAGCGGCGCACGCGCGCTGTCCGCGCAGCACCGTACACGCGGCAGACGGCCTGCTCGACCCGTGCGGCTAGTGAGCCTGCCGCGCAGACGAGCGCAGCCTCGTCGGCATCGGCGATGGCTGCGGCGATGGAGCAGCGCACGCCGCGCACGCGTAGCGCGTACGATGCCTTCGACCACGGAACAGCGGCGGGCGGGAGCGCGAGCAGGAAGGCCAGGGTGAGTCCGGCCATCTTCTCGAGATCGCTGTGAAATGAGTGTGGCAAGAGAGATAGACCCCGGGAGCGAGCTTAGAGAACCTTCTTCGGCATATGCCCTTCTTGGGCATTTCCTTTCTGCGTTCACAGGTTTCGCGAAGGCGCATCTGTATGCTGAATCGGCTCGGCTCCTTGCTGCTCCTCGGCCTGGCGGCGCTGGCGCGCGGCCAGGGCCTGTACAAGGAGGCTGACCCGATCGAACTGTACGCCAACAAGGTCGGCCCCTTTGCCAACCCGAACGAGGTCTACTCCTTCTACAGCCTGCCGTTCTGTGCGCCAGAGGATATGGAGATCCGGCGCGAGGACCTTGGCCCGCTGCTCAAGGGAGACCGGCCGAGGAAGACGCTGTACGACATTCACTTCCGCGTGCCTCAGACCTTGAAGCAGCTCTGCAAGGCGAAGCTCAGCGAAGCAGATGTCAAAAAGTTCCGCCAGGCGATCGTGGACGACTACTACTTTGAGCTTATGCTTGATGAGCTCCCCATCTGGGGCTACGTGGGCGAGCTCGAGACGCGCGCGGTTCTCGACACGGCGAATGCGACGCGCTACTATCTCTTCACGCACCTCGACTTCTCGATCGCCTACAACGCCGACCGCGTCATCGAGGTCAACGTGTCGGCCGATCCACTTCAGCGTGTCGACCTTGGGCAGGGCGGCGCGCGCGAGGTCTCGTTCTCGTACTCGGTGCGCTGGCAGGCGACGGACGTGGCCTTCGGCGACCGGATGAGCCGGTACGCTCAGTCCTCCTTCCTGCCGCAGTCCTTCGAGATCCATTGGCTCTCGATCATCAACTCGTTCGTGCTCGTGCTGCTGCTCACTGGATTCCTGTCCATCATCCTGATGCGCGTGCTCAAGAACGACTTCTCGCGGTACGCGGCGGCGGAGGAAGAAGAGGAGGACGAGGAGGAGACTGGCTGGAAACTCGTGCACGGCGACGTTTTCCGCCTGCCGCCCGCCTTCTCCGCCTTCTGCGCATACGTGGGCACGGGCGCCCAGCTGCTCAGCCTCGTCTTCTTCATGCTTGTGCTCGCGATCATGAACATGTTCTACCCGGGCAACCGCGGCTCGATGAACACGGCCGCGCTCGTCCTCTACGCGCTCACTGCGGGCACCGCGGGCTTCGTCTCCGCGCACATGTTCGGCCGCTTCTACGGTCCCGACGGCCGCTGGGCGTGGAACCTGCTGCTATCGGCCACGCTCTTCCCGGTGCCGCTGCTCTGCATGTTCTGCTTCTTGAACACGATCGCGATCCTTTACGAATCGCAGGCGGCGCTGCCCTTTGGCACCATCATGGTCATCTTGGTCATCTGGCTGCTCGTCACGCTGCCGCTGACCATCATCGGCGGCGTGCTCGGACGAAACACAGCCAAAGGGCGCGAGTTCACACCGCCATGCCGCGTGAACAAGATCCCCCGAGAGATCCCCCCGATCCCGTGGTACCGTACGCCCGTCTGCCAGGTCTTCATGGCCGGCTTCCTTCCCTTTTCCGCCATCTACATCGAGCTGCACTACATCTTCGCCTCCGTGTGGGGGCATAAGCTGTACACGCTGTACGGCATCCTCTTCATCGCCTTCGTGATGCTGCTCATCGTGACCGCGTTCATCACGATCGCGCTCACCTACTTCCAGCTCGCCATCGAGGACCACCGATGGTGGTGGCGCTCTCTCTTCAGTGGCGGCTCCACCGGCTTCTTCGTCTTCGCCTACTGCTTCTTCTACTACTTTGGGCGCTCGAGCATGTTCGGCTTCATGCAAACCTCCTTCTTCTTCGGCTACATGCTCGTCGCCTCGTACGCCGCGTTCATCATGCTCGGCACCATCGGCTTCGCCTTCTCCTTCATCTTCGTGAGGCGGATCTACTCCGCCGTCAAATGCGACTGAATCTGAGAGTATCGCGTACGACGGGACGCGTACTGGCTAGAATGGCTGGGCAGCGCGCGCGCCTGGCTGGTACGAATACGGTGACTTTCCCAGAGTGGATAGTGAGTGTACGCGTATAAGGCTCGATACGCGGTCGAAGAAGGTCGAAGTGCGCAGGTGTTACGCAGGTGACGTTTTGGTTTCGCAAACAAATAATTGTGGGCCAACGCACCTGCCCTTAAACGAGTCGACGACGGGGTCTTCGGTGAACGGTGATCGGTCGTTAGCTGTTTAGTATCCGGATACGAAGCATTCCCGACAGTACGAGTACCACACCGGCTGTATCCACAGTAAGAACAACCTCAGTCGTCAGTCCACACTAGCATAATTTAGTAGCCCGTGAGTGGCGTGAGAGCGAGTACTCAGTCGTTGTGTTGACCGAGGGGTGTGGAGCCGTCCGTGGAGATGGAGCAGTGGAAACGTGGTAGCGCCCCCGAGCGCGGGGGGACCGCGACGAAACGGACAGCGGCAGTGTCTACTAACAGGGTCATACCAAAAGGCCAGGACGCGCTCTAGAGCTCTCTTGCACAGTTGCCGCCGTCGCCAACGCCGCCGCCGCGCCTCTCCACGCCTTTTCTGAGCTGCAGCGCAAGCTCCGTTCAGTTGCGACGGCGCGGCTGCATCGTGCTGAGGCTGGTGAGAAGGCGGCGCTGGCAATGGCGCATCTGGGGCACGTTGCCATGCCGTGCACGAGGCGTGCCTTGGCACCCTTCGTGCTGCTCGTCGGCACAGTCTCTGTGCGCGGCGAGACGTGCCTCGAACCGGGGAATGACAACTACTACCCCTTGTACGGTGGCCGCGTCTCGGGATCTTGCGTTCGTCGGCCCACCTTCGTCTGCATGGATCCAGAGGCCTTCAACTATGGAGGCCCCACTGCGATGAGTAAGTGCCGACCCCGCGCATTTATTGGGGGGCGTGCGGCGTGCGTCTCGCGCGAAGGGATCTGGCCAGATCGCTCCGTTCTCTCTCCCACGCCCGCATGAATTTGCCCGAAGATTCTGCCAAGGGCGCCTCTGTGGCGGCCAGCCCGCGCATCGAGAGAGTCCCTTCTCATGAACAGTTGCGGAACTGAAGAGGGATTGACAAGCGCCGCCGGGAAGCCCGTCCCCGATGCGACGATTCTCCACCGCACCGCGCGCGTTCCGTGGGTGCAGTCCCGCCCCCCGCCGCTGCTCACGGAAATGCCCCCACCCTCCGCCCCGCCCCGTCATTCGCAGTCGCGTCCGCGACAAACAACCCAGTGCTCGCGCCGTGGTCGTGCAAGTACTTCCTCTACGCGTGCAACG
>ENA-UOXP01002205-UOXP01002205.1-mixed-culture-metagenome-genome-assembly--contig:-NODE-2205-length-12098-cov-31.357386_pt1 | contig 12098 bp, 8 predicted proteins | sample MGYA00238161_ERZ761639 | MGnify/ENA primary metagenome ERZ761639 (study PRJEB28913, sample SAMN08776760) | mixed culture metagenome | isolation source: Freshwater growth medium | place: USA...
GCCTGCTGCCTGCCGGCGCAAGAGATCGGCCATCCGATCTGCATCCGACTGGCCTTGCTTGCGCTTCGAGCCCTTGCCACCGCCCGACGCCACCTCATCCAGCTGTGCAAGCCTAGCTTCCAGGGCTCGCAGCTCAGCCTCTTCCTCGGGCGTAAGTAGTCCGAGCGCCTGCCGGCGCTTGAGGTCGGCTATTTTATCCCTGATGGCTGCTGCCTCCGCTGCCGCTGCTGCTGCACTCGTCGGGAGTCCCGCCTTGGCGCCAAAAGAAACCGACTTCGGCGGCATGGAGGGCAGAGACATGTCAAACTGCTGTCGCGTGGGCTCGGGCGCGTCGGAACTGATCACCCCAAGGCACCTTTTGAGCTCGAGGACAACCTGGTGCTTGACCGTGGCTCTTGGGTCATCCGGATTGCTGCTGTCGAGCTCGTCGACAAAACCGTGGATGCTCTGGCGGTACAGGGGCACCTTGGAATCGGTGGCCAGCACGCTCTCACTTGCCTTGGCAATCATCACGTTGGCAAGCGTCTCGCCAACTTGTCTGGCGTCGTAGTGGGTGGCCAGCAGTGAGACCGCGAGAGGCATCTTCTCGTCGGGAGGCAAGTTCATCACAGTAAAAAGGGACTCAAGCACACGGCCGCGCGTCGCCTCCTTGGGGCCGGCGAGGCTGGCGGGCTTCATCTTCGAAAAGAATTGGATGATCCATAGTGCAGCCTGGTCGGGGGTCACAGTGGTCCACACACTGGCCGCCGACGGCGAAGGGAAGATGTGCTCGATCAGCACTGATTCCCTCTCATGGTCCTCGCACATTTGATACGCCTCGACCAGTTTTTGCATGGGCTCTTTGTACTGCTCATGGTGCATTTTTTGTACCTCGCGCTGCGCGTCGCCGAGTAGTTGCTGCATCGACTCGACGCGCAGCTTGAGAGCGTCAGCCTCCTTACTCGCCTGCGACCCTGCCAGCGCCTTGTTCCACTTGTCTGCGACTTTGTTGATGAGCTGGTTGCGGGCTTGGATCTCGGCAAGCTCAGCGTCCCGCTGCAGCTTCATGCGTTTCATCGTCTTATTCTGCTCCTCAGTAAGGTCCCTGAGGCGCTTGACCTCGAGGAAGTAGGGCGTGCGCTCGGCGTACACCTTGGCCCCCGTCCCCGGCAGGTCGGGCGAGTAGTCGAGGAAGATGGACTGCATCAGCTCCTTCCAGCAGAGCTCGAGCACTCCCTGGTAGCGGCCAGTCATCGGTGCAACTCGCTCGAAGGCGTCACACACGATGGCTGTGCGGAATGCATTGGGCGTGCCCAGCTGCACAGAGGACGAGAGTGCCTGGCGCAGGCGCATTTCAACGAAGACCGCCTTGGACGCAAAGGCCTCCTCGTCGGCTTGGAAGACCTCCATCCAGTGCGTCAGGCGGTTGGAACGGTCGATAGTCTCGAGTTGCAGGGTGGTGTCTCCCAGGCGCATGAAGCTCGGCGGAGAGTCGGGCCGCCTCTCCCCCGGACGCCCCACCGCTCCGATGAACCGCTCCAAGTTGAAAGCGTCCTTTGTGTCATCCTCGTCCTCGGGGAGAACAATCGTCGTCGGGTTGCCAAAGGCGCGGCTCGGATCTAGCCGGGAGGGCGCACGCCGTGGCGAATGACTCAAGCTGGGCCGCTTTCCTTGCGTTGGGGATCGAGACCGCGACATGGAGCTGCCCCATGTGCTCGATCGAGGCCGTCCACTCTCCAAGGTGCCGGGCCGGCTCTGTGGTCGCAATAGTGCTTGGCCCCCGATGCTCGACGTGTAACTGACTTGCGCCTGTAGCCCCGGCGCCCCGATGCTCGACGAAGTCAACGGCGCCTGCCCCGCGAGGTTCGACGAAGTTATGTGGTTCAATCCCGTCGTCCCTGTGCCCTCTCTTGGAGAAAGGGGGGCGGTGAGGGGGGCGTTGAGCAATTCTGAGTTAGAGCGCGGCGTTTGGATCTGGATCTGGAGCATGGGGTACTTCAACTGGCGCTTTGAACGGTTGGGCGATATGCCGTCGCCGCCCGCCGCCCGCGGAGAAACAGGCAAGTACGGCGCCTGCGGAAGCACGATCGGTTCCGTGGTCTCATTGGCTGTCAAGCTCTGGTTAGGAGCCGGACGCCTACGTTCTTCGTGCAGTCGCAGCATCTCCAACTCATGGCCGGCGAGTGTCCCGTACGTGACGAGCGGATTCATGACAAACGTTTGCTTGGGTTCGGGCCACCAGCGTTCAAGGTCTGCGGCGGATGGCAGCGGCGGATCCTCGAGCACAGCAGTAACGTCTTTGGAAACCTGTATGGTTGCCTTAATCTTTTCCAACCTCCTTCGCTGAGCGAGCTTCTTGAGGGCCTCGATGTCAGCGTTGGTGTTGCCCTCCTCGAGCGACTTTTTCAGGGCCGCGTCAAGCGAGGCCTTCATCTTGCCTAGCATGTTTGAGTCGAGGTTGCGATCTCACTGAAAAAAGGGGAGCCGGCGCAGTTGCCGGCGTGGCGGGGCGGCTGGCTCTCGCGCACGCGTGTGCGCAAGATCTCAACTGCCCGGGACCCGCTCGCCGGACGAGCTCGTCGCCTAGCAGCCTCTCCCTGTTGAGCTCCGGCACGCCCTGCACCAGGGCTGGCCTTCGCCGATCTTTTGTCGCTCACGATCAACAGACCGCGGTCAAAGTTCTCTGATCCGAAACCACACTGCCGTCCGTTCAACGTCTTTGAGGCAAAACACAATTCACCATATCCGGCCAGAACGTTTCGGAACCCGCTTGCAGACACAACGGCACGAGCTTTCCACCAGATCATCGGAAGTCACGGAGATTACGTCCTCGGCTCTCGTGTGAGATCAAGGACAAGGTCATCACATTCCCCGAAGAGGGCAGCACAGCGTCGACAGCGAGTGCATGCTCATGCTCGTCTTCGCCGCATCGGTCACACTATCTTCAGTGCAGCACATTCTGCTAGATGGATCCAATTTGCAGCTCAACTTGAGGCCAGGAGGTGCGGCTCTCAACCTGTGCCACATCGACTGCCCGGAACTACCTGCTCAGCTTGATGCGATGACCAAGCTCTTCTCGCCGGCCGCGTCTGTGACGGCCATCTTTGATGGCGCATCTTTTGACGGCGTGCACGCCAATGCTTGCTGGACGTGCGAGCCCGAGGTGCCCAACGCGACGCCGCTGAGCGTGCAATTCACGGCAGCGCGCGAGAGCGCAGACGACGTGCTGGTCGACCTCGCGCAGTCGCTCGGAGCCGCAGCCGATTCATCGCCATCGAAGAGCACGTCGAGTGGCCACGTGCGCCATCTGCTCGAGCAGCCGCTGCCCGACCCGAAGCCGGTCTTTGCTGCCACCCTTCTGAAGAGCGCGATGGGCAAGAGTAGGCGCGAGAAACGCGAGGCTTTCTTCAAGACGTGTGGGCTGCAGCGGATGGGCGACACAGTGCATCTTCCCGCCTACCTGCCCGCGCAGCAAGAACGCTCGCTTGGGCTTGTGCGCGGGCTCCACAGCATCGAGCGCGGCGTGCTCTCGTTTGCAATGATCTCGCAGCCGTCCACCCTGCTCGTGAGCGACGACCGTGGGCTGCGTCGTCGCTGCTTTGCCTTGCCGAATCCGCCGGTCGTGCTCGGACGGAACCAATTCTTTAACATGATGCGTCAGGCGGTGGACCCGCGGTGGAGAGTAGGTGAGGACGTGCTGGTGTCGGAGGAGCCGGTACCAGGGTACAGTACTGACGATCCTGAGGGATCATGAACGGCCCGCGTCGGCGTTACAGTACTGACTACTGTACGTTTATCAGTTCGCTCTCGCTCAAAGGTAACACACTCAGCGAGCTTTCAGTTTATCAGGACCGCCTGGGGCAAAGGAAACGATTTGTTGATCCGGATCGCTCGTTGGCCCTCGAACAGCTTACATACAACGTACAGCGGAACGATCACCCGAATACGAAGTCATGACAATCGCACAACTCAAAGAACTCACGAGACAGCCTTTGTGCTTCGGGAATCGAAGCGTGCTCGACCTCCAGCGTGCCCGGAACGCAGTTGTTCTGAACTAGAGGCTCAAGCAGGTCCAGCTGACTCCACTCTGCGTGCGGACCGGTTTGGATCGGTGTTGTAGTTGGCTGGCATTGTGTGGAGCGATCTTCCATAGAAGATGGGCATGGCCTGCTTGGGGTGATACATGAGCGGCAAGTGGGCGAAGCCCGGCGCCACAGTCTCGCCACGCACCCATGGTTGAGCAAAGTACGGGTGTGAGCCCCGCGAAATGTGATCAACGTGTGTAAACAAGTTGCTGCAGCTCTTGCTGGTGGTGATCCGATTGGGCACGTACCAACCCTGGCTGAGCCGCGAGGCGACACTCGAAGAGGGAAGCGCAAGCGTCAGCGGCCTCTCAGCAGAAAATGGTGCGAGCTTTGGCATGAGAAAAAGTGGTCCAGGAATTCCGCAAAACGTAACGGTGGTCACCCTCCTAGGAAGATCGCGCGCGCTAGCACGCCGCTCCATCGACGATTCGGTCATACCGCCAGATGCTCGAGGGCTCCCACGCGGCTGTCTCGACTACCTCGCCGAGCAGCGAGAGTGTCGCTAGATAGAGCGCTGTCCCGGTCGCTCCCGCCACCTGGGCGCCGTACTGGGCGTCTCGGCGCTCTCGGCCGCGTGAGGAGAAGGACGACGCCTTAGCGGCCGCCATACACTGGTCCGCCTCGGGCCCGGGCGCCTCGGGTACGCCCCATGCAGCCTCTCGTGCCACCGCAGCCTCGAGCATTCTCAGAGGAAGACTCCAGAGGCCCGATGGCAGGCTGGCACTCTTCTCGAGGTTGGCCGCGGGCTGCCATAGCGTCGGTGACGTGCCGGGGAGCGGGGCCGTCGCGGCAGGCGGCAGCCGCCTCACCAGTGGCCACCCGCGCGAGGAGTAGCTCGTATGGAGCGCGGGTGAGAGCAGCTGGGCGCGACTCTCCATTCGATTCGCCGATGCCGTCGACACGTCGTCAAGCTCGTCTGTTGGTGCCCTGTACAGCCAGAGGGGGTAGGCTAGCACAGCGCCTTCTGCGGCTGCTGTGCTGTGGAAGCTCAAGGTGGCTTCCACAAAAGCTGGCGGCATCCAGATGAATTGGCGAACGATCGCCACCACCTCGATTGCAGGCGAGGGGGCACGTGTGCCGATGGCGCCCAGTACGGTGCCCATCGACGACTCCCCTGGTACCACCGACATGTCCTCTGTGCATGCCTTGGCCGCAAGCTTCCAGACCGACACGGCGCCCCACGGCGCCCGGCGCGGCGCCTCGACATGCTGCACGCGCTCCGCGAGGTCACCTGCCGCCTCGACCAGCCGCGCGACGGCCCTCTGCCGACTCTGGTGGAGACGGTCCAGGAGCACCATGCGAAAGGCTCGGCTTGATTGGACACGGGCGGCTTGCAAGGCGGCATCGACACCGCCCGGACGATCGAGTAGCACGATCCAACAAAGGCGCGCGGGCGGTGGCGGCACATTCTCCGTCGTAGTGATGGACGAGTTGGTGGCGGTGGGCGGTGAAGAGAGCGTGGCTGTCTCCTCCGCTGTGAACAGAGCGGTCTCCTCCGCTGTGAACAGAGCTGTCTCCTCCGCTGCTGCCTTCTCCTTCTGCTCCTTCTCCGCCTCCTCCTCCGCCTCTTCCTCCGCCTCCACAGCCACCGTTTGCCTACGTTTGTTTCTACGCCCCCCCTTCGCCTCGCACTCCCTAACATGGCAATCCCGCATCTGAGCCTCCAAATCGGCAACGCGTCGTTCGAGCGCGGCGAGGTCCCTTGCTTCCGACGCAACGAGCGCCTCGAGCTCGACTAAGCGCGCGGCCGCCGCCGCTGGCGACCCAGTTGCCATATTAGGCGACCCAGTTGCCGCCGCTGCTGCCCCCGCCGAGTCGGGCGCCGCTGCGGCAACCACGGCCGCCGAGTAGGTGCCCGGTACGGCGCTCGGATCGCCCTCCGACGACGGCAGCGCGGTACTGAGCGCTGTACCGAGCGCCGGCTGGAGATGGACCCTTCGCCCCCGTTGGAGTGGCGGTGGCGGCGATGGAGGCGGAGTGGGGGGCACGGGCGGCGGCGTCGTCGGCGGCGTCGTCGGCGCCGTCGCCGCCGTCGTCGTCGGTGCGTACCGTGCGAACGCTTCGATCCACCGCTGCGGCGCGTCCTGCTGGGCATACCTCCGCGCCGCCCACGCGCGCATCGCCTTGCGGTGCTGCTTGAGGTGCGGGTGGGTGCCGGCCGCGATCGCCGCCGCAAGCCACGCATGCATCAACGATTCGTCCCGGGCAACACTCGAATTCGAAGGCGGTGGGCCGAGGTCCCAGGTGCCGCATGTGTCGGGCAGTGCGCTCTCCAGGTGGCGCGTTGAGATGGGGATGGCGCCTGCCGCTTGCGCGCGCAGCAGTGAGCCCGCCTGCACCGCTGCCGGCCGCTCGACGGGAATCAAGTCGAAGGCGCAGCTCGCGAGCGAGATCGCAAGCTCGGCTCCGAAGAGCTCTGACGAAACCACGCTCACTGCGGCGCTCGGCGGCAGTCGCGTGGCGGCCTCACACGCCGCGGCACCGGCACGCCGCGCTTCCGCGGCCGCGGTGGCGGCGGTCACCTCCGAGCTCTCGGGATTCGTCACGGCGGCGGAGGTCACCTCCGAGCTCTCGGGATTCGTCAGGGCGCCCGCGATGGCGCCCTGGGCGCCGTTGGCGTCATCGTGGGCGTCACGAGTGGCGGAGGGTGCGTCGGCGACGGAGGCTGGTGATCGTGGCAGGGCAGCGGCGCAGGACAGAATGGTGAGAGTCGCCTTGACACGCGCCGCTTTGAGAGTACTCCACGCCTCGAGCAGCGCTGCCAGCCCCACCTCGGGCGGCTGGCTGTAGCAGTAGCGATGCGTCGAGCGTGCGCTGGTGCTCTTGCCCTTGCCTCTAGTGACGGCGGAGAGGAAGGCGCTATCAAGCAGTGCGGGGCGCGCCACCACATGCAGCGGCGCTGGGCCGCTGCCGCCCCTGCCGCCGCCGCCCGCCCCCCCGCCGCCGCCGACGCCGTCTCCGTGGCCGCCCTTGTCACTGCCCCCCTTTCCGGAGCGCGCCTTACCACCCTTGGCTCCTCGCTTGCCATCTTTGCCCTCGCCACTGCCCGCAGCAGCCTTGGCCGCCTCCACCTCAGCCGCCTCGAGCCTCCTTCTAACCGCCTCGAGCTTCGCATGCATCGCCGGCCGCAGCGCCTCATTCGGCGGTTCCATAGCGCTCATCACAGCGCTCTCACCGATGGGCAACCTACGCGTCGTGTCGAGCGGCTCCAAGATACCGTCGAGCGACCTAAGCGTCGTGTCGGGCGATCCCAGCAGCGCCGCCCCCGCCGCCGCCGCCGCCGCCGCTGCTGCCGCCGCTCGGATGGCGGCGACTCCCTCGTGGCGGCGCCACAGCCAGCGACTGTACACGGGTCCGCCGTCTGGGTCCATAGGGGCGGACCCTGCCGTCATCGCATCCACATACACCAGGGTGTGCGGCCCACGCGCCGACGCGAGCGTCGCATAGTCCACGATCGGCGACCACCAGGTACCGGTGGCGTCGACACCGACCTCAAGCTGCGGCGCACAGGCACAGACCTCGACAGCGACCCCGTACGTGCCGAGGGCCGCGGCGGTCGCACTGACATCCTGCAATGTGCCAAAGGGCGCAGGGCATCCGCACGTGTACTGCGCAGCGTCGGCGAGAGGCGTGGCAATTGTGCGCGCCGCGGTGGCGGCGGTAGATGTGGGCAGCGCCGAACAGCCGGGCCACGTAGGCGGTAGGAGCAAGACGACGAGTGGGCGTCCCGCCTGCCATGCGTCTCGGCGAGCGATGGAGACGGAGGAGCGGACGTCAGCAGAGGCGTCGATGGTGGAATCGTTGGAGGCGGGGGAGGCGGCGGAGGAGGCGGCGGAGGAGGAGGTGGCGGCGGAGGAGGCGGCGAAGGTGGAGGCGGCGGCGGCGGCCGTGGAAGCTTTGGCAGCCATTCCGGTAGCACTGACGCTTGCGGCAGCGACTTGGGCGGGCGTCGTCTCGTCTTTATCCGGCGATCCTCTGCCCGATGCCACGGCCAGCAGCGCCCGAGCACGCCGCGAGTGTTCCTGGGACTCCGTGTGACGGTTGAGGGAACTCATCACATGAGCCAAGTTCTCGCGATACGCAGCCTCCTGCGGTGGACCAGCAGCACAGCCGCTGTGCTCGATCTCGATGGCGGTGCGCAGCAGCCCGGCCGCCTCCTCGAGCAGCGCCCTCGAGCTGCCAGCGCCACCGCTGCTGCTACGGGCCACCACCTCTGCACGCCTCATGAGCAGGTGCGCTAGCCCGTTGTACTGATACGCAATCGGCTGCACGCGCAGACCCGCCCGCAGCAACGCTTCCGCCTCGCCAAACCTGCCTCGCAAAGTCAGCAGGTTGCCCAGGTTGTTGTACGCCATCCCGATGGGTGTGCGCATCCGCGGAGGCAGCGTCTCGTCGTCGCCTATGGCGATGGCTGTGCGGAAGGAATCCTCAGCAGCGGCCACAGCAGCCGCGTCGTCCACAGGCTCGCCAGCGATAGCCGCCGTCTGCAGCGGCGCGAACAGGCAGTTGGCGAGCTCAAAGTACGCACCGCCAAAGCGCGGCGCGATGCCGAGCGCCGCGCGAAGGCTGCGGAGTGCGCCATCACTGTCTCCGGCTCCATGCGCAAGCGAGGCGGCTTCAAACAACAGTGATGGATCACGAGAGCGAACCGCGTGCTTGTGACACGCCTCTGTGGGGCCATGGGTGACGCTGGTCATGAGCACCTACTGCCAGTATCGGATGGGCAAGCGCGGGCCGCTTGGACGTGAAGCGGAGCGTTCCACGTCACCATGTATCTTGTATCTTCGACGCGTCGTCGTGGTTCAACGTACCTGGTACCGTTCAAACACACCGGATGCCATACTTGGCGACTTCGCCATGGGCTAGTCGGCTTCCTCGTCTGCTTCCGCGTCCATGCACACTTCACGCGCACTCGTGTGGACCTCCAAAGTTGCCGGTACGGTACAGTACAGAACGATTGTATTCACGCGGCTTCGCCCGCGAGTGGGGCGAGGTGCGTGCGACGCCTTGGGGAGAGCGACCTGCAGGAGTGAGAGAGAAGAGGTGCGACAAAGGGGAGGCATGAGTACCTTGAGCAGCCAGCCCACTCATGCTCTCAGTGCAAGTGAGAGCGCGGGAGACGTCACACACTTTCATGCCGCAATCTTGACCACACGAACTAACTTGTCTGCGATGGTGGTCAGCCAATTACAACAGGCGCTGCCTGCCACCACATTGCTGCGAGTCCATGAAGCGAAGGCATGTACGGGATACCGCGATAACGGCATCGTTGCAGACAGGGCAAGCATGTGCGTCAAGCAGGCAAGCTGGGTGAATGCACAAGATATGTTCCGAGTTGCACTAGCCCACTTCAAGGCGCCATTACTGCGTTTCGAAGACGACGCTTGCCTTGCACCGTCTCTTCCGGCGCTTGCTGCGCGCAGCATAATCGTCGAAGGAGTGAACTTCATGCATCGATCAACGAACGTTGATCTTGCACTCCTAGGCTCATTTCGAGCTGTCATGGGGAAACAGCTCTCGACACATTACCATGAGCTCAGTCCCATCTCTGGGCGCCAACCAGGAAATCGTGGATGGCACGCTGTGCTATTCTCCACAAGATTCATGGAGAAATACACGAACCGTTCTTTTGCTGATTTCTGCCACTGGCCTGCCGAAAAGGAGGCAGCGATGCTACGCATGCCGGCAAGAGATCTCCATACTAGAGGATTCGAGGTGGACATTGACAGCTGCGTCGCAAAATTTGGCATCGGCAAGGAATTTCGAGGTGCAACGCGGTGTTTCCCTTTCTCCATGCTTGAGTGCACGACGTGCTGATGTGCGCCATGTGTGCTCGCGACCGTGTGCTTACGTGGAGGCAGCAATTGCACCGAACGTCACGCTATTTCAACAATGCAGCGAGGCGAAACGAGGGCAACGTTATGTGGTCGAATTCAGTCAATACAGTTCCGGGTTGAAGACGACTTGAAGAAAGCAAGCTAGCACACGAATATGCGTGTTTAATAACGCTAAAAAGACCGAACAGGGAGCCGAACGGGGGACACAACTAAAGACGCAACGCCTGACAGCTAAGATTAGACAGACCGCCGAGACCCCGTCCCTGGTCACTCTCCGTGCCGGTCGTAACTCCTGCCACTGCTGCGCGACGCGGCGACGGCGGCGTGCCGGTTCGCACATTGAATCTACGTAGTAAGAACCCAACCAACTCACCTACGCACGAGCACGGTCACCGCCAACCCCGGGTGCCCACACAGAATCACCGGTTGAGACGGCCGCCGTGACCCGTAACGCGTAACAGTGATTCGAACAACGAACAGTGAGCCGCATGGTGTGGTCGCGGTTCTGAGGTTGTTTGTCCTCACTGATCCGTGTGTCTGTCCCCCGTGTGTTCCGGCTCCCTCCGGTGTTTTTGAACATACCGGTACACCCTCCGACATGCACGCCTCCGCATTAACTCCTGATATCTGAACGTCCTACGAAACGACCAACGTACCACACATACTCACACATTATCACACATACTCATCGGAGGGTGTTTGATCAGCACTTCATAGCCATCGGTTACAATTCGTCACTCAAGAAGAGGTACCGGTACCGTCCGTGAGTGTCCCGGCTCCCCCCGGTGTCTTTTTACCGGTACCGCCCGCGGCGACGCTTGATTCTTTTTTCACACGAGCACCTCGCGCACATGGGTGGCCCATGCTATCTTCTCATCGAGGAGCCATTGCCTGCAGACGCTGTAGCACTTAGCCACGGCACCGACGCACAGGCACTTGGTGGACATGTGGCGTTGACGCCCGCTGTCGCGCCACGAAAGCGCATCAGTGGCCCTCCGTGCACTGATAACTTTCAAGTCGCCCAATTCCATTTCGACGGTGACACGTGGCAGTCTGTCGAGCAGTGCTATCAGGCATGCAAGTTTCTCAAAACTACGGCTCACGGTGCGAGCGGGCGTCAACGGATACAGCGGATGCTTCCTTTCGCTGGCGAGACAGACCACAACCATGGCATGCGCGTATGGCGCGAGGGTGCCAGGGCCGACCTGCGCTCGGATTGGGATGCTGTCAAGATCGAGGTGATGCTGCGTATTTGTCGAGCCAAGCTGCTCGCAAACGAAGATCTGCGTCGCGAGCTGCTCGGGACGGGTGACGTCCAGATCACCGGAGCTCCGTCGACCTCATGGACCGGACGAACAGGCAATGGCTACTCTTGGACGAGCTGGAATGGTCGGATCCAGACTCTCCTCCGCGAAGAGCTGCGCCAACAGGCGGCAGGCGATCCGCCTTCGGAACTGTACGCAAACCTGAGAAAGCAGTTCGATGAGTACATGGCCACCGAGGGGGGCAGCGAGCACCCTCTCCCTGGTGACTAAAAGCAGCCACGGTAAACCTATGCACTAAGGATCGAACGGAAGACGAGAGTGTTCGAGAGTGACAGAGGCCTCAGATCCTACTTTACTTCGCTTAAAGCGAGTAACTTTCAAAACTAAAACGAACTAGCCCGGCCCCTAACGCTCTCACCCATGTGTTTCAGGAGAGCGAGGATCAGAGGAGGTTCTTGTTCTGGCCTTCTTTTTCCTTTTGGTTCTTCTGAATGACTTGGTGGTATTGACGCCGCTGCCCCAGAGGTGGGGCTCGAGCTTTTTGAGCCGCTGGATGTGCTTTTCGAGCGCGGGGCGCAGCTGCTCGAAGGGCACGTTAAAGTCAGCGTTCCAGTAACACAGCCAATCGTCCTGTGGAATCTCCTTGGCGTTGGACGCGATCAATTTCTTCCGCTCCTTGGCGTTGTGTACAAAGCACTCGTGCTCGGCTGCGCGAAGGATAGTCCAGTTTGCAGGCAGCGTGATGGACGTGAAGTGGAGTGGCCGGCTGAACGATGGACCGGCATAGCGCGTCACCCAGCGCTTGTGCAGATCGAGCCAAGTGTGGGGCGCACCCTTCGCGAACCCTTCGTTGCGCAGCTCGATCACCGCCGAGCCTTGGCGCATATGGAGAGCATGCACGGTGTCCCCTCCCCACACGCACACGTAGGCGT